>Ga0075030_100002412_pt1 | contig 16935 bp, 8 predicted proteins | sample LitLauG_LLR_2012_FD_71393 | JGI IMG/M metagenome (GOLD analysis project Ga0075030, IMG submission 71393) | Freshwater sediment microbial communities from Pennsylvania, USA - Little Laurel Run_MetaG_LLR_2012 | ecosystem: Environmental > Aquatic > Freshwater > Creek > Sediment | place: USA... | reverse complement strand
GAATCGAAGTGAACGGCGAATCCAGCGAAATGCTGGTCAAGGACAGTCCGCTGCGCGGCGGAAATTTCCAGCCGCGAGAGGTGCGCGATTTGCCTCTGCCGGGGCTGAATCCGCTCTCGCTGACCCGGACGCTGCCTGGCGCCACCGACGCGGCGGGAAGCAGCATCAATGCCGGCCTCGTTAACGCCGGCGCGGCATTCTCGATTAATGGCCAGCGCCCGCGCTCGAACAACTACATGCTGGACGGGACGGATAACAATAACATCTGGTTGACCGGAGAGGAACAGGTACTCACCATTGCCGATGCGATCGAGGAAGTCTCGGTTCAAACGGGTAACTTCGGTGTGGAGTTCGGGCGCGCCGCCGGTGGGGTGCTCAATGTCATTACGAAGTCCGGAACCAACGATCTGCACGGCACGCTCCTCTGGCGTTTCCAGTCACAGCGATTCGATTCGGTTTCCAATCTCGACAAGCTGGATGGACTCAAGCAGGCCGTCTTCAGCGATAACATCTTCGGCTTCACCGGCGGCGGTCCGATTCGCAAAAACAAGACCTTCTTCTTTGCCGGATTCCAGCAGCAGTACGAGCATTCTACGAGCAATAACCCCATTCAGATTCCCACCGCGAATGCAGTGTCGCAGTTGCAGGCGCTCTTCCCCAACAACTCAAGGCTTGAGTTATACCTCGGAGCTCTCGGCAGTCTGCGCGGCGCGGGAGCGCCATTCCCAGTCGCCCTGGGTGTGGACCCGCTGACCGGCATCGACCGCGGAAACGTACAATTTGCAGCCGCGTCGTATGCATTCCCCGCGAGGAATGACGGCCCGCAGTGGCTGGGACGAATCGATCATTACCAATCGGAAGCGCACCGTCTGTCCTTGCGCTTCAGTTACGACTCACTGCTTACCTTGCCTTGCCCCTGTGGATCATCCGGCGGTGTCATCAGTTTTCCTGGTTTCGTCAAGGAGCAGGCGTTCAGCCACGAGAACGTTGTCTTCACCGACAGCTACACGTTTGGGCCCAGCTACACCAACGAATTTCGTTTCTCCTACGAGAGGCCCGACGCTTTGCTTGGAACCCCCTGGCCGGGTTCGGTCCCGGCAGCCCAGACCTTGCCAGGGATCACGATCACCAGTGTCGCCGCGCCAGGCTTGAACAACCTGGGCCAGTCGTACTCCGGCAATAACTTCCTGTTTCAGGAAACGCAAACCAAGCTCAAGGGCGGTCATGCGCTCCGATATGGCGTCGAGTTGGTGCGGCAGAATATCACAGAATTGCCTGCGGCGGCAACGGTGGGCCATGTCGCGTTCGTGCCGTCCACGGGTTATTCCGCTTTCGCGAACTTCCTGGACGACTTCAGCGGGCCCTCGGCCGTGAACACCAAGGTTTTCGGCGCTACGCCGTTTCACCCTGGCCAGCTTCGCCAATCGTATTTTTTCCAGGACAACTGGAAGGTAACGCCCACACTCGCATTGACGCTGGGGCTGCGCTACGAGAACTCCGGCCAGCCGGCGAACTCGTTGTCCTATCCGGCCTTCGCCGGATTCGACCCATCCCAATTTCTGGTGCGGCATGAAGTGCATCGCGACAATCTGGACTTCGGGCCGGCGTTCGGCCTGGCGTGGTCCCCGTCGGCGCGCTCGGGCTGGGTGGGACGATTGTTCGGCGACGGGAAAACGGTGTGGCGGGGAGGATACCAGATCATCTACGACGCTTTCTACACGCAGTTGATGACGGCCGCGTCCACAGGGACGCCCAATGCGATCAACACGCCGGTGAATGCGCCCAATACAGGCCGCGGTTCGCCTAACTGGTTCGAGCAACTTCCTACATCGGCAGCCGCTCCTCGCCTGACGGACGCACAAAACGCCCTCGACCCAAACTTGCGCAACCCCTATACCGAGCGGTGGTCTTTCGGATTTCAGCGGCAGTTACCGCAAAGCATGCTTATGGATGTGTCTTACGTCGGTTCCGAGAGTCACAGGTTGTACACACCCGCCGATTGGAACCCCCGGCTTCTGACCAACGTGCGTCTCTATCCGAACTACGGACAAGTCCTAGTTGTCGACAATGAAGGGAACTCGTCTTATCATGCTCTCCAGGCGCGTTTGGATCGGCGCTTCAGCCGCGGATTCCAACTGTCCGCGTCCTATACATGGTCAAAGGATATCGACAGCATCAGCGATACCAGCGGTGGCCTCGCGCAGTCGCCTAAGAGCTCATCTGCACTGACCTCCGTCCCGATATCGCAGGGAGGGCTGAAGCTCGATCGGGGATTGAGCGACTACGACCGCACGCATCGGTTGACCCTCGTATATTTGTGGGCCATTCCAGGACCGCGTTCGGGATGGATGAGATACGCTCTCGGCGGCTGGTCGCTGGCCGGCGTTACCACCTTTCAATCCGGAACTCCGTTCACAGTGGGCAATGGCTTCGACCGGAACAATGACACAGTTTCGGAGGACCGGCCCGACATCGGAAATCCCAACGCGCCGCTAAACACTCGAGCGATTTTTTCCAACAAGTGCGCGACTGGCTTTCAGAATCCGGACACGCTATCGTGCGTGAGTCCGAGCGACGTGCATTGGGTGGAAGGATCCGGTTTCCCCAACGCTGCTACCGTCGGCCGCAATACTTTGCATACTGGCGGCACGAATAACTTCGATCTCAATCTCACGAAATCGATTCCAGTAGGAGAGAAGAGGCGCTTGGAACTGCGCTGGGAAGCATTCAACGCGTTCAATCATCCGCAGTTCATCCAGGTCCCGCAAATGAGCGTCGTCGGCACACCGGCGGGGCGTTTCTTGAATCGCGATTTTACCGATAGCGGTATACGCACCATGTGGGTGCAAGCGAAGGTGGTGTTTTGATGACGAGGCGCGAATTTGCGACAAGGGCTGCTACGCTTGGGGCCATCGGCTTTGCCTCGCGCACGCAAGCCCAGCAAGCCGCGGCCGAGATGTTCACTTATAAGACCGCCGGATGCGAGATCCGCGCGGATGTCTACGGAGCATCTGAAGGCGCTGCGAAACCGGGTCTTCTTTGGATGCACGGCGGCGCGTTGATCTTGGGAAGCCGCAAGGGCATTATGCGCCCGTTCCACACAGGTCTGCTCGATCAAGGGTACGTTATCGTCTCGATCGGCTATCGTCTGGCGCCGGAGACCAAGCTCCCCGCGATCATCGAAGACGTGCAGGATGCGTGGAAATGGATACACGAGCAGGCTCGGCGCTTCGGCATCGACCGCGGACGTATGGCCACCGGGGGAGCATCGGCGGGCGCATACCTAGCGCAGATGACTGGCTTTTGCCTTCAGCCTCGACCGCGCGCCGTAGTCTCATATTTCGGGTACGGCGACATTGTTGGGCCATGGTATTCGCGACCCGACGAGTTCTATCGCAGGCAGCCGGTCGTCTCGAAGGAGGACGCGTTCGCGGCCGTAGGGACCGCGCCGATCTCCGATCCGCCGCAAGGCAACCAGCGGGACAGGTTCTACGTATATTGCCGACAAAACGGACTCTGGACCAGGCAGGCTACCGGACGAGATCCCCAGACCAATGATAAGTGGTTCAACTCCTACTGCCCGATCCGTAATATCACAGCGAAATATCCGCCCACGATTCTGATTCACGGCACTGCCGATACCGACGTGCCATATTCGTTGTCGAAAGACATGGACACGACGTTGGGCAATGCCGGCGTGATGCACGAGTTCGTTACGGTCGACGGGGCGGAACATCGTTTGGCGGGTGCGACGCCGGAGGAAGTCTCGCGCGTAGCCGCCCGCGCCGTCGAATTTGTGAGAGCGCACACCGCCTAACTCCAATCGCTTGGTTCCGTAGACTACATCAGGCCAAGTTCGAAAATCGCTGCCGTTACCCCTGTGATCATCGCTCCAGCCAGCAATCGAAATAGAAAGGCAGGCCGATGTTGATCGCTTGTCGAAGCACGCATTCGAACTTGGCTTGTACGACCGCAACGAGATGCCCGAGACCGCTACCGATGAGTGAACCGGGAATCAAGCACTTAACCGACTTTGCCCTTTTCTTGCCCTTTTCGCGCATCGAGAGACGGCAAACCGGTACAAGCTGGTAGAAGGCGAAGAATCTGGAAGTCATTGAGAAAATGAAGAAAACTGCACGGTATGGATAATTTGCAAAGACCTGCAAAAGCGCGCAAGACATGCCTTCCCAAGGTTCGGGACCAGGAGGTCGGTGGTCGCGCGCACCCGTAATCGACATCGACTGCCCGTCGTGTCGGCCGGAAAACGACGCAGGCGTTTCCCGGGATTCATGCACCCGAGCGCTGAGTCAAGAAGGAAGACCGCCCGCGGGAAGGGACGGGCGACAAACCGGCCAGGGGGATTCCCGGACGGACAAACCACTTAAGTCCCGCCCGGTGACGGAGCCCGGCATGGGCCGCATCGTCTAGAGAGAGGCAGAACGGCTTCATGGCAAAAGCTCCAGAGCGCGTGTGAAGCGGGGACCGCCGCGGATGGCGCCAAAATCTCGGCGGTCGCTGGAACAGGAACGGTACGAGTACACGGTGAGCGCCGGCGCACCAGCGGCTCCGGTTTCGCCGAAAAATCTTTCTCGTTGACGACAGGCAACCAGAAGTGATCGTCTCTTCGGTACTGCGGGCCGGGGTTGCCCAATGGCTTGGCTTGACGCGCTCGCAATCGGGCGGCTTCGGCTGGAATACAGGTGCGGCATGCGCCCCGCGGCGGTCGCCGACAAGTCCCCACGATGTCTCTCCGGGCAGGATGAGAGTCGCAATGCGCCCCGGTTTGGCGCGGGCCTGGGCTATGGCCGCGCTGTTCGCCTGCTGCATCCAGGAGGTCGCGTAGTAACACTAACACGGGTTGCCTTCCGGGCGCGGAAGAGTGAACGAAACTCCGCCGGTTTTTTTGTATATAATACTGCGCAGTCATTCCGCCATCGGGCACTGTTGTGAGGAGGGTGAACTGTATGAAAACGGATTCAGCCTCAGGCGCGGGACTATCGCCGCCAAGGCCGGAATTTCCACTTGCACCAGGATTGCGATCGCAGGCCACGGGTCAGAATCTCGAGGAGGCACCATGAACAGAGCCGTCACAGTGGTAGTTGGTCTTCTACTAATCTGCGCGATCCTGTGGGGGCAGGGAGGAACTGCCCAGATCAATGGCACTGTCACCGATGCAGCGGGGCTGGCGGTTCCCGGTGCCGAAGTCAAGCTAACCCAGGCGGCGACCGGCCGGGTACGTACAACGGTCACCGGAACCAGTGGCGGTTATGTCCTGCCCGATCTCCCCGTCGGCTCCTATCAGATGGAAGTCAGCAAAGGGGGTTTCGCCAAGTACGTTCAATTGGGGATTACGTTGCAGGTGGCCAGCAACCCGACCCTCGACGTCTCCCTCAAAGTGGGAGGGGTGACGGAGACGGTCCAGGTGGAGGCCAATGCCGCCCAGGTGGAAACGCAGGCTACCGGCGTGGGACAGGTGATCGACAACACGCGAGTTCTGGAACTTCCGCTGAACGCGCGCAACTCGCAGCAACTCATCATGCTGGCGGGTGCGGCGGTCTCGGGCGGCCAGCAATCCAGCAATCGCGGCTACCCGGTTCAGCTGATTTCGGTGGGCGGAGGACTGAATAACGGACTCACCTATGTGCTGGATGGCGCCACTCATAACGAGCCCTACGTCAACGCGAATCTGCCGCTACCCTTTCCGGATGCGCTGCAGGAGTTCAAGGTAGAGACCAGTTCCGTGCCCGCGCAGTACGGGCAGCACTCGGCTGGGGCGGTTACCGCCGTCACCAAATCCGGAACCAACGAATTCCATGGCACCCTGTTCGAGTTCCTGCGAAATGGGGACCTGAATGCGCGAAATGATTTTGCCGCCGTGAGGGACGGCCTGAAGCGAAACCAGTTTGGGGGTGTAATCGGTGGACCGGTGCGGAAGAATAAGCTGTTTTTCTTCTTCGGCGACCAGCTCACGCGCACCCGCTCTGTGCCGAGTACGGTGATCGACACAATTCCAACTCCGCAGGCCCTGGCGGGAGACTGGACGGCACTGATGAGCCCCGCATGCAACGGCGGCCGGCAAATCACTCTGAAGGCGCCCTTCGTCAACAATCAAATCAGCCCCGCGTTGTACTCGACGCCGGCGGCGAATCTCGTCAAGCAGTTCCCCGCGGTAACCAATCCCTGCGGACAGGACGCGTTCGGCCGGGTTAACAACGCGAACGAGCAGTCCCTCGTCGCGAAGGTGGACTATCAGATAAGCGCCAGGAACCAGTTGTTCGGCCGTTACACGGAAGCGATCCTCAACCAGCTCACTGACTATAACGGCACGGATATCCTTTCTCTCAGCGCTCCCAGCTACGCGCGGCACGCCATTTCGTTTGTGTTAGGAGATACGTACCTCGTGAGCAACAACCTAGTGAGCGCTACGCGGGCGACCCTGATTCGCACCGTAAACGTAAAGAATATTCCGAGTTTTTTCACGCCTTCCGACCTGGGAGTGGCGAACGTTTATTATCCGGCCAATTACGCCAAAATGACGATTATTACGGACTCCGGCAATTTCAGCCTGTTTCCAGCGCCAGCCACTCCGGGGAACACCAACTCGACGGACTGGCAGGTCGCGCAGGACTTCAGCATGACGCATGGAGCGCACCAACTCTCTTATGGAGTGGATTTTCTCCAAGCCGGACTGAATTACCTGTCGGGCACGGCGGCTCCCGGTTCGTTTACATTCGCCGCGACCAACACGGGTTCGGCGTTGGGAGATCTCATGCTGGGGCAGGCCTCCCGGTTCAGCCAGAGCCAACTCGTGGGCTGGTACCCCCGGCAGCACTATTTTGGCAGCTATGTGCAAGATACGTGGCGGGCCACCTCGCACTTGTCGGTGATCGCGGGCTTACGATGGGAGCCATATTTAGCTCCTTACACAAAGTATCTTCAATCGGGAGTCTTTAGCAATCAGTGGTATGTGGAAGGCCTTCACAGCTCGGCCTTCAAGAACGGGCCGTATGGTTTGTTGTTTAGCGGCGATCCCGGAGTGTCGCTGGGCAATTCCGTGGAACCGAATCGTTGGTCGCATTTCGCCCCGCGCCTCGGACTGGCATGGGACCCCGAGGGCAATGGGCGAATGGTCATTCGCGCATCCGTAGGCAAGTTTTACGACTACCCACATTTGGACACTTATGGAGATTTGCAAAATTCGCCTCCGACAGGAGGCCGCGCGGCGCTGACCGGCGTCAATTTCGCGAATCCATGGAATGGCACCGCGGGCAGTCCTTTCCCGCTGGCGTTCGGACCCAACGCCATCTTTATTCCGAATTCGACGTACCTGACCGTCCCGCCCGGAATCAAACAGCCATACATAGAGCAGTGGAATTTCAGCATCCAGAAGCAAATTCGGACGTCCTGGCTGCTGTCGGCGAGCTATATGGGGAACTTGGGCGTTCACGAAATCCTTGGCCATGAGGGCAACCCGGGGGTCTTTCTGGGACTCGGTCCATGTACCCTGCAGACCGCCTCCGGCGCCGTGAACTATCCGACGTGTTCAACGGTTAGCAATGAAAATCAGCGGCGCCTGCTGGCGCTGGAAAATCCGGTCCAGGGGCTGTACTACAGCAACCTGGAAACCGTCGACAGCAACGCATCGCGCAGCTATAACGGCCTGATCCTCTCGATTCAGCGGCGGGTGGCGAACGGCGTCGCCCTGCTCGCGAATTACACCTGGTCTCACTGCATCGATTTTCAACAATCGACCAACACCAACACCGCTCAGACTTGGGATTTGAACCGGTTGAAATATGATCGTGGAAATTGTGAGCTGGATCGGCGGCATATCTTTAATTTGTCGATTGTCTATCAGACGCCGCGGTTCGCCGGACCAGTGACGCGGTTGCTGGCGAGCGGATGGCAGCTATCGGGAATCGTCACGATCCTGTCCGGCCCGTGGCGCACGGTGCTCTCCGGACTGGATAACGCGCTGACCGGAACCGGTGATCAATTCCCGAACGTCCTGGGATCGCCGTATGCGGCCAATCGGGGCGCGGGAAGCCGGGTCTGGCTGAGTCCGGCGGCATTCTCGCAGCCCGCGCTCGGGACCTATGGCGACATGTCGCCTGGAAGTGTTCAAGCACCGGGCAGCATCAACATCGACATGGCCGTGGCGCGACTGTTCCGGATTCGTGAGAAGATGTCGCTGATGATCCGCGCGGAGGCGTTCAATCTTCCGAACCACGTTAATCCAGGAGACCCGAATGCCGCGAATGCGCTGACGAGCGGTGTGGATCTGACCCTGACCGATCCGCTGTTCGGAAAAATCGTGAACGCCGCCGACCCGAGGATCATGCAGGTCGCGGCGAAGTTTATCTTCTGAACTCCGGGAATAGAAAGGATTGCTTTTATGCGGTTGGAGAAAGCCAATTTCAGGAGTCGAGGGCGGAGAATCGCGATCGGCATCCTAAGCTCTGGGATTGCTCTACTCAGTTTATCGGTGGTACAGCGCTGGATGCGGGAAGGACCGCGGTTGCTGTCTATCCAGGAGATCCCGGAAGTGGGCGAAAGCTGCGCCTATCCGCCGGGGCATGTGGCGCCCCAGGAGAGCCTGTTCCCTTCGTTCGAGCGAACCGCCTATGCCCAGGACGCAACCACAGTCGAACTGAATCGTCCTCCGGTCCGGGACATTCTGGATACGGCTCCCATCTTCAGTTCCGTGGGTGTGGACGCCTCGCGGAACGAGGTTTACTTACAAGACAGCAACCGCTGGAGTATTCGAGTCTACGGCCGGCTCGACAACGCCAAGCCCGGCGATCCGCCCACCGAACCAAGGCGCATTATTTCGGGCGACACCAGCGATATCCAGTTCAATAGCTGTGTCTGGGTCGATCCCGGCAGCGGCAACATCTATTCCGTGGAAAACGATACCGGCAATGCAATCGTCGTGTTCGATAACAAAGCCACCGGCGATCCCGCGCCCATCCGCAAGCTGAACGTCACCCACCGCGCGCAATCGATGGCGATCGACAATGCGACCGGCGAGCTGTTCCTTTCCGTTCAATATCCTCCGCAGGTCGCCGTCTACGACAAGATGGCCAACGGGGACACGAAGCCCACGCGTTTGATCCAGGGACCAAAGACCAACCTGTCCGACGCCCACGGGCTCGCCATCGACAGCAAGAACAAGCTGCTGTACGTGAATAGCTGGGGCAATATCAGCGACTACCGCGTGGCAGGTACCGGGCGGTTCGAGCCCGCTTCCATCGAGGTCTTCTCCTCGACCGCTGACGGCGACGCCGCTCCAGCGCGCGTCATCCAGGGACCCAAGACGCAACTCGATTGGCCGGGCGCGATGTCGGTCGATCCCGATACCGGAGAGTTGTACGTCGCTAACGATATGGGCCAATCGATAATCGTATTCCGCAAGGATGCTCAGGGCGACGTGGCTCCGCAGCGCGTCATCAAGGGTCCGAAAACGCATCTGAGTTATCCCGCGGGCGTCTTCGTCGACGCAAAAAACAGGGAACTCTGGGCGTCGAATATCGGAAACTCCTCGGCGACGGTGTATCCGCTGAATGCCGACGGCGATGTCGCGCCGCTGCGAGTCATCCGCGGCGCAGAGGAGAACAAACAGTCGCTTCGATTCGGCAAAACGGAAGCGGTCATCTACGACAGCAAACGCGACCAGATCCTGGTCCCGAATTGAGTGATGCATCCGCAGATTGCGGCGTTCGCCAGGTTGGCGGGCGAAAACACTCCTCCGGTAAGAGTGCTGGAAGGTCAGAAGACCCTCATCAGCAGAACGATGCATGGTTTTTCGTACAACTCGCGTCGTGACGAGATTGTGGTCATGAGTCCGCTGGCGCAGGCGGTGCTGATTTTCCGCGGAGGCGCCAATGGCGAAGAGCCGCCGGTGCGCGTGATTCAGGGACCGCATACGCAAATTCAGGGCAGTGCCAATGCCGGCAATGCCATCGTGAGCATCGATGAAGTGAATGACGAAGTCTATGTGCCGTCGGTGCCGAACCGGATTCTGGTTTTCGATCTGGGAGCGAACGGGGATGTGCCGCCCAAGCGCATGCTGACCAGTATGTCGGGATCCGTTCAGGTGGACCCGATCCATAACTTGCTAATGGTCAATAGCGGCCGGGCCATGAACATTTTCGACCGGACCGCCAGCGGCGATGCCAAGCCCAAGGCTGTGATTCAGGGGCCCAGGAGCGGCATGGGACGCATGAATACGTTCCAGGTTTATCCACCCAAGGGCCTGATCATCGCCGGCGGCAACGATTTGCCTGGCCAACAGCAGACCAGCTTTATCGGCGCCTGGAGCATCAACGATAACGGCGACGTACCACCCAAGTGGAAGATCCCCGTGCAGCAATTGACCGGATATGGGCCTTATTCTTTGGCGCTGGATCCGATGCATAAGGAGATCATGATGGCGTCGGCCGGCGGCAACGGCAGAGTCCGCCCGCCGCGCGGCGTCATGAGCACCGTGATCACGTTCTCCTGGCCGGAAGTTTTCTAAACAAACGGTTTGGTGCTGGTTGTAGGTGGAGGATGCATGTCACTACTTTGGCTGCAACTGCTGTCTTATTCGAACCGTTTCACCACTGCGGCGCTCATTTGCTTCGCCGTCTCGGCGGCAGCGTGGGGGCAGAACACGGCTCAAATCAACGGAGGCGTCCGCGATGCCAGTGGTCTTGCTGTTCCTGGGGCCGAAGTAAAGGCGACTCAGACAGCAACCGGCGCCGTGCGGGCCACAATCGCGGCCGCGGACGGCTCGTTCGTCCTTCCAAACCTCGCCATTGGACCTTACCTGTTAGAAGTCAGTAAACCGGGCTTCAGCAAGTACGTGCAATCCGGAATCGTGCTGCAGGTCGCCAGTAATCCCACCGTTGACGTGGCCCTGAAGGTGGGTTCTGTGACTGAAGAAGTGACCGTGCAGGCCGACGCCGCTCTCGTCGAGACGCACGACAGCGGTGTCGGAACCGTGGTCGATAACCAGCGGGTTTTGGAGATGCCGTTAAATGGGCGCAACGTCACCGAACTCGTCTTCCTGGCGGGATTAGCGACAACAGCCCCGGTTGGAAGCCCATCGGCGGGGTTGTCCTCGGTACGAAACTATCCCACAGTCGTCATATCCGTAGCTGGGGGGACCGGCAATGGGAACTCCTATCTGCTAGATGGAGCGTACTATAATGACGACTACAGTAACCAGAACCTGCCGTTGCCGTTCCCGGACGCGTTGCAGGAGTTTAAAGTTCAAACGAGTGCATTGCCGGCGCAATATGGTTACCATTCCGCCGCAGCGATTAACGCCGTTACCAAGTCCGGGACGAATGAGTTCCACGGCGACCTGTTCGAATTCCTGCGGAACGGAAACCTGAACTCACGCGATTATTTCGCCTCGGCCCGGGACACGCTGAAGCGCAACCAATTCGGAGGCACGATCGGTGGGCCGGTTAAGAAAGACAAGCTTTTCTTCTTTGGCGGTTACCAGGCAACCATTCAAAGATCCACACCGCCGCAGAGTTTTGCCTTTGTTCCCACACCCGCGATGCTGGCCGGCGACTTCACCGGCATTACTTCGCCGGCTTGCAACAGTGGCAGACAGATCAATTTGCCTGGCTCCTTAGGCTTTACCAACAACCGGATTTCCCCTTCGGCGCTGAATCCAGCGGCTCTGATTATCGATAGCCACTTGCCGGTGCCGGTTGGTCCGTGCGGGCAGGTTAGCTATGGGCTACTCTCGAATCAAACCGAAAACCTCGGGGTGGCGAAAGTGGATTTTCAGAAGAGTGAGAAGCACTCACTCTTTGCCCGGACTCTTATCACGGATCTGCTTCTACCCTCAACGTTCGACGGGAAAAATGGACTGACTCTCAACACCGCGCAGGCCCACTACCGCGTATACGCGGCAGCCATCGGCGATACGTACCTGGTGGGGCCCGCCATGGTAAGTTCGTTCCGCGTCTCCATGAACATGGAAGAACTCCTGAAGCCGGTGGATAATTTTGCCACATGGCCACAGTTGGGGGTGAACGCGACTCCTTTGGAGGGAACCACGATCCGGCTCTCCGTTACGGGAAACGGCTTCGCCATTGGAGGCGGAAGCTCGGTTAAGAATAAATCGGTCCAAGGGCCATTCGCGAACATTATCGAAGACCTGAGCTGGGTCAAGGGCGCGCATCAGATCAGTTTTGGCGGGAGCTATCTCCATCTCATTGAGAACTTCCTCTCCGGTCTCAATCCCGCCGGCAATATGACGTTCAACGGCCAGGTGACCGGCCTGTCGCTCGCGGACTTCATGCTTGGCGATGCTTCCGCGTGGAACCAGGGCAATTTCAACCAACAATATCATCGCCAGCATTACTTGGGGCTGTATGCACAAGACTCCTGGAAGCTGAATGCCCGGCTCACGCTAAACTATGGCATTCGTTGGGAACCATACATCGCGCCCACCTCTAAATTCGGCTGGTATTCGCACTTCGATCCGGCATTGTCAACCCAAGGAGTGCGTAGCACGGTTTACGTGAACGCTCCCCCAGGTCTGATTTTTCCAGGAGACCCGCAATACACCGTAGGCAATCATCCGGAAAGCTCGAGATGGAACACCTGGGCGCCCCGAGTCGGGCTTGTCTGGGATCCCCAAGGCAACGGACGGATGACCATCCGTGCGGCCTTTGGGATCTTCAATGACAGGCAACACTTACAGGGATTTCAGTCGTTTACCGGGGATCCACCGTATGGTGACAACATCAGTTTGGCGAACGTGAACCTGGCGAACCCCTGGGTTACTTACCCCGGCGGCAATCCTTTCCCGCTGCCGACAGGGAAGAATGCCGTCTTTCCGCTATTCGGTTCGTACCGTACGGATCCGTTTGACTTTCCTCAGATCTACATAAATCAATGGAACTTGAGCGTGCAGCGGCAGGTGGGCAAGGATTGGCTCGTCACCGCGAACTACCTTGGCGCCAGCACGATTCACATGGTTACGGTACAACCGGTGAATCCGGCAATTTTCTTGGGACTAAGTCCTTGCACGATTAACGGAGTAAACTACAACACCTGCTCGACCACTGGTAATACGAATCAGCGGCGAGTCCTGTTTTTGGGGAATCCAGCAGTGGGTCAGTATTATGCCAGAATTGACCAGCTGGATCCAGGCGGAACCGGGACATACGACGGCCTCCTGCTCTCGGTGCAGCACCGGCTCAGCCGGGGTGTGAGTGCGCTTGCGAATTACACCGTTTCTCACTGTATTAGCGACGTATTTGAGTGGGATCCTGGAACAGGCGCGGCGCTCAGTCTTCCTGGCGCCCGGAGGCAGTACCGCGGCAACTGCCAGACCGGCGATCAGCGGCAAATCTTTAATCTTTCAATGGTGGCACAGACGCCCCACTTTTCGGGGCGGATGCTGAGAATGCTGGCCAGCGGCTGGCAGATTGCCCCCATCGTTACTCTGAAGTCGTCACAGTTTTTCTCAGTGACTACAGGCGTCGATAACGCGCTTTCCGGACAGCCGACGCAGACGCCGAATCTCGTATCCGGTGTGAGTCCTTACGTTAGCAACCACGGCTGTGCGAACGCGCCTTGTGTCCAGTGGATCACATCGAGTGCCTTTTCCGCGCCCTCGCCCGGAACCTACGGCAATCTGGGGCTATTTAACTTGAAAGGTCCCGGCGTCTTCCAATTGGATATGGCGTTAACCCGGACCTTCTCGATTCGCGAACGCAAGACGCTCCAGGTGCGGGCAGAAGCATTCAATCTTCCGAATCATGTGAACCTCTCTGTACCCACTAGCGCGACCAATTCCGGTGGCGCGTTCGGAACTATTACGAGCGATATTAGCGGCACGCAAGGGCTAACTGCGGGTGATCCTCGTATCATACAGATGGCGCTGAAGTTCGTCTTCTGACTGAGCAAACTACTTGACAGAACTCGAATCTGTGACCTCCTCGGTGTCAACGAGGCGCTCTAACCAACTGAGCTACAAGCCCATGAATCCGTCAGTGTACCATCATCGGACTTGGCGACCAAATCCGAGAACCAAAACTCAAAACCAGATCCGTTACGTACGACTTTTTGCTCTTTTTTGCACGTCTGTAAGTGATTGAAAACAAAGAAGAAGTTACAAAAGGCGGAGCCGTTACGTGTCAAGGATGGAGTCAGCCCACCCAACTATCTGATAATGAATGAGTTACAAATCCGCCGGGGGCAGGTGGGGGCCGCATACCCACGGAGTTGCAGTACCTGTAACCCATCAAGCCCAAAAAGTCTCCGGTATTCTCACTCAAAAATGCACTGACGAAGCGCCGAATAGGTCTGCAGATTCGACGTGACCAGCGGCGCTAAGACGTTGCGGGCAAACGCCGCCTGATCATTGCCCACACCGATCAGGCCCAGCCTTTTCTTGGCGTTGGTGTAAAACTGCCCCGCGGCCGACTTGAAATCATCAGAAGGGTTACCCCGAGCTATGCTCGCCGACAGCGCATCGGCCTTGTCCTGCAATAACGCCGTAATCTCTGACTCCTTCCCCGAGGCCACACACAGTGCAGTAAGGACCTCATCATCGTACAGGAAGCATTCGATATGCCTGCGTCCCAGGACCTTGATGCCCTCTTTCCGCAATTGCACGATGTCCTGCGGACTATGGTCGTCTTTATCGACAAGACGAGTGATCGAACATCCCGAAACAATTGCCTTGATACCCGCCGCTAAGGCTAAGCGATCAGATTGCACATCGGTTGAATTTCCACCGGAAAGGAAGCGGGTCTCCGGGAACTCTGATTCGAAGATCGTGTTGTAGCACTGGGCGTCGTGAGCCCGATTCTTGGCCGTGGACGATGACGGGTTGCCCTCACAGATCACCACGCGACTCGGCGCTACGAGTGCAGATATGTCGTCGAGGGCAACGTTCAACACTCTCTCCCAGAAGGCGCGGGTCGGGCGAACTGCTCGCACCACCTGAGGCTTGTCAAAGTCTAGGTTTGAGAAGTCGAGGAATGCTACGGTGCCAGGCTCCTTACCTTCTTGGTCGCGCGCGCGGCGCATCATGCCAATGGAATGTGTGGCCAGCCATAGTTGGCACCCGACTGGTAGATTGCGGACGAGTTCGCTCAACAGGTCCGCCTGAAGCCGCGTATTCATGTGGGCCTCGGGCTCGTCTATACAATAGACGGTATCGTCGAACTCGCCGCGCTTCACGATAAAATCAAGGAGCAGGTCGAACGCCGCCTTCTCACCACCCGACAAGTTTTGATAATCGAAGTGGTGACTGCTTCCCTTGTCGAACCTGAAAGTTCCCGTTGTGAGTGGATTGCCAAGATCGTTAAGCATGAGATCCGGGAATAAGCGGGCCATGGATGAACGAAGGTCGCCTATCAATTCCTGCCTAAATTCTCCGAGCGTGATTAGCGCGTCCTGCTCAAACAAGCCCTCCAATGCCTGCGACGCCAAACGTTGATAATTCAGACTGACCGCCGCATCGTTGTGAGTCATCCGCTCAAAACGTTGTTCGTCAAGGGCCTTGCCCTGACGGGCGAGCGAGTTGACGACGAATTGGGGGTCGTTTCTGTAGGCGGATCGAATGTAAAACATCTTGCGCCGACTTTGTTGCTCCGACGGTTCAGCTTTATCAAATTTGATCGTGATTGAAGAATCCCAGTTGAACTGGGCGGCATCAGCCTCATCGGCCTTGGGGAAATATGCTAGGTCCCACCCGGTGCCCCAACCGGCCAGTATTCGATGTCGGAATCGGAATGCCTCGAAGAGGGATGACTTACCACATCCGTTCGGGCCCGCAAGCATAACAAGGCGTGTCCCTTTGGGCACTTCCACGGTTAGGTGATGAAAACGCTTGAACCGCTTCAACTCCACGCGTTCGATATGCATATTGAGAACGTTGATTGTCGCATAGCGATCGCTAGGATTGGTCTTCGCTCTCCGACGCGCGACGCTTTCGCCACATTGCAAGTGCAGCCTGTCGCGCAATGCGTGACCGCTGGTCTGGAGTCAGCGCTTTGGCCCGCGCGTTCCCCCCGCGCTTGCCACCCTTCGACGCGAGTGCTTGGCGCTCTTCGGCGGTCAAAGCATCCATTCGCGACTTTCCGCCGCGTTTCGAAATGCGTGTGAGGTGCTCCGCGAGGCTGATCGACTTTTTCGGCTTACGCGCCACAAAACAAGCGTAGGCCGTTGATGCGAGTCCCGTACAGTATGCTTGACCAGCCATGGCTAGACAGGCTATGCTCGAATCACAATGGTCACGCCGGAGGAACTATTAACGCCCGCCGAGGTAGCTCAATGGTTGAAGGTGAAGGTCAAGTGGATACTGGAACATACCGCACGAGCCCGACCCATAATTCCTCATGTCAGGATGGGCCGTGCAATCCGGTTCCGCCGATGTGACGTCGAGGGGTTCTTGGCAGAACTGTCGGAGGCGTCAAGATCGCGGCCGTCGCGTTGACCGCGATTCCCTCGCAAACCGGCTTGAGTATCTTGTACGGTTGATTCGTGGTAGCCCTCATTCATGACCGGCAAATAGTCGGCCAGACGGGTACAGGAAGAGTCGGCTGGTTTCGACGGGTAGAAGGTGATTCGACGGGCTAAACGGGCGCACATCTTGTGGAAATCCGCCATTTTTCAGTGGAAAACAGCGATCCGCGTTGCGCCAAGCAGTAAGCGATTCCTGTAAATTATTGATTTTATGGTGGGCCCGTGGCGACTCGAACGCCAGACCTCTACCGTGTCAAGGTAGCGCTCTAACCAACTGAGCTACGGGCCCGTTAGTGGCGGAAACCGAAAGTATAGCACGCGCCGGCGAGGGGCTCTCGCGGCTCTACCAGCGAAAGAATCGTCAGCGGCGCGTTGCCTTCCAGGCGATTGTTGACGAACAGGAACAGCATCCGCCGGTCCTCGCGGGCGCGGCCGATCAGGATGCGC
>Ga0075030_100002408_pt1 | contig 16941 bp, 14 predicted proteins | sample LitLauG_LLR_2012_FD_71393 | JGI IMG/M metagenome (GOLD analysis project Ga0075030, IMG submission 71393) | Freshwater sediment microbial communities from Pennsylvania, USA - Little Laurel Run_MetaG_LLR_2012 | ecosystem: Environmental > Aquatic > Freshwater > Creek > Sediment | place: USA... | reverse complement strand
CGCAAGCACTCTACATTCGTGCCAATATCAAGGAGTTGCGGGGCGACCGCGACGGGGCGCGTGCAGATTATTCCGCCGCAATCGAGCTGTCGGCGGCACCCGCCCAACTGGTTGCGCCGGCACAAATTAGTCGTGACTTCTACGAAGTAAGACAACCCGAGATCGACCGGCGCCTGGCCTACTTGAACGCACCCCTTGGGAGCGCCGGGGCACCCCAACCGAGCAATCCTGCAAGCGACGGAGAGCAGTTTTCTTCCGACGTGCCGAACTCACCGGGGCCTTCGCCTGCCCGCTAAGCGGCCTTGAATATGGTCATCGGCCACTGCCCGTGAATCTCGGGAAGCGGTCGGTCGTTCGAGCGATGCCGGCGAGCGCGGACGAATGAACGTTGTTGCTTCTCCTGCACCGAACGTCAGGTCGGGTTGGGGATGTCACGGGTACCGGTAAGGCACCGGGCCCGCCCACATTGGTCTGTCATGGTGTGGAAATTCAAGTGACCATCCGAATACCGCTTTCGAGACGCAGAATCGAGGCGACTATGGATCTCGCCCGCCGGATCAGTCGACCAACCTCATCTTGAGCAGCAGGTCCTGGTACTTTGAATCGCCGTTCAGGATCGACAAATCCGGCGAGACCTTCACGAAGATCATCTGCCAATCATGTTGCCGGAAGCCACGATAGAGCCACTTAATGGCTACCTCCTTGTCGCCTCGCTCGGCATACAGGCTCGCAATCGCAAACGGATAGACGTCGGCATACTTGGTTTCAAGATCCGAAAGTGCTGCTTTCGACTCGTCAGTCCGACCGGCCGCCCAATACGCATGCGAAATCCCCGCTATCCTCAGTGCGTCGTGAGTCTCGAGCTTCGCCGCAGTCAGTGCCTCTTCGTTTCGACCGAGAGAAATCAAAACGGACGCAAGAAGAAAATTTGCATGTGGTGAATTGGGACGTAATTCAAGCGCCCTGCGCAAGGCCGCTTCTGATTCGGTCAATCGATTTGCGACGGCAAGTGCAGCGCCCAGACCAGTCCAACTGCCTATCGCAAGCGGATCGCGAGCTACGACTTGTTGGTAAAGCTTGATTGCCTCGTCTGATCGCCCGGAGATTTTCGCCAACTCTGCGAAGTCGGCCAGAACGTGAATGTCTTCGGGTTCGAGCTCACTAGCATGCTCATACTCCGCTCGAGCCCCCGACCAGTCCCAGTTGTCGTAGAAAAGAATGTCTCCGAGAATCCGGTGGCCGTACGCGAGATTCGGGTCGATTTGCAGCGCACGAGTTACCGCCTTCCAGGCTTCGGCACGAGCAAGCTCCTGTTCGCTCTCCCGCTTTGCGCAGACGCAACCAACAAGCGAGCGATACGCAGCCGACAGCCTTGCCCAGGCCAATGCGTACGTCGGATCAAGCTCGATAGCCTCTTTGAAGTACCCAATCGCCCTTTGAGTCGTCGCGTTATCGACGGCCAGACCGAGGGAGTAGTTTCCCAAGAGAAGCCGATTATGTGCTTCCGCATTCGGTGTCCCAGTCTCCGAATGAGTATCGCTGCTTGCGAGAGCAACTCTCAGTGCCTGCGTTACCGTCCGCGCGATTTCATCTTGGGTCTTAAAGATGTCGTTCAAGTTCCGCTCGTAGGTCTGCGACCATAGATGCGACCCATCCGACGCGCGGATTAGCTGCACCGTGATGCGAACTTCTCGGCCCGACTTGCGGACGCTTCCCTCCAGGAGGTTTGCCACGCCAAGCTTGCCGGCGATCGAGCGTGCATCCTCGCTTTTCCCCTTGAACTGGAACGAGGAGGTGCGTGCGATCACGCGCAAGTCGTGGCTGCGCGAAAGTCGGTCGATGAGTTCTTCGGAAAGTCCGTCTGAGAAGTACTCCTGGTCGTGCGTCTCGCTCATGTCCAGGAACGGGAGTATCGCAAGGGACTTACCATCGGGTGGCGATATCGCGCTGTCTGACGAGAAGACACTGACGTTTGTTCGCGCAGTCTGACCTGCGCCGAGGGAGTGCGTTCGCTCGTAGCCGATTGTTGCCACGACGAATGCGGCAAGTGATGCGCTGGCGATCGCCTCCGATCGGTGCCGCAGCAGAAATCTGGTGAGCTTGTAGGCGAGGCGATCGGGTTGCGCCTCGGTCGCGTCGCCACTCAGGTACCTTCGCAGATCATCGGCCAGCGCCCGAGCGGTTCCGTAGCGATCCTCCGGCGCCTTGGCCAGGGCCTGGAGAACAATCGCATCGAGATCGCCGCGCAGTTTTCGGGCCAGCTTGTCCTTCGTGGTGCTTCGTGCGGTGGCGGCCACGGATCCGAGCTGCGCGCTGGGTCGCTCCACCGGGGCCGTGGCGATCGCCTCGCCCAGCAGCGCCATCGAAGCGCCCGACATGATCTCGTACGGACGGCTTCCGCACAGAAGTTCGTAAAGAACCACTCCCAGCGAATAGACGTCCGCGGCCCCGTCGATCACGTCTCCACGCACCATTTCAGGGCTCGCGTACTCCGGCGTAAGTGCCCGACCGTACACGAGCGTGACTTCCGTCCTTCCTTCTTCTTGATCCAGCAGCTTCGCTACGCCGAAGTCCAGCAGTCGCACCTGCCCCTGGTCGGTAACCAGGATATTCGAAGGCTTGATGTCCCGGTGCACTACCTGGCGGTCATGCGCATACTGCACGGCATCGACCACTTGCAGGAAAAGGGCCAGCCGCTCCCGAAGGCCGATGCGACGTGCATCGCACCACTTGATCAGGTGCTCTCCCTTCACGTACTCCATCGCCAGATATGGCAGGCCGTCGGCGCCGGCGCCAGCGTCGTACATGCGGGCGATGTTGGGGTGCTCCAGCGTCGCCAGGATGTCCCGCTCCCGCGCAAAGCGGCTCGCCAAGTCCTGCCGATGTCTGGAGAGCTTGGGAAGTTTCAGCGCAACTTTGCGCTTGAAAGCCCCGTCGGCGCGCTGCGCCAGCCACACCTGAGCCATGCCGCCAGAGCCGAGCAACATGACCAGACGGTACGGGCCGACCGCATCACCGGGCTGCAGGCCGCTCCATTTCGAGGCGGGCTGGACTCCCGCACCGGCGTTGACCAGCGTCGCCAGTTCTTCAGAAGGCAGAGCATCATCGCCTTCCGGCAACAGCGCCCGCCACAGTGCCGCTTCGAGGTCCCGGTCTTGGGCCGCAAGCTCCTCGAGCCAGCGCCGCCGCCCTTCCGGGTCCAGCTCCATCGCATCCTTCAGAAGCCGGCTCATCCGGCGCATCTGATCGGCCGATAGCATCCTTCGACCTCCCCCGCCCCGTCGCAGCACCGGACAACTCCAGGCAACCGTGGCTTGGACTCCTACCTAAGCGCCTCTCTGAGAATCAGCCGCGCCCTTTCCCAGTCGCGTCGCACTGTGCGTTCCGTCACATTCAGCGTATCTGCGATCTCCTGCTCCGTGTAACCGCCAAAATAGCGCATCAGCGCAACCTGGGCCAGGCGGCTGTCGGCCTGTTCCAGCACTTCCAGCGCCTCTTGAACCTTCAGAAGCGTTGACTCGTCAGTCGAAAGGCCGGCTTCGATCTCGGTGGACAACGTCAGCTGCGGTACATCACCGCCTCTTCGCTCGGCCTGTCGCTCTCGGACGTTGTTCAGGATCACCGAGCGCATCACCTGAGAGGCATAAGCAAAAAAGGTCCGCCGGTCCTCAGCCCGCAACTCCCCGGCCCCCAGGAATCGAAGGTAGCACTCGTGCACCAAGGAGGTTGTCTCTAGAACCGTGTTGCGACCACCGTCGCGCAATCGGGATCGCGCCAGGCGCCGCAACTCGTCGTAAGCGGCCGCGAACAGGGCATCGCGCGCCCGCGCGTCGCCAGCATGCATCCGCTCCAGCAGCTGTGTGATCTGAGCTATCGCAACCCCTCTGGCCGCCTGCCAGCCGTCAAAAATCCATATTGAACTGCGGACACGTCCAATTGGCAAGAAAGCAAACGCATCGATTCCACGCAGCCGGCCTCATCGGGATGTCCGCATTCGACTTCGCGCGGTGTCTGTTGCAGTGAGGCAGCAGGATTTGTCCGCCGACGGCCCTCGAACCCAACGTCATCGCAGGAGAAAGTCATGAACAGTCCCTCCGGAGAATCGCGCCGTTTCAATGCCGCAGGTCTTGCCACCGGATCGATCCTGGTCCTGATCGTCGCCGTGGTCATTTCCACATCAGTGCGCGCCGAAGGCCGCAGCAGCGATGCGCACTCGCTGACTTCCTGGGAACAGCGCGCGTGCGGCCTCGCCCGCCAGGACACACCTTATGCGCTAATTCCCTTCTTCCGCAGGATCAACAGGATTGACGAAGGACTGGATATCAACGACTACGTCGGCAAGGCGGTTGCCGAACGTTGGGAATTGGCCACGCAAAAGACGCGTTCTGACTATTCGCTCGGAAGCGCAAGTGCAATAAGTCCGCCGAAGGGCACCGAAAAGCGAGCTGATACCTCGCAAGCCCCGCACTCTTCGATCGGCGTCGTGGCATGCGGGTGCGTCGACGAAGGATGGCTGCTGAAGGATCGGCAGCCCCTTCATGTCGACGAATCCAGCAGTCCGTGCTCTTTGTCGATGTCGGTTCTGCGCCACTCTTTCACGGTCGATCGGGGACGAGGGACGACGGCGATGCCAAGCACCCACATTATGTCAAGTGGGCATGTAGCTTGTCGTCCCCAAGGATCGCCTCAGGTACAGACCATGTCAGGTTGGCCGCTGGCAATGCGTTCTTACCTATGAGGTGGCATGAAAAGGGCACTTTCCCGATCGGGCCGCCGCCGAAACTCCGACCTGTCTCAGAGAAGGACATTTGACATGAAAGCCCCCTTTGCAAGCTCGAAGAGATTCTCCGCTGCCGACGTCACCACCGCCGCGATATTGACTGTGATGCTGGCGATGGGTGCGTCGAACCTCCTTCCGCTGGATGTCTCGACTCGGGCCCGGACCGCAGGCGCCTTCCTGGTCGCGCATCTGCATCTCACCGGCCAGCGCAACGCGAGCTAGGCCTGCCTCATCGACCACCGATGATTTTCGATCCCATCGGACTTTGTCCCTCACTTAGGTCGCGTCGTCGCGTCTTTGCTGGAATGGTCCAATCGCGTTCAAACCCCGATTGCTCTGCAGCGCAATACATGACGGCGGGCGGTGCCGCATTCGAGCTGGACCTTGGATGGTGTTTGCAGCGCATTCAATTCGACGGTGGTCATGGTCCGTGCGCAACTTAACCCTGTCAGCGGGAGGATAGAAACATGAAACTTCATACCCTGGCATTGTCGGCAACGTTAACTTTGCTCGGCGCGTTGTCCATCGCCGCTAGCGCAATCGCGCAGGAGGTGAACGCGGAGATCATCACTTTCGACCCCCCTGGGGCCGGGACGGGGGCATACCAGGGCACGGGTTGTTTCGGTTGCACTTTCGGAATGAATCAGTCAGGCGCGATCGCGGGAACCTACCTGGACGCGGACAACGTCTTCCATGGGTTCCTGCGCAACCCGGAAGGAGCGTTCATCACGTTGGACGCTCCTGGCGCAGATACGACACCCAACGCCTACAACGGGACCTTGGCGCAGAACATCAACGACAAGGGAACGATCGCCGGGCTTTTCTATGACGTCAAGGGCACCGCCCACGGATACTTGCGCAGCGCCCAAGGTGTGTACACGACATTCGATGTGCCAGGCGCTGTCTATGGTACGTGGCCGATCTTTCTCAACCTTAGGGGCGACATTGTTGGCTATTCCTTGGACGCCAACCTGCTGTTCCACGCCTTCTTGCGTCGACAGGACGGTGAGTTCACGACGTTTGTCGGGCCAGGCTCGTGCAACTCGGGTACCCCGGCGGGATGTTACGGCAATGCGGCCACCTACATCGACAATGCAGGAAGAATCATCGGCAATTTCGAGGATAACAGCGGCAACCTCGTGGGGCACGGCCTCATCCGCGGCCCCGACGGCAGGCTGACAGCCTTCGATGCGCCCGGAGCGGGTACCGGGCTGTACCAGGGGACCGGATGCCCCGGCTGCAATGTCGGTGGCAATCGTTGGGGAGCGATTGCAGGAACGTACACGGATGCGGGCAATGCCTTTCATGGCTTCCTCCGTGGTCCAGAAGGAAAATTCATTGCATTCGAAGCCCCCGGCGCGGGGAGCGGTGCCTACCAGGGTACGGGCTGCTTCTCCGATTGTCCGGTGAGCCTGAACGACCGAGGAGAGATCGCCGGGTCGTACTTTGACTCAAATAATGTGCAACACGGCTTCCTGCGGTCCGCGACCGGTGCATTCGTGACAGTCGACCCGCCCGGTTCAACGGCAACCCAGCCCGAGAGCATCAACAACGCCGGCGCAATCGTGGGGTATTACCTTGACACCAACAATGTGTATCACGCTTTCTTGCGAACGCAAGATGAGTGAGACTCGCATTCCTTGGCTGAGCCTTCGGTGCATACCGTCGGTCGGAGTCAAAGTGCGGCTTTCTATTAGACAACTGACCGTCCCAGGGATGAACAGAGCGGAATCGCGCGATTAGCGTCACGATCCTGCGAGGCGCATCGAAGGGGTGTATCCGATTCTCTTACAGCCGGACCTTTTTTGCGGGAGGTCGACATGAATTCAACAACCAAGCTGGCGATCGGAGTTGCAGCAGTCGGTGTTGTCAGCATCGCGCTGGCGACGCCAGTTGTCGGAGTTCTTGCTCCGCTGCTTGCGGTGGGGAACCACAACGCGGAGATGCATGCGCGGGGAACGGCGACCGCGAGCGGTGGCGAGCCTTTCAAGGCAGAATTCGAGACGGAAGGGCCAGCCACGCTTTCGACTCAGATCTACTCCGTCGCCGCCGGTGGTCACAATGGCTGGCATTCCCACCCGGGCATGGTCTTCAATACTCTGGTGTCCGGATCCATCGAGTGGTACGACGAGAACTGCACGCCAACCACTTATATCGCGGGAGATTCATGGGTCGAGGGTAGTCAGCCGCACGCTTACCGTGTGATCAGCCCTACGGCCATCCAGGCAGTGGGTTGGTTCGTGATCGCGCAAGGTCAACCCCTTCGGACCGATCTTCCAGCACCGTCCTGCGTAGCCTCGCTCGGCCTTTGATTTCGATTGAGCAAACCCCCAAGGTCGCTCAGGAGTGACTCTTGTTTGAATTACCAACGATGATCGCGGGAGTCGCTTTTCCGCACGAGCTTGTGCGGAGTTGCTCAGCCGCATCCACGTCGATAATCTGAAGCCTTGCCGGAGATGTATATGCGAAACCTCAGCGCTGTCGTCAGGCCTCTGGTTGCCTGCGTCGCTTGCGGTACCCTCCTTGGTGGTCCGGCATCTCCTGGAGCACGCGCGTCCGAGCAGCCGAATGGGACGTGGGTTGGTTCGGTGTGTCCCTCGGAAAGCGAGGAAGGCGAGGGATGCGACCTGGGGCCTGTCGTGAGCGTTTCGGTGATGGCCACACCGGGTCAACCGGGTGATCTGCTCCAGTTCCGCTGGAGGGCCACAGACGGCGCCGTGTTCGACCGCAATGCGTCCTCGACGACGTGGCGCCTGCCGGCCGGGCCAGGACTGCATTTCGTATACGTGCTGGTGTCTAATGGCAAGGGGGCGTACACGGAAGCGCGTGCCGTGGTCAACACCGATACGATCGGGACCCCGCTGCGTCAGAGACCGACAGGCAGACAGTATCTTGCGCCGCCGTCAGAGCCGGTGACAACGGGTACGTATCAGAGCTTTTCTGCCGTGCCGGATACGACGTTCGCGATCGTCAGCACGGATCCCAATGTATCGTACCAATCGCCAGTCGTGCGTTCGGATTTGCGCGACCGCTTCGCGATTTCAGGCATCCCGCCGACGGCCTGGAAGCGGTTGGCGCTGGTTGTCGATGGCGTCAGTTCCCCGCTGAGTTACGACAATAACAACCAGGATGATGGATTTTCAGGTGGCACGAGCGGCGAGTATTACCCGGACCAACGGCCGTTGGGCGCGAGCTTCGCCGTGGAAGGATTCATCGCAGCGACTCCCGCGGTTCCAAGCGGCGTTCCTGGGCTCGGAGCGCGAGGACTTCTGGCTCTTAGCGATGGATACTCCCCGTGCGGAACCATCAATGAATTCTTTGGGATTCAGGTTACACCGAGCGTAAGCGGGGTCGTCGGAGGCGCGCCGACCGGCCCAGTGCGCGCGGATTTTGGCACGGGCGGTGGTTCTTCGGCGACCTATGAATCCGGTCAGAATCTTCTGATTTTGGATAATCTGAGCTCCGCGCCGAGTCTTGACGACCTCGCTACTGTGACCGCTCGGTGCGAGGGGGCGACTCAGAGTCTGACATTTCCCTTCTACAACAATCTCGGCGGCGGGTATTACGGCGTGACCAATTTCAATGTCACTTTCGCGGATTCTTCGAAGCCGAAAATCCACGCCATTTCCGTAACGTTAGACGGTCAGATTGTCGGGCAGGAGCCGCCGCAACCTCCTTCCACGTTTCCATCGGAGGGCCTGCCGTCGAGAGAGGCCTTTTTTTCCGAGCTTGGTGTGGACTCTCGCTTAAGCGCCTGTCGATACTATGAGGCGATCGGCATCGGTGACTGCGATACTTCCACCCAGACGCTGAAGAACGCCATCAACTTCGAAGACTGGAAGCGCGCCACCGGCATGGCGCCTTATGCGCGCGCGGGGCGTCACGAGGTTACCGCTGCCTTCGTCAATCGGATGGATTTGAATCTGGCGCGCAATCATCATGCGATCAGCTACGGTCCGCAGAACACCGCAGCGTATGTTTGCAACGGGCTTGGCCCATCGTTTGACGCGGTGGATGGCGACGACGACGTCACCAATTCAGTGTCGAATGCGGTCGCGGGATTGAACCGCATCGCCTGCGTCGCAATGGACTACATCAGCACACCGGGCGTGAACGGTGGCAAGCCCTTCACGCGGTTTATTATCTTCGGGCCGGATGGCCGTGTGCTGCCTTCCATCAATCTCGATGGACGGGCGGAGAAGTTCGTGCCGGGCGTGTGCGTTGCCTGTCACGGAGGTTCGAACTACGCCGGCCATTTTGCCGATAATGGGACGGGCCTGCCGGACCTTGGCTCGCATTTCCTTCCCTACGACGCTGGTAACTTTCTTTTTTCAAGCCTTCCGGGCTACCGTGGCAGGGACCAGGAGGCGGCGATCAAGAAACTCAATCTGATCGTTCTGAACGGCGCCGGCCCGACGACGGCGGAAGTCAATCTCATCAGGGGTTGGTACGGTACGGACCTGAGCAAGCCGACGCTGGATAGAAGCTACACTCCTTCCGACTGGGCAAATCAGGAGGCAGCATCGAACGGGGTGGTCCATCAGGTGTACCATCAAGTCGTGGCGCCGATGTGTCGCACGTGCCACACGGCGATGCCGGAGCGCTTCAATCTGGACGACTTTTTTGACCTTCAATACAATCCAGACTACCCCATCGATTCCCAATTGCTTCACTCTCACGTTCTTGGCGAACACTACCAGCCGATGCCGAATTCCCTGGTGACCTACAACCGCTTCTACTCAACGGTGGGCACGTCCAATGATCTGTTGAAATTGTGGAATAGCTTTCGTTGCTATGTTCGGACGGGAACCGGATGCTAGGTAACTGACGCCGACGTGAAACAGCGACAGCGAGCGGAAGTGGGCTCGAATTCGTCCGAGTTCGACTCTACTTCCACGCGGATCCCGGAGCGGATCAAGGCAAGAGCGGCAGCAAGCGGGCAGCGCGCCACTGTTTGGGCATACAGCGATGCGGCCGAGGCGCAAGCCGCCAGCACTTCGTGCGACTCCGCCGGCTTTGTGCTCGGCCATCGCGTCAAGGGGGTTCCCATCACCGCAACGGGTGTCGATCTCATACCGTGGTCTACCGGGTCGACGTTCAGCTCGAGGGTAGGCGGCCCGCTGCCAGCTGCTGGAAGAGCGATTCTCCATTGTCGAGATAGTGGTGCAAGGGCTGCACCGGATTTACCTTCAACATGAGAACGGCTAGGCAGTCTTCGAGACTGTCACGGGGCAGTCGCTCCAGGAGCGTCAGGTCGAACGGGAACCGCCTGGCGTCGTAGCAGTTCAGCAGAAATCCCCGGGCCACCTCACGGAGATCATCGCGGCTGTTCGCAAGGATGAAAAGCATCTGCAATCCATCCTGACCGCGCCCGCGGATGAAATCGGCAGGAAGCTGCCTGGCCACACGCTCGGCAAGCCCCGTCTTGATGTCAGCGACCAATTCGCGAGTGGAACGTCGGTTCATCGTCGTATCACCGAGGCCGGCGCCGCGGCCGAATGAGCATTGCGCGACTCTGCACTTTGAGGTGACTCATTCAGTGTAAGAGCGCCGCCCGCCCGCGACAAGGCAAGCGCCACGGTCAATTGGTTCAGATGCGGGTCAGATCCGGGCGATGTCGGCGAGGAGCCTGGCGACGCCCAGGGGCTTGAGACCCACGAGCTCGGGCGGCACCGGCTTGGGTAGTGATTTGACGCAGTACGTCACGGCGCCCACCGAGATGCCGGACTTTGCAGCGATCGCCGGGCGGGAAACGCCGCACGCCAGGTCCCGCACGACCTCCGCTGTCTACTTGAAAAGCTCCAGTGCGGGCAAAGGCTCTATAAACGGGCACCGTCGCCGCTCGAGCTTCGCCGCGAGCGTTTGCAGCGCATGAGAGAGCGAGGTGGCATCGTTTTCGCGAAGCGGCTGGCTCTGGAAGGCATAGAGCGTTCCTCTCGTCAGGCGAAGCCGAGCCGGAACGAAGATCAGGTGCGAGGCGCCGCATCGATCCACCAGCGACTGCAGGCAGTCGGCGTAGCGAACCTGCTGCCGCAGCCAGGCCGCGTGCTGCTGCACTGAAGCGTGGAACGGAAGGGCTTCGCGGTGGGTCCGGGCGGCCAGGGGATCGTGCGCCGCGATCAGTTTTTCGCAGAGCGGCCACAGGTCGGAGCGCAAGGTCCCGCACAGCAGTGGCGGGCCCGGCAGGCGATCAGGCAGCGCCTCTACGGAGAACACGTAAAGGCTGTGCGCGATCGGGATGATCTGGTCCAGGCGCCGGCCTATCTCTCGGTCCAGGCCATGGTCGGGAGGTTTCGGAAGCGGGCCGAGCAACCGGTCGACCCGGTCCTGACGATGTTCCGTCGGCCGACCCGCGCACCTGCGGACGTCACGCCTGCGCTTGCTCAGCCATCTCAAGCACGACGTATACCTCGACGCCAAGGTATTCCCGGTGGGATCGACATGGCCGAGCAGCCCGAGGTCGAAAATTGCGGGGTGGTATGCGTACCGTAGATTGGTGACGCATGCCGCCTGAGGACTATTCGGCGGCCCAGTTCAAGCTGCGAGCGGTCAGCGGGACTTCCGCCGAAAAGACCGGCCCGCCGACGCCACGCAGTCGTCGCTGCCGGCGTTCCAGCGCGAGGACCATTCAAGCGAGGCAGCCGGTCGCGATCGGGTTTCCAACCTCGACAAGGCTGGCCGCTGCCGAAGCGCTCGCCAGACGAGTCTGCTCTGGGTAGGATACCTGGCGAGGTCTGCAAGGCAGAGGGGACATCAGCCGACCCCGCAGTCGGCCAGGAATCGAACCGTGGCGGCGCGAGATCTTCTCGAGAGCGAACATGCGCGACCGGTTGGCTCGCATCGCGTACCAAGGGTACTGTCTGCCGAACTAGAACAAGCCAAGACCACACGAGGGGAGCGTCATGACAGACCAGTGCAGGTTGTTTTTTTCGCTAGTCACCCTCGTTGGACTCCTCGGATGTGCCGCCGAGCACCAGGCAAGCGGACCGAAGATCGAGTCGCAGAGCTACCTCATTGCCTCGAGCGACACCGGCATCCAGCTATTTATTCGAAATAAGCACGCCGAGGGAATGAGCAGGTTCAGTGCCGAGCGTACCGTTATCTACGTAAACGGGACCACCCAGGCGAGTGAACCCACATTCGATCTTCCGCTGGACGGATTTTCCTGGATGGATTACCTGGCGACGCGCGGCTACGACGTGTACCTGGTCGATTTGCGTGGTTACGGCGGCTCATCGCGCCCGCCGGAGATGGAACAGCCGGCTGCGAACAATCCAGCAATAGTCCGCACGGACACAGCGATCAGGGACCTTGGATCGGCGATCGACCATGTTCTTGCGAGGCACCAACTCAATGGCCTGAACGTCATCGGCTGGTCCTGGGGGGCAACGATCGCCGGCGCTTATACGGCCGCACACAACGACAAAGTCAGGAAGCTTGTGCTTTACGCTCCGCAATGGGTCCGAGAGGGCGGAACCGTCGGTGGCCCAGGAGCCCTCGGCGCCTACCAGGCATGGACTGTCCAGCAGGCTCGGGATCGACTGCAGTTAGGAACCCCTGAGGCGAAGAAAGATGAACTGTTTCCGCCCGCTTGGTTCCAGCAGTGGGCAGCGGCAGAACTTGCCACCGACCCTGCCGGTGCCGCGATGAATCCGGCGGTTGTCCGAACACCCAACGGATCATTGCAAGACATGCGTGACTATTGGTTCGCCGGAAAGCCGTATTGGGATCCCGCCCAGGTGACCGTGCCTACTCTTGTGGTGCGCGGCGAGTGGGATGGGGTTTTGCCGCTGGGCGAAACTCTGGGCGTGTTCAATGCTCTGACGAATGCGCACTCCAAGCGGATGGTCGTAGTGGGCGCCGGGTCGCACATGATGTTTATCGAGAGGAATCGGGAGCAGCTTTTTCGGGAGGTTCAATTGTTTCTCGACGAGTCGACTCCATCCGGTTGATATGAACACAATGCACTCGCCTTGCCTCGATAGGACATTCCATACCTGGCGGCGCTTTGGTTCGCGGCGGGTCGTCGAGGCTGATTGGCATGGTAGCCGCCACGAGCGTCGCTTGAAACGGCAAGGCAAGCAATGCGGGGGCACGCGGTGCGAACCAAACAGTTGACGGAGATTCTTGGCTTGCACTGCGAAGGAGGTGGGCGGATGAACGAACAACGTACTGCGCCAGGCACGTCGAAGATAGCCATCACCCTCGTTATTCTCGTCTCGGCCTCGTGTGCAGCCCAGGCCGAGGACGCGAAGTTTGTCGAGGTGCAAGACGAACCGGACCATCACGTCGTATTTGACAATTCAATCGTTCGAATCTTCGACACCCATGTCGCCCCTGGCTCGGCCACGCTTTACCACCATCATCCTCGCGACAATGTTGCCTATTTTCTGGGCGCTTGCGAGCTCACCAACCAGCGAATCGGCGAGGAAAAGTCGGGGCCCATCGCAAAGAAGGCTGGCGACTTTGTGTTCGGACGTGCGACTGGCGAAGGCTACATTCACCAGGTAAGCAACATCGGGAACTCTCCGATTCACATGATCGACGTTGAATTCTTGAAGTCGCCAGCGCAACCTTCTGCAGATGCTGATCCTGCGCTCAAGCCGGTGGTCGATAACGACCGATTCCGTGAGTATCGCCTGTCGCTCGCGCCGGGCGAGACCTCAGCACCGATGAAGCTGGGCTCGGGGGTGCAGATATTGATCTCCGGGGGTCAGGTCGAGCTGATTGGTGACGGCCGTACTCCGGTAAAGCTCGACATGCATGACTGGTGGCAGTGGCGTGAGGCAGGCTCGTACACGTTGCATAATGTTTCGCAGACTCCGGCGGATATTGTGGAGCTCGACGTCAAATAGCAGACAAGCTATCCCGTCCCCGTGTCGGAACCCAAATGCGAAGGAGCACGGCAACGCAAGGTCCCGCGCTTCTACGACTGGCGGGTATGGCCACAGGAGGCAAGGAACGGCCTAAATTGGCGCGAAGGGCGGCTTTGCCTCTCTCAGGCAACGCGACTGTTTATAGCGTTGACTCCCTCGCGGCGAGGAATTTTCGAACGCGTGTGTCTCCGAATGGAACGATCCAGACTCGCCATTGATAACAGGGCCCCGAGCGAAGTGGATCGTCTTTCGCTGAAAGGTGAACTCGATGCTTCGATCCATTTCGCTCTGCGTCGCCGTCCTCCTGGCACAGTCGGCCACTGCCGATGAACTTGACGTCATCGGAACCTACCGCCTGATCAGTAGCGAAAGAGTCATAGTTGCGACCGGGAAGACGGAAGATTCGTTCGGCAGCAATCCCAGCGGCTTCATTACATACGGACGCGACGGGCGAATGATGGTGATCATCGCCCGTGGCGATCGCGCCAAGCCGGAGGCCGTGGATCGCATGACCGATCAACTCAGGGCAGACCTGTTCCGGTCGATGTTGGCCTATGGGGGGCGATACGAGATTCACGGCGACGAGATCGAACACCACATCGACATCTCCTGGAACGAACTCTGGACCGGGACCACGGTCGTCCGGCAGGTCAGGAAGGAAGGGGACAGACTGATCTATACGACAAAGCCCGCGCCGTTCTCGAGCGATGGCAAGATCAGCATCACGAAGCTGGTATGGGAGAAGGTTAAGTAGAACGCCCGTGCTATTGCGATAGCCTTTCTTATCGCAATGGATGCATTTTCCGAGGCGGTGTTCAAGCCAGCCACACACGCCAAGGCCCTTAAGAGTTGCGCGTCAGAAATCTCTCCACGGTCCGTTCGCCGATCTGCTTTCCCATGCGGGTCCCCACCTGCGTCGAGTTGCGATAATGGACGCCGCTCCAGACTCGGGCATTGGAGACTTCCTCCACAAGGTCCGACAATCGTTCCCATGACCGGGTCGTTCCAGGCGCAGTCGGACTGCTCATCGTGAATCCAGTGAGGTCCGCCGACGGGAAAAGCTTCTCGAGCACCGCCCCGACCGCGCCTGCATTGATGCAGTGGGCACACGGGTATTCGGGGTGCAACGGGGTGTCGATCAATGGGAGCCATGATGGGTCCGGAGGCGTATCTGCATTGCCTCCGAGGTCCCCGTTGCGAATCGCCGTGATGGGACGCCAGAAGTTGTAGGCGTACTTGGCATCGAACACCGCAACCAGCGAGTCGGCGGCAGCGAGGTACGCCAGAGCAAACAGGCGCGCCCGATCGACCGGCCGCTCGAGCTTCGTTGATGCGAAGTAGCGAACGATAGGATTGAAGGCCGGAGCGCCCGTAATGACCCAAAACTGGGCGATCGCCGTTTGTTCGGCCGTTCGACGCGTGCTCGACTTGCCGCCGATGGAGCGGATTTCGTTGTAGTCGCGCACCCAGGTCTGGCTTGACAGGTCCGGTGGCGGCACAGGGCGAAACTCGTCGGGGCGGGCGAGAACCCATGGGCGGCTGACGGCGAAATCAGAGCCGATCGGAAGCGGCGTGGCCACGTAGACGCCGGCTGCGGTCCGAGGCCGATACGTGTTGGGCGCTCCGATTCCATCGCCTTCCCGGGCTTTGAGCAGGTCGGCGGCCGCTTGCTCGCCGAGCGCCATCCCGGCGGCCTTCTCCGCGCTTTCCGCAATGCTGGCCATCGCGGCCGCGTACGCCTTGTCGATTGTGTCCCGCTGCTCCGGAAACAGTTTCAGCAGGACCGCTCGCGAGGCTGCGGCCGCGGCGGCCTCGCTCGATGCACCGGGGACCGGCCTCGACTTCGCCGCATAGGGCAGGAACCGCGGATCTGTGAGATTCACTGCATCGAAGATTGCAACCTGGACCATCGCCATGCCGCGCGTTGTGTTGGGCGCAGGCTGCTTCGAGGCCACGACGCTGGATAGTGCGATCTCGTTCCAATCGAGCACAGCATCGGCTCGCGCAAACGGACTTGCCGCAGCGCAATACAGCCAAATCACCATCCATGACAGCTTCAAGGCTTTCATGAGACTCCCTCCTGTGGACCAACGCGTCGAGAGTCTCTCCCGATCGGCGCTGGCTTTCCAGTCTTGAATCTGTAGTTGAAGTCCTTCGAGCAAGGGCCTAATTTCCACTCATGAAGACTTACGGTTCGTTCTGTCCGATCGCGAAGGCATCCGAGATCCTCGCGGAACGCTGGACCCTGCTCGTGGTGCGCGACTTGCTGCTCGGCGCGAGGCGCTTCAATGACCTGCATCGCGGCGTACCGAACATGTCGCCGACCTTGCTTTCCAAGCGCCTTCAAACGCTGGAGGCATCTGGGCTTGTCGTGCGCTCCATGGTCGGCGGCAATCCCGAATACCTTCCTACGAAGGCCTGCGAAGATTTGAGACCCATCATCGAGGCCATCGGTCATTGGGGGCAGCGTTGGGTGCGCAGCCAGCTCGAGCGCGAGGAACTGAATGTAGGCGAACTGATGTGGTATATCCGGCGGCACTTTGTGCGAGACAAGCTGCCGCGCCAGCGGATCGTCTTGCAGATCGATATTACTGACGTGCGGCGACTCGGACGCTGGTGGCTGATCGTCGAACCCGACGGTGTGGACCTCTGTGTCGACGATCCCGGTCACGAGATCGATATCGCGCTCTCGGTCAAATTGCGAACCCTGGCGCAACTCTACATCGGCGACGAAACGCTCGAAAGGGCGGTCATCAGAGGAGATGCGAAACTAAACGGACCGCGAGCGCTGGTTCGTTCGATGCCCCACTGGTTTGCCCGCAGCAAGTTCGCCTCGGATAACCCAATGCAAGAAACGTGAGTTCGAGGATCTGGATTCGGCTGGAGGTTTCCTCGAACGCAAGTGCCATCGGCACGCTCATGGCCGACCGCGCCAGGCCGCTGACCTGCTTAAGGTCTTTCGAGCCGTCCATTCCTGGAACACAGTCCGGCTGCATCGCGGCGTCGGGGTCGATCGATCCACAGACCAGCCGACCCGTTCGCCGGTGCGCGTCAAGGCACCGGGTCGCTTTTCTCGCGGCGGTCCAGGCGGTGGAGAATCCCGGTAATCAACAGCCCCGCGAGCAGCAGGCCGTAGTGCAGCGCGTTGAACTCCTGCCGTGCATCCAGCGCGCCAGCCGCCATCTGGACAGGCTGGACGATCAGCTGGCGAAGGAAGGTGATCATGGCCACCTCCACGAACACCAGCGCGTGAAAGATCCCCGTCTGCACGTAGTTGATTTCGGC
>Ga0075030_100002407_pt1 | contig 16941 bp, 16 predicted proteins | sample LitLauG_LLR_2012_FD_71393 | JGI IMG/M metagenome (GOLD analysis project Ga0075030, IMG submission 71393) | Freshwater sediment microbial communities from Pennsylvania, USA - Little Laurel Run_MetaG_LLR_2012 | ecosystem: Environmental > Aquatic > Freshwater > Creek > Sediment | place: USA... | reverse complement strand
CATATAATAGATTGGTTGAGAGGGGGAAGCTTGATTTTGACCCCTCGACTTTGGAAAAAATGGCTGAGTATGCCGAAGAAGTTGACACACTGGGTACATGGGCAAGAGAGAATCTCCGAACCACCGGAGATAGGAATGACGTGCTTCTACTTTCTGATATTTTTGAGCGTTATAAAATCCAAATGGAGGCAGATAAAAACTACGTCCAAAATGCACAAATTTTTGGTAAAAGAATCGCCCAAATATTTCCTGACTATAAAGCTCAAAAGTGCTGGAAAACAGTCGGACCACACTCGCAAAAAGCAGTTTGGGGTTTTGTCTGGGTGCATTACACTGACACGCAGAGTAATGTTTGATGGGGTGTGTATAATCTATTTTAGTTGTTTTTGTTAGTGTTTGCGTCATAGATTCGGGGGTTTTTGGGGTAAAATACAACCGTACAACCAGTCCCACCGGTTGTTTCTCTAATATATGTTCCGGAATGTAACTAGCAGATGTGTCATAAAATAACGTGACGCGCGTTAGAAGATGTTGGGGCGGGTATATTAGGAAACCCTCGGTTGTTCGGTTGTATCGATTGTACGGTTGTGAGTCAGGTATTTTGCGTCAATTTCAAAGATTTGCATACCATTTTCGCAGTGCTTCAAGTTGTTTGGTAGATAAGCTTCTCCGGAGTCTATATTGGGTGTTTAAGGACTTAATAAATTGGTAACCGCTGCCACTCAATCTTTCCAAACAGTATTCTAGCATGTGAATTATTTCAGGGTCTAAAGGACGCACTCTGTCATACCAGCTTTGATGTGTTTTTTCTTTAGGAGACTCTTTCTGATCTTTAAAAACTTCTTCCCAATTCTTTTTAGCTTTCTTTAAAATCACATTGGCCGCTCGGACAGCATTCAAGGCTTCACCATCTGAATCCGAGGTAGTGAGCATCAGAAGCTTTGCTAATTTTACTTGATCCATTCTTTGTCTCCAAAATAGTGGAAAATAAATAGGGTATTTAATTGCCGCAGATTTATTGGGTAGGTTGTGTGGGGTCCTTCAACTTCCCCGCCTTGATCATCTCCTGCCTCAAGCCATCCTTTGACACGGCTAGGTATAACTCCTTGCGCCAGGTGTTGATGTGCTCCCCCACCAATTGCTGGGTGGCGCGGTTTAGGGGGATGTTGTTCATTAGCTCGGGGAAGCGCTCGGTCAATAGCTTTAGGAACTCGTAGGAGGTCATTTTTGCCCTTTCTTTGGTTAGCCTAGGCATGAGTGTGCCTTGGCCTGTTTAAATCGATTTTAGAGGGTGTTCTGCAAAGGCAGTTGAGCCTGGATGCAGGGACTCAGATGGGTCTTGCCCGAAACCCCAAACTCCCCTGACTCAGTGCAGGATATAAGAATAGAGCCGGTGCACCGTGGACAGACGTACAAAGCCACCAAAGATGGCTGATTGTGTGTCCGCTCAAAGTACGCCGGCACATGCCCATTCATGGCTAGGTGCTTTCGGATATCTTGGATTAGTAGCTTGAGCTTAGTTTTTTGTTTGCCGGTCATACTTTTGCGTTCTTGTTTCTGCTCAACCCCAATATGGATATGTCTATGCCTTCTCCCGGACCTATGCACGTATGCTTCTCAATTTTTGCAGAGTAGCCATGCGGGTCTGGACTCCATTTAGTGACAATGAAAATTGGGGTCTCAGTTATGTTATAATAGATATTCATTTCCTCGCATTTCACAACAATTCCTGGCGTTGTAACTATTTTTTCGCTTAACCTATTGAATCTATATTGTAGGCTAGCGATCATATCGAGGATATCTGCTATCTCGTCTCTAGTTCCCATGTATCGCCTGCTGTTCTAGCTTAGCCTTCTGTAATGGGCTCAATGGAACTTTGACAGAATTAAGCCTTGTTTCTAAGGCTTTTTGGCATGCCTTCTCATAGTCAAAGCCCCTCCCTCCAAAGCATGTAGGAATATATTGGATAGCTTCCTTCATTATCTTTATGCCTTTGGGCATCCTGAGATATGCAATTAGAACCCCTTTCCCCTCAATAATCTTTAGCTTGTCGCCCGCTTTATTCATGAGCATGACCAAATCGCCCTCTCTCAACCTTGCTAGATCTATGCCTTCACGCTTAAGCAAAGCCCGCAAGCCATCATGACCTAGACCCATATGGACACCTTGAACCAATTTACGAATAGTTATCATTTTAAATCCTTTATGAGCTTAGCTATCTCAGAGCTATCCCCAATGACAAGCATTAAGCCCGCCGAGTTAGACATAGGTTTAGGTATATCTGTTACAATCAACTTTTTACGCCTTTTACAGGGTCTTTTCGATGCTTTTTTATTCGCCCTAAGTCTAGCCAAATGCATTGCATTGACGGTAACCCCAACTTTTTCAGCAGCGTCTCTAGCTGACATTCCACTGTCTTGTAGATCAATAGCCTTCTTTACTAATGGGTTCATGCGCTCACCAACCTTAATGGAGGATATATAGGCTTAGGTGCCTCTCTAGCTATAGCCTCCGCCTTAGATACTCTTTTTTGTTTTTGAGAAGCTAATCTATTTTCCCTTTCAACTTTTGCCTCAAATCTAGCTATTTTTTGGGTATAGTTAGCTTTCACTCCCCAGCTCTTTAGCCACATAAGGCACCTATTATCGTAGTGCCCTATTTGATCATTTTTATTCCGCGCATATTCGTTAGCCAACTGCTTACGTGCTAAAGATTTCATGTGGTGATACATAGCCGACTCTAATTTTTGCAATCCGCCAGGAGATTCAATCTCAATATAGGGTAACTCCAACTCATTTAAGAGTGCCCTCAACTTGTAGACGTGCTTTCTAGTCGTGGGCGAGTAGTTGTAGGTATTTAGAACCAACTCACCTTTTATTCGCGCTGTTATTAGATACCACGCATAACTATATCCCTCAAATGTATTAGGATTAAAGGTTAGATTCGACGCTTTATATATACCAAGCCTCTGATAGTACTTCATGGCGACATTACCGTAGCTGTAATAAATAAAACAGTTAGCCCACCTATAAAGCATAGGAGTGCAGGAATTAGATTTTGCATATTTTGCCCTTTCTTTTAGTGCATTGTGAGTCAATGCGCTTTCGATATATTGAATAGATTACCTGAAGTCAACCACAATCTATCGGCTAAATACCCAAACTATATTTCGGTTCTTAAGCATTCCAGAAGTCATAGACTTAAACTCCTCATTCCATTTTAGTTGAGCAATTAGAAGCTGAGCCGCCCGTTTGTGATTTTCTTCTAATGTCAACGCGTAGTCGTAGCCAGTAGTCAAGTTGCCGCCATTGCATTCGGCATATATTCTTGAACCCAGGTTATTAGCTGGTCCTTTGTATTCTGTTTCAATTGCTTGAAGTACACTCATATGCTTGCCCTTTCATTATATAGATCTAGTTTGAGTAACTAGGTATATGCCTTAAACACCATCTATGTAGTAAATACAACAACTATTTTATAATCCTTATCGCGAACAATCCCCGCATCTCAGCACAGCATACCCAATGACCCGCCGAATCATTTATACTTGACTAAACCTACTAAATGACACACTGAACTTCATTCACATGACGCAACAATTGTCAAATGACTCTATGCTCCTAAGCCTCCGCTGCTATGCAGCGAACGGGCCATTGACTCTATGCCCCACTGCACAGACTGAGGCGACATAACTGTATGATATTATGGCTCATTGGTTGGCGATTCGCGATACCCGTTGGCGGTTTGATTCGGTGGGCCGGAGAAGCGATGATGCGGGGGGTAGGGTTTAAACCTGAGTGAATTGGTTGGAATAGTCCCCTGCACCTTTCCGCCCGCCGAAGGCATTTCCCCCGCCGCGAAGCCCCAAAAAATCCGTTGACTTACATCGATTCCCCAACCAAAATCCAATATAAGTGACAAGCCGCCCCAACAATCTCGTACACACTAGAGAGATAAGCCTAGAAACGCCTCTGGCAACGACAGAAGAGGCCCAAGGAATCACTCTCTGGGACATGTCCAACCCCCGCTCCATTGGTAATCTGCTACCGCCTTCAGTGGCTAAAAAGCTACAGGATGGGTATTTGCTTAGACCCGATTTGCATGGGTTAAATGACAGGGAAGTTTACAAAACACTTAAGACTGAAGGGCGTACCCCAACTCCCCACGACAACCGGACACGCCTAAAATTTTGGCTGGAGTACGACGAAGCGCAGTTTGATATGCGCAAGATGAGCGTGAATCGCATAATTGCGGGGATTATGACATATGAGCATTTTATGTCCTCGTATATGTCAAAGCCTGAGAAGGCGTCTTGGATACTTTGCATGCCCGCATCGTATAGCGCGGTTGCCACCGAAGCTCTGCATTTTGGGATGGATAAGCTTAGGGATATATTAGAGATGGATGACACTGATGCCAAAGGTAGGCCTAATGTCAAACTCTTGGAGTTAAAGACGAAGATTATTGCGATGCTTGATGTGCGTGTGAATGGGGCTATAACCCAAAAAATTGAGCAAAAGACGCTATCGGTGCATGTAAATTCGGATGAGCGTCAAGTAAAGAAAACCTTACAGAACCTATCGATGGATGAGCTTAAGGCTAGGCTTAAAGCCATTGAGGAGAAATCTAAGCCAACGCAGCTTGCGGTTAGATTTGCGAATTCAGGGCAAGGTGCGGAGAAGTTTTGACGGACTCTCCCCCACCAAAAAGAAAGCCCGGTAGGCCAAAGGGATTGAAGAATAAACCCACGAGGAGCGGGGGTATTCTTTGGACCAAGGGTAAGACGAAGGATGAGATTAGGGCAACATCGGCCCGCACCAAAGAGCAGCAGTACCTGTATGATCTGGAGAGAAAGCAGCGAGAGCAGATTAGATTTAGGGCTAGAAAACCTGGGGAGCCCCCGCTTCAGGTGAGCGATTTGCTGCATAAAGAACCACTAAAGCCCATTGAGCCGGTGGTTTGTGGCGAGGATGATGTTCCCCTACCAATAGCCCTTGAAGATAAGCAAACGGTTATTGAGTATATCCAGATCAAAGAGAGGGAGCTTGAACTTAAAGAGGGCTTGCCTCACCTCTATGGGTTTAAGTGGTACACCTGGGCCAGGGATTTTTTTGAGAGCAGGGAGAAGATTGTTCTTCTGTGTGCTGCCAATCAGATCTCAAAAAGCTCGACTCAGATTAGAAAATGCATTGAGTGGGCGACGAATGTAGATCTATGGCCGCATTTGTGGAGACATAAACCTAAGCAGTTTTGGTACCTATACCCTACCTCAAACCAAGCTACAATTGAGTACGAGACTAAGTGGCAGCAATTTTTGCCGCAGGGAAAGTATAAGGAAGATCCTAGGTATGGGTGGAAGGCTCAGTATAAGAACAAGGAGATATTCTCAATCTACTTCAACTCGGGCGTTACAATTTATTTCAAAACCTATGGACAAGATGCATCTTCCCTTCAAACAGGTACGGTTGATTACATAGCGCTAGATGAAGAAATCCCAGTAGAGCTTTATGAGGAGTTGATGTTTCGTATCTCATCCTCAGATGGTTATTTTTCCATGGTATTTACTGCGACTTTAGGTCAGGAGTTTTGGAGGGCTTGTTTAGAGCCAAACGGCAAGGAGCAAGAGCGTCTACCTAATGCTTTTAAGCAGATGGTAAGCATGTACGATTGCCTTTACTATGAGGATGGAACGCCATCGCACTGGTCTGAGGAGAAAATTCTTCAGGTGAAAAATCGGTGCTCCACAAATGCTGAGATCCAAAAGCGGGTATATGGCAGGTTCATAGTTGACTCAGATAAGAAATATGAGTCGTTTGATATGGCAAGGCACCTAAAGCCCGGGCACCCGGTGCCAAGTGGGTGGCACATATATGTGGGAGCAGATCCAGGCTCAGGGGGGAAAGACAACCACCCAGCAGCCCTATGCTACGTGGCAGTTCGTCCTGACTTTCAGCAGGGAAGGGTGATATTTTCTTGGCGCGGGGATAATATCGCAACAACGGCTTCTGATATTGTTGAGAAAAACTTAGAGATTAAAAAAGAGCGGAAGTATAAGCCCACGGCCCAATTCTACGATTGGGCGTCGAGAGATTTTTTTGAAATTGCAGCTAGGATGGGTGATCCGTTTCAGCCGGCTGAAAAATCCCATGATAAAGGAGAGCAGGTTCTAAATACTCTTTTTAAGAACGACATGCTCCTAATCTACGATGGCGAGGGGGACAATTACAAACTAGCCGGTGAAATCTCCTCACTTCAAAGAGCTACCCCAAAGAACAAAGCAAAAGATGACCTGTGCGATGCGTTACGCTATGCGGTTTCAAAAATACCATGGGATTGGGCTTCGATCAAAGGGGATAGGGACCGGGCAAAAAGAACTGAACAGTTAGAGGAATATTTAAGCCCAGCCCAGCTAGAGATCCGCGATAGGCGTAAGGCTTTTGAGCATAAAGAGGAAGAGCGCAGGATCACGTCAGAGTTTGAAGAATTCAATGAACTATACGGGAATTAAAAATTATATGGACCTAAAAGAAATTTCAGACATAATAGACCTATGCAAGCGAGCCGGAGTATCCAAGTTTAGTTTGGGAGATCTCTGCTTAGAATTTGGCAGGCCAACCAAATCCGAGCTAAGTGCCACCGCTGCATCTGAGCAGGCCCTCTCAGACGAAGTCCATTTGAGACAAACCAAGGAATCACTGGAACTAAGAGAACTTCGTTTGAGGGAAAATCAGCTCGAAGAGCTGCTCTTAACAGATCCCTTAAAATATGAAGAATTGATTCTAAACGGGGAACTGGTTGATGGAGATGAAGCCGGACAATCTGACGCAGGTTCATGACATTGAGGCTTTAAATGCCTTGCACCTAGAAGGTGAAACCTGCGACGTTGAGATTTTCTCAGAAATGCGCTCAAACCTTTTATTGGTTTCGGGCGAGCACTACAACCGCAAATACTCGAATTTTTTTAGACGGCTCAGGGAAACTAAAGAGCTTAATTCAGAGCAAAAGATCCGCCTCACCAAAAATCACGTTCAAAAAATCTGCAAAATCTACTCCAATAACATTATAGCCCTTGCTCCGGGGGTTGGGTTTGAACCAAAAAATTCCTCAGAGCTATCGGACCAAAAAGCAGCGGAGCTTCATGAGTCAGTTTGGCAGGATGCTTGCGAGAAGTATTCGATTGAGACAGACAGAATTGATGAGTGGGCTGATTGTTTTGTAAATATAGGGGAAGTGGCCACGAAGATATTCTATGATCCTCAAGGTGGTCCAGTCACTCACTTTGAGCAATTGGTGGATGAAGCTTCTGGTCAGCCAATGTTTGATCAGATGGGCCAGCCAATGCCAGATAAGACAAAGCCCGTGTTTGCTGGGGCTTTTGTTTTTGAGGACATATATGGCTTTAACCTAAGACGCGACCCGTCGTGCAAAACGATGGATGAATCAAGCTATCTTGAGATCCAAAAAATGGTTCCTCTTGAGAAGCTTAAGAAAATGTTTGAAGGTGATCCGGAGGTTCAGAAGTTCATAAAAGAATCTCAGGATGAAACATTCATTGTATTTGACAATGCTCGCGGCGGGTATCAAAGAGTAAAGAACCATGCAGCCGTTAGAGAATACTATTTCAGGCAAAGCGCCAGGTATCCAGAGGGGTACTTTTTCATTACAACCAAAGAGGGTATACTTGCTCAAGGGGTCTTGCCCGGATCAATATTTCCTATTGTCTACAAAGCGTACGAGACTATTCCCACAACTCCTCGTGGGCGCTCCCCAATCAAGCAAATGCGACCCTATCAGGTGGAGATTAATCGATCCGCCTCAAAGATTGCCGAACATCAAATTACTCTCGGCGACGATAAGCTACTCATACAAAATGGAACTAAAGTATCCCCTGGAATGGAATTACCCGGTGTTAGATCGATTAATTACACCGGACAAGAACCCGGAGTTCTTCCAGGACGAGACGGCTCCCAATACACCCAATATATGCTCTCTCAAATACAAGAGCTATATCAGGTCATGGGAGTTGAAGAAGACACTCTCAAAGATCAAAGCGGCCAAGAACCTTATACCCTTCTTTTCCAAGCTGCTTCAAAGAAAAGATATTTCCAAAGAAATGTAAGGCGTTTTGAGTCTTTTCTTGTAAACGTATGTAAAACTTATTTGAAGCTGGCCAAAGTCCATCTCCCCGATGATCAAACAATCTATGCAGTTGGTAGGAATGAGCAGATCAATATCCCTGAGTTTAAAAACGCAAAAGATATTTGCTATCAGATTAAAGTAGAACCTCAGAGCGATGACATAGAGACAAAGCTCGGTAAGCAGATGGTTCTAAACCACGCGCTCCAGTATGCGGGCGCTCAGCTTAAGCCCGAGGATATGGGCAAAATTTTACGTCAAATGCCTTACGCAAACTTTGACGAAAGCTTTGATGACCTGACAATTGACTATGATTCCGCAGTCAATGACATCTTGGCGCTTGATCGGGGCCAGATGCCACAAGTGAATCAATATGACAATCACGTCTATCTCATCAAACGGCTTTCTTCACGGATGAGGAAGGCCGATTTTCCATTTCTTCCACCTCAAGTGCAACAACTTTATGCACAAATAATTGATCAGCACCAGCAGATTGAGGCTCAGAACCAACTAGCAGTTCAAAGAGCTAAGTCTGGGTATATCCCAACGGATGGTTATATGGCTGTGTGCGATCTCTATGTACCAGATCCTAAAGATCCCACAACTTCTAAGCGTGCAAGAATTCCTTACTCGTCTTTGCAATGGCTAGTACAACAACTGGAGGCCCAAGGACAGGACCTTCAGCAGTTAGAGGACATGAATCAAGGAGCGCAGGCTCAGATAGCGAACAAAATGTCACCTACACAACCCGGCGGGCAGGCCAACCCACCGAACCAAGGCCATATGGCACCCCAAGGACCAGGGATGTCACCGTGGCAAATACCTCAAGCAGGGAATGGATTGACGTATGGTAGATGAAATTGAATCAGGGACATCAGTTGGTACAGAAATAGGAAATGGAGCATCAGAAGGTGCGGCGCAAACTCCAGATACACCTCAAACAGCCCCAGAAGCGGTGGGAGATCAGGCTCAACCCACCGGAGAGTCTCAGGCCCCAGCATATGCACCTAATTACAAGTTCAAATCCTTCGATTATGAAGGAGAAATCCCCGAAAAGTTTCGATCTCTTATCAAAGATGCTGAATCTGAGAAGGAAGTAAGGGATATTTTCACTCGGGCTTATGGTGTTGATACGATTAAGACCCGTCATCAGGAATTAAAGAAGAATTTTGAGTCAGTAAACTCCAATTTTACCTCATTAAACAGCCAAATTGAAGCGGCAAGATCAGATTACAAAAGAGGTGATTTAGATGCCTTTTTTGACAAATTAGCGATCCCCAAACAACAAATCTTGCAATATGCTTTAAAGACTCTACAATATAATGAATTACCGCCGGATCAAAAAGCAGCTTTGGATGCTCGAACGCAAGCCGAGCGCCAAGCATATAACCTGGAGAGGCAAAACCAGGCTTTAGCCGAGCAGTATCAGACACAGGCCGCACAGACCAAGCGCCTGGAGTTAGAATATACCGCGGGTAGACCTGATCTAGCCCCGGTAATCAGTCAATTTGATGCTCAGGTAGGAAAACCTGGGGCATTCTTGGAAGCTGTCATTAATCATGGCGAGCTTACATGGCATAGATCAGGTGGAAAAGTGGATCTTCCGGTCGCCCAAGCCGTGAAGGAAGTGATGCAGATTTATGGACTTGGTCAAGCTAAAGCACCCGCACCGCAAAATGCTGGAGCTTCCGCTGGACAAATCCCTGTAAAACCTGCTCCTAAAACGATTCCAAATATCGGTGGCCAGTCCAGCACTCCGGTAAAATCAAAAGGACCAAGATCAATCGACGATTTAAAAAAACTAGCTGCTCAAATGAATTGAGTAAGCAAAACTTAGGAGAATAAATGGGAACTTCGACGACTCGGTCATTTAGCCAAATGCTAAATGACTATCTCCCAAATGACTTGCTCAAAGAAGAGCTGATCAAGCGGGATTATATCATTTCTAATATCGAACGTGATGACGGCTGGCTAACTGGTAGCTCTACTACTGGTGAAGCTGCTTTGATCGTCCCTTTTAAAGCCGCAGGCGCAAGCTCTGTAGCTTTCGGATCACTCACTGGATCTACCGACGTAGCTGAAGACACCTACGTTAGAGGCCGTGTGACGACCGCCAAAGAAATTTGGGGATCGATGATCTTTAATCATCGCGATATCATGGAGCATGACAAGATTTCTGAAAAGAACTTCTTGAAATTGCTTCCTGACACCATCAGCGATTTCATGGACTACTTGAAAAACGTATTGTCCGTGAACTTAATGAATGGCGCTCACTTTGCTAAATTCGCTTCAGACAACGCTTCACTTGCATCGGGTCTTGCAACTGTGGATCGTCCTGACCGATTTGTAGTTAAGCAAAAAGTATTCGTAAAAGACGATGTAACTGCAACCTCTGCTGCTGGTTACATTCAGAACATCGATATGAATACCCAGGTTGTTACTGTAGCTACTACCCGCGCTGGTGGTACTCCACTCAATCTTTCTGCTTACACGACTGCTAACAATGCTAAGTTCTACAATGATGGCGCTGATCCTACCTCTGGTAATGCATTCAGTTCTATCCGTGGAGCTTTCCTCTCTGCTGCAAACGGCGGAGATGCTCAGCTATATGGGGTAACAAAAACTCTATATCCTTACCTCCAGGCGATCAACGTAAGTGGTACAACTATCACTGCGGTTAACATCATGGAAAAAATCTTTGATGCCCTAACCACAATTCGTCAGTTTGGTAAAGGCGCTCCAACCGATGTCGTCATGAGCTACAAGAACATTGGTTCTTGCATGAAGGTAATTGAAGCATCTAAAGGTGCTTTCAATGTGGTTCCAAACTCACAGAAGGCTTCTCAGTACGGCTGGATGGAAGTTCAAATTGGATCTGTAACCAAGGGATCGGTTAAGCTCGTCGGAGTTCAAGAAGCAGATGATGATGTCATTTACTTCATTGACTGGAGAGCATTGACCTTCTATTCGAACGGTTTCTTCAGAAAACGTAAGTCTCCTGATGGAATCGAATACTTTGAAGTCAGAAACACAACTGGCTTCCAATATATCGTAGATATCTGCCTATTCGGAGAGCTTGTAGTTAAGCGTCCTTCGTATTGCGGAGTTCTATTCGGCATCAGCTACTAATTTGTTTGGGGGAGGGCTCACTATGGGCTCCCCCCCAACCTTTTGGAGGAAAAAATGAAGAATATATTAGCATTTTGTCTTGCCTTAGTAGCTACCACCTCTTTTGCAGCCACATATTCTGAAGTTAATGAAAACGAATTTTTACTTAACCGATTTTCCCCCCAAAATGCAGCGAAAGCTCAGCTTGGGACTGCGGTTGAAAAAATGCGTCTTCGGTCTCAGAAATGTATTTGGGACTATACTTTAAGCGGTGCAACTACAGCGGGTGCAACAACTGGCTCCTTAAAAAACGACCTAAAACAGCCCTGTACTGTGCCAAAAAATGGCATTATTCGGGATATTTTAGTAGATTTAATAACCCCTGTGACTGGTGGAACTTCCCCTCAAGCTCCGCTTATCTCAATTGGTTATACGGGCGCTACGACTGCATTCTTAGCTGCAACGGGTCTTAATGTCATGGGGGTTGTAACCCCCCATGCATTTTTGCCCGGTGCAATTGTTAGTGGTGGAGCAACTACGACTGCCCTTAAATTAACAGCGGATCAAACGGTTCTAATGACCGTTGTTGGATCTACTTTATTTAGTGGTAAGTTCAATGTTCTCATCATGTCGCAAATGAGTGATTGATTTTAGTGAATCGCGGGCGGTGGGAATGGTCCCACCGCCTAAAGTTTAAGGGGATGAGATGGATAGATTTCCTGCGATAGTAGTGACAGTTACCCCCAATATGGCTTCTTTTGCCACTCCCTACTCCTCTGGGGATGTGATTGGGTCGGTTACAAAAATTCCCAATGCCCTTTTAGATATGGGCTATTGCGCGAAGCTACTAAGTGTAGTTGTTTTAGACGCTGCAAACCAAAAATCAGCCTTAGATTTTGTGTTTTTTACCCAAACACCTGCAAACTCAATTGGTGCAGATAACTCTCCATATGCACTCAATGATGCCGATCTTTTAAAGGTTTGTGGGCGCTTTTCAGTGCTTACAGCCGACTATGTAAGCTCCGGCACCAATAATGCCGAGGCTACAAAGACAAATATCAAACTTCTCTTAGAGGGCGTACCAGGATCTAGGGACCTCTACATGGCAGTAATTTCAAGAGGCACTCCTACTTATGGATCTGCCTCCGATTTGAGTATCAAACTCGGACTGGAGCAAGAATGAGGATTTTATCTAGGGTATCCGCAGGTAAGGTTATCAATAACTACGCTACAACCCCCGTGACAACCGGAGCATGGGTGCAGATTACAGCAAGTGTCCCATCCTCTTGCTCGGCGGTTGGTATCTTCGATAGTTCTGGGAGAATTTTAAAACTTTCAACAGGTGCTCCGGGATTTGAGGATGCAAATGAGCTTCCTTTCTATATTCCTCCGGGTGGTTTGGATGGCACAATTTCTATTGAAATGGCGAAGGGTAAACCCCTAAGTGCAAAAGCAATAGATGCCAATGCAACAATTGGGTATATGCTTTTAAACTTTTTCGGGTGATAAACGATGCAATCTCCACTTATATGGCAAGGAATTAATGCTCGGTTACTCTGCACAGGGCAGCTACTCGACTACAATGGTAACCCAATAAGTGGGGGATCAACTGGGAATATAGTTGAGACTGGATCATGGGGTGCACCCTCAGTAATCTCAGGTGCAATTACGGTGCCTGCTGCATTGAGAGCTAAACTCTACATGACCAGTAATGGTGGAGCATTAGTAGTTTCAAGCATAGGTAATGGTGCAGCGACTCAGGAGTTATACCTAGTATGCACGAGTAACGTAAATACATTGGAGTTAGACAACATGGCCAATGTGCAGTTGTCTGGATCTTGGGTTGGAAAGCTTGGAAGCCTTCTGTGTCTTCATTGGACACCGGGTTTAAATAAATGGCTAGAGGATCATAGAAATGAAATCTAAACTTGGTAGGCTTTTATCCTTGTTAGGGCTTTTACCGCAGATAGCTTTAGCAGCCCACGTAAATGATAGGCCAATTTACTCCACGGATATAGTAACTAAATCGGGAAGCTCAATTTTTAGATTTCCAACTGCACTGCCAGGGGCCTCCACGGCCTGCATGATCAATGCAGACTCTGAGATGACCTCAAGCGCAGTAACGGCTACTGAGCTATCTTATCTGTCAGGTGTTACTGGGCTAGTTCAGGCCCAGCTAAATGGAAAGCAATCAACTCTCACACTAGGGAATTTAACCGATGTTGGAACTGATGGAATCAGTATTGGTAATAGTACAAACGCTGTTATTGGTACTGGGACTACTATATCTCAGCAAGTAGCAACGGATGTCCAGAACGGATATACTAGCGCCGCAGATCACGCGAGTACTGTTAGAAAAGCAAACAATCTAACTGATTTGGCCTCTACAACTACAGCTTTTAACAATATCTCTCCGATGATTCAGGGCGGAGATATGATTTACGGGGGCCTATCTGGAGCAGGGACTAGACTTCCAAATGGGGCAAATTCTCAGGTTTTGAAATCTAACGGTGGTTTTAATGCTCCTAGTTGGCTTACTTTTACTCCCTCAAACACAGTTTCTACGCTCGTTCAAAGAGATGGTTCTGGTAATTTCTTAGCTGGAACAATTACAGCTAGTTTAACAGGGCACGCATCACTTGATGCCGCCACAGCCAATAATTTAACTGATTTGGCCTCTACAACTACAGCTTTTAACAACATATCCCCAATGTCTTTTGCAGGCGACATTATATATGGTGGAGCTTCTGGAGCGGGTACTGCTCTTCACAATGGGGTAAGTGGACAGGTTCTAACCTCTGGTGGTGGAGCGGCTGCTCCTTCTTGGTCAACTCCAGTAGCTGGTTTGACTCAAGTCACTCTTACCCCCGCCAACGGTTTTACAAGCACAGGCCTTGGAAGCACAGTCTCTCCGCTCGTTTTAGGCACAACCCTAGGTGGAATGATCAAGGGTAATTCAACCTCACTTTTAACCGCTATTGCTGGTGTTGACTATGTACTACCTACGGGGAACATTAGCGGTACCGCTGCGAATATTTCCGCAATTTCTAACTCAACTCTTGCGGTTCTAAGCGGACTTACTTCTGCCCCACTTTTAGGGCAGGTTGGTACGATTACAAGCGGTATTTGGAATGCGGGCATCATCCCAACACAATATGGGGGCACGAGTGTGGGTTCCGTTACAACCACACCTACGGCTAATGTTTGGGCAGGTTGGGATGCTAATAAAGGTTTTTCTGCAAACTATTTGGTTCCTGGTTTTACTAGCATAGTAAGTTCAGGTGCGACTACAACTCTCTTAGCTTCTTCTACCCAGATTCAGAATTTTACAGGCTCATCGGCTCAGACAGTGACTATGCCAGTTGTGACCACACTCTTTAATGGTCAGACATATGCCGTAATAAATAATACCAGTAACACCATCACAGTTCAATCATCAGGCGGAAATCTGATCCAATCAATCGCACCCGGTACAAGTATTACTCTAGAGGTGGTGAATACTCTAGGAGGCACTGGAACAGCTTCTTGGTTCTGGCTATATGATCCTCTAACGGCTTCAGCAATTATCCCCGTAGTCAATGGTGGGACTGGATTTAGTACAGTAAGTATTGTGCCTGCCGCATCCGCATGGGCTGGATGGGATGCTAATAAGAATTTCTCAACCAACAGCTTGATTGAGGGGTTCCTAAACGTAGTTAACTCTGGAGCCACTACAACTCTACTCGTAAATTCTCCAGAGCTTATTAACTTCACGGGGGCTACAACTCAGAATGTATCTCTTCCAGTAGTCAGCGGTTTATCGAACGGTCAACGCTACACTATGGTTAATAATTCAAACTCTAACGTCACAGTTATGAGTTCTGGGGGGAGTACTGTTCAAGTTGTTTTACCGGGGACTAGCGTTAATCTATACCTAGTAAATAACTTAGGTGGTACGGGTGTATCTCCTTGGTTTGTTCTTTACGACCCACTCTCTGCAGGGGGTATTGCTCCTGTTTCAAGCGGTGGTACTGGTTTTAGTACGGTTAGTATTTTACCTATAGCAAACGGTTGGGCAGGTTGGGATTCCAATAAAAATCTATCCACCAATAGCTTGATTGATGGGTATACCTCTTGGGTAACTGCAGCACTTACTTCTAATATTACTGCGGCGTCTACAAAAGAGTTGCAGCTAACTGGGGCTACAACACAGACTGTAGTTCTACCTGTAGTCACTACACTGACTCAAGGTCAGCAGTTCTATATCGTCAATAACTCTACTGGGGTTGTTACAGTTCAGACCTCTGGTCTAAACACCATTCAAGCAATGGCTACTAATACCTACCTATTGGTAACCGTCGCCAATACTTTAGGTGGTACGGGTACAGCTTCTTGGGGTTGGCAATATGGGCCGGTTCAGTCAGTAGTGACTACTGCACCCACAGCAACTACCTATGCTGGTTGGGATGCCAATAAGAACTTAAGTGGAAGCAATTTACTTCCGGGATATACGACCACAGCCACAACAGGTGGTACGCTAACATTGACTGTAGGATCTACGAATCAACAGTACTTCACCGGAGCTTTGGGTCACAATGTAACTCTACCCGTAGCTACAACCTTAGTTAATGGATATCAGTTTAAGATCGCAAATGATTCCACAGGTCAAGTTAAAGTTCAGACCTCTGGTCTAAATCAGATAGAGATGATGGCTTCAAACTCTGTTCTGGTTGTAACTTGTATAAACACTGCTGGTGGTACGGGTACTGCGTCTTGGAGCTGGGAATACTATCCTAACCAAAACTCAGCTCTTGCACTTCTAAACCCAATGACAACCGCAGGCGATTTGATCTACGGAGGAGCTGCGGGCTCTCCGACAAGGCTTGGTACTGGTATTTTTGGGCAGTTCTTAATGGCTCAAGGCGGATCTTCAGCTCCAATTTGGATCACGGGGACTAACCAAAATACTGCATCAACTTTGGTTCAGAGAGATGCTTCTGGAAACTTTGTAGCAGGCACAATCACTGCCAGCTTAACGGGTCACGCATCGCTTGATGCTCAGACCACTAACAACCTGACCGATCTTGGGAACACAACAACCGCGTTCAAAAATATATCTCCAATGATCCAAGGTGGAGATTTGATCTACGGCGGGGCTACGGGTACTCCAACAAGGCTGCCTAATGGAAATAACACGCAAGTCCTCCAATCGGGTGGTGGTTTTAACGCTCCAACTTGGTTGACTGCTACTAGCTCAAATACAACTTCGACCCTTGTACAAAGGGACGGTTCAGGTAACTTCTCAGCAGGCACGATTACAGCTAGCTTGACGGGTGCGGCTTCTTTGAATCCGCTCAAGTCAAACAATCTAAGCGACATGGGTAGTACCACCACGGCGTTTAACAATATCGCACCTTTTGCAGTGGGTGGAGATCTGATCTATGGGATCTCTGCTGGATCAGTTGGGGTTTTAAGAAACGGGACATCAGGGCAGTTTCTAAAATCCAATGGTGGTACGGCTGCACCTAGCTGGACATCTTCTTCGATTACTACGGTAAATCCAACTGTTCAGAAATTTACCCCTGGCTCAGGCACATATACAACGCCAACATCCCCTTCACCGATCTATATTGAGTTCATCGCAGTTGGTGGTGGTGGTAAGGGCGGCGGTGCTGGTGCTGGATCTACAAATGGTGCTGCGGGTGGAGATACAACCTT
>Ga0075030_100002404_pt1 | contig 16948 bp, 13 predicted proteins | sample LitLauG_LLR_2012_FD_71393 | JGI IMG/M metagenome (GOLD analysis project Ga0075030, IMG submission 71393) | Freshwater sediment microbial communities from Pennsylvania, USA - Little Laurel Run_MetaG_LLR_2012 | ecosystem: Environmental > Aquatic > Freshwater > Creek > Sediment | place: USA... | reverse complement strand
ATCCGCGACAAAAATTCTTTGGCCACGTCAGCTTCCAGCAGGCGGTCGCGGTTCTTGGTGAAGGTGGTCGCGTCCCAGACTTCGTCGTCCGCGTTCAACCCCACGAACCAGCGGAACAGCAGGTTGTAATCCATCTCCTCCATCAACAAACGCTCGCTGCGGATCGAATAGAGCATCTGCAGCAACTGTGCCCGCAACAACTTTTCCGGCGCAATCGACGGCCGGCCAACCCGCGCGTACATGCTGTCAAACCGCCGCGAAAGTTGCGTCAGTACTTCGTCTACCATGGCCCGGATCGCACGCAGCGGATGATCCTTCCGCACTCGCGCTTCCGGAGACAAATAACTGAAGATATGATTCTGCTGCTCATCGTCTCCGCGCATGCCTCTTCGTACCATACAAGACTGTGCATCGGGAGTACTTTTTCAGCAGCCTGCTAGTGGGTCCCGGTGGGACAGACAGTAAATCCGTTCATTTCAGGGAGGACAGCGGGAAGCAATCTGACTTTCCTGATGCGGGAATCCGGTCTTAGTTGCGGTATGCCGGATTTTGAGGGTCGGTTATGACCCCGTGGTGGAGGGCACCAATGATTTCGCGGATGCCGTCCTCCACAGTGGCAGTAATACCGAAGCCGAGCTGCGACTGGATCTTGTCAAAACAGACGCGATAGTCGCGCGGGTCTTCGTCGCGGTGCACATACTGGATGTCCACCTGGCCGCCGATCTGGCGGCTTACCAGTTCCACAATCTGCCGTTTCTGATAGTTCTGGCCAGTGTCGCCAACGTTGAACACTTCCCCGGGTAGCTTGGATGCAGGCGACTCCACCGCCAGCGTCAACGCGCGGGCGACATCGCGCACGTGAATGTAGGGCCGCCAGAACTGTTCCCCGAATACCACCAGCTTCCGCGCGGTCAGTAGCTCTGCAGTGAACTCGTTGACCGTCAGGTCAAAGCGCGGGCGCGGGGAAAGGCCGAAAACCGTGGCGAAGCGCAATACCGTCACCTGGGGAGAAGCGGTGTCATTGCCGCCCAATAGTTCCTTCTCTACTGCGACCTTGTTCTCTGCGTAAAGGGAGACAGGTGCAAGTGCGGTGTCTTCCGTGGCCAATCGGGAAGAGTCTGGCAAGCGACCGTAGTTGCTACAAGTCGAAGCGAAGACCAAACGCCGCACACGCTTGCGCCGGCACAGGTCCAGCAGTTGCAGAGAGGCATCCAGATTGACCTGGCGCGCCAACTCAGGTTGTCGCGCGCAGGCCGGGTCGCCCACGATGGCCGCCAGATGAACCACAGCGTCTGCATCATCGAGCGCGCCACTGACAGCATCGGCATCGCGGATATCAGCATGGCAGAAGCGGAACCCGTCGCCATACAACCCCAGCAGCGCGCGTCCTCCGTACATCAAGGAATCGAGTACCGTAACGCTATGCCCGCGGCACAGCAATTCGCGCGCGGCCACCGAGCCTATGTAGCCGGCGCCACCTGTGACCACCACGTTCAGGGGACCTGTGTTACCTCTAGTCTGCGTGTACATGTGTCTTCTCCTCCATCGCACCGACGTAATTGGCGGACCAAAAGAGTACCCCTGACGACGTGATGCGCCTGCAGACTACCTCGAACGTCTCCAGTGCCCGGCAGAATAGCCCCGCAAGTAAGCGCCAGCGGCGGAGAAGGGATTGCCGACCGCGCTCATGACCGAAAGCAAGGGCCCAACCAGCGTCTCCGCCATCACGCGAAGTAATGTGAGGAATGCCCGAAGCGGCCCAACGCCCGTGAGTCCGTCCACTCTCCCACGGTCGAAGTGGGCAAAGGCAGGGAACGGGCGCGCTCGAACCAATTTGACGATGGACCGCCCGTCGTACCGAACCGGTCGAGAGAGGTGGTCCGCGTGGGTGATTCCGGTCTTGAGCCACGAAAACCCCCGCTCGCGCATGCGCCGGCGCGTGAGTTCTTCCTCCCAATTCTGCAGCGGCGGGAAATCGAGATCGATGGCACGCACAGCTTCCCTACGCATCACATTTGTGAAGAAGAAAGCGCGATGCTCGTATGCCCGGGTCCCGACAGCTTCGGGCGGGGGGTTCAGGAACTCCCAATGGTTCACAGTGCCGAACTCCAGCACATCGGCACGCCCGAAATGCTCGGCGGCCACCCTGGCCCAGCCTTCCTGCAATACGACGTCGGAGTCAATCTGAAGAAACCAATCAGTTTGGGGTAGTGTGAAGGAGAAGGCGCGGCTCTGGCCTAGGCTCAAGTCCGGCCGAACGTGCACGGTGACCTGCGGGAAGCGTCGGACGATCTCAAGTGTGCCGTCCGTAGAGCCACCGTCCACGACGTGAATGCGCTGCACCGCAAGCTCGCGCAGAACACTTGCGATACATGCTCCGATGGAGTGTTCGGAGTTAAGCGTGCATATGACAACGTCCATCTGAGGGAGCGCGCCGCAACATTCTGGTGCTTTCATGTCAGTAGTGAACAGGCCTTTGGCGCATCATGCGCCCCCTCCCGCTGCGCCAGTGGCTACTCGCGCCTGAAACGTATGTCGTGCGGCTCCTCGCACAAGGCGCGCGAGTGTCTGCGCTGAGGCCACCGAAACAATGACTCCTACAATCGTGCTCAACAAAACCCTTTCCCGACCAAAGACCGAGATCGTACCGAGAGCCACCGAGGCAACGCCCATGAGCACGAGCGAGTTCCGAATCTGCCGAACCAGCAAACCAAGCGCGTCAACAAACCCGTAACCGGCCCAGCGCAACGGGAAGTACATCGTCGATAGGGAATAAACAAAGCAACCCAGGGCACTACCCACTGCCACACCGGCCAGTCCATGTCCAGCCGCGACCGCAACGTTGCCAAGCACGACAATCGCGGAGCCGGATGCAAGCAGGATAGCAACGAGCAGTCGTGGGCGATCAAGCACAATAAACAGGTTGGCAAAGGGAGAAGCCATTCCATAAAAACAATACCCCAGCAGCGCGATCTGAGCGGCTGCGATTCCGGCCTCGTAACGCGGCAATATTAAAGTAATGACCAAGGGTAGAAAGAAGATCAGCACGCACACAAGCTGAGGCGCGAACCGGTCCCCGCTCCGCGTGAATACAGTCGCATCCTCCACAATCGCTTTCAAACTCGTGTGAGTCCCCAGCAAGTGGGATGAACGCGTGAATAACACGCTTGACGTTCCCTGCACGAAGAGCGCAAGCGGAATGCCGATCATCGGGACTATGCTGTAGATACCCATTTGAAGGGTACCGAGGCGGTGCACTACGACCAGCCGGTCTGCAGTGACAAAATAGGCCGACAGGAAGCCGATGATCGACATGGGCAAGCCGGTCCTGACCATAGTCCGGAACTCCGTGAGGTGGCGTGTCAGCCGAACGCGGTAGTGGAGAACGCGGTGAAAATACACCACAATCACGATGCCAGCAAGGACTCGGCCGAGCAGGAAACCAACATAGTGGTACGGCAGAACCAGCAGCAACGAGACCAATAAAACAGTCGCGCTAAGGATGGCGCCACGGGCCCGGAGTTCGAACTCGTTTCGCGCTGCAAGGCAGTTAGCGAGAAGGTACTCAACGTACTGGAGGCCGAACATAACCAGGACGGTTGCGAACGTGAGTGCCTTGAGGCCGGTGGGCTTGAGCAGCACAACGCCGACAACGCCAATTGTCGCGACGACGACGCAAATGGTGAGTAGGGCAACTGTTTGGATCTGGTCCTGATAGCGCTGGAACTCGCTACGCTCCCCGCGCGCCCACAGAATTGCGCCTTGTTTGCGAATCGATTCCACCTCCCCGAGATTTGCGTAGAGGGCGTACGTTCTGATCAGAAGGAACGATTGGTACAGCCCGATCAGTTCGGGGCCAAGCACCGAGAGAGAGATGTAGGCCGTGACAACGTTCATCGCTGTCGCGATATAGGATCCCGTCACCGCAACGATCACCTTGGACTGGGTGGACGTCGTCACACTCATGGCGCTAGCGACCCCGCCACCCTGGGGCCCGGGCCCTGCCCCCACGCCGCGCGTTTCCGCCCCAATAACACTGCTGCATTGACGATCCCAAGAAGTGCCGAGTTCGGAAGAACTGCGAACAGCCAGCAAAAATTGTCCAGGCCAATGCTGTTCACCAACACATACAATCCCAGGCCAAGCAAAGCGATCGAAAGCGCTCGTTCGAGTGCAGGCGGATGGCCGCGGAGGTGGCTGACCGCCACCCAAAACGCCACCAAGTACAGCAGGACAAACAAACCAATACCCACAAACCCGAGCACCACTAAAGCTGCCGCATAACCGTTATCGTTGGCCGGAATCAGCGGATCTAGAACCACCTCCTCCACGGTGCGGTCCGGATCATGGTCCCAGATGAACCCCGCGCCGAACAGCGGGTTAATGCTTGCAATCGTGTCGTATCGAACCTTCCAAATGATGATGCGCGAAGCGAAAGTCCCGCTCAGCTCGCTGACCTCGTCTCCTGTGCTTCGCAAACGGTCCATTGTCGCATCCATGGCGCCGGTCAAGGCGAGTGCGCCGAGGACAACGATGGCCATCGCGCCGATGCGCAGCAGCGCGCCTACCCGTGCCCGCCCGGCGGCTGCGGCGATGACCAGCAAGCCAAGAGGATAGGTGAAGTAGTAGGTCCTGTAATACGAAAAGTAGACGAGGAGGGATGCCGTGATGAAGGCCGCCCAGGATGGAACTCCAAACCGCTGCCGCACGCCCGTCAGGGGTAATGCGAAGTGCACGAACCCAACCACGACCGCCATTTGAAAGATGACGTGGTAGATGCGTTGGCGATCATCTCCCGGCGCGAAATCACTCACCGTCGATGCGAGCGGCACTTTCCATATTGCAGTCACTAAATAGGAGACGGCTCCAACCATGAACAGCACGGTAAAGATGTTGATGGCCTTCACGAGAGACCGCCGATCGTGGATGGAAGCGACGAGGATAAAGAAGAACAAGTAGTAGAACATCCGACGGGCGTTCCCGAGCACCACCAGCAGGGGATACCCATCAAAGACGTTCCGCACCATGTTCAGACAGACGCCTGCCAAGATGACCAACAACAGGACGTCTATAGCGGTCCTAGACCTCGCTTTCGCGAGCCGCCCAAACACCGCTCGCCAATTGAGAAGCACTGCGAGCGCCAGCGACAACTCACCAAGGCTGACGGAGTAAAGTGCCGGAATCTTCAGCAGTGTCTCTGGGATCCAACCGACGCCCTGCATCAGCAGAAAAAACACGGTGAAGGGTACCCACAGTTGTAGGCTTGACGGCCGCAGTGATACCTGCTCAGCAGCCAAAGCGTCCCCGCTGAGGTGATTTCCGGCAGAATTACTCACAATATTATAGTGATGGCTCGGTCTCTTGTTGGCGAATATGGCGGGCTCGATGCTGTTCCTGGAGCAAGTGGCGTCAGTCCCGCAGATGCTGTCGCATCAGCGATCACGTCGTAGCCGTCTACGAAAGGCGGCCTGTTCACCCCGCTGTGACTCCGCCGACCTCAAGTCGCACGTTGGAGGCGGACGGTGGTGGCCTTGCCTAAATCGGCGCTGACATCGAAAAACCGCTCCTTCACCATGCGGCTCACCACTTGCTCCCAGTCCAGCCATTGGCCGTGATTAGAGATCGCGTACTTTCGGGATGCCGCGATTGCAAACAGCCTTTCCAGGGTGGCGGGAAGCCCGTCATCGATCTGTAGCACCTCGTGAGGAAAGCCCAAGTGGCCACGGAAGCAGGGGCCCTGCACGGACACCGGGGTCACTCCCAGCAGGAGCGCCTCCCACAAGACCGTGCTGTCGTAGGAGAGGACCAGCGAACACCGAGCCAGCGTAGCGGCAAGGTCCCGGTTTTCATCGAAGTCGGCCAGCTCGGCGAGGTCGCTGCGCCGAAAATCCCGCAGCGTGCGTTCCCGATCCATTCCGGGATGGAGACGCAGCTTCAGCCGTCGGCGATACTTTTCGAGCAATAACCTGGCCAGCGGGCGCAAGTGCTCCATGGTCTGCAGCGAGGTGAAGCGGATGCGGTTGAGAATGCCACCTTGGGGTTGCAGGGCAAAAAGGACTTCTTCACAATCCTCTCCGCGTTTCCGGGCCAGCTCCCGCTCAGTACGCGCGCGCGCAAGGAATCCGTGCTTGATGACTTCGGGACAGGCAAAAGCTGCGTCACCCGTGTGGCGAGTGACAAAGGCGGCAACATCTTGGTCGTAAGTCAAATACACATCGAACACTCGGGAACCTGCCCCTCCAAGAGAACCCATGCCAAATGCAGGAAAACCGAGTAGCGTCTGGCAGGCGGCATTCACGCCACGGCGGGCAAGCGCGGTGCGGGGCCGCCCCATGTAAGCGTAGCCGTGCTGTACATTGACCGCCAGAAAGGGTCGCGGCCAGCGCACCCGGAAACGTCGCAGGAATTCAGCCCAAACTCCCTCGTCCGTCAGGTAGACGATCGCCGTCCGCGAGTCGTCGAGCGTTTTCTCCAGTGCGGCCTGCAGTTCCCGAAAAACCTGCGCGTAGTAAAAGAAGCGCAGATGCCTGCGAAATGAATACTCCACCCTGTGGACGCACTCGTAGGTATCGCATGAAAGCTTGAGCTCGCGCATTTCGTGACGTTCTGGCGCAGAGGCAAGCTGCTTGCGGATGCCGTCGAAGGGATCATCATGGCGAGGAACCAAATGCACGAAGATATGCGTGAGCGCACTCATTGGGTCAATCTACGCCTATGCCATTCTACGTTTTTGTTTGACGCGGGACTCGCGAGACCTTCAATGTGCTGCATCAAGTTTCCCTTGTATTAGAGAAACAAAACATCGAAAGTCTTTTTCCTCGTCGATGTCGAGCGAGCGCTCCTCGGGCATGACATAGGCGATGGTGTCGGCGGCCACGAATGCGCGCGTCCGCTTCAGCCAATCCGGCCGGCAGACGTACACTGCGCCGTTGAGCACGAAAAATATGGGATAGTCCTGCCGCCGCCCGCTGTGATTTCCGTTGCTGACCACGGGAGACATGCAGCCGTCCGGCCCGATGCGAAAAGTCCAGTAGGGATTCTCGCGACTGCGGCGGACACTGACGCATGCCGGCGCTCCTTGCTGCTCGCAGAGCTCCAGGCAGCCGTCGATGTCTTCGGAGGTGCGCAGTGGAGAGGTAGGCTGGAGCAGCACGACGTAGTCATATTCGGGCAATTGCTCGAGAGCGTGGAGCACGGGCTCGATGCCGGGCGTGTCGTCGTCGGCGAGTTCCGGCGGGCGAACAAAAGGAACATCACAGCCCGACTCCCGCGCAATCCTGATGATCTCTGCATCTTCAGAAGAAAGGATCAGCCGGTCAATATACCTTGATTTCTTGGCTTCATCAATCGTCCAGGCGATTAGTGACTTGCCGAGAACTACTCGAAGGTTTTTCCGTGGGATGCCCTTTGAGCCCCCGCGTGCGGGAATAACACCCAAAACCCTTTTTTGATCGATCATTTAAACATGTTCTCGAAATCGGCTTTTGCCTTAATAAAGTCTGAAGGCAGACCAACATCTTGCCAATACTCCCTGAGGGGAAACGCCGCAGTCTTGCGATTCATTTCTACAAGCTTCTCGAACACATCTGTCATATCAAGATAAGTCGGGCGCGGGACTATATCGAGTACTGAAGGATCAAGGACATAAATTCCTGCGTTAATGAATAGTTTTTGGCTCGGTTTTTCCTCTATTGCAAGGATCTCGTGACCGTCTACACGAATTACTCCATAGGGAACCTGAACCTGGTACTCACGTACACACATGGTTCCAACGGAGCCTACCAGCTCATGAAATTCCAAAAGGTGATTAAGATTCACCTTGGTCAGAAGATCCCCATTCATAACCACAAACGGTCGCGTCGGTCTTTCCGGCAACAGGCCCAGCGCCCCGGCGGTTCCCAGTTTACTTGTTTCCTGAATGTACCGGATTTCGATACGCCAGCGAGAGCCATCCTGGAAGTAATTCCTAATGGAATCCGCTTGGTGGTTGACCGCTAAATAGAAACGGCGAAACCCATGTTCAATGAAGCCCAAGAGAATGGTCTCCAACAAAGGACGACTCCCGACCAATAACATCGGCTTTGGACAGGCCTCTGTCATCGGTCTTAGCCGTCGGCCTTCGCCGCCGGCCATGATTACTACCTCATTCTCCCTCGTGGCTGGCTTCAGTAGTTCTTCCAAGGTCTCAAGGCCAACGAGGCAACCCTTCCCGTCCACTAATGGAACATGATGGATGTGTTTTTGGCGCATCGTCGCTAATAGCGTTCCGCGATCATCCTCTAACTCGGCAGTCGTCGGTTGCGAATTCATCACGTTTCGGGCAGAATCTTCAAGAGAAAGCCCGCGCAGCAATCCACGCCGCACATCACCGTCAGTCACAGTACCTAACAGTTTGCGATCTTGATCGACAACCAGCGCAATTTGTAATCTACTCGCGTCAATCTTCTGAATGATTTCACGAATTGTTGATGATGGCTGGACTAGGACTTCGTGCCAAGAGTTCATCATGACGTTTCTCTCGCTGGGACACCGATTACCTTCTTGTCGTCCGATACGTTCCTGACTACAACCGATCCCGCTCCTACGAGATTATTTTGACCAAGCCGAATATTCTGAATTACAACCGCACCGGTTCCTATATGGGTGCCTGTCCCGACCTTCACGCCTCCGGAGAGAATGGCGCCAGGCGCCAAATGGACATGAGCACCGATTTCGCAGTCGTGGTCGACTGTGGCTCGCGTATTGATGATGGTATTTTCGCCAATGCTTGAACCCGCTTGAATAATTGCCCCAGCCATGACTTGCACACCTTCCGATAGCTTTACATCTTTAGAGACCACAGCAGACGGGTGAACGATCGTCTCGAAGGAATAGCCAAGATTTTTGTATTTTTTGTAGATCCGTTGACGCCTGACGGTAGAATCCACAGAGCCGAGCCCGTTCACAAGCCGAATGGCGTCGCAAGGATACCGAAGCAGGATGCTGTCGTCGCCCAACACTCTGACGCCACAAAAACAACGATCCAATTGAGCGGGGTCCGTATCCGTAGCTCCGAGTACTTCAAGGCAATTGACAAGAAGTGCATCGATCAGTACTTTGGCGTGCCCTCCCGCCCCAATTACGATAACGGGAGCGTTCATCGGACAATCATTTCGTCTCGTACGTAATTTCGGTCGGCAGCCTGACCAATCCAGTCCCAATAGTTGATTGGTGGAATACCCGTACCGGGCCGCTTTACGGCCAAGTTGCTGGGCGTAAACCGTTCTCCGCGTTTGATCTCGCAGGCTGCGACTAAACTGCGGCGCACCACCTTTTGATTTCTCATCTCTAGAGCACAAGGTACCTTTCTAGCGGAACCCAGGGCTTTCTCCACCTGGCGAACTGATTCGACCAGTGCTTGGAGTTCTGTCGGGTTCAGGGATGCCGCGTGGTCGGGACCGGGCAGGGAGCGGTCTAGAGTGAAGTGTTTCTCAAGAACTGTAGCACCGCGGGCAACAGCTGCGATCGACACAGCCAAGCCATTCGTGTGATCAGAATACCCCACGGGCAGGCCAAAGGTCGCCGCCATCGTCTCTATCGCGCGAAGGTTAATGTCCTCGAACGGTGCGGGATATTCGCTAGTGCAGTGTAGCAAGGTAACATTTCTTCTGAGAGCGTCTTGCCCATGTGAAGAGACAAAAGCGCTCCGGAACTTGTCCCCAGAGGGAATTTCGTTCGGCGAGACGTAACCATGAGCGAGAACACCGAGCGCAGCCTCGACCTCACCCAGAGTGCTCATACCGGTCGACAAGAGTACTGGTTTTGCGGAACGGGCAACGTGCAACAGTAGAGGCGCGTTCGTAATGTCCCCAGAACTCACTTTTATCCGGGGCAAGTTCAAGGCACCGGCTAAAAAGCCCAGGCTTTCTAGGTCAAATGGCGTCGAGAGAAAATCAACCCCACACTTCTGACATTTCTCCGCGAGTTGATGATAGGAGTCTGTGCTTAGCTCAAGCTTCTTTAGCATGTCAAATTGCGACTCCTCCGGAGGACCAGCCTCAAGCTGGTATTTCGCCTTGGGCGCGGATTCGCATACGATCTCTTCTGTCTTAAAGGTCTGGAATTTGACTGCGTCTACACCTGCATTGGCGGCCACGTCGATCAGATCCCTTGCCAGATCAACCGAACCGTTATGATTCACGCCAGCTTCTGCGATGATGTATACGTGGACCGAAGAAGTCATGTCGCTTCAAGTGGTGAGGTCGAAGAAATGCTTCTTGATAAAGACTCCCGGATTCGGAATCTCTTTCAAAATGGAAGCTATTCTCCTGGAACTATCTCCATCGCCATACGGATTAACGGTACCAGAACAGTCTTTCGTCAGCGCCTCCTGGATAGAGCGGACGATTTCAGCAGCAATTGGCTCGCAATTGATGACGGAGGAAGCCTGCAATCGTCCTGTCTGGCGCTGACCAATGTTCACCGTCGGCTTGCAAAATGAAGGCACTTCATAAAGGCCGCTCGAGGAATTACCCACCACTACGTCCACTTGTCCGACCAGACTCAGATAGACGATCTGTCCTAGGGAGGCGAATGCCCTTCTCTTGTTGTGATTCGCAACGTAATCATCGATCATGCGAATTATCGTACGGCCGCCTGTATCTGAATTCGGTTTCGTGAACAGAAGACCGATGTCCTCCTCTCTGAAACTGTCGAGAGCTTCGAACAATTCTCTCAATTGATCGCCCGGTGGCTGCATTTCCAAGGTCGCCGGATGAAAAGTAACTAGGAGATTCTTGCTACAGAATTTGAAATCGAGTTTGCTTTCTAAATCTGCCCGGTCTAGTAGCTGCACGCGTTTAATGTAGTCAACGCCCGGACTGCCTACATTTACAACACAGTCAGGATTTTCGCCGAGCTGAAGGACTCTGCGAGCTGCCAATTCATTCGTCACAAAGTGCAGATGTGCCATTTTTGTGATGCTGTGGCGAATTGCCTCGTCGAAGCTACCTTCCGTGCTGTCTCCGCCTGCAATGTGGGCTACCGGAATAGTGGCAAACAAAGCGGCCTGCGCTGCCGCGAATACCTCATACCGATCGCCGAGGAGAACAACCATATCCGGCTTCAGCCTTTGAAATATGTCCGCAAAACCAATCACTCCGAGTCCGACAGATTTTGCAACGCCTACCGGTGTGTCGCTGGAGAGGAGAGTGTCAATTTTTGCGTCGATTGCGAAACCGTCTTTCTCGATTTCGCGATAGGTCTCGCCAAATTCGGGCGAAAGATGCATTCCCGTCACTGCGATTTGGAGTTCAATATCCGGGTCGTCGTCCAGTTCCCGCAGGAGCCAATAAAGAACGCCGTAGTCAGCACGACTGCCTGTAATCACACAAATTCTACGTTTCTTCATCGACGATCAACGAAGGACTACTGGGAAGACTTATGATTCGCTGCTCAAGCTTCTCGGCTACTGACAGTTCCATCTGGGGACAATGCCGGTACATCGGCAGTTTGGGCATAAGGGCCCATGCGGGCCTCGTCATGATGCCTCGTTGGTGGGTCGCGTCTAGCAGTTCATCACGCTGCCTTGCGGAGGGTTCATCTAGAAGAAGTGTATTTAACCAATAGTTGCTTCTAGCGAAGGTGGGTTCCATAAATATGTGAACCCCTTGAACACCTAGAAAAGCGTCGACATATTTCTGCGCCAAAAGACGTTTCTTTTCCAAGAATTTTGGCAATTGCTCAACTTGCGCACAACCCAGTGCCGCATTCAGGTTCGGCAAGCGATAGTTGTATCCAACCTGATCATGAAGAAAGGACCAGCGATGGGGTACTCGCGCCGTAGTCGTGATGTGCTTTGCCAAACGAGCAAACTCAGAGTCGTTTGTAAGGATGGCTCCGCCACCACCAGTGGTTACGATCTTGTTCCCATTGAAGCTCAGAGCCGCTGCCTTCCCGAAGCAACCTGTATGACGTCCCTTGTAGTGAGTACCTAGCGATTCAGCAGCGTCTTCCACAAGGTCTAGCTTGAACCTGTCGCACAGCTCCACTAAAGGTTCCAGGTCAACTGGATGACCGAAGGTGTGCATGGGAACCACTGCCTTGATACGAGCGCCAGTTCGTTTGTTAAAACAACAGCGGCTCCGAACAAAAGCCATTTCCTTCAGGTACTCTGAAAGCTTGGCAACATCCATTCCCAATGTCATCTCATCGCTTTCGACGAAATGAGGCACTGCTCCACAGTATGAAACCGAGTTTGCGGTGGCAACGAAAGTAAGTGCGGGAACGAGAACTTCATCCCCGGGTTCAACCGACACAAGCTTAAGGCAAATGTAAAGAGCTGCGGTTCCGTTTACAGTCGCAATCGCATATTCCGATCCTGTGATATCGCCGAGCATGAGTTCCAAACGATCTACGTAGGAGCCCACAGAAGAAACCCATCCCGTGTCCAGGCAATCCTTTATGTATGCCCACTCGTTTCCGTCAAACCAAGGCTCATGCAAGGGCAAGGGTCTACGGTTTTGAGGTAGGACGGTCTCAAGGATAGCCACGATCTTAGCAGTATCTAGCTGTCCTACGTGTTGTATATGTCGGCTTTGTAGAACCTGAGATTCTCTTGATTCGTAAACCATTGATGGTTTCTTTGAGACCCTTTTCTTCCCGCAAAACGAGGTTCCCACGCAATGAGGGTCTTGGCTTTACTATTATCTGCGCAAAGACGCTGCACTCAGCTGTTATCCGGACGCACCCTTGCCCGCTCGATTGCGACCTCTAAGTTTTTCCCATGAGTTCACCGATGAGGAGAGCAGTATCCGACTGAGACCGGATCTAATCGATTGATTGTCAATTACTTTGTATCAAGCTCTTGCTCTCGATCTATGTGGGCGCTCGTGTCGGGCTTTCTCCAAAAGATCCCGCTCGAATGGCCGTTCGGGTTTGCACCGCTTCCATTTCGGGAAAATCTCCGAAAGCCTGCATGCATCGTGACAAAAACTTCGGTGGCAAACATCTTTCGTGGATCAGCCGTATCCACCGTGTCCCAGTACGCCTTTCCACGGATCCACACGAGTCCAGCCGCAATTCCCAACAGTGTTCCCAAAAACACAATCGTTGTGCGTGGAGGAAACGACTTTTTCGTCGGAACGGCAGCCACGTCCAGCACCTTGACCGTCGGAATCTCCTTGGCTTCCTGCACCTTGGCTAACTCGTATTGTTGGGTTAGCAACTCGTAAACCGTTTCCTGGATCTTGGTTTGCCTGTATAAATCAGCATAAGTGACACCCAGCAAGGGCAATTTCCTGATAGATGGATATAGCGAGTTGTCGCTCTTCACTTGACCCTGGGTTCCGGCACCCCCGATTTCATCGAGCTTCTCTCTCAGTTCGTTCACACGAGCCTCAGTGGCTCGTACCCGAACATGACCGTCGGCATAGATCTGTTGCAGGGCGCTCAGCTCGGCCTGGGCGGCAATCAACTGTCCCTGTAGCACGGCTGCAGCTTCGACCATCGCCCTGCCCTGTGCTGGAATGTCGATTGCCGTGTTCTTGCTGGCAAAATCGCTGAAGTTTTTGGCGGCGGCATCCAGATCGCCTTTTACCTTTTGTAGCCTTTCTTCGAGGAAGATGCGCTCGCGCCGGGCAGAGGAGGTACTCACTTGCGAGACCAACCGATCCAACTCCATCACGTATTCCTGGGCCATTGTGGTGGCGCGCTGGGGGTCGTGATCCGTGACGCCGATCAATATAATGCCGCTTTTTCGGTCCTCGGAGATGTCGGTGCGCTGCGCGAGCTCCCTTCTCGCGTCTTCTATCTTAGAAACGCCATAGACCTTTTTAAGTTGAAATTTATTGATCAAGCCGTCGCGGACCGTGTCGCTTCCCAAGATACCAATGAACAGTCCGCCCGAAGTCTTTACCCCTAATACATCGCTCGCTAGACCTCCGAGGCTGCTCGTCATTCCCCTTTGTCCGGCCATAGCTGCCAACATTCCCACCGCTGCACCGGATTGGCCCTCCGGAGGCATCAGCCGCGTCACAGCCTGATATCGAACCGGAATGAGAAGCGCGACCGCGACGCTCGCAACAAGCGAATAGATTGTCGTTCGCAGTATCAAACGCCGATTTGTCCAGAAAAGCTGCAGATAGGGCAAAAGGGAGTGAGTCGACCCGATTCGCTCGACGATCAAATCTGTGCCAACGATTCCACTCTCGGGCTGTTCTATCACGGTTTCGGAACGGCCATTGCTCGGCGCAGTAGTCGTCGGGCCTGGCGGTTCAAGCTGTGTCTGGAACATTGGAAGATCGCCCGGTTTCATTGCTTTTAGTGATCGTGTGCGACCGGCCAGAAGCCGAACTGGAATGATGCGACCAGGTTGGATTGGCGATTTGCAGCCAGCAGCGGGATCTGCCAACGCTCATACTGTATATTGCTCGAGAGGCGAACACCCGCCCCAGCAAAGATGTCCACGTTTACGGCGACGTCGTTCTGAGTTCCGCCCTGCGGAAGAAACTTCTGATCCACTTTCCGATGCCGGAGTTCCAGCCCGATCTTACTCTTGGCAGACAGCCAATAGTTCGTTCGTACGGATTCGCCTTGTGCCGCTCGTCCCAACCAAGTGCCAATCAGCCGGCCGTCGTTTGTGTATCCACTAAGGTATTGACCATTCCAATAGAAATACCCGCCCGGAAAACCATTGTACTGGACGGCGCTGGCTGACCCGCCTTCGAGTCTCAGATCGATCTTTGGAACTCTGGGGATTTTGGCGAAGTAAAGCCCACCCTGAAAGATCGATTGTCTCATGTACGGAATGGGAGAAGGCTCGTCTTCGCTCATGGCTTCCCCGTAAAAAGTCAGCCAGTCACGCACCTTCGGAATTCGGTAGGAAAAATCGGCCCCCGAACGTCCATCTCCCAAGGGATCGCCATGGTAATGTAACCCGAGCGTCGATCTAAATAATGTGTTAGGCGTGAGCGGATTTCCAGGGCCTCCGTAGAGCGTCGTCTTCGTCAGGTTGATCTCAAAATTCTGCGTGAGCTTGAAACTGATCCTTCCGCCGTTGAGAAAAGGCTGGTGTTTCAACGGATGCCCGTACTGCCCGATTACGGGCCCGGTGATGCCGCCGAAAGCGTCATTCAAAAACTCCTGCCCTGACACCTGTCCGATAAAAGCCTGCAATCGGATATCGCCTAGATAACGGAGGAAGCTCGGCAACTCGAACGGGCTGACGCGATCTATGGTGAACGTATTGTTTAGCGGCGGGGCATTATTGGTGAAGAGCATTGCTCCGCCTTCACTTGTTCCCCACCAAAAACTGCGCTTTCCGTACGAGATCTGCCAATTCGCAAGATTCATTCCCACGTAAGCGTCCAGCAGCCGGACTCGGCTTACGGATGCGAACGGAAGGGAAGGAGGATTGGGAGGTAATCCATCGACGTTGCTGATGAAATTCAGCGCGGCTTGGGAAAGCGACGGAGCAGATGGAGCCGATTGGTACTCTCCGCGCGCATAGATCACAAACGGGCCCGCTGTGGTCCATCCCGATACTCCGGCCACGCTATTGAAGCCTTCCTGGTAAGGCCTGCCGTAGTCGTTCAGTATCGTCTGGCCGAAGTGATAGTTGTCGGTCAGCGGCTTCCCCGAGATTCCGAGAGTGCGGACGTAGACCGATTCGATTTGGGCGCTGCGATTGCTTTCGCCGGCCATCAAATCGGAGTCGTGAGCGAACTCTTTCGAGAGTGCGGAGTAGAGTTGCTGGACTTCCGAAGGCGCATCCGTCTCCGCCTGGAGTTCGCCGGCTTCGCTCAACAAGCGCGCGCATTCCAGCCGGGTCCACGGGCGCATCCCAAGGATCGCCGTCTTTACATACCCTAAAGCTGCGAGGCGCTCGAGTGCCGGGTAAGTCCAGCTGTCCAGAGGAACGTAGGGAGAGCCCATAAAGGCCGGCGTGTGGATTTTATCGCCGCTGACGAACTCGTGTGGTGATTGCCAGGCCGCGCCGCCGATTTCAGGATTGTGCCGATGACGGTATACGTTTTGCGAGATCAGGTATCCCAATACGCTTCCCACAAGCACATCCGAAGGAAAGTGTTGCTGCGCCCGAACTCTCGAGATACTGACCGCCGAGGCCATCCCGTACGCCAACAGCTTCGGTAACGTGCCAGGATACTCATGGGCAATCACTCCTGCGATCGACCACGCAGCAGCCGCATGTTCCGACGGGAACGATGTGCCACCTTGAAAGAATGTTCCGGCGCCATTGCCCTGGTAAGGACGCTCGCGACCGAGCGAGTACTTCAGCGCCTCAACCGTGACCAGACTGTTTAGAGCGGCTTCGCCCGCGAGAAATCCGGTCTCGCGCCAATGCTCGTTGTGCGTCGGGAAGCTGAGCAGATAAAGGCCTGCTCCCGCTCCGACCAAGCTCGCAACTCCACCGGTCGAGAACGTCTTGTAGTTCTTGATGGTGCTGGGGTTGTGTGAGAGCGACGCGCTGTATTGGCGATCTGTTACGAACAGACCGGCGGTGATTCCGCCGAGTGGCACCAGCCAGTTTGCGTCTGACAGGCGGACGCGTGAAGGACTAGTCCAGATCCGCTTTTGGTCGTCAACAAAATCCTTGATGTGCCCGGAAAACCCCGTCCGCGCCGAATCGTCGGACGGCACATAGCGATTTGTTGGGACGAACATGCTTTCCTTTGTTTTGGACTCAGCTGTTTTGGACTCAGCCGAGTTGTTCTTTTGCGGTGTGCTCACAGCCTTGGTTTCTGTTTGCTCCTGGGACCAAGCTTGCAATGCATGCAGAAGAACTACACTCGCGGCCAAAACCGTTGCCAGACATCTTGTCCTCGTTTTCAACACTGCGAGCCCAAAGTTATGGATGGATGTACGCAACCGTCAGAGCGGCTGAGGCTGCAACTTGAGCAGCCTGCAAAATCACCGACCAATTTCGAGTAGCGATCTTGGGCGCCTTCTC
>Ga0075030_100002402_pt1 | contig 16951 bp, 13 predicted proteins | sample LitLauG_LLR_2012_FD_71393 | JGI IMG/M metagenome (GOLD analysis project Ga0075030, IMG submission 71393) | Freshwater sediment microbial communities from Pennsylvania, USA - Little Laurel Run_MetaG_LLR_2012 | ecosystem: Environmental > Aquatic > Freshwater > Creek > Sediment | place: USA... | reverse complement strand
GTGGCCTCCTCCTTGCGGTGAATCCACAGATAGGCTGCCGGCACCAGGTAAACCGTCACTACGACAGAAACCAGCAAGCCTCCAATGATGGAGCGGGCCAGCGGAGCGTATGCCTCAGCGCCAGTTCCCAGTTTCATCGCCATCGGAATCAAGCCGAGCAGCGTCGCCAGTGAAGTCATCAGCACGGGCCGCAGCCGGAGCCGCGATGCTACGGCCGTCGCTTCCCGCAGCGGAGTGCCTTGCGCGCGCAGTTGGCGCGTGAACTCGACGATCAGAATGCTGTTGGAAACGACGATTCCCACCATCATGACAATGCCCATCAACGACATGACATTCAGCGTAGTGCCGGTCACCAGCAGAAACAGCAGCACGCCGGCCAGGCCGGGCGGGATGGCCAGCAGAATGATGAACGGATCAATGAACGACGCGAACTGAGCCACCAGCACCAGGTATACCAGGACAACTGACAGGATCAGCCCGAGGCCGAAACTCTTGAACGAGGCATTCATACTGTCGACGGAACCGCGCACGTTGACCCGTACACCTTCCGGCAGTTTGTGTGCAGCGACGATCTGATTGATGCGGCTGCTGACACGGCCGAGATCTTCCGTTTTTGGCGACACGTACACGTCAATGGAGCGGAAGAGTTGATAGTGATCCACTTCCGTCGGTGTGGGAATGTTTTGAATGTTGACCACAGTGTCGAGCGGTGTGGGTGCCTTCCTGTTCGTGCCCCGAAGTGGGATCAGCTTCAAATCGTTCAAACTTTTTACTTCATCCTCCGGATATTGCACGGTCAGCAGATACGGATTGCCGCTCTTGGGATCAATCCAGTAATTGGGAGCGATCATGCCGTTCGACGTCAAGGCGGTGATCACGTTGTCGACGACTTCTTTCTGTGTCAGTCCGGCCAGGCTGGCCTTCTCGCGATCGATGTCGAGCCGCAAGGCCGGATAGTCAATATCCTGCGGGATCAGGACATCGCTGACGCCATCCAGCTTGCGGATTTCGTTGGCCAGTTGCTGAGCGCTGGCGTACGTCTGCCGCAGATGGTTGCCGGTGACCTGTACATCAATGGGCGCGGGCAGTCCCATGTTGAGCACGGAATCCACCAGTCCGCCGGTCTGGAAGTAGGCGCTCAGCTGTGGCAACTGCTCGCTCAACTTCCTGCGCACCCGTTTCATGTACTCGTAGCTGCCCACTTTGTGGTCCTGTTGCAGGCTGACTTGAACGAAGGCCGTGTGGGGAGCGGAGTTGCTGGTGTAGATCGCCGAGAAATCGGTGGTGAGGCCGATGTTAGAAACAATCATGCCCATTTCGTTCGGCGGCACAACGCTTTTGACGATGTCTTCGACCTGCTTGACGTATTGTTCCGTGTTTTCGATGCGCGTGCCCGAGGGCGCTTTCACGTTGATAACGAACTGGCCGGGATCGGTGCGCGGGAAGTAGGCGACTCCCATCAGCGGGTAGAGTGCGAGACACAGGAGTGAAACGCCGACCAGGCCCAGCGTGGTGGCTGCCGGGCGGAGCAAGCTGCGGCCAAGGCTATGGTCATAGCGCCGCAGCATCTTTTCGAAGTACAGGTTGAACGTAGAGACAACACGTCCGAACCAGCCGGTGGGAGTTCCGTGTTCGTGCGTGAGATGAGTGGATCCGAGCAGCTTGGCGCAGAACAGGGGCACGACCGTCATCGCCACCAGGTACGATGCGAGCAGCGACAGAATTACGGCCATGGCCAGTGCGGTAAACAGGAATTTGCTTATCCCATAGAGAAAGATGACCGGGAAGAAGACGATGCCGGTGGTGAGAGTAGCGGCTAGAACGGCAAGCGAAACTTCACTTCCACCCTTCTCCGCTGCCACCTCCACGGGTTCTCCCATTTCGAGGTGGCGGAAAATGTTTTCGAGTACCACCACCGAGTTATCGATCAGGCGGGAGAACGCCAACGCCAGTCCGCCCAGCACCATCGTGTTGACGGTACCGCCGCCCGCAGCAATCGCCAAAAAGGCCGCCAGGGCCGACAGCGGTATGGAAAGAAAAACTGCCGCGGTCGCGCGGAAGCTGCCCAGGAACAGCAGAATCATTAAGCCAGTCAGAACCAAACCGATTGCACCCTCGTGCAGCAGGTTTTCAATAGCCATCTTCACGAATACGGACTGATCAAACACGACTCGTGTGACCAGTTGCTTCGGAATATCGACAAGATGCCTGGTCGCTTGCCTGATTCCATCGACCACCGCGATGGTATTCGTGTCGCCGCCCTGTTTCAGGATCGGCAGATAGACCGAACGCTGCCCATCGACCCGAACGATATTGGTTTGAATCTGGTGCGAGTCGACCGCCTTGCCGATGTCTCTTACCAATACCGAATCCTGTCCGATCGATTTCAGAGGCATCGAGTTGATGGCCTCGGTGTTCGGGACCTGGCTGTTGGTGTAGAGGTTGTAGTCGTAGGGCCCGATCTTCACGTCGCCGGCCGGCAGAATCAGGTTGCTCTCGTTGACGGTGCGAACTACGTCCATCACTGAGAGCTGCCGCGCGTCCAGTTTCAGCGGATCGACATACACCATGATCTGGCGGTAGCGGCCGCCAAAGGGCTGCGGAACAGACGCACCCGGCACGCCTGCGATCTGGTTGCGAACGTTGTATTGGCCAATGTCATGTAACTCGGTCTCGTTGAGTCCCTGACCCTTCAGCGTAATCAGGCACACGGGAAGACTCGACGCATCGAACTTGAGCACAACCGGGGGAAGCGTTCCCGGCGGCAAGCGGCGCAGGTCCGCCATCGCGAGATTGGAGATGGAACTCAGGTCGGAGCTGGCGTCGGTGCCGGGCTGGAAATAGATCTTGATCAAGCTCACGCCCGGCAGAGAGCGCGATTCAATGTGATCGATGCCACTGCCGAGAGTAAACCAGCGTTCAAAAGGATCGGTGATGTCGTTTTCGATCTGCTCGGGTGGCATGCCCGAGTAGAAGGTTGCGACCACGACGACGGGAATATTGATCGGGGGGAACAGGTCCACGGGCATTCTCACCAGGACCACGCCGCCGACTATGGCGACGATCAGGCAGGCAACAATAATCAGATAGGGATAGCGAATCGCGAACCCGGACATCAGTCTTGGCCCTCCCCGGAGGGTTCATTTTGAGCGACCACCTTGGGGTGGACGCGTTGCCCGGCTTGGAGCGCGCTCAAGTTGCCGACTACGACTTGGTCGCCTTCGGTGAGCCCAGTGAGAATCTCGACGCGGGCGCCGCCATCTACTCCTAAGGTAATCGGGCGTTCCACAACGTCGCCCGACTTGTCCACGACAAGGACGCTGGTCCTTGCGCCGTCGCGCTTCACCGCCTGGACAGGCACGGTGAGGGCGTGGTCTTTCTGATGGAGCACCAATGTCGCTTCCGCATACATGCCTTCCACGAGTGTGCCATCGGGATTCTCGACGTCAATCTCGGTATGCATGGTGCGGGTTTCTTCGTTGAGAGCGTCGGCGAAGCGCGCGACCTTCCCCTTGAACGGGCGGCCTAAGGCTGGAACGACCACGTCAATGGCCTGGCCGAGGTGCAGGTCGGGAACGGCAGACTCGGGTACCGGGACAACCAGACGCAGCCGGGACCATTCCGCCAGTCTCACGACCGGCATCGATTGCGTTTCCGACGCGGTGCCGGCCTGGATTAGGGCGCCGGTATCGGCGTATCGCTTGGTGACTACTCCGCTGAAAGGCGCGGTAATGCGCGCGTATGCCTCGAGCGAGGCATACCGATCCTGATTTGCCTTCGCCATCGAGAGCTGGCTTTGCGCTTCCGCGAGCGCCGCACGAGCGCTGCCCACTTGCGCTTCAGTTTCCTGATCGCGCGCTAACGAGTCATCGAGTTCCTGTTCGGCAATCAGGCCCGGGCGAGCCTCGGATGCCTGTTTCAACCGTGCATAAGCGGCGTGGTAGGCGGCGTGCGCTGATTCTGCCCGTTTCACATCCTGTTCCGCCCGGTGGATGGCATCTTCACTGCGGTGAATGTCGGCGTTCGCACCGGCAACCTGAGCGCTCAACTCGGGGACCTCGAGGATAGCCAGCGTCTGCTTGTCTTTCACCTTGTCGCCCACATCGACATAGATGTGCCGGATATAGCCGGCAACTTTGGCGTGAACGTCGACGTCCTGATAAGACCGGAAGGCGCCCGAGAGAGTGATGGAACTCTGGATCGGTCCGCGCGTAGCCAGCGCCACTGCGACCGTGGGAATGGTCGATGGGTCATCCCCTCTGGCCTGCGCCTTGCGTCCGGGAAACTCGAAGATCACCCAGGCAACGATCGCGACAACCGCCAGAGAGATGCCGATGTAACTTCGCTTCAATCTCATGGAGTAGATCCCCGGTTCTGCAAGAAATCCCTCGCCCCCAATTGGAACATGAAAACGTTCTGGGGGCGAGGATTCGTCGCCCGTGACCGGAGACTGATTTTTCACTGGGCGCGAACTTCATCCCGCCACGCTTCAACCACGCGTTCAAGCGGAGTCGTCTCAGTCAACGACTGAGACTGCGTTCAGAAAGCAGCGATCGGCTGCAAGACAGGAGAATCAGCAGGAAGGAGGAGGCCGGTTATAAAGCCAGCTCTCGGAATTGAGATTGGTAGCGAGAACGACCACCGAAGCCGCAAGGACGGAGGGCCGCGGCGGTTGAAACAGCGTGAATCCAAGTGCTGGAATCGTCCACTCGAGCCCGTTAGCAAGAAGGTGCTGCCTCCGGACATCCGGTGCTTGGGATTTTGCGCTTGTTACCTTCTGGACTTCAGGACCCAGCACTGCGAAACGAGTCGCCAGGCTTGCTGAGAGGCAGAGGACGGCTAGAAGAACCACTGCGATCCGACACCGAGACGCGAATCTTGGCACGGCGCGAATATGTTCCAGCTTAACCATGGAAGGTTTAGTGTAGTGGATCGAATGCCGTCACATTATATCCGAACACAACCGTAGACTCCGATTACGGAAGTCACTGGCATTCTCATAGTTCGACGCTCAGAAGACAAGCCAGGTTGTACCGGTGTCATCCGACGCGCAGGACCATTCGTGCAAATGGCTAAGCGCTTCCGGTGCAGGGAAGTCGCACCGGAAGCGATGGGGCCGTTCCAACCTTCGAAAACAACCCCTCGCTCAGGGAAAATTCCAGGGGCGAGGGTTCCTCATAGCCTACGGCAGGTAATAGCGGAACGAGGTATAGAAGACGTTGTCAACTCCGTGCGGGGAAACGAACGTGCCCGCCGTCGCGCCTGCACCCGCCCATGCATTCCGGCTGATGTAGGAAAACTGCGGCCCGAACTGAATTCTGCCCTTGGGACCGTTGTATGGTTTGATCCAGAACCCGAACGTGCCTTCGACTACGTTCTGGGTCTGGCCACTGCAGCTGCCCAGCCCTCCGAAGTTCCAACCGCTGGGGCTCGAGGCTGCAGGCAAGGTTTCGGTGTAGCAGCCCCCGTCAGCGTAGTTGGGTGCTCCGTATCCCACCACCTTGCCCGAACCCAGGGTGTCAGTTTGATAGCGGCGTCCCGAATAGTCCTCGCCGGCGTTGAAGTACACATCGAACTTGGGATAGTGGAATTCCAGCGTGGCCAGGCCCTGGTAACTGCGCAGCGGGACCAGTTTGCCAAAAGGATCGACCGTGGCATCCGGCAAGCCGGACGCGCTGTACCGGCCTAAGCCGTTCCCATAAAGCGCGTGAAGCCCGAAGTCCACGTGCTTGTTGAACACGCTGATACGCGCGTTTCCTCCCACTCCACCTGCGTTCCTGGAGGAGTTGAAGGCGCCGGTCACGGAATTCACGACCGTACCGCCCGGCCCGGTATTGCACAAGGTCGGGTTCTGGGTTCCGACCGCGCAGGGATAAACGCGGTCGCGGAACCGGCTGAAGATACCGAAGACTTCATAGTGCCCGAAACCCGGGTCAAGGGCCGCTTTGACGATGATGTCCGGCATCGCGTTGAAGGTGTAGTTGGCCGCGTTGGTGCAGACGGTGGTGGAGATGGGGTTCCCGCCGGCGACGGGGTTGTTGACGGTGGTGGTGGTGCAAGCAGTAACGCCCGGATTGTAGAGTCCGGCGCCCACCCCGTCACTGCCCAAGGCGAAGTTGGTGTTAGCGTTGGTTGCCGCAAAGGTCGTCTGCGGATTTTCAAACGAAGCGGCCACCGTCAGGCGATCGTTGAAACTCTTGACCACGCGGACGCCATACTGCCGCGCAAAACTGAAGCCGACATTGTAATTTGGGTCGATGGTCATGGGACGGGCGGTGTTCAGGTTGTCGATTCCCTTCCTGTTTTCCGTCAACAGAGTCCACATCTGGCCACCGCTAATGCTCCAGCCATTGTCAAAGGCAGCCTGCCCCCAAGCCTGCCGTTGGCGCAGGGTGTAACTGTTGGTCTGGTTATTGTTGGAGGTCGTGCCGGCCGACAGGAAGTCAGCTTCATAGTAGCCGGTGAGCTTCATGTTGCCGACCTTCCCGTCCGCTCGCAGCGTGATCTGCGACTGGCGGCCGGAACCATAGAACTCAGAAATCCTGTTCGCGCCGCTGCCAGGCATGAAAATGCTGTTGAAGGCGGTGGCATCCCCACCTGTCGCCCGACTCCGATACACCGACTCACCCGCCAGGAATCCGCCGGGAGTGATGGTGACTCCCTTGTAGTGGATGGCGGACGGGCTCTCGAATGCCTTCATGCTCTTCTGCGTTTCCTGCAGCGTCAGCGCGGCGCTCGTGGCGCTGGTCTTCAAGTCTGTGACATCACTCTTGAGCGCCGTAACCGTTTGTCCTTCCTCTGCCGCTTGAGCGGACGCAGCGTCGGCTTTGGTCTGCGCCTGCGCAGCCACGGTTTGACTCTGGTCCAGCCGCTGTTCGAGTTGCTGTATCTTCTGATCGCGGCTTTGAACCAGATCGGTCAACTGCTTGATCTGCTGTTGCTGCGCATCGATCGACTGCTTCATTGCGCTGAGCTGCTCTGAAATCGCCGGCCCGGTTGATTTGGCAGCCGTCTTCTTTCGAGAGCTCTTAGCCGCTGTTGCAGTATCCGCACCTTGCTGGGCCTGAGCCGCGATCACGCTTCCCACGAGCGCCATCGACAGCACCACAGCCATCATTCGTTTCATTGTTTTCGTCTCCTGAGACATAAAGGTTCTAGAGAGCAGACAAAGCCGTAATGAGAACTGATTCAGTTCATAGTTCATGGTTTGGCGAAGTGTCAGCCTAGACCTCTGTTTGTTAATAATTGATGACAATCTGTTGAATATTCCGTGAATCGAACCGGATGCCGGCGCCTGGCTGCGATTAGTCAGAAATCGAGCGGGACAGCAGACGATTGCCAGGTGCGGGATCTCCTTACTAGGCAGCGGGCGGCCGGCGCGATCGAGTGGCACGCCGCGCCGACTTCGACGTGCATTCGGTGCAATGCAGTCCCGTTCTTGGTCGCCTGGAAAAGAATATTCCGCAGTGCCGCCAGTCGCCTGCAGAATGCCCGGATCGAGCCCAGGCGACGGTGCTGCGCAAACGGTTGCCGGACGCCAGCAACCGGGCCTTCGCCAGCGCTGGCAAGTGAAAGTGTGAGCGTCACAAATCAACAGCATATCGCCCACGCTTTCATTGACATGCCGGTTCCACCCAAGTAAGATTCGCCACCAATGAGCGGCCAAGACAGCAAGTATGAGGAGGGGTGATGCAGTTGCGCCTGGAGAGCCGCCCGGTCGGTGACGTCCTGGTCATGCAGTGTCACGGACGGATCGTCAATGGCAACGAAGTCTATACGTTGCACGCTTCCGTGGGAGACTCGATCGTCAAGTACGGCGACATCGTGCTGCAACTCGACCAGGTCGAGTTCATCGACAGCAGCGGATTGGGAGCCCTGGTGCGCCTCACGCAGGCCGCACGAGCCAAGGGAGGAGACCTCAAACTCAGCGGCGTGCCACCCCGCATCCGCAAAACGCTGGAGATGACCCACCTGCTCTCGCAGTTTGAAATCTACGATTCGGTCGAAGAAGCGATCACCGCTGCCTATTTAGGCTCGCGCTATTCGCGGGGAAAAGCCGGGGACGCAAGACCACGCATGCTTTGCGTCTACGAGTCGACGGATGTGGGCACCTTTCTGCGGGAGGTGCTGTGCAGTGCGGGATACAACGCCTTGATCTCCGCGAGCCTCGACGACGCCCGTATCCTGCTCAAGGCCACGAAGGCGAAACTGGTGGTGGTTTCGGCGCGAATGCAATCCGTCCTTGGCAAACCGACGCGCAAGTCGTTGGAGGAAATTGATCCAGGCGTCTCAGTGTTTATTCTCGACGAGAACTTTGCCACCCTGGATCCGGGAGAGGCGGCGGAGAAACTCCTGAGTGGCGTGGGAAGTCTGTTGCCAGCTCCCGAGTAACGACCCCGATCCGAACTGGCGGCGACCTCACCCGATGGCAAGCCCGTCAGGCATTCGTCTGGTATGGACGATAGCGAAGCCGGCTCGAATCAGTCTCTTCAACCAGGTTTCTTGCTTCAACTGGCCGCGTCGGCGCAATCCTTGGCAAGGTCGAGAGGACGACGTCAAACGTCTTAACGTGGGGAGTCCCGTCCAGGAGTTCTCCAAGAATCTTCAACGCTTCCGGATAACTGCATGAGTTGTAAGCCTGCGCATTCCCTGGTTGATCCCAAAAGCTGATGGTTGCGACTTCTCTGCCATCGGAAGCAGCGAGCGTGATCAAATCCACAAAGCCTTCCTGCTTTCGCAGCCAGGGAAGAATTTGCTCTTCCACGAGATTCTTGAATTTCGCGAGCGAGTTCGGTTTCAGGCGAGCAGCAACCTTACGGACAATCATGGCGACCTCCTGGTGTTGGACAGATTCCTTGCCGCGATGGAACCCAGTCTCGACACAACACCCATTGGGTAGTGCATTTCAGGACTCAAACGTTACATGCGGAACCCCTTTTTCCCCTATCAAGTCCAGTTGCAAGCCAAAAATGACGCAGATTTTTGAACGGTTCGCACGCCAAATCCCGCGCCTGGCTTGGTAGTACAGCCCCTTCAGTAATCTGTCGCGATACGTCCCTTCGTGCGATTCTCATTGCGCGCTAACCCCCATCGACCGCCGGCGAACAGCTCCATGCCTTCCGCTGCAGCCGCGGAACCCAAGTGAGGAACAGTCATGCTGCAGTCTCCGGAACCGAAGTATTCTCCAGTTACAACCCCCGCGAACACGTACACGCCGGTCAAGCCGGCCACTTCGCCGATGGAGCAGGCCAACATCGGACGCACGCTGGTGATCAAAGGCGAAGTCAGCGGAGCGGAGTCGCTTTTCATCGACGGACGCATCGAAGGTAACATCAATTTTCCAGACAGCCGGGTCACCGTTGGCCGCCACGGAAACGTCGCGGCGAACATCAACGCCAAGGAAGTCGTCATCATGGGAAAGGTCCAGGGCAACGTCGAATGCACGGACCGTGTAGACATTCGCGGCGAAGGTGTGCTGGCGGGCGATGTGATCACCCACCGTATCAGCGTGGAAGAAGGCGCCATCCTGAAGGGCGGCGTTGAGGTTCGCAATCCCGAGAAGAAAGATCAGAAGGCGTCAAATCAGCAGACTCAGGTCAAGCCGGTGGAGCCGCCGAAGACGATCGCTGCGACGGCCGGCAACGCATAGGATTCTTCCGAACTGGATCTCGCAACGATGGAGGGACGGGCGCCTCGCCCGTCCGGCCGGGCAGGGACGCCCGGCGCTCCATCGTTCTTTGTTTTTGGGACTGGCAGAACACCGGTGCGACAGGCTTACTTCTTGGGTTTGAAGTCCAAAGCCGCTGAATTCATGCAGTACCGCAATCCCGTAGGCCCCGGGCCATCGGGGAACACATGGCCCAAATGAGCGTCACAGCGGGCGCAGCGCGCCTCGACGCGGGTCATGCCATAACTCCGGTCGGTATGTTCGCTGATGTTCTGGCGGTCCGCGGCGGCATAGAAGCTGGGCCAGCCGGTGCCGGAATCGAACTTCGTTTCCGAGCCAAACAGCAGCGCCCCACAGCAGACACAGTGGTACGTCCCGTCGTCGTGTTGGTTCCAGTACTTGCCGGTGAAGGCGGGTTCGGTGCCGCACTGGCGGGCAACCTGGTATTGCTCGGGCGTCAACTGCTGCTGCCACTCCTGGTCGGTCTTCCGCATCTTGTCGGTAACTTTCTCAGCCATAGCCTGTCTCCGCGTATGAGATGCGCGAACGTGGAAAAAGTCGCACCGGCGCCTTCCGAGCCACACTCTTGAGACCTCGTTGCGCAAACCATGTTAGCGCAAGGGCAGGGAATTGCCACGAGTCTTGAAAACCGACCCAAAATGGAGTGACCACGCTCACAGCCAGACGTCTCCCCTTCCTGTTTCATGAGTAGATGGGATTGACAACATCACCTCCAGGCGAAAATCGAGAGATGCGGGGGACTTTCATGGGCGATCTGAGCGCAAATTTCTCCCAAGCGGAGTTTGCCTGCCATTGCTGCGGCGAACTGAAGATCGTCCAGGGGCTTATTGACGCGTTGGAACAACTTCGCACCCTGGCGGGCAAACCTGTCCTGATTCACGATGGATATCGCTGTACCGCTCACAACCAGGAAGTGGGCGGGGTGAGCGACAGCGAACACACCCGCGGCGTGGCGGCTGACGTTGCCATTCCCGGCCTCTCGTTGCAGGAAATGTACGACCTGGCCATGCAGGTCCCCACCCTGGCGCGGGGTGGAATCGGCGTCTATGACGGGGGTTTTCTGCATCTTGACGTTCGTCCCCACGCGGCCCGCTGGGCGCGGGTGCGGGGACAGTATGTGGGGATCCAGCATCTGGTGAAGCAACCTCTGACCCTGCTGGCGAAAGTCCAGACCAGTTCGCAACCCGGCTAGCCTCGACGTTAGCGTCACCAGGGATGGGGGGATCAAGGTTTCAAGTGGAATCGACCCTCTGTTCCCGGCACGCAGCATCCCGGCCGTGTCCACGAATTCGAACGGCACTCTGGTAACTCGCCGGACCGTTACTCATAAAGTGCAGTTGCTTGCGACCCAGGGGGCTCAGAGCAATCCACACTTGCGGTCTAAGCCTAGCAATAACAGTGATTTACGGCTAACGTATTATATGGATTGGCAGGTGCACTAGAAGGAGCAAGCCCGGCGAGTTACGAGCCAGCTTTGAGGGTACCTTGACCGTCATTTACACCACGCAGAGCGAAGCTCCTCGAAAGCCATCCCGGACAGCGATGCTTCCGCTGCTGATCGTTCTGTTCCTGATGTCCTACGCGATCCTGGCCATGCTGGTGCTCGAGCAGGGCCGGACCATCGAATCGCAGCGCGTCCTGCTGCGCGAGATGCTGAAAGACAGCAGCCAGCTGGCGGCCATGAAAAGCAAACTCGCCAATGCCGAGGCCAAGCGGTCCCAGGACAAGGTGGCCACCGAGGCTGAACAGAAGGAACCGGAGTCTGGAAATTCCGTGGCCGCGCCAAAAAGCAGCGACAAGAACGCCAAGCGGCCTGGTAAGTCAGCCCGCACTTTGAAGGAGATTCCGCAAAAGCCGGCCGCGGACCTGGAAGACGTTCGCCGGTCGACTCGGGTGATTTAACTCGCACTGCGGATTCTGGAAGCGTACGGTTCTGTGGAAAAGCAAAACGGCCCCTGGTAGGAGGCCGTAAAGCAGAGAGAAGTACTTATGAAGGCGCTGACCCTAGCCTTGATCTTGTCTCTTCCCGTCCCCAGATTAACACCTCCAGCCCAGCCCTCCCTCGTCTCCAACCGTCAGCCTGCAAAACCCAAGGGAGGGCGCTGGTTCTTCGCCGCCAACGGGCACGCCGTATATTGTTACGGACCCGTCATGACTATGCCGCAGGGCCAAGGCAACTTGCTGAAGGTGGCCACTTTCTGCCGCGGCGACCAGGCCATGGTCCCGCTGAAAGACTAAAAAGAACCGAGATTCCGCGAAAGGCCCGTCTTTCGGAACGGGCTTTTTTCTTTGTGTCATCCCCTATAATCTTCGAGGAGAGCCTTCTCCAGGGGCCCGTAGCTCAAGCGGATAGAGCATCGGATTTCTAATCCGAGGGTTGCAGGTTCGACTCCTGCCGGGCCTACCAGCTTTTCAACGAGTTGCGCGTCCCGGTTCCTGCCCGCGTGATCATGGCCTAAAGAGAGTTGACCCACCGCAGACCCGCGGACTACGCTGGCCGGACTAGGCCCTTCCTGTGCCTGCGGCAGACTTCGTCGACCGACGCTGATTCTTGTACGATGAAGAGGTTGGGACCGGGAGACGTAAATGTCTGATGGGGTAAGGTCCAAAAACTGCAAGTTCGTATTTTGCCTGTTGCTTCCTTTTCTCAGCTCTTCTGTTTCGACGGCCCAGTCGCTGATGACCGTGCGCCACCAAGAGCATCGGGACATCTCCCCGCCGTTGCGCGACATGATCGCCACAGCTCCCCAGCAGCCCCTGGTGTTCCACGAGGCAGAACCGGTACGGCGGATCCCTCTTCCCCCGGGCCTTGTCCCGTTGCCCGAAGATCCGGTTCGTCAGCAAACAGCAGCGGCCATTTCAGCCTTTGCGCCCGTGGTCAGCCTGAATTTTGAAGGTCTGGGCAACGGGCAGTATGGATTCAGCGTGACCGGCGCGCCGCCGGACACCGAAGGCACGGTCGGCGCGACCCAGTACGTGCATTGGGTCAACACTTCTTTTGCGGTTTTCAACAAGACGTCGGGCGCGCTGATCGCTGGTCCGACCGCCGGAAACACGCTCTGGTCCGGATTCGGCGGTGGCTGCCAGAACAACAATGACGGCGACCCCATCGTGCTCTACGACAAGGCTGCGCAACGCTGGATCTTCAGCCAGTTCTCGGTTTCCACCTCACCGTTTCTGCAGTGCATCGCCGTTTCGACCAGTTCGGACGCAACCGGCACTTATAACCGCTACAGCTTCCAGTACAACAATTTCGACGATTACCCCAAGATGGGGGTGTGGACCGACGCTTACTACGAAACCTTCAACATGTTTGACACGAATAAAAATTTTGTCGGTTCGAATGCCTGTGCCTATGATCGCACCGCCATGCTCGCGGGAAACGCTGCTGCCCAGGTCTGCTTCCAGCAAGGTACGTCGGTCGGCGGCCTGCTGCCCTCCGACATCGACGGCAGCACCGCTCCTCCCGCCGGCTCGCCGAACTACATGGTGTTCTTCGGAACCAACAACCTGAACCTCTTCAAGTTCCACGTGGATTTCGCAACGCCCACGAACTCAACCTTTACCGGCCCGGCGGTTATCTCTGTCGCGGCTTTCACCCCGCTGTGCGGGGGCGGCACCTGCGTTCCGCAACCCGGCACAACCAATCAGTTGGACTCGCTCGCCGACCGCCTGATGTACCGGCTTGCCTATCGCAACTTCGGCACGCATGAGTCGTTGGTCGTGAACCATTCGGTGGTGGCCGGATCGGGTAGCGGCGTACGCTGGTACGAAATCCAGAACCCCAGCGGAACTCCCACGGTCGCCCAGCAAAGTACGTTCGCGCCCGATTCCAGCTACCGCTGGATGGGCTCGATCGCCATGGATAGGTCGGGAGACATGGCGCTGGGGTATAGCATCTCGAGCAGTTCCGTGAATCCATCCATTGCAATCACTGGGCGGCTTGCGACCGATCCGGCCAACACCATGCAAGCGGAAACCAACGTCGTCAGCGGCACTGGTTCGCAAACCGGGACCCTCAGCCGCTGGGGCGACTACAGCGCCATGCAGATCGATCCGGCCGATGACTGCACGTTCTGGTACACGCAGGAGTACATCAAATCGAACGGCACCTTCAACTGGAACACACGCATCACCAGCTTTAAGTTCTCTAACTGTGTCGCGGGAGTGGCGACCACTACGGCATCGACCGTCTCGGCCTCGCAGGTCAATGCAGGGACCAGCGTCACTTTCACCGCAAACGTTACTCCCGCCTCGGGTACGGCGACCCCGACTGGTACCGTAACGTTTACCAGCGGTGCAACAGTGTTAGGCCCGGCAACGCTGTCCGGTGGGAACGCAACCATCTCCACAAGTTCTCTCGCCGCGGGCAGCTACTCGTTCGCAGCCACTTACAGCGGCGACGCGACCTTTGCGGGTTCTACTTCTGCAACAGCGACCTCTTTGACAGTAGTGGACTTCACGGTCACGCCGCCCCAAACGAGTCTCACCGTGACGCGGGGAGTGGGTAACACGACAAGCCTCACAATCACTCCCATACCATTGGCGGGCTTCAACCCAACCGTTACCTTTGCCTGCTCAGGTCTGCCTTCCGAAGCCACATGCACGTTCAGTCCCACCAGCGTGACGCCGAACGGAGCGGCGGCCTCGACCTCGGTAACGATCAATGCAAAGGCGCCGGTCGCCATGCTGGAGCCCGGGTTCGGACGCGCGCGTGTGTTCTACGCTGTATTTCTGCCCGCTATGATCGGATTCTTATTCCTGAGCAATAACAAGAAGACAAGACTGGCGGGAAGCGTGCGGGTCCTGAGCCTGGTTGGCATCCTGGCGCTTTCGACTCTGTGGTGGACCGCTTGCGGGGGCAGCAAAGCACCGTCCGACCCCGGAACCCCGGTGGGTACGAGCACGGTCACCGTAACGGCTACGTCTTCGGGGACTTCTCCCATCACCAAGCAAGTCGCCATCACGCTGACCGTGCAATGAGAATGAGAACGACCCGATCTCGGCCGGGGGAATAGAACCGTTCAATTTCTCTTCTTCGGCTTCATCATCGCCCACTCCTGCTCAGTCAACTGACGCCCGAGCGCGCTGAATTCTCCCGCGCCCTGCAGCCATTCTCCGCCATCCATGGTGACCACTTCGCCGTTGATGTATCCGGAACCGTCGCTCACCAGAAACGCGGCCAGGTTGGCAAACTCTTCCAGCGTGCCGAAGCGCCCCAGCGGATTGCGCTCTTTCGCCGCCTGCTCCAACTCCGGACGCGGCATCAGGCGCGAGAACGCTCCTTCAGTCCGAATCGGCCCGGGCGCAATCGCATTCATGCGGATTCCGCGATTCCCCCACTCGACTGCCAGACTGCGCATGAGCGCCTGCACTCCCGCCTTGGCTACCGCCGACGGCACCACATAGGCCGACCCGGTGGTTGTATAGGTCGTGGTCACGCTGAGCACGTTGCCGCCGCGTCCAGCCGCGAGCCAGCGCCGCCCGCAGGCTAGTGTGGTGTGCAGCGAGCCCATCAGGACGATGCCAATCACCGACTGGAACGCGCCCAGCGAAAGTTCCTCGGTGCGGGACAGAAAATTACCGGCCGCGTTATTGACCAGGACGTCGAGCGGCCCATCAGCCCAAATGCCGGCAATCATTTCCTCGACCGCGGCCGCATCGCGGATATCGCAGCGCCGCCAGTGGATCTGTCCGCGGGTGCGCGCGCGCAACTCCTGCTCGGTTGCCGCCAGAACCTCCTCGCGCCGTCCGCAGATGTAAACTTCCGCGCCCAGTTCCAGAAACCGCCCGGCGGCGGCTTTGCCGAGTCCGGTGCCGCCGCCCGTAATCAAAATGCGCTTGCCGCGAAGCAGATCGCTTTGAAACATAGTGGACCGTCCGTGAGCTGAGATGAACAGGCGATTGTAAATCGGCGGATGGAAGGCCCGCTCGATCGTGCCCATCGCCGCGGTCGAGGATGCTCTCGAGGGTGCCCCGTCCAAGCTCTGCTTGGGCGGGGACTCTCTACCGCAGGATGCACTCGCACCCAGCGAAAAATAGCTGTTCTGATTTCAGGAATATTCGCCACCGCCTCAGAGCGTGTCGCGCTGTCGGATTTCCGGCGGGGCGCCCAGGTCCATGAAGCGCAAGTCTCGTTCCTCTTCCCGGACGGAACTGAGCGCAGCCATGACCTCGCGAATGTAATACAAGGTCCCGGCCAGCAGGCAGATCATGGCCGCGACAAAGACGATCACCGCCGCCAGCGCCGCCCCGTTCACATAAAGGCCCAGACCCAGCAGCAGGCAGGAGGAGATCGTGCCCGCCAGGGAAATCAGCGCCAGCAGAAAACTGCGCCGGATGATCTCGGCGCGCTTTTCAATCGATGCGATCTGCGCGGTGTAGGCTTCGGCTTCCTGCAGGCGCTCGCTCTTGGTCGCATCGTACTTGGCGTGCACGAAGTGCCGCAATCGGCTAACGATCCCCATCAGGCGCACATTGATGGAAAGAATCAAAAGCGCCGTCGCAGAAACGAAAATGGCGGGAGCCAGAAACGCCTGAAACAGACGAGCAATATCATTCATAGCAGTCTTTCCGATCTCAAGGAGCAGGATACAGCCAGCGAACGCTGCCGCGAAATCGGGCCGCGGGATCTCCTGATTGACAGCGGCCAGCCTCGGGCGAACAATGGCTGCCGTGAACAAGCACGTTGCAGCGCTTGTGAAGACCGCAGTCTTCACGGTTCTGGTGCCGGGGACGGTGGCCGGCTATGTACCGTGGCGGCTGCGCGAAACTTCCGTCGCCCAGGTGGGCGGTGCTCAGCAGGCGGCAGCGTTCGCGGTCATCGCTCTCGGCATCGCGATTTATCTGCACACCGCCTTTTGGGGATTTGCCATGATCGGCGGCGGAACGCCCGCCCCCATCGCTCCTCCGAAGACGCTGGTCGTGCAAGGACTGCATCGCTTCGTGCGGAACCCGATGTACATCGGAGTTTTGCTTGCCATCGCGGGCCAGGCATGGCTGTTCTGGTCAAAGGCATTGTGCATCTATGGGGCGCTGGTCTGGCTGGTGTTCCATGTTTGGGTGCTGATTTACGAAGAGCCAACTCTGCAAAGGCAGTTTGGCGACAGCTACGAGCGTTATCGTGCCGCGGTGCCAAGATGGATCCCTGGAATCAGGCTCTAGCTGTGAAGTTTCAATAGGTTGTTGTCCATTCGGTCAAGAACTGGGAAGCTAAGGTTGCGAAGCCAAGCGACCGAGGAGACCGAATGGACTATCACCATC
>Ga0075030_100002394_pt1 | contig 16987 bp, 15 predicted proteins | sample LitLauG_LLR_2012_FD_71393 | JGI IMG/M metagenome (GOLD analysis project Ga0075030, IMG submission 71393) | Freshwater sediment microbial communities from Pennsylvania, USA - Little Laurel Run_MetaG_LLR_2012 | ecosystem: Environmental > Aquatic > Freshwater > Creek > Sediment | place: USA... | reverse complement strand
ACCAGCAGACGAGCGTTACCGACGTGTTCTCGCTATTGGCGCGCGACCCGGATTCGGTGGATTACGACCAGGTAATGCGGCAGTTGGAAGAAGCCGACCGCGACATCAACCGCATTTCGGGCGAGGGCATGCAGACGGCGGAGCGCGATCTTTGGGAGCGCCTGCAGCGGGCCTCCCTGACTTTTTCGGCCGAGGCGCGGAGGCTGCTTTCCGACGAAAATGCGGAGACCTACCGCACCATCGAATTATTTAGGGACCACGAAGACTTCGTTTCGGTGATTGCACGGCTGCTGGCAGGCGAGTACCGGAAGGTGAACGTGGCGCAGGACGAAATCGGCCGGCGTTCTTCACGGCTGCTGGAGGCGTCGCTGCTGTTCGCTTCGGCGAGCGTATTGCTAGCCCTGATGTTTGCCGCGGTGACGGTGCGGATGGTGTCGCGCCTGATCCGGAGAATGGACTCGCAGACGGCGGAGTTGGGACGGGTTTCCTGGCACATGCTGGAGGACCAGGAGGCCACGGCGCGGCGCTTCTCGCATGAGTTACACGATGAATTGGGACAATCGCTCACGGCCATCAAGACCAACTTGACGTCGCTTGAATCGAATGGACAAGGAAACGGCGAGCGCGTGGAAGACTGTCTGCGGCTGGTGGACGAGGCTATCGGAAACGTGCGGCAGATGTCGCAGCTTTTGCGGCCGACGATTCTCGACGATTTCGGCCTGGAGGCGGGATTGCGGTGGCTAGGCGAGGGCTTTGCGGCGCGCACGGGTGTGACGGTGGACGTGGAATCGAACCATCCGGGGCGGCTGCCGGACGAGACCGAGACACATCTCTTCCGCATCGCGCAGGAAGCGCTGACCAATGTGGCGCGGCATTCCGGCGCGAAGCACGTGCACATGAAGCTGGAAGCCCGGGGGGAGGAGATCCACCTTTCGATTCAGGATGACGGGTGCGGGCTTCCGGCCACACCGGTCAACGAGCGCGGGTTGGGGATGATCGGGATGCGGGCGCGGGCGCGCAGCGCGGGCGGGGATGTGAGCGTTCGCTCGCGGCCGGGAGAGGGCGTCTCCATAGCGGTGCGGGCACCCGTATCAGCGGGCACGAAACCCGCCCTGCTCCACCTTTGAGGAGATGGGGCATAACGCAGGCTGCAGGGCAGACTTGCAGAATAATCCGACACCGTCACGTCAGAGGTTCGCCGCGTGTCTCGGGGAACTTGGCGACGGCGACAGCGACGTGGCCGCGACTCCCGCGGGCAGAGTACCCGGTCGAGCTCCGTGGGATGATGTCCCCGCGGTTGCGGACCCTGGGCTACAATGGAATCCCAGTCGGCAACCCTGGAGGCACAATGAAAAAAGTAGTCGGATGGATGCGAGTGGCGTCTCTCATGGGGGCAATGGGATTCGGCCCGGGCGCCACGAGTCAGGCGCAAACGGCGGCTCAGCCGGCCCCCGATCATCCGGCCGTCACCGTCCAGGGACGCACCTACACACCGCGGTCGATCCTGGCGCGCAATATGGGCACCCCCGAGGACCAGGCGACGGCGTTCCCGCCGCACCAGATCATCGGCAACATCTACTACGTGGGGACCCGAACTCTAAGTTCGTTCCTGGTGGTCACACCGCAAGGAAACATTCTCATCGACAGCACGTATGAGCGGAACGTGCGGGCGATCGAGAAGTCGGTCAAAGACCTGGGGTTCCGGTTCTCTGACATCAAAATCCTGCTAGGGAGCCACGCCCACGGCGATCATCAGGAAGGCGATGCTTTGGTCAAGGAGTTGACGGGAGCGCAGGTGATGGCCATGGCCGAGGACGTGCCGGCGCTCGCGGCGATTCAGCCGGGGGGCAAAACCCACCCGATCGATAGGATGCTGCACGACGGAGAGGCAGTGACGCTAGGCGGCACGACGCTAGTGGCGCATCTGACGCCGGGCCACACTCGGGGCTGCACCACCTGGACGACGAAGGCGCAGGAGGGCGGAAAGACCTACGACGTGGTCATCCACTGCAGCCTGCGCTCGCCCGCGGTGTTGACGCCCGCGATTGTCGCCGAGTTCAACCGGTCGTTCCCACTCGTGCGGGCGCTGCCGTGCGACGTACCGCTTGGAGACCACCCCGCCCAGTACAACCTGCAAGAGAAGTACGCGAAGGTTCGCAAGGGTGGTGCGAACCCTTTCCTCGACGCCGCCCACTGCAAGGCGGAGGCGGACATCGAGGAGGCTATGTTCCACGCGATCCTGGATGAGCAGAAGAGTGCCGTTCACTAACCGCTGTAGCATCCGCAGCTCGGAACGTGGCCCCATGCCGAGCCACGGCCGAGGGGAGCGGTACTAACGGAAAACCGACTTCGGCAGCATGGCATGGACTCCCTTGGTGTCATCGACGAGTTGGGTGACATGGAGATCCACGGCCAACGAGCAGAAGAGATAGGCCTCGTCGCGCGACATGCCTTTTTCGGAGACCAGGAAATCGATCATTTCGCGGGTGGCCATGCGAGCCGCCTCATTCAGGTCCGGATGCAGGCCCATGGTGATGAAGTGAGTCGGGGTCTCCGCGCGAGGCCAACGGATCGGCTTTCCCTTGCGCACAAAGATCCGCACGGTGCCTCGTAGCGAAGTCTCCAGCGCCGTGATCGTGACTTCTCCATCCCCTTGCAGGGCGTGACCGTCTCCGAGGGAAATCAACGCGCCGGGAACATGGACCGGCAAATACAGGGTGGACCCAGCGACTAATTCCTTATTGTCCAGGTTGCCGGCATGCGGCCCCGGCGGCCCGCTCGACAGACGGTGGATGACCGAGGGAGGCGCCACACCGATCGAGCCCCAAAAGGGCGCCAACTTCAGCGTCACGCCAGGGCGGAACTCCGCGGTACCGGCTTTAGAATCGATCCGGATGCGCCGGAACCGAGCGTAGGGGAAATCGTCCGGAAGCGTCCCGCTGCCAGGGCGGAACCCGGTCACACCATAGGGATGCAGAAATTCGAATCCCAGGATGCGCACTTCCAAGACATCCCCTGGTTCGGCCCCATTCACATAAATAGGGCCCGTCAGGGGATGGGCGCCGGGACCACGATCGGCGACGGACTTCTCGACCTGCTTCAAGGAATCGGGAATTTCCGCGTCGGAGACCCCGGCCAGTTTCAGGCGCTCCAAACCACCCGCCACCATGGTCTCCACGCGAACGGTGTCACCGGACGCGATCTTCAGCACCGGCGTAAGGCGGGCGTCGTAATAGCCCCAATGGACGTTGGCCGGCGTAAGCTTTAGCTCATGCGTCTGCGCCCTCAGCGAAGCGGCAGCGGCCAACACCAGGCTGGCTCGTACAATCGCGAATAGTCTTTTCATCGTCGTTCGCTCCTCTTCGCGTGCGGGTTCGTTTTTCTCATCTTACGCCCAGGGAGGTTCAGCCCTGCAAGAACGCGGCGGCCGTTTTCAGGAACTCAGGCCATCGTTCGCCGAGTACGGGGCCATGGCCTCCGCCGGGGACGATCCACAGGCTGGACCGGGGAATCGCTTTTGCCATTTCGATGGAGAGCTCCACGGGATACAAGGGATCGCGGTCGCCTTGCACGATGAGCGTGCGGGCTTGAATAGTGGACAGATACGGCGGAGTGAAGTTCATATCGTCGTAGCTATTGGCAAAGGCCCGGATGCTATCCATGAGCGCCTGGATTTGGGCGTCCCCGCCGGGATGGCTGCGTCGAAGGAACTCCCGCTGCGGCTCGGGCAGGCTCTCGGCATAGGTACGCATGATGGCGCGTGCCGGCGCGGGGTAGTAAGGGGTTGCGCTCACCAGCACCATGGCTTTGACGCGCTCCGGTTGCCTGGTGGCCATATGCAGCAGTACGTTGCCGCCCGCGCTGATTCCGAGTCCCTTGCAGGTGTCGATTTGCAGACGATCGAGCAGCGCAAGCAGATCCGCGGCCGCTTCATCGTGCCGGAATGGTTTCGACAAGACGCTCGAACGGCCGTGGCCGCGGAGGTCCGGCACGAGGAGTTGGAAGCCGCCGCGGAATGCGGCCGTCGATGGGGCCCAGTCCTGGCTCGAACCCGAGAAACCGTGCAGTAAGACGAGCGGCTCACCGGTTCCGTGGAATTCGTAGTAGAGGTGTACGCCGTTCAGCGTTTCGATCCATCCGGTTGGCTCGGCAGGTGTCACGTGATCGCCACCCTCGGTTCATTGCAGCGGAGAATCCGGGCGAAAGCCTCGCGATCGACGTTGCCGCCGCTCAGGATCAGCGCCACGCGGCGGCCGTGCATCCGATCGCGTTCCTGGAGCAAGGCTGCCAGGGCCGCAGCGCCCGCTCCCTCGGCGGCGTTATGGGTATCGGAGAAGAGGCTCCGCATGGACGCCTGAATCTCCTCGTCGTCGACGGTGACGATCCGGGAGGCCCCTTGGAGGATGAGAGCCAAGGCCCGTGGATCGGGCACCCGGACCGCCATGCCATCCGCCATCGTCCGCACGGCATCGGAGGCAACGGGCCGGCCGGCGGCGAAGGACAAGGCATAAGCGGGCGCTCCGGAAGCCACTACACCGACGACTTCGGTCCGGAGGCCCAGCGCGTTGCGGGCGGCGATGAGGCCGCAGATCCCCGAGCCCATACCGATGGGAACATAAACCGCATCGAGATCCGATACCGCGCGAAGGAGCTCGAGAGCATAGCTCGCGACACCGGCAACGAGCGCTTCGTCGAAGGAGGGCATGAAATGCAGACGGCGCCGGGCAGCCAAGCCGGCCGCATGTTCGTAGGCATCCTGAAAATCGCCGCCGTGCTCGATCAACTCGGCGCCCAGCGCCTGCATCGCGGCATTCTTTTCCGGGCTATTGCCATGGGGGACGACGATCACGGCCCGCAAGCCGGCGCGAGCGGCGGCAAACGCAACGCTCTGACCATGATTGCCGCGGGTGGCGGCAATCACACCCGTAATGCCGGGCTCGCGGCGGCGGAGGCCTTCCATGTAGACTAGGCCACCGCGCAGCTTAAAGGCGCCGACCGGGGTGTGATTTTCGTGCTTGACCCAGACCTCGGCGCCGGCGCGGGCGCACAGCAGCGGCCAGCGGATCTGGGGCGTTGGCGGCATGACTCGATAGACCACGGCGGCGGCGGTTTCCAAGACGTCGAGCGGAGGCAGAGTCACAGGCTAACCGATCTCCAGGACCGCTTCAATTTCGACGGCGATTTGGTGGGGCAGACTCGCAACGCCGACGGCGGAGCGGGCGTGCCGGCCCGCTTCCCCGAACGCCTCAACGAATAAATCGGAGCAGCCATTAATGACTGCCGGATGATCTGCGAAATTCGGCGACGCGTTCACGAAGCCGAGCACTTTGACCACCCGCCGTACACGATCGAGCGAGCCCAGCGCCGCCTTGGCCACGGCCAGCAAGCGTATCCCAACAAGCCGTGCATGTTGATACGCCTCATCGATCGAGATTTGATCTCCTACCCGTCCGCACAGCCAACTGCCATCGGCAGCCCGCGGTCCCTGGCCGGACAGGAACAGCAGATTGCCTGAAAAGACGAAGGGGACATAGTTCCCAATGGGCGAAGGTACGGGCGGCAGCGTGACACCGAGTTGGGACAACCTGGTTTCGATCGCATTGTCCATGAAATCCACTATAGGCGGAAATGGCGGGCATATTGGAAGGGCGCAGGTAGGGGCTGCCAGCCGTTGCAGTGCCGCAACTGCTCGCGACCATGATGCTATTTGTACGGCGGTTTCTCGCATTCGAGTGGGGGGACGGGCTGACAAATCCGGTACAACCAATCGATTCGCGCCGCCGGCGATGTCCGGCGGCCGTGACACTTCGCACCCATAGCCGCGAGCAATGCCAATTCTCCGCTGCGATCAACGGACAGACCTCCGGGTTTCCGTGGGAAAATAGAGCTAGTGCCAAAGAAGGAAATGAAAGTCAGGGTCCCCCGGAGCGCGGGGTTAGCCCAATTCTTCCTGAGACCGGGGGGGAAGGCGCTGCTGATCGGATTCTCCGTTGTTACCATCCTGGGCCTCGGCGTATTCACCTATTTTTATTCCCACTACTCGCGCCTGATCGACGAAAAGCTGCGGGTGGGCCCCTTCGTGAATACCGCGAAGCTTTTTGCGGCCCCACAGTCGGTCGCCGTGGGCGATCCCATGACGCCGGTTGAAGTGGCGGCCGAACTGCAGCGCAGCGGGTACAACAAATCGCCGAGCAACCCCATCGGGTACTACCAGGTTCACCCGACTTCCATCGAAATCTTTCCCGGGCCGGAGTCCTATTTCGACCAGGAAGCCGGCGTCATCTGGTTTTCGGGCAACCGGATCTCCCAGATTGTTTCACTGCAGGATAACACCGCGCGGAGCATGTACCAACTGGAGCCTCAGCTGATCACAAACCTCACGGGGCCCAATCGCGAGAAGCGGCGCATCGTCAAATTTGGGGATATCCCTCGCGTGGTGGTGGACGCGATCACTTCGGCCGAGGACAAGCGGTTTTTCGAGCATTCCGGCTTCGACCCCATCCGCATTCTCAAGGCGGCCTACGTCGACTTGAAGCAGGGCCGCAAAGAGCAGGGGGCCTCGACGCTCAGCCAGCAACTGGCGCGCGGCTTCTTCCTCGACCAGGATAAGCGCTGGACGCGCAAACTGGCCGAGGTGGTGATCACGTTACAGCTCGAACAGAAGCTGTCGAAGGAAGAGATTTTTGAAGATTACGCCAACCAGGTGTATCTGGGCTGGCGTGGATCGTTCGAGATCCACGGTTTCGGCGAGGCGGCGGAGGCATATTTCGGCAAGAACCTGAGCCAGATCAATATTCCCGAAGCGGCGACGCTGGCCGGCATGATCCAGCGGCCCTCCTATTTCAATCCCTACAAATATCCTGAACGGACGCGTGAGCGGCGCAACATCATCCTCTCGCTGATGCGCCAGAACGAGTTGATCAGCGAACGGGATTACGCACTGGCGAAGGACTCGGATATATCGGTGGCTAAGACCGGAACGCAGTCGGTGGATGCGCCCTATTTCGTCGACCTGGTGGACGATGCGCTGCAGACGAAATTCCAGGACGCCAATTTTCGAACCAGCGGCTTCCGCATATACACCACGCTCGATATGAACCTGCAGCGCGCGGCGAGCGAAGCCGTGCGGGCCGGCATGCAGATTGTGGACGAGCAGATCAGGAAGCAGAGGCGGTTTCGCGGGCAAGTGGTTCCGGAGGCGCAGGTGGCCTTGGTGGCCATCGACCCGCACACCGGGCAGGTCAAGGCGGTGGTGGGCGGCCGCAATTACGGCGTGAGCCAACTCAACCACGCCATGGCCAAGCGGCAGCCGGGCTCAATCTTCAAGCCGTTTGTGTATGCCGCGGCGCTCGACACCGCGGTCCAGGGCGGCCCCCACATCCTCACGGCCAGCACCACGGTGGTGGACGAGCCGACCACCTTCTACTTCGACGGCAAACCGTACGAGCCGAGCAATTTCAAGCACGAGTTCCACGGCACCGTTACGCTGCGCGAGGCCTTAGCGCACTCAATGAACGTGGCCACGGTGAAAGTGGCACAGATGGTGGGCTATGACGCCGTGGTGGACATGGCCAACCGCGCCGGCATGAACTACAGAATCCAGCCGACGCCCGCAGTGGCGTTGGGAGCGTATGAGATCACGCCCGTGGAAGCGGCGGGCGCGTATACCATTTTCAGCAACCAGGGCCAATACGTGAGGCCCAGTTTGTTGACCATGGTGCGGGCGCAGGACGGCAAGGTGCTTTATAAGGACCGCCTGCAACAAAAACAGGTACTGGACCCGCGAGTGTCCTACCTCATGACCAACCTCATGGAGGAAGTACTGCGCAGCGGCACCGCGGCGGCGGTTCGGGCGGGGGGGTTCACGGTCCCGGCGGCGGGCAAGACCGGCACCTCGCATGACGGCTGGTTTGCCGGTTATACCTCGGAGCTGCTGTGCGTCGTGTGGGTCGGTTTCGACGACAACCGCGAACTCGATCTGGAAGGCGCGCACTCGGCCGCGCCCATTTGGGCGGAGTTCATGAAGCGCGCTCTGGAATTCCGGGAGTATCGAAACGCGAAGCCGTTTGTGGCTCCGGAAGGCATTGTATCGATCGAGATCGATCCCCAGTCGGGAATGCCGGCTACGCCCTACTGCCCCAAGACGCGGCAGGAAGTTTACATTGCCGGTACGCAGCCGGTGGGATCCTGCCCGCTGCATGGCGGCCGGCAAGGCATCACCAACGTCGCCGGATGGGAGACTCCCTCTGCCGGGGCAAAACTACAACCCGGCGACGAGGGCGGCCTGCGGATTACCGGCTCGACGGGCGACGGCCAGCTCGCGCCATCCATCGTGGCGCAGCGCGCGCCGGGCCCCCCCGCCAAGGCGGATAGCGCGCAACTTGGCCAGCAACCGCCCGAACCGCCTAGTGAAAAGCCCAAGAAGGGGTTATTACGCCGTCTGTGGGGTGTGTTTAAATAGCTGGTAGGGGAGCCGTTTATGGTTTCCAGAATCATTTGCATTGCCTTTGCAAGCGGTGTTGCGTGTGCCTTGGCGATGGCGCAGGCCGGCGGCAACCTGGTGGACCGAACCCAATCCCGGCCGTCGCCCGCCCCCACGCTCACGCCCGAAGCTCGCGGCGACATCATGATGGCTCGAAAGATGTACCGCGAAGCCATCGAGACATTTCAACAAGAACCGCAGAAAACCGCCATCGTCTACAACAAGATCGGCATTGCCTATCACCAGCTTCAGCAGTTGCCCAACGCCAAAAGGAATTACGAGCAGGCCTTGAAACTGAAGCGCGACTACGCCGAAGCGCTCAACAACGTCGGGACCGTCTACTACGCGGAGAAGAACTATCGGAGGGCGATCGGGTATTACCAAAGGGCCCTGCGGATCTCGCAATCGGCCTCCATCTACAGCAATCTGGGAACGGCGTATTTCGCGCGCAAGCGATACAAAGAGGCTACCGACGCCTACCAGGAGGCGTACAATCGCGATCCCGATGTTTTCGAGCATAAGAGCAATTACGGTACGCTGCTGGAAGATCGCAATGTCGCGGAGCGCGCCAAGTTCCACTATTACCTGGCAAAGATGTACGCCAAATCGGGCCGCAATGAGCTGGCGCTGCAGTACGTGCGCAAGGCCCTGGAAGAGGGCTTCAAGGAGCGGAACAAGTTGAACGAAGACCCGGAGTTTCAGGCGCTGCGCGACACGCCCGAGTTCAAGGAGTTGCTGACGCTGGAGCCGCGTGTATTGTAAAGCGGCGGCGCTGGCCGCGTGCCTGGTTGCCCTGTCCTGTTCGCGCCCCACCGCCACGCCGGGCCTGGAACGGATCGCGATCCTGCGGTTTGAGAACCTGAGTCTGGACCCTTCTCTGGATTGGGCGGGGCGGGCGTTTTCGGAAATCATTACTCGCGAACTGATGACGGCGCCGGGTGCGTATGCCATCCCCTTCGAAAGGCTACACGGCTCCGATGCGACGTTCGGCAACCGGCCGCTGGCAGCGCCGGGGATTTCTGCCGAGCGCAGCCTGGCGTTGGCGGCCGGGGCCAACCGGGTGGGCTACGGGGAATACGCGATCCGATCGGGCCGGGTGGAAGCGCGCCTGACGCTCGAAGATCCGCAGAGCGGGAAGATCACCCAGGTGCTGACCACTTCGGCGGCGGCCGGCGATATAGCCGGCGCGGCCAGCGAACTGGCGAGACAGCTTTCGAGCGGTGCCGCACCTTACCTGACCCGTAATTCCGCCGCCCTCCAGGCGTATGTGTCGGGGCTGGAATCCCTGGATCCCCAGGAGCGAACCCGGCGCCTGGAGGAGGCCATGGTGGCCGATCCGGCGTTCGCTCCTCCTTACTACCTGCTGGCGGAACTGCTGGTGCAGCGCCGCGACCGCGCCGGAGCCCTGGCGCTACTCGACCAGGCGTCGGCCCACGGCGCTGCCATGCCTGAATTCGAGCGCGCCCGGATCGCGCGGGACGAGGCCGGCTTGCGCGGCGATACTGCTGCTGTGCAGAAAGCTCTGGCCACCTCGGCGCGGCTGGCCCCCAACGATCCTGTGCTATGGCGGGCGCTCGGCCAGACGGCCCTGAGCCGCCACGATTACGCGCAGTCCGTGGAGGCGTACCGGAAATCTCTGGCCATTGAGCCGGACGACGTGGCCACACTCAACCAACTCGGCTACGCCGCGGCCTATGCCGGCGATCTGGAGACGGCGATCGGGACGTTGGAGCGGTATGGGGCGCTGCGCCCCACCGAGGTCAATCCGCTGGATTCGCTCGGCGATGTCAACCTTCTCCTGGGCCAACTTCGCGCGGCGGAAAATTTCTATCTCCAGGCGGCGAAAAAGAATCCCGCACCGCAAAATGGGGGCGAATTCTTCAAAGCCGCCGTGGCGCGCCTCATGACGGGAGATATCGTCGGGGCCGACGGCCTGGCGCAGCAGTTCCTCAACGCGCGCGCCGCGGCCAAGGACCCGATGGTGGATTTTCACAAGGCCCAATGGGCATGGATCAGCGGCCGCAGAAAGGACGCCTACGAGCGCATGGCGGCCTTTGCGCGAAGCGCGGAGAGCGGCCCGGCACGCGAGTTGGCATCGCAAGCCTACAGCGCGCTCGCCTTGTGGAGCCTGGCCCTGGGTAACCGGAGCGAGGCCGCACAAATGGCACAGAGAGCCGTCCCGCTGGCCGGCCCCGACACAGTTGCCCTGGCCACGGTGGCGGGATTCCTGAGCCAGCCTTCCGGTTCCGCCGCGGAGTGGGCCGCCCGAGCCGGCCGCCAGTTCCCCGAGCCGGCGCAGAAGCCGGTAAGAGACCTCGCCCTGGTGTACGCGCTGCTGGCCGACAGGCAGTTTCCAGCCGCTGCGCAGGCGCTGCAGCCCTTGAATGAAGCCGCGTCGCCCGCCGTCGAGGATACGGTACCGATACTGCTGGCCTGGGCCGATCTCGAGACCGGCAAACCGAAGGAAGCGGCGCCCTTGCTCCGCTTCAATCCACTACCCGCGCTTTCGGGAGTGAAGCCGTTCACCGTGTTTTATTTTCCGCGGCTGTTCTACCTCCGCGGCCGTGTGGCGGCGCTCGCCGGCAACACGGACCAGGCCCGCGCCCAGTTCCAGTTGTTCCGCCAGTTGTCCGGCGACCGGCCCTTGCAGTGGGGGGAAGAAGCGAGCGCGGGGCGGTAACGAGGGGCTTGGGTATATACTAATCGAATCCCGAGAAGCCGAAATGGAAATCCGGTTTAACGTGAAGGCCTGGGTGATCGCGGCCGGCCTGGCCGCCGCGCAGTCTTTGCCGGCGCAGTGGATCAACTATCCAACAGCAGGAACGCCCAGGAAGCCGGATGGATCGCCCAATCTCTCTGCCCCCGCGCAGCGCACCAGGGACGGAAAACCGGATCTATCGGGGCTCTGGGCGCCGGTGCGACGGCGGGCGCTCGACGAGAGCCTGGAGGGCCAGGTGAACGCCACCGGGCCGTTTTGGGATTTCGGCTCCGTGGTTCCCGGCGGCCTGCCTTACCAGCCCTGGGCCGCGGAGGTGCGGAGCCAGCGCTTCGTGGATCACGGCAAAGACAACCCGGATGTGAAGTGCATGCCGCTGGGCATCCTACAGATGAACACTCATCCGTTCCCGCGACGATTTATCCAGGCGCCAGGCTACCTCGCGATTCTGCATGAGCGCGACATGGAATACCGGCAAATCTTCACCGACGGGCGGTCTCTTCCCAAGGACCCGCAGCCGGCATGGAATGGGTACTCAACCGGCAAGTGGGTGGGAGACACGCTGGTGGTCGAGACCATCGGATTTCGCGAAGGACTCTGGGCCGATTACTATGGCAGTCCGCTGACCGGAGAGGCGAAGATCACCGAGCGCTTCCACCGCATCAACTTCGGGTCGATGGAGATCGAGATGACGGTAGACGATCCCAAGGCCTACACGAAACAGTGGACCGCGAAAATAAATCTGGCGCTGCAGCTTGACTCGGATTTACTGGAGTACGTGTGCCTGGAAGGGGAGAAGGACGCGGCGCACATGGTGGGGAAGTAGGTGAAGCTGGAGGTTAAAGTGCACAGGTTTGGATCAATTTCGGCTTTCCTCGTCCTGCTCTCGACGATGGTTCCACTCTCCGCGCAGTGGCTGCGCTACCCCACTCCTGGAATTCCGCGAACGCCCGGGGGAAAGCCGAACCTCACCGCGCCGGCGCCGAGGACCCCGGACGGCAAGCCGGACTTGTCCGGAATCTGGGCGTCCGCCGACGGCAACGGCAAGTATTTCCAGGACCTCGGCGCGGATGGAGTTGAGATTCCCATGCTGCCATGGGCGAAAGCGCTCTATAACGAACGTAAGGGGAACCTGCAGAAAGGCCATCCATCCGAGCGTTGCCTCACGCACGGAGTTACGGATTTCGACACGCATCCCACACCCCGCAGGATTGTCCAGACTCCTGGAATCATTGCGATTCTCTTCGAGTCTTATAATCACTACCGCCAGATCTTCTTGGATGGCCGTCCTCTCCCGCAGCCCTCCCAGCCTTCCTACCTGGGTTATTCGGTCGGTAAATGGGAGGGCGACACGCTCGTCGTCGATACCAACGGCCTGAATGACCAGGGGTGGCTGGACATGAACGGGCACCCCCAAACCGAAACGACGCACGTGACGGAGCGGTTTCGGCGCCGCAACTTCGGGCACATAGATCTGCAAGTCACCATCGACGACCCGAAGGCATATAGCAAGCCCTGGACGGTAGCCCTGGCAGGCTGGGATTTTCTTGCAGACGAGGAGTTGATCGAATCTATCTGTGAGAACGAAAAGGACGCGGTGCACCTAGTAGGCAAATAGGTGACCGACGGCCAGGAATTCCTCACCCACCCACGAGTCGCTCCGAGCTGCGTCGTGCTTGACAGTCCGGCCAGATGGCCTCGCGGGGCAACCTTATGATACTCTTGTTGCAGGCCAGCAGAGCACCCCGGAATTCCCACGGGGCCACGTATGTCCAAGATTCACTTCACTTTAAACGGGCAGCCCACGGTCGCCTCCTACGAGCCTGGGATGCACTTCCTGGAAGTCCTGCGCGAGGAGTGCGGAGTGCTTTCTCCTAAAGATGGTTGCGCTCCTGAGGGTTCCTGCGGCTGCTGCGCCATCCTCGTGGATGGCCAGCCGGTCCTGGCCTGCCGCCGCAGGCCCGAACATATCGAAGGTCACGAGGTGGTCACTCTCGAGGGCCTGCCGGAGCAGATGCGACAGGTACTGGCCGATGCGTTCGTGCTCGAAGGCGGTGTCCAGTGCGGCTTCTGCATACCGGGGATCGTGATGCGCGCCTCTTCGCTACTGCGCAAAGGTTCCACCGGCGACCGCGAAGCCGTGGCCCAGGCGCTTTCCGGCCATATCTGCCGGTGTACGGGTTACGCGCGCATCATCGACGCCATACAGACGGCGGGCGAGGCCTGGAATAACGGCAAGCACATCACGCGGACCGAACCCCGGCGCAATTCCTTCTTCGGCGAAGAATTCGGATTCCATCGGAGCACGGCGGCTTCTCAAACGGCCAATGGAGTAGGCACATCGCCCTCGCGGTACTACGGAATCGAGCAGGCATTAGGGGAGCGGCCGTTCATCGCCGACATGCGGGTTCCCGGCATGCTCCACGCCGCGCCCGTACTGAGCAAGCACCCGCGCGGAAAGGTGCTGTCCATCGATACCTCTGGAGCCGCCGCGATGCCTGGAACCGTCGCGGTTCTCACGGCCGGCGACGTGCCCGGCGGCCGCGGAACGGGCCTCAACATTCCCGATTTGCCGATCTTTGTCGCGGTGGGCGAAACCACATGTTGTGTGGGCGATATGTTTGCCCTGGTGGTCGCCGACAGCGCCTTTCACGCCCGTCAGGCCGCGCAGAAAGTAGCGGTGGAGTACGAAGTTTACGCTCCCGTGACAGACCCGTTCGCAGCCCTGGAGCCCGGCGCGCCCCAGGTGCATGCTCCGGGAAACCTGCATGTGCACCCCAACCTGCTCGAAACCACAGCCTTCTCGCGTGGCGATGTGGAAGCCGCACTGGCCGCGTCCACCCATATCGTCGAGCAGACCTGGGCCACCCAACTGGTCGATCCGGCTTTTCTGGAGCCGGAGGCGTGCCTGGCCTTGCCCCAGGGAAAGGGGGTCAAGGTTTTCTCCGAGAGCCAGGGATCCACTTACGATCAGAGCCAGATTGCGAGGGTCTTGAACCTGCCGCAGGAAGAGGTGGAAGTCCAACTCGCTGCCAGTGGCGGGGCGTTCGGGGCCAAAGAAGAACTCTCCATCCAGGCGCAGACCGCGCTGGCCGCGTATCTGCTGGGCCGCCCGGTGAAGACGGTCCTCACCCGCAAGGAGTCGACGCAACTCCATCCGAAGCGCCACCCCATGACGCTGAAGTACACGGTGGGCGCGGATGCCGAAGGGCGGCTGCTGGCCGCGCGCATTCGCATTGTAGGCGATACCGGAGCCTACGCCGGAACCGGCGGCAAATGCCTGCTGCGCGCGGCCTGCCACTCCTGCGGCCCCTACCGTGTGCCGAATGTGGATATCGAAGCCAAGGCCGTGTTCACGAACAACCCCACCAGCGGCGCCATGCGCGGCTTCGGAACCAATCAGGCCCACTTCGCCATCGAGGGGGTAATGGACCTCCTGGCGGAAAAAGCCGGCATCGATGGGTACGACATCCGGGAGCGCAACGTTCTCCGCCCGGGCGACGCTTACGCCACGGGACAGATCATGCGCGAGAGCGTGGGGATTCTGCGGACGCTCCAGGCCGTGAAGGACATCTATAAGAGCGCCAAGTACGCCGGCATCGGCTGTGGCATCAAGAGCACCGGCATCGGCAACGGCACCATCGATAGCGGGCACGCCAAGATCCTGGTGAAGGAAGGCGGCCGCCTGGAGGTTCTCACCGGCTACACAGAGATGGGCCAGGGTGTGTTCACCACCATCCGTCAGGCGGTGTGCGAGGAAACCGGGCTGCCGCTCGAAATCATGGACGTGCGCTGGGACAAGGACCTGGGCGCGAAGTGCGGGGAGACCTGGGCTTCGCGCGCAACCACGCTGAGCTGCGCCGCTGCGCAACGCGCCGCCGGCGATCTGGCCGCGGATCTGAAGCACTCCACGCTGGAACAACTCGCAGGCCGCGAGTACAGCGGCGATTACGTTTGTAACTTCACCACGCGTCCCGGCACGCCCGAAGCCCTGACAAACCCCACCACGCATTTAACGTTCAGCTATGCCACGCAGGTGGTGATTCTCGGGGAGGATGGCCGCATCGAGCGCGTGGTGGCGGCGCACGACGTGGGCCGCGCCATCAATCCCAAAGCGTGTGCCGGACAGATTGAAGGCGGCGTGCATATGGGCCTCGGCTATGCGCTCTCGGAAGATTTCCCATGCACCGAGGCGCGGCCCGATTCCCTGCTGCTGCGCGATCTAGGCATATTGAAGGCCAAAGACACGCCGCGAGTCGACGTCATTCTGATCGAAGTTCCCGATGAAGTAGGTGGATACGGCGCCAAGGGGGCCGGCGAAATCGGTCTGGTGCCCACGGCCGGCGCCGTAGCCGGAGCCCTGTACGCGTACGACGGAATTCGCCGCTACAGGCTGCCTATGGCCGATTCACAGGCCGCCGCGCCCTCCGTTCCCAAGTCCCGCCGCAAGGCGGCCGTACTTAGGGAAGCATAGACTGGCCGGCCACCCGGACACATGGCCATGGACTCTCGTCCTCTTCTCGAAAGGCTGGCCTCGGTTCTGGAGGAAGCCGGGCTGGAGGCGATTCTCATTGGCAACGCCGCCGCGGCGCTGCAAGCGGCTCCGGTGACCACGATCGATTTTGATTTCCTGTTCCGGAAGACGCCCCGAAATCTTCAAAAGCTCAAAGCTGTGGCCCGCGCCTTGGACGCGGTAATTCTCCGGCCTTACTATCCCTCATCGGATCTGTTTCGCTTGGTGCGCGACGAGGATGGCCTGCAAGTCGACTTCATGGTCGCGATTCACGGCGTGAAGTCGTTTGCTGCCCTTCGGTCCCGTGCGCACCGCGTAATGTTCGGGAACCATCCGCTTTGGGTAGCGGATCTGGAGGATATCCTCCGCAGCAAACGCGCCGCCGGCCGGCCGCGGGACCGTGCGGTATTAGATATTCTGGAGAAAACGCTGGATGAAAAAACGCGTCAAGAGAAGGGAAAAGCTCGCCGCCCTGAAGGCCGAGAGTGACCGTGCGCTGCTCGACATGATTCGCCGGCTCCTGGCCAAGCCGCCCGAGCAGCGGACGCATTTCCTGCGCAAGAAAGTCGGGTTTCGGGCCAGCGCTCTATAGTATCGAACAGCGGTAACGTACCCTGAAAGAAGGGAGGCAAACATGGCAAATCTCGATTGGTCCCAATGCTCCGCCGTGGAAAGCATCCCCGGCAAAGTGAGCGGCGCATGGGTTCTCAAAGGAACCCGAATGCCCGTGTCGGCCATCTTCGAGAACCTCGAAGCGGGAGCCAATATCGATGACATCATGGAATGGTTCGACGGGCTTGACCGCGAGCAGGTGAAGGCCGTGATCGAGTTTGCCGCCCGCAGTCTCGACAAGCCCCCGGAATACGCGCAGGCGCCGTAGATGCGGGTCTGATTCGATCAGGCTACGCCTGTACCCCTACGTCAGTTTTTGGAAGGCCACACCGTCAGAACTGCCGCCCAGGAAAAATGGGACCGCCTGCGTAACGGCGAATTGCTTGACGCCGCCGAAGACGCCGGCTTTGACGTGTTTGTGACGACTGACAAGAACATGCGGTTTCAACAGAACCTCGCTGGCCGCAAAATCGCCATCATCCTCCTGGGCAGGCAACAATGGCCCGAATTGCGCGCGTACGTCGATATCGTTGTCGCTGCCGTGAACGCGGCCACGCCCGGGACCTATGCCGAGGTGGAAATTCCCGTCGAGTGAACTCCTGGCCAAGCCGCCCGAGCAGCGGACGCATTTCCTGCGCAAGAAAGTCGGGTTTCGGGCCAGCGC
>Ga0075030_100002393_pt1 | contig 16990 bp, 12 predicted proteins | sample LitLauG_LLR_2012_FD_71393 | JGI IMG/M metagenome (GOLD analysis project Ga0075030, IMG submission 71393) | Freshwater sediment microbial communities from Pennsylvania, USA - Little Laurel Run_MetaG_LLR_2012 | ecosystem: Environmental > Aquatic > Freshwater > Creek > Sediment | place: USA... | reverse complement strand
GGACTACCTTTCCACCGAAATGCATAAGCGCCCTTTCTACTGCATACGATACTAAAATACGAACGTCAACGGGAGTTGGGAGTTGCAGGATGGGTTCACCGAGCTTTCGGGAGCACGTTACGGCTTGCAGTCGCCACCGTCATTCCTTTGTTTGCGGGCCCTTGGGGCATCGCGGCACGCCAGCCAAAAAGAACCGATACTCTATACTGAGCCGATCCCGAGGCATGTCCGGTTGTACGTAAGTCCGGTGCACGGTGCCGTCCAAAAAAATCAGCCCGTCGCCCAGCCGCAGTTCGGGCACCCAGAAGTCCCCCGGCGCGAACCGCCGGCGCAGGGTTGCGTCGTCGAGTTCCGAGTAGTGTAGCAGGAAATCCAAACGACGCCGCACGAACTCCAGTGCCGGACGATCCCCGGCGCAAAGGTCCAGCGGCAGCCAGCACGTCAGCAACCGCGTCATCGGAATCGCGGACCCGTTGCGCGCGGGAAAACGGACACCCAGGCCCCCATCCTGATGCCAGCTATTCGGATGATATCCCGCGGGAGCATGAAAGGGCGCGTACCGTTTGCGCACCCATGCCTGTTCGAGGTGGCATGCCACCTCGCCCTCCAGCGCGGCCGCAAACAGCGCATCCAGGCCGGCGATGGCGAGCGGCGCAGACAGTTCCTGGAGGGAGCAGCCGAAGTCTTGGAGTGCAGCGAGCAGGACCGAACGAGAAAGCGGGTTGTAGGAATACATTTCGGGGAAGGTGCGCCCGCTTCCGCCTTCCGCCGCCTCAAAACACGCCTGTGCCGCGCGTCGCACGGCGGCCAGCTCATTCGGGGCGAAAACTCTGCGCAACACAGCCACCCCGTGCTTCTGGAGTTGCCCCAGGTACGCTGCTGCGTCGTCTGCCAGCACGTTAATAGTTTGGCACGTCGAAAGAGAAGACCGGGCACACGACCGGAGGTAACGACCCGAACGGCGAGGCGGTTTCGGCCGCGGTGCCCCGGATCAAAATAAGAGCTTCAATCCGAGCTGAATCTCGCGCGAAGGAGCCGCGTATGTCGTGATTTGACCGGCCGTCGAAACACGGCCCAGCGTGGCAGTCGGGCTGGGCGTCCCCGTGAATAAGGCGGAGGCGGGGTAGGAGAGGTTGGTATGGTTCAAGATATTGAACACTTCGGCGCGAAACTGCAAGTTCACATTTTCCCGGATGCGTGTGCTTTTGAGGAGAGCCATGTCCACGTTCACCAAGCCCGGACCATACAGCCCCTCCCTGGAAAAATTGCCCAACGTGCCGAACGCCTCCGGATTGAAGCAATTGGGATTGAACCACGTGCGCACGGTTCCGAGGAACGGGTGATTGTTGCAGGCCGGGTAGCTGACGCCGCCGACTGTGATGGCGGGATTGTTGGGGGCATAATCCGGTCTCGGCACCCCGTTGATCTGATTGCTTTGATCGACTCCGTCGGTAACGTTGAACGGCAAACCCGTGTTGGCCGCCAGAATTCCCGAGAGCTGCCAACCCTCCACCAGCCGGTTGCCATGGAAGGGCAAAGCCACCAGGCTGTTCACTCTCAAAGCTTGCGTCACGTTGTAGCCGCAAACGGAGTAATCGGGCGCCCGGTCGTGCGGGTTGGAGTAGAGCGTAGGAGAGTTCGCCGACAACGAACCCAGAGTCGCATCGCCAGTGCCCAGGCACTTCGAATACGTGTAGGACACCTGCGCTTGCACGTTGTGCGTAAGCCTGCGATTCAAACTGGCCTGCAAGGAATTGTAGCGCGAATTGGTTCCGTTGACGCCCAGAGAGAAGCCCGCCAATGCCGGGTTGATACGCCCGCTGCCGGCGGCGCCGCGGGAGAAGTGGTAGACTCCGTTCGCATCGATGGTGTAAGGGACAGGATTCTGCTCCTGTCCCGTGATCAGATTGACTCCGTGGGACCCCACATACCCGACGGACAACACCGTGCCCTGAACAATCTCGCGCTGGACATTGAAATTGTACTGGATCATGTAGGGAGTCCGGTTCAGTTGGTACGCATATCCGATACTGATGCTGGGAAGAGGGGGCGCAGCGGTTCCCAACGTGAATGGGGCGGCTCCCCCACCGATGGATGGGTTTTGGAAGGGCACCACATTCTGGCCGCTGGGAGAGGCCTGCGTCAGGATGTTCCACGGAGGAGAATTGATGAATCCTATGGCCCACACACCTGCGTACAAGACCTCGTGGAACATTCCGAAACCGCCGCGAATGGAAGTCCGGTGATCGGCGAAGGGGTCGTAAGCAAAGCCGAAGCGTGGATCGAAGTTTTTCCAGGAAGGATTGGTGATCATCACGTGCGGCACGTTGGTGAAGGAGGTGTCCGTAAGGTAGTTGTTGATGGAGTACAGATTATTGCGAATCTCCACGGGGTTGGTCGTCGGCGCGTAGCGCACTCCGAGGTTCAACGTGAGCTTGGAGCTCAGCTTCCAATCGTCCTGAGCGTAGAACGCGAAATCGATTTCGCGAAAATCCCGGATCGGATAGTTATTGGGCGCGGTGGTGACGCCAGTCAGCGTACTGGCAGTTCCGGCGAGAAATAAAGGAATGCTGCCGAAGGTCCAACTGGATTGGCCCTGGAAGGGCCAAAGAGTAGCGGACTGAATCCGTTCCATGGATGCGCCGAATCTCAAATTGTGCGGTCCGCGAGTCCAAGCCACATCGTCGCCTACCGAATAGCGGTTCTGGACCTGGCCGGCGGGCTGGGGCGAGGCGGCGCCGGTTCCGATGGTGGTGAGCCCGGTGACCGTGATGGTGGCATCCGGCCTTCCCGCGCCTGGGAAGAGCTGGAGCGCCGGGTGTGTAGCGCCCGCCGTAGCAGAGACATTGGTACGGGAGAAAGAGGCGCGGGCGACGTTGACCACGGCCGGGGAGAAAATATGCCGCTCCTCCCAATTGAAGAACTGATTGGAGCCCACATCCAACTCCGGCCATAAGCCCACGTTCCCACCGGTAAAGGGGTATACGGCGTTCTGCAGATCGATAAAGTACCGCCCAAAGATCGAATCCTTCGCGGAGAGGTTGTAATCGACGCGCCCCAGAAGGTAGTTTTCGTGCGCCGTCTGGTTTTTGACCACAGTGGCTTGCCCGGTTCCGGCCGCGGTGTTGACGTTAAAGGCCGGCTGAGGATAAAGAGCCAGAACGGCGTTGATGGCCGCGGCCGTGGCCGGGTTCGTCGAGGTGGAAGTGCGAACGATCGGAACGGTTACCGTTTGAGAGAAGCCTTGGACCACCTGGATGCCCTCGTAGTTCACAAAGAAGAAGGCCCTGTCTTTCCGGATCGGACCGCCGATGGTGCCGCCATACTGGTTCCTGCGAAATTCCGGGACCGTCGAGGGATCCGTAAAATTGCGGGCGTCCATAGCGCTGTTGCGAAGAAACTCGTACAAGGAGCCATGAAAGCCATTGGTGCCCGACTTGGTCACCGCGTTCATGACGGCTCCGTTGCCCCCGAACTGCGCGCCGTAGGTATTGGTCAGAGTCTGGAATTCCCCGATGGCATCTACGCCGAGCGACGTGCCGGTGATCGAGCCCAAACCGCGATTGTAGAACGTCTCGAGATTTTGATCGTCCATCAGGAGGGCCGTTCCCTCCGGCCTGCCCCCGGCAATGGAAATAGCGGCATCCTTGCCTTCCCGCATATTCAATCCTGTATTGCCGGCGTAATAGTTCTGAACGCCCGGCGCAAGCTGGATCAACTGTTCGAAATTCCTCCCGTTGAGCGGCAACTCACGCATCTGCGTCTGGTTCACCAGGGTTGCCAGCGTGGAAGTATTGGTGTCCACCTGCGAAACCTCGCCTTCGACAGTCACCGTTTGCTGTGTTTGCCCCACCATGAGCGGGAAGTCGACGACGAGTTGAGCGCCGACGGTGAGAGTGAGCCCCTTATGAACCAGAGTTGCGAATCCATCTTTGGATGCCTGCAGTTCGTAGCTGCCCACTGCCAAATCGGGAATGGTATATCGCCCCTGCGGATCGCTTTGCGTGGCGAGTATCTGGCCCGTGCCCACGTTTTTCACCTGAACCGCGGCGCCGGCAATGGCGGCGCCGGTAGTGTCCGTCACCGTACCCAGGATGATCGCGGTAGTGCCTTGCGCGGTCAGGCGAGTCACCGCGCCCGAGGCCCCAAGAAGAATAAGCATCAGCGCCGCGTGGAGAGAATGCCCAACATTTATCCGAGAGTTAATCAACATATCGCACCCCTTTTGTCTCTTTCCTGATCGTTCCTAGCTCGAACTTACTCCGGCCGCGACCCGGCTTGGAACCCGCAGGAACAGGGGTGGAGTATACCACAGACACGCTGTCTGTGTGGCGGAGTGGTAGGCAGGTTGTTGTTACCCCGCGGCCGGTTGGAAATCGACCCTTCGCTGCGGTCACTCGTGGGCGCGGAGTCGCGCCTTGCCGTCCCCATTGGTCAAGACAAATTTCTGAATTCTCTTGCCGGTATCCACTTCTCCGGTGTAAATGTTGCCGTGCGAATCCATGGCAATGGCATCGATCCAATGAAACTGCCCGGCCATCCGGCCGTTATCGCCGATTGAGCCCGCGAGCGTACCGTTCTTCCGATCGTGGATCCAGATCTTGTCGTTGGTTCCGTCGGCAAGCAGCACGAACTTCTCCTGCGCATCATGGGAGAACGTAAGATTATAAACGGTTCCGCACATACCAAACATGACGCTGCCGGGCCCGCCGCATTCCGCACCGCGAGCCGGCGTCGAGGGATGCACGAAGAAGCTGGTAACGAACATACCCTGCTTGGTAAATACCTGGACCCGATCGCTGCCTCGCTCGCACACGTAGACCAGCCCGTCCACTGAAATGTGGATGCAGTGGAGTGCGGGCGCAAACTGTTTCTGATCGGGAGGTGGACCGGATGTGTCATAGGGTGGCGTAGGATCATTGTCAATTTCGTTCAAAGGAATGCCGTGGCCCCCCCAGCCGCGTTTGAATGCGCCGCTGCCCATGTCGTAAATCAGGACGCGCTTGTTATCCACGATGTAAAGCTCCTGCGCGTCTTCGTCCAGGTCAAAGAAGAAAACTCCTCCCGGAAGGATGTCGGTCTGCTGATTATTCTGTCGCAAAGGGGCGGGCGGCTGTCCGGGTTCCGGGCGTGGTCCGCGATGACCGAAGTCCCAAAGGAACTTCCCATCGCTCGAAAACTTCTGGATGCCGTCTCCCCGGCCACTTCCCGAGATCCAGACGTTTTCCTGTCTGTCGACGACGATGTTGTGTTCGGCAGCGGGCCCGGGGCGCGCGATTCCAGGGGCCGGCCAGCCGGGCGTGTACCCGGGGCCTCCCCAGCCCCTGATCAGGTTACCCGCGGTGTCGAACTCCAACACTGCCGGCGCGGCGATGCAGCAATCCGTGCGCGGCGGCGTGGTGGCAGCGCCCGCCTCGTCCGGCATTATGTCCCGCGGACGGTTCAGCACCCAGAGGTGATCGTCCTTATCCATGACCATGGTGGGGACCCCCTGTATGATCCATTTGTTGGAGAACGGCTTCGGCCAGAAGGGGTCTACCTTGTAAATGGGAAGCGCTTCGGTTTGCGTCCGCGCGGCACCGAAAGCCCAGAAGCAGCATAGGCCGGCCACGAGAACGAATACCACGTTTCGTCTTGTCATCCTATCAGCGTGCATCGAAAGCTCCTTACATGGCTGTTCCGCCGCCACGATGTTCAAGGATTGGCCGTTTTCAGCCTGGCTATCTTCTCTTCGAACTCGACTTCGCGCGCAGCGGAAAACTGGTTGAAGATTTCGCGATTTACGAACAGCTTGTTATCTGTCTTGAGCTTGGCCATGCGCTCCGTAATCGTCCCCGACGGCTGATTCAGGGTGCCGGACCACGCATAGGAACCCGTCTCCAGGTAGATGTCCACGGGGTAGAGTTTCCGGAAAGTTTCGAATGTGTGCCGCACAGTCGCCTCGGTGATATATCCATTGCGGCTCAGATCGTCCGGATACTCCCAGCAACAAAACTCGACGACCTTGTAATCGCGGTTCTGGTCCCGGACCGTATAAGCAAAAGTGGTGGATGCCGGGCTATGTCCCGGAATCAAATAAGCGGTCACGGTCAGAGACCCGACTTTGACCACATCGCCATCGAAGAGCGCGCGGTCCACTTTGACGGGGGGATAGCGCCGGGGGCCTGCCACCGCGGTCTGACCTCCCCGCCCGTCGGGGGACGGTGGCGCCGGCAGGGCAGGCACATTGAACATGCCGTGTTCCAAATAAGGAATCTCACCAAAACCAGCCATGACTTGCGCGCCGGTTTTCTCTTTCATATAGGCTGCGCCTCCGGACTGATCTTCGTGATTGTGGTTGAGCAAAATGGCCTTGATATCCCTCATTTTGAAGCCCAGGCTCTCGATGTTCTTTTGCACTCTTTCGGAAGCGCTTGCCATGCCCGCGCCCATCAGGATGTGCCCCTCGGGCGACGTCAACAAGTACACCTCTCCGTTGGCGACGCCGACAAAATAGAGATTTCCCATGATTTTGAACGGTTCGGCGGGCGCGCTCATGTCTGTGATTTGCTTGCGGATTTCGAGCGACCTGGCGACCAGCTCTTTGCCCAATTCGGCTTGCTTCACGGTGAAGGGTGGCCGGGGCGCAACCGGAGTCTGTGCCCGCAGAATCACCAGAGGCATCCAAAGCAGACCCAAAATCAACGTATTTCGGTGCATAGATTTGACAACATATCAAATTGCAGGGGGAGATGCACCGATCTGCCGCGCCCGCGGAGAGGCTCCGGCTCGGGCTAAATATAGTATCCGATCAGTCGTCCCGCGCAGACGACTCCGGTCCATAAAATCAAGGACGCCGCAGCCGCGAGCTTCGCATGGCCCGGCACGACGGGAGCGAGATCCAGTTCCGTGGTCTTTCGATATACACTCCGCCGAAATACCAGGGCGTGAACGCCGATCAGCGCAAGCAGCGCCACCTTGGTCCAAAAAAAGGGATTGCCATAGTATTTTCCGGCTTCGGATCCCGCCATCAGAAGGCCGGAGGTAACCATCAGGAGGAAGCCGAGCCGCTTCCAGAAACGCAGCTTCCGCATCACGTCCGAAATAGGGTAGCAGGTCAGCGCCCAGCCCAGCAGACGAAAGTTGGTCACCAGTACCATTCCGCCAAACACGGCGATGCAGGAAAGATGTGTGGCCAAAACAATGGGGTACGCATAGGACGAAGCGGAAAAGTCCAGCGCCCACTCCCTTCTTTCGAGCCAGTGCGCAAATGAATAGAAAGACATGATGCCGACTTCCCTACGTGGTAAATCCGATGAACAGGCCGCCAAAGACGACGGAAATCCACAGGGCGAGAGAAATGGCCCCCACCAAGTGGGCGAACGCTCCTGAGTCATTCTTGGACAAAGCAACCTTACGATGAATCGTGTAGTTCAATAAGATCGCCACCGCGAGGCATGTGACTTTAATTTGAAAGGCTCGGTTTGAGTAGTAATGATCGGGATCGGTTGAGAACAGCAACAGACCCGAAAAGATTATGAGGATTAAGCCGGAAAGCGTCCATGGGGCGGTGCTCCGAACGAGTTGCCCGGTTGCTTCGCGACGGAAGCCGAAGCCTAGAAGACCGAAGTCCACAAGAGCGATCGTACCGATTGTCAAGGCAAAACCGATGATATGGACGCACTCCGTGGCGGGGAAGAGCCACTGATACTTGATCATTATGTCAAGCCCCGGATTGACCTGGATCAACAACATTTTGCGTTACGTGCAACGGGTGTCCGCCTCGCTCCTATCAGAAGACGAATTTCGCCGCAAACTGCAAGACTCGGGCGGGCGCAGTTGTAGGCGACGGCGGCGTTGCGTCGGTAGTGATTACGCCGAACGTGTTCACACTTCCGATGGTCGTCCCGGGGTTGCCTGGCCGCAGGCTATTCGTGAGGTTGAACGCCTCAAACCGAACATTGATCGTTTTTCTCTCGCGGATTCGGAATTCTCTGGAAACGGCCTGATCCCACTCCCAGAATCCCGGCCCCAGAATGGCGCCCACTCCCAGATTCCCGAAGGTGCCCGGAGCCGGCGGCGCGAAGGCCGCCGCGTTCAGCCAGGTCAGGCAGGGAGCGAGGTTAGCGCATGCTTGTCCCCTGGTGGCGGATGCGGTATCCGTCTGCACCAGGTTGGGACGTTGCGTACCGGGGGTATTGCCGCCGAACCCAGTTGCCGGGTCAGGGGCCGCGCCGGTTACTATCGTAAGAGGGGCGCCCCTGCGCGCGACGATGGTCGTCCCGAAGGTCCACCCCGTGCCCACGGCGCGCGCGATATTGTTGGAAAATCGCGGCGTCTGGTACACCAACGTGACGTTTGAGATTTGCCGGCGGTCCTGCAGGCAATCGCCGGCGTCCAGGTTTCGGTTCGCGGGGCCGGCGTTCTGGCCGTAACCCGAATGAATATAGTTGGCGCCGGGATTCAGCAAGGTGATGGTCGGAAGGCCGATGCAGTGAGACCACGTATAGTTTGCATTGAGGCTCAGGTCGTTGCGTAACCTCCAATTCGTACTCAGTAGAAGACCGTTATAGCTTTGCGTTCCGCCATCATCGTATTGAGTCAGATATCCCAGGGGAGTCTGCGGATTCGTCTGATTCAAAACCCGGCGCTGATTGACGTTGGCGCCCGAGGTGCAAGGACCGGGCGCCGCGAGGCCAAACTGGCCCGCCACGCAGTTGCCGGGGACGTAGATGGCCGGATTGATCTCCACCGCATTCCAGACGTGGATGATATGGGTCCCCACGTAGCTCCCCGACAAAAACCAGCCCGGCGTCACCTGGCGTTGGATGCCGAGGTTCCACGTGTACTGGACATGCGTCTTCATGTCGGGCGGCACCGGAAGATAGCCCGAGTACGGAACATACAGCGGATTATTCCGATTGAAGTTATACGGGAATGGGTTCCCGCCGGGGAAGGTCGCCCACGGATTGTCGAGGTTGACGCCCGTATTGACTACGGTCAAACGGAAGGGCGATACGGACGAAGTATTCAGGTGGAGGTCTTGCTCGATGAAGTCGTGCGCGATTCCGGCGCCCAGCCGGATCGCCGTCTTTCCATCCCCAAACGGATCCCATGCCAGCCCGGCGCGCGGGTCTACATTTCTCCAGCGCGAGTTGATGCCCGACTTGCCGTTAAAGCCAGGATCACCGGGATAAGTGAAGCCCGGGGGAGCATTGGGGATCGCCGTGCTCTTCTGGCCCGCGAGGAATCGGGACAGGCTGAAATTGTAGACATCCCCCTGGGGGAACGACATGGCGAAGAAGGGCGCCCAGTTCACGCCATAAGTTACGGTTAGCTTCGGGGCAACTTTCCAGGTATCTTGCGCGTACAACCCCATGAAGTTCTGGTTGAGGTTTAGGGGATTCGGATTCGCCTGTCTGAGTTGCGACACGGCGCCCAGGAAAAAGTCCGCCATCCCAAGGCCGGTAACACCACCGCTCACCGTGTAGGAGCCACCCGACCACGCCTGGGCGACGGACCACTCGATGGAGCGCAGATAGTATCCGCCAAAGGCAAACTGGTGAGCTCCGCGCACCAGCGTGAGGTCGTCGTTGGCCCCGAAGACCGTGGTATAAGCAAAAGAGTTCTCGCTGAAATTACCGCTTCCCAGCGAAAATCCACCGGTTACAGGAATGGTCAGGTAGTGTGGCTGATAGGTATAGGCGTTGATACCGACGTCGGCGGGACCAAACATACTGGCGCCCGGTTTAATGGCGCGGATACGATTGCCCGACAGGCGAAACGAGTTGACCATGGAGGAGCTGAGCAGGTAAGTGTCGCCGATTACCAGCGTATTGAACTGGTCGTCCCCACCAAAGCCGCCGGCGGTGAGCACGTCGTTGGGTGTCAGTGTATAGGGAACTGCCGTTTGTTGCTTGGTGAGCATGTACCGCGCAAACAGCGTCTGCTTTGCACCGAGCTGATAATCGACCCTGGATACGACCTCGTTATCGTTTTCATGGAGGGCGTTTCCAGTTAGAAACCGTCCGCAGGCGTCCAGCGCTTTTGGCAGCTTGGCGGCGATCTTGAGGGCCGCCGGGCTGAGCAGCGCAGAACCGATTTGATTGTTGACGAACGGAGCTCTTAGCGCGATCGTCCGGCCATTCTGGCAGGCCGGTGACGCGAACGTTGTAAAGTCGCCACCCAGCATCTGGGGCGTAGGGACAAATGTAACATTGCTGATGGGAGTTTGGCGGATGAGCGTGCCCTGGTAGCCGAGGAAGAAAAACAACTTGTCCCTCTTAATCGGGCCGCCGATCGTGCCTCCGAACTGGTTGCGCTTCAACCCGTCTTGTTTCGCCGCGAAGAAATCGCGGGCATTGACTCCGTAGTTGCGCACGAACTCGAAGAGATCGCCATGAAACGCGTTGGTGCCAGATTTCATGACGGCGCTGATGGTGGCTCCCGAGTGTCCCCCACTCGAGGCGTTCTGAGTACTTGTTGAGATTTTGAATTCCTGCAGAGCATCCGGGAAGGGCAGCGGCATGCCGGAGCCATCGAACAAATTGCTATGTGGAGCTCCGTCCAGGATGTACTGCAACCCGTCGGTGGCACCCCCGGCGACCGAAATGAGGACGCCGGTTCTCATGCCAAAACCTCGCGATGCCGCCGTCTGGACGGCTGCACCGCCCAGAGTGATCAGGTCTGTCGGCTGGCGCCCGTTGGTGGGCAGGTCGAGGATTCGCTGGGTCTCCACCACCGTCCCGACGCCCGTATTACGAGTCTCAACCTGGGAGGCGTTGGCCTGCACCTCGACGGTCTGCGTCGCCTCGCCAACGCCGAGCGCGATGGGGATCTCGGGATTACTGCCGACCTGCAGCTCGATCCCGATCTGCACATACTTGCGAAATCCCGCTTTGGACGCCTCCAGCCGATAGGGACCCAGAGGCAGGTTCGGCAGAATATAATTGCCGCTCTCATCCGTAGACACGTTCCGCCGGGCGCCGGTCTCAGTTTGCGTGACGGCGACCTCGACGCCTGGCACGACGGCGCCGGATTGGTCCCGCGCCGTGCCGCTGATCTGCGAAACAGCCTGCCCATACAGCAGGGCGCATGCAAAAAACAGACCTGCTAGAACTTTCATTTCCCCACCCCAATTACCCTGGAAATCTGCATTCTCAGGCAGGAAAGAGTATATATCAAAAAATCTCGCAAGCTGGCAGCGGTGAATCGGGAGCTATCTGGAGGTGCACGGCGCCGGATTCCAGCCCGCGCTATCGGCCTGCTTCTTGAAGTTCACGGCGGTTTCGTATTTGTTGTTGAGATAGGTCGGGTCCTCGAATGTCGTCGAAAGCACCAGGTACTCATCGCCATTGGGTTCTTTGATTACGTCGAAAAACTCGGTCAACGTCCCGTTGGCGCTATAAGGGACACCGTTCTTGCGCAGATAGCCAGGTTTGAACTTGGTAGTGACCACTCTCAGGGCGCCACTCGGAACAAGGGCGGCGCCTCCGATGCCGCCCCCGCCAGGAACCATGTCCCAGGAAGCTTGCGAAACGCCTTGCCAATCGCCACCCTGGCTCAACGGAGCAGAGAAGTAGAAGATGCGCACTTGTTGGCCGGCGTCTGTCTCGAGCGTCAACGTTTGCTCGTCCTGCCAGGAAATACGGATGCGTCCGGGAACGCGCATAATGCTCGGCGCGCCGTAACTTCGGCACTGCTCCCCGGCCGCTTCATCCTTGGCGGGGTCCCATGTGTCGGCCACTTTGCGGCCTTCTGCGTTGAGGGACATCCCTTGGTAATCGCCCTTGGGGGGAACAGTCATACGCCAGCGCCAATCTGTGGTGACGTTGGCCACCCAATAGCCTGTCAAATCAATGGGCGCTGCGGCTTTCGGAGACTTCGGCGGTTGCGGAGTGCGCGCACCCCCGCGCCCCTGTCCATAGACACGGAACACAGTCAGGGGAAGCATCATGGAAAACAGCAGGAAGGGGATCCAACGCTTTTGGTCCATAGCGATTACTCCAGACCCGAAAGTTTAGCAAAAGGCGGGTGCATGCTGTCTTCGCCGTTAATCTGTAGTTGTACGGCCTCGCCTGCGGCTATACTATTTAAGCTATGAATTCATGCGCCCCTCGCTTACTGGCCGCCGCCGCGCTTTCCAGCGTAGTGCTCTTTGGACAGAATCCTCCGCCACCCGCTCCAGGCGCCGACCTTTCCGGGATCTATACGCCGGATCGCGAACTCGACCCGGGCTTAGGAACCGCGGCCGGAATGATGGTCGATTACGGCGGCATCCCGATTAACGAGGCAGGGCGCATGTACGCGTTGGCGTGGGATGCGTCGCGGATCACTGTCCGGCAGCAGCAATGCGCGGGCTACGTGCCCCCGTACATGTTCGTCGCTCCGGGCAACTACCGGATCTTTGAGGATCGCGATCCTTACACACAGCAGCTCAAATCGATTAGCGTGTACGGCCAGATCGCCGAGGGCCGCCATGAGATTTTCATGGATGGGCGGCCACATCCTCCCGCCTATGCCCTCCACACATTCCCGGGATTCTCCACCGGTAAATATGAAGGAAACATTCTCACGGTGGAGACCACCCACATCAAGCGCGGTTGGATCCGCGCACCAGGCGTGGCACAGAGTGACGAGGCCACGGTCCGGGAGCATTTCATTCGGCATGGCGACCGCATCACAATTTTCTCAGTCACCACAGATCCCGTTTTTTTAGCCGAACCCTTCGCCAAAGTGCAAGTTCTGGTGCGCTACACGAAAGATCCTAACGGTTGGCTGTACGCCTGCGACGATGGCGAAGAAATACTGGACAAGGCCGAGGATCGCGTGCCGGCCTACCCGCTCGGAAAGAATCCCTTCCTACGGGAGTATTCCGAGAAGCAACACGTCCCGCTGCTCGGGGCCCTGGGAGGTCCGGAAACTACGCGGCCCGAGTTCGTGGCCAAACTCAAGACCGCCACGGATGCCGAGGCGCTGGCAAAAACGCGTCCTTCAAACAGTGCCCGGCAGGTGAATCAGGCAAAGGACCCTGACCCGAACGACGGTGAAATTCACGTGTGGCCAGTGCAGGGCAGTGTGTACATGCTGGTGGGAGATGGCGCCAATATGGCCGTCCAAATCGGGCCCCAAGGCGCCCTGGTGGTGGATAGCGGCGCCGGCAAACTGGCTGACAAGGCGATCGCCGCCATCGCCAAGCTCACTCCACGGCCCATTCAGTTCCTGGTCAACACGAGTTTCCATGCGGACCACACCGGCGGCAACGTAAAGTTTCACGTGGCCGGCCAGGATCCCAGCCTGTTCGGATCGTTTTTTTCCAATCAGAATCCGGACGCGGGTACCACTGCGACACTGATCGCACACCAGAATGTGCAGAACCGCATGCTCGCTGGCACCGGCGACGGCCGGATTCCTATGGAGGGCTGGCCTACCGACACGTTCCTTCGGGATCGCCGCAGGAAATTCCACAACGGAGAAGGAGTCGAAATATTCTGGCAGCCCAATGCCAGCACGGATGGCGATTCCATCGTGCACTTCCGCCACTCCGATGTCGTGGTGACCGGCGATATCTTTGATACGACCCGCTATCCTTTCATCGACCTGAAGAATGGCGGTGGCGTGCAGGGTGAAATCCAGGCGCTGAACTTCATTTTGGACCGCACCTTGTACGAACACGATGAAGATAACGGCACCATGATTATTCCAGGCCATGGCCACGTGAGTAACGAATTTGAAGTCGCCGAGTACCGCGACATGATAGTTATCATTCGCGACCGCATCCAGGCGATGATCAAGGAAAACGCTACCATCGAACAGGTGAAAGCCGCCAGGCCCACCATCGACTATGACACTCGTTTCGGCGCAAACACAGGCGCGTGGACTACGGATATGTTTATTGACGCGGTATATAACAGCCTGAAGAGTCCGCCGGCAACGAAGTAAGCTTAACCGGCATGGATACCGATGGTGACGGAGAGGGGAGAACCAGGAGGGGAGAGAAATGAGGTCTGGATCGGTGCGGATCGTTCACGCTACCTTGGAAATAGTAGTTACGTGCTTACTCACGCTCGCACCCGTAATCGCCCAGCCGGCCCCACAGGAAAAACAGCAGATGGCGGAAGAGGTTTTTAAGAACGTGCAGGTGCTGAAAGGGATTCCTGTCAACCAGTTCATGGATACCATGGGTTTCTTTTCCGCGGCTCTGGGCGTCAACTGTACCGGCTGCCATGTGGCGGAGAGTTTGCAGGATTGGGCGAAGTTCGCCGAAGACATCCCGCGCAAGCGCATGGCGCGCGGCATGATTCAGATGATCAACGGCTTCAACAAGACTGGCTTCGGCGGACGGCGCGCGCTTACGTGCTGGACCTGCCATCGTGGGGTGCAGGTGCCGGAGACCATTCCCAGCCTGGCCGCGCAGTACACAGTTCCGCCCGAAGACGCGAATCAAATCGAGATTGTGCCGGACGCCTCCCGGGAGCCAACCGCGGATCAGATTCTCGACAAATACATCCAGGCGCTGGGTGGCACGCAGCGGCTGGCGGGTCTCACCAGCTTCGCCGCCAAGGGGACCATCGAAGGCTTCGACACCTATCACATGAAGGTGCCGGTGGAAGTCTACGCGAAAGCGCCGGGGCAACGGGCAGTGATTTCACACACGCAAAATGGAGACGCCACCACGGTTTTCGACGGCCGCTTGGGTTGGATCGCCGCCGCGGATAAGCCAGTGCGGTTGATGCCTCTTCTGCCCGGTGCGGAACTCGACGGCGCCAGACTGGACGCAGAGCTCTCTTTTCCGGGAGGCGTCAAGGGAGCCCTGAATCAATGGAGAACCGGTTTCCCTGTGACTGCCATTGACGACAAGCCGGTCAACGTAATGCAGGGAACCGGGGCCGGCGGTACCCGGTTCAAGTTGTATTTTGATCTTGAGTCAGGGCTGCTAACCCGGCAGGTGCGTTACGCGGACACGCCGGTAGGTATGGTGCCCACGCAAGTGGACTACTCCGACTATCGTGATGTCAGCGGCGTGAAAATACCTTTTCACTGGGTGGTCACCTGGACCGATGGCCAGTCGACCGTGCAACTCACCGAGTTGCTGCCGAACGTGGCAGTTGATACAGCCAAGTTCGCCAAGCCGGCTCCGGCGACGGTCAAGCCGCAGGGACGCAGGTAATGCAGGGCGGCAGATAGAGACTCGGCTATCTCTTCCCGCCCGCAACGTCGCGGAACTTGTTGAACAGAGATTCGTCGGTGGGGATGCAGCGGTCTTCCAGCAGCCCGGACCAGCCGCCCACCGTCATGCTCTCCTTCGGAATTAATGCCCAGACTTTGGTGTCGCCGTGCCACGGTCCTTTGTAGATCACCGGATCGGTGATTGTCATGTCCAGTTGCAGCCGGTTCGGACTGATACGCTTGTAACGCTCCTCCAGCACCATTTGATCGCTGATGGGATAGCCATAGTGATCCACCCAAGCCCGGTCGTCGAAGCCCGTCGTGGTTACAACCAGCGTATCGCCGTCCCACTTGGCGATCGAGTACCCGTTATAGCGCGGCAGGTAGTCGGCCACATTCGGAAGCTTTCGTCCGTCCATCCAAATTTCGCGGTGGTCCCAGGTCCATTCGAATCTTTGGAAAAGTCGATCCTTTAGCTGGATCATCTCCATGGACGCGCCCCCGCCTGAAAACGTCACCAGGCGCGTCGCTCCCAGCGGATTGCACGCCGCCTGCGGATCGTTGCCGCGTGCCGGCGGGACCGCCCTGCGCATACCGATATCCACTTCAGGATGCGCATTCGCGTCCTTGCTCCCCAGGTCAAACCCGCGCGAAGGTTTGTTCGCCTGAAAACGCTTTTCACCTTCAGGAGTCCGTGCCGGCGTGTTGCCGTGGTATCCGTATCCGGGAACGGGCCCATGCTCGCGGCACTCCGGGCACGCAGGCAGCTTGAATTGCGCCGGATTGCGGCTCCAAAGCCCCGAGAGATCGTGCTTGTCGTAAGAACGTGTGTCCGTATCGGAAGACGGGTAGGGGCTTGCGCCATTGGCGCCCGCATTGGCCGCCGCCGCAGCATTCTGCGCCAGGGCGCTCTGAGCCAGAAAGACCGCCAGGATCGCCAGCAAGGCCAGGGCCTTTGCCGTACGCAGCGAAAATCGTCGGCAGTCACTATTTCTTATCATTTTCGGCTTCCTTGATTTCTTCCGGGCTGGGCTGCAATCCGCCAGGAACCCCGTCTTTGTCCACTGCCTTTACGTTGTCGCGTAGGCCCACAATGTTTTCGCCTTTTTCGTTTTCAAGCTTCATCACAATGCCGCTGAATCCGCCCACTCGCGAGGTGCCGATGAACAGTTTCACCTTGGTGCCGGGCTTCAACGCCTCAACGCTCCGGCCCTTGGTCCAGCCCGCCCGCGCCAGTTCCGAGGGATTCGTGAGCAGTTCGGATACCCAGTGCTCCACCTTGCCGTCTTGTACCACACGATCAAACGTCATTGACGGATGCGGGTTCAAGTAGTTGAATTCGGTTACCGTAGCCCAAGTAGTCCAGAGATGGGCCGTGTCATAGGAGATGGCGCTGCCATGGTGCGCCCCAATCGGGGCGCAGATCAACAATAAACCGACACATAAACCGAGTGCTCTTGCTAACAGAGTTCGCATGGATAGAGTGTAGGATGCATCATTTTCGAAGTCAAACGCTTGAGGTGCGAGGCTTTCTTTGCCGCCGAGGTGGTCATCCGCAATCCGCTCGACGACTTTGAGGTGCCACCGGGTATCGTTTGTGATACCGTCAGTCGAGCGCTTCGGATCGCATCAAGACTTCGCGGGGTCAAATCCAGATCGAAGGAGGAAGGAACGAGATCATGAATGAGCAGGGGACTGAAAGCCGGGTGATCTCTCGTCGAAATGCGATGAGTGCCATCGGGCTAGCCACAGCGGCGGCGGCCTTTCCAGTGAGCGAATTGTTCGGGCAGTTCATCAACAAATCGACGGCCAAGGGCGGCCGCATTGACGTGCATCACCACCA
>Ga0075030_100002392_pt1 | contig 16995 bp, 16 predicted proteins | sample LitLauG_LLR_2012_FD_71393 | JGI IMG/M metagenome (GOLD analysis project Ga0075030, IMG submission 71393) | Freshwater sediment microbial communities from Pennsylvania, USA - Little Laurel Run_MetaG_LLR_2012 | ecosystem: Environmental > Aquatic > Freshwater > Creek > Sediment | place: USA... | reverse complement strand
TCGACGGCTACAATCGAGCTCGAGTAGAGGTTCGTTCCCTCGCGACCGTTGCCCGGGCATCCCACCGGCACTACGCCGAAGAATGCGCAGGGACTAGGCCAAGGGTAGGCGTTCCCGGTGCCGAAGTACAGCATATGGAGGTCAGGATCGTAGCTGGGGTTTCCCCAAACCGACGCTCCACCGGTAAGGTACGTGTCCCCGCCCCACGAATTGGGCTCAGTGGTCCAAAAACGCCACACAAGCTTGCCGGTGAGTTGGTCGTACGCATCCACATGACCGCGCACCGCAAATTCGGCGCCGGAAACGCCAACAACCACTGTGTTTTCAACGATCTGCGGAGCAATCGTCATGGAGGCGCCGTTGCTCGGCAGGTCGACGGTTGTCTTCCAGACGACGGCGCCGGTGTTAGCATCGAGTGCAACGAGGACCGCATCGAGGCGCGCATTAAAGATCCGGCCGCCGCCATACGCAACTCCGCGATTGTCGTTGTTGCAGCAAATGGGGAGCGTCGACGGCGCAGGCATGTCTGTCGGATGATAGGCCCAGATCTGCTTGCCGGTCGTGGCATCCAGTGCAAACACATCGTCGTCTCCGGTGGAAACATACATCACGCCATTGACAACGACGGGGGTCATTTCCATTGCCATGTTCGGGTCGCCGAGAACGCCCGTGTGGAAGATCCACGCTGGTTTTAAGTGAGCGACATTGGAAGGGTTGATTTGGTCGACGTCCTGAAATCGTTCATTGGATAGAGTGTTTCCGTGATATCGCCAGTCAAGATTATCTTTATTATTCTTCTGGGCGAACGACGGGCGAATGTTGAATGCGCAAAAGAGCAACGTAAAAGCGCATATCGACATCGAAAGACGGACTTGAATTGGCCTAATCGGGAATCCGTTTCGCTTGTCTTTCATTACTCCTCCTCATCGCACAAGTTCTCAGTGTTTATCGACTTGGCCCAAAGGTCATCGATGAAGCCCAACGAAAGGTCATCGATGGACCCAAACAGAGGTCACCGATGGACCCCAACAAAGGTCACGGGCTTGCGCGAGATGCCTACAACCCTGGGGAGAGAACAGCGTCGAGGGATGACTGACCCGCGTTTGCCGCTCATGAATAGGGGAGGAGTTGTGCAGCTCTGTAACGGCACCAAAATACGCTCTTTGCCGCCGTTGTCAATGAAATATGGACGAGAGAGTCCACTATGGCCCTGAAGTCAACCTCGTCCGCGAAACCAATTCGTTCTGGGTCGTACACGTCAAATTCCAGAACATTTTGCCGTTGGGGGCTGCGCCGCGTCGGGTCAAGAAATCTACGGTGGAGGGCTTCGGCTCTCGGCCACTGCAGCCCGTATAGCGGAGAACGGGTGCTGTAGTAAAACTGTAGTAGTTCCATGCTCAGAACGGTGCAAATCGAGTCACAACCGATCAAGACGGTCGGCTTGTAAGCAGTTGAGAAGTAAGGTAAAGTAGAAAATTTTCATAACCGATCAGAACGCTCCTGGGTACTCATAATCCCTAGGTCGTTGGTTCGAGTCCGACCGTTTCCGCGGAGCGGACAGGTTCACAAAAGGAACAGACCGGGCCTATTGCTGAGAGCTCCACGGGCTCTATGTGCGGCGCCAGATAGTCTGTCCGATCGGGTTCCTTCGACAACAAAGCGCTGCTTAAGTATTTCTTGTTGTCGTCTGCGAAGACGGTCACCACTACAGAGTCGGGCCCAAGCTGTTCTTGCACTCTGAGCGCAGCCAGGAAATTGCAACCGGAAGAGATCCCGACACCTAACCCGAGGTGGGATGCGAGCCTCTGAGCCATGATGATTGCGTCCCCATCCGGCACTGCTAGCACCGTGTTCATAACTGTCAAATCCAGAATGGGAGGGATGAACTCGTCAGAGACCCCTTGAATGCGGTGCTTGCCCACTTTGTGCCCAGTGGAGAGCGTTGGCGATTCGGCCGGTTCCACAGGGTAGACCCGTACCTTTGGATGTCGGCTGCGCAAGTACCGCCCCACGCCCATAGCAGTGCCTCCTGTTCCGACGGCGGCTACGAAGGCGTCTGGGCGGAGCCCTGATGCCTCCAGTTGAGACCAAATCTCTGGCCCGGTCGTGAGGCCGTGCGCTTCGGCGTTGTCGTCGTTGGAGAACTGACGTGGCAAGAACACATCGTCTCGGCCCGCTGCGAATTTCTCCGCCATTCGAATGCTTCCGAGGAATCCACCTTGCTCGCTGCTAACCGTGATGATCTCTGCCCCGTAGCTTCGGATCAAGTCCATTCGTTCGCGACTCATCCAATCCGGCATAAAAATCTTTACGGGATGACCAAGTGCGGATCCGAGGGCAGCGAACGATATGCCGGTGTTCCCGCTTGTGGCTTCTACGATGGTGTCACCCGGATGAATCTCACCGCGCGAGTACGCTTTCCTGAGCATGTACAGCGCGATTCGATCCTTGATGCTGCCAGTGAAGTTGAGCTGTTCGCATTTCGCGTAGATCACACGGCGATCCCCGCGATATTCAATATGAACGCCTAACAAAGGAGTATTGCCCACCAAGCGACTAAGAGCGCGAAATCGTGGTTCGAGAGACTTGTCGATAAGCACAGCTCCTCCTGGCTTGTTCCACAGGGATGAATATATGGATCCAAGTAAACAATATTGCAGAATTTTCTTGACATGTATACATGAATCCATGTATCAGTGTACGCACTGATCGAGTGTTGGGGTTGATAATTTCCAGTAACTCATTTGATTTATTGGGCATGAATGGGCTCTGAGGGGGAAGCAAGGTGCTGTATACTTGTAGCCATGGCATCAATGGACATCAGCAAGCTAGCAACAAGTGTCCTTCAGCAGCAGCGCTCGACGCCGGGACTCGTCGCGGATGGGATTCGCTTGGCGATTTTGAGAGGACAACTCGCTCCCGGACAGGCACTCCGGCAAGAGGAGCTGGCGAAACAGTTCGGTCTCAGTCGCGCCCCGGTTCGGGAAGCTCTGCGGCAGCTAGAGGCCGAGGGACTGGTTGTTTCGTACCCTCACCGGGGCACCGTGGTGGCGGAGTTGTCTCCCGAGGATATCGAGGAAGTGTTCTTGATCCGGATCACGCTCGAAACGACCGTGCTTCGGCTGGCAGTGCCCAAGATGACCGATCCGGACTTTCGGAAGGCGGAGGCGGTACTCGATCAAACCGACAACGATCCCAATCCCGCGCATTCGGCGGAACTGAACTGGGCGTTTCACGAGAGCCTGTACATCCCGGCTGGCCTGCCCAGGATGCTGAACATAGTCAAGACGCTGCACAATCATGCGTTGCGGTATCACCTCGTGGGCTTCGTTGCATTGGACTTCAAGCGAGAATCCCAAGGCGGCCACCGGCAAATCCTCAAAGCCTGCCGGGCACAGGACGAGGAAGGTGCGGTCGAAGCTCTACGCGTACATTTATCGGAGTCAGGCAAAAGTATTGTTTCTTATGTTCGGCAAGCTATCAGCGGAGCAACGGTTGCGGGGTAGGCAAAGCTGACAGAGTAGCTGCTCCCTTCCACGGTCCGCTTGCCGGCCAAGCTGAGCGTAGTGATGGCATTTGCTCAGCCGCACCGGTTGTCACAGCCGAATTCGCCCATCTGCACCGCCAAAGTAGTCGAGTCAGCGACGTGAGCCTGAGCGAGCGGTGCCTGAATTGTCCGGCCCCTTCACGTCCAGGGTGCGCCGGTTGTGTGGTGTCAATCCGTGACTCCGTTGTCACACATCGCTCTGACAAGTCGCGAACTCCAAACGAGCCTCCAAGGAGAGTCTGGTTTGGTTTGCTGGAGAGCCCCAGGAAAGCAGAGGTTCAAACAGCGTGACTGCATGTTTCCGCGTTAACGCAGGTTTTCGACCGGGCGATTCGCCTCGGCCTCTCTGTTAACCAAGTGTGCTTGTAAGTTCCTAACAGTCCTCCTGAACGGGAAAGGCAGGAATCACCATGACGACGAAATCGAATTTGCTCAGACTCGCTTCGATCTTGATACTGTCGGCGATTGGCGTTGTGATCCTCGGTGTGCAACCGATGATGGCCCAGGTGGCAGGTGGAACGATCCTCGGCACGGTCACCGATCCGGGCGGTGCGGTCATCACCAATGCTCAAGTGACTATCCGGGACGCGTCCACCGGTGGGGCGCGCACCATGAACACGAACTCCTCTGGCTTTTACACTGCGCCCAACCTGCTGCCCGGCAAGTATGAACTGAGGGTCTCGGCGACGGGGTTTTCGGTGGGCGTGGCCGCAGTGACGCTGACGGTCGGCGCTGAGCAAACTGTAAACGTTGTGCTCAAGGTTGGACAGGCCAACACGGTCGTGGACGTAACCGATGCTGTCTCAGGAGTCGCGCTGGCTACATCGAGTCTGGGAGACGAAGTGGACGGCAACACAGTCCGAGACCTCCCATTGAATGGGCGGGATTGGTCCCAGCTCGCGACCTTAGACATGGGCGTCGCGCAAGTGCGCAACCAGTCAACCATCGGTGGAGTTGGCTCGGCGGACGTCGTAAGAGGCGCGCGTGGGTTCGGGAATCAGCTAAGTGTTTCCGGGACGCGTCCGACCCAAAACAACTACCGCCTGGATGGCATAAGCTTCAACGACTACACCAACGGCGCACCGGGCGGCGTGCTGGGCGCGCTCTCCGGGGTCGATGCGATTCAAGAGTTCTCTGTTCTTACGAGTAATTATTCCGCCGAATACGGGAAGACTTCTGGTGGAGTGATCAACGCGATCACGCGCTCTGGAACGAATCGGTTTCACGGAGATGCGTACGAATTTCTCCGCAACAGCGCGCTGGATGCGCGTAACTACTTTGACGGTCCGAGCGTGCCCCCGTTTCGAAGGAACCAATTTGGTGGGGCGATTGGCGGACCCATCATCAAAGACAAGACGTTCTTTTTCTTCAACTACGAAGGGTTGCGGCAATCCTTGAGCAGCACGCAAGTAAACACGGTGCCCTCACTGAACGCGCGGCAGGGAATTCTTTCAACAGGCAACGTGACTGTGGACCCGGCTGTCGCACCTTTCCTGCCGTTCTGGCATGTTCCGAATGGGGCGCTCCTTCCCGGTGGTGATACGGCCCTCTACAGTGTGGTGACCAAGCAGGTGGGGAGTGGGAATTTCTATACTGCCCGGGTTGATCACGAGTTTTCATCCAAGGACATTTTTTCTGCCACGTTCTTGTATGACAAAACACAGTTGTCCAATCCCGACCCGTTGAATAACGAGACGTTCTTCAATAGCAACTCACGGCCGTTCGGAAGTCTTGAGGAGACGCACATTTTCAGTCCGCAAGTTACGAACTCGGTGCGGTTTGGCTATAGCCGGAACCGGGCGAACATTCTGACGGCACCAGGGGCGAATCCTCTGGTTACTGACACCACGCTGGGATCGATTCCCGGCCAGCCTGCGCCGTTCATGGTGGTGCCGGGGATCAGTACGTTCTTTGGCGGGGTAGACGGTTTTCCAAACTTCACCTTTGGATGGAATTCATTCCAAGGCTACGACGACGCCTTTTGGACGCACGGGACGCACTCGATCAAGTTCGGGTTCGCCGTGGAGCGTATGCAGTCGAATAACCTGTTCCATTTTTTCGATGATGGAAACTTTGTGTTCCCCTCGCTTTCGGCGTTCCTGACAAATCAACCGATCGTATTTAGCGCGACCATCCCCTCCTCGGCGACTCCCCGGGATATCCGAGAGACCCTATTTGGCGGATACGTTCAGGATGATTGGCGGTTCCTGCCGAATCTGACGCTCAACCTCGGGCTGCGTTACGAAATGACGACGATACCGACCGAGGCCAATGGGAGGCAAGCATCCCTGAAGAGCATGACGGACTCACAAATCACGGTCGGTGCTCCATACTTCAGTCGTAACCCGACCACGAAGAATTTTGAGCCGAGGGTCGGGTTCGCGTGGGATCCGTTGCACGACGGCAAGACCTCAGTGCGGGGAGGCTTTGGGCTCTTCGACGTGCTGCCACTGCCCTACGAATTTCTTATTATTTCCTCGGCATCGGCTCCAGTTGCGCAGAATCTTACGATCACTAGCCTGCAACCCGGCGATTTTCCGACAAATGCGTACAACACGTCCATCCAGAACTGCCCGCTGCCGAACCTCTCGTGTTATCGCACCGCGTATATCGATCCCAACCCTCATCGCTCTTATGTGATGCAGTGGAACCTCAACGTGCAGCGCGAGATTGCTCCCCAAACGTCGATGACGCTCGCATATGTAGGTTCGCGCGGCGTCCGGCTGCCATTCCGAACGGATGATGCGGACATTGTGTTGCCGACTCTGACGCCCGCAGGTTACCTGTGGCCAAGCAATTCCACGGTGGGCGCCGGCATCGGAACGAGGGTGAATCCGAATGTGGGCAGGATCGATCGGCTCGTCTTCGGCGCTGACTCCTATTACGACGCTTTGCAAGTTGGCGTTGAAAGAAAACTAAGTCATGGTTTGCAATTGCAAAGCTCTTTCACGTGGGGGAAGAGCATTGACACCGGTTCCTCGACGATTGCCGGAGACCAGTTCTCCAATTCTCCGTCCAGCCTTCCTTTCTATTTCGATGCACGGCTGAGGAGGGGTCAATCCGATTTCAACTTGGGAAAAAATCTCGTGGTCAGCGGGACTTGGGAGATTCCCGGTTTCAAATCAAAATCGGGAGCCGCTGGTTGGGTCATGAGCGGCTGGCAGGTTGGTGGTGTCCTGCAGGCTAGTTCAGGCGCTCCGTTCACGGTACTAGTCGGTGGCGATCCGCTGGGCCTCAACAACACCGACCCTTTTGCTTACCCCAATCGGACGGCAGGATCGGGATGCGACTCAGGGGTAAACCCTGACAATCCGAACAACTACATCAAGCTCCAGTGCTTTACCATGCCACCATCGCAAGGAGTAACCACCACCGGCAGCCCGATCTACACGCTGCTGGGGAACAGCGGCCGCAACCCGCTCACCGGTCCGGGCCTTGTGAACCTGGATTTCTCTTTGTTTAAGAACACTCGACTATCGGAAGGTTTCAATCTCCAGTTTCGCACCGAGTTCTTCAACGTCCTCAACCACACCAACTTTGCTCCGCCGCTGGACAACAACGTGCTCTTTAACCCGGACGGCAGCGCGGTCGGGAGCGCCGGAATCATCGACGCGACTCAGACGCCTTCTCGGCAAATTCAGTTCGGGCTAAAGCTGATGTTCTGACGTAGTGCGCGGGCGCAATCCGGCACGATTGCGTCCGCCATGTCCGACGCTGATCTACCCAGACGATAAGAGGAAAAATGAAAGCGACCCCATTGCGTTTCATCCTCACTATCCTGATTGCGCTTGGCGGCAGCTTGGCCAGCGCTCAGACCACGGAGATACCTCCGCCCGCAGACTCTGTAGTCCCAATGGCGGTGTATTACAAGGTGCCTCCAGGGAAACGAACAGAGTGGCTCACGCTCTACAAGAAATATCACTACCCAGTCATGCAGCAGTTCGTTAAGGACGGCCTCATCAAGAGTGTGAAGATCTACCAACGCCGCTTTAGGGCCGAGGCTCCAGCTTGGGACTATGAGGTGGTCCTGCTCTGGCGCGATTGGAACGCGATTGAAGAAGGACATGTGAAAGAGCCGGGAGTGATCAAAACGATGTACCCCGACATGTCGGACTACGAACATGCCGATCAGCGCCGGTTTGAGCTCCAGACGGATGTGTGGATCGACATTCTCGAGGAAGTGGCCGTGCAGTAGCTCGGACTCGGCCGGACGGCGAGTGATTGGAACTTTGTCTCAGAGGTCTCGTCTTTCACCTCTGGGGATGAATTCGAGTCCACTCAGGTCCAAGAAGAAACAGGAGGAACAGTTGACGAAAATTGGCGTCTTGGCGGCATTGTTCATACCGCTGATATCTGGTGCACAAACTGCCGGAAACGAGCCGTTGAAGTTTGTTCAGACTATGGTCATGCCCGACGTTCCCAAAGGACCGTACAGTGACCACCTCGCCGTCGATTTGCAAGGGCATCGGCTGTTCGCCACTCCCCAGGCACAGAAGAGCGTGCAGGTATTTGATTTCACTACGGGCAAACTCGTACACACGATCACTGGAATTGAGAATCCACATTCAGTGCTGTACCGCTCCGACCTCAACCAGATCTACGTCACGGATGGGGAAGCCGGGCTGCTGCGCATCTACAACGGGAGCGACTACAGCCAAGTCAAGTCCATCGATCATCTTCCGGACGCAGACTCCATCGGATATGACCCGGTGACGAAATACCTTTACGTGACGAACGGAGGTAAGGACGCTGGTCTCGATCATGCATTTCTGACGGTGGTGGACACCACGACGGGAAAGCGAATCGGCGACATCAAGTTGCCGGCACTCAGTCCGGAGGCGATGGCAATGGAAAGTCAAGGTCCTAGGATCTTCGTGGATCTCATGGATCGTAACCTCGTTGCCGTTGTCGATCGCAAGAAGCAGGAACTGGTTACAACCTGGCCTGTCACAAAATGCAAGAAGAACATTGCAGCAGGTCTGGATGAAGCTAACCATAGGTTGTACGTCGGTTGCCGCGACACCGAGACCAGCGGGATGATTGATGTCTTCGACACAGAAACAGGCAAGGAACTTGATACGCTTCCCATCGGCGGCTGGGTAGACTACATCGCTTACGATCCCACGAGCCAGCGGATCTATGCCTCATGTGGGGCACCCGTCACGGACGGGGGCTATGTCTATGTCTACCACGCCGGCAATCAGGGGCACTACGACCTCCTGGCGAAGATCGCCACCGCTCCACGGGCCAAGACAGCACTCTTCGTCCCCGAGCTGAATCGGGTCTTCGTCTCAGTCCCTCACTTTGAGAAGGAGGCCCGGGTCCTGGTCTATCAAGTCCAGTAAAAAGGCAAGATTCATCCGGATGGGAAACGCTTGTCGGTTGGGAAACGTGGACCTTGATTAGAGAAAGGGTGTCGGATTGTGTGGTCGATATTGAGATGTTCAGAAGCTCAGCGAAGAAAAGTGAAAGCAAGGGAGACCAAAATGGCTAAATATGTATCGCGCTCATCGGTTGTTCTCGGATGCCTGTTACTGCTACTGGTGATTTCATCTTCCGGGCCGATTCGCGTTCACGCTCAAACGCCTACTGGATATTCCGGGGGCCCCGTCACGAACGCTAGCTTTTATCACATTGCTCAGGGTCACCAGGACGAATGGCTTGCTCTCTATAAGAAGTATCACTACCCGATCATGCAGTACGAAATCAAGCAGGGGTTGATGAAGAGCGAAACCATGTACAAGCGTGGCATCCACGAACTTTCACCAGCCTGGGATTTCTTTGTGGTGATCGTTTACCGCGACATGGATGCGGAAGTTACAGTTCAGAAAGAACGCGCCAAAGTAATGAAAGAGGTGTTTCCGAACACAGAAGAATTTGAAGCCGCAGACAAAAAGCGTTGGGAACTCACCACTGAACACTGGGACGAGAAGTTGATCGAAGTGCCTCTGCAGTAACGAACGATGGGCGGCACCCCCATCGCACGCCCGAAGCAGGCCCTGCCCGCACCAGTCTGTTTATTGGGATCGCGGGTAATGGCGACCGCCACGTCGGTAGGCCGTCGACTGTCAAAGGTGTTTTTTCAACCAACGCTTCTACGAGCAGGGAGTACTTGTAATGCCAAAAGTGTCGGATACGCACGCGCTTCGGACCAGCGTGCGTGACTTCATCGAAGGTCTCCGTCGCCTGGAAAGCGACATGATCACGAAAAGCGGAGTTGCGCAGTTCGTTGCAGATGCACATGTGCGAGTGGAGGCACTCACTCCGTACATTTTTTGGAGGGAAAACTCCTACACACGCAATCTGATCTACAGGGACGGGCTCTTTGAAGTGATGGCTATCTGTTGGCGTTCTGGGCAGAAAACTCCCGTCCATACACACAATGGGCAGCTGGGCTGGATGACTGTGGTCCAAGGGGAGATCCTCACCCACCACTACCGATACCTGCGATGCAGTGCCCCGGAGAATCAGAATGTCGTTGGCATGGACTGCCTCGCGGGTGCTAATCACGTAGAACTCGAACGCTTAGATACGATCAGTTGCGCAAACGATGGTCGTGTCGTCACGGTCGACAAACTCCAGACGATCCACCAGATTGAAAATGCCGACCAGGCCGACGCAGGATGCGTGAGCCTGCACGTTTACTCGAAGCCGTTTGACTCATGCGTCGCTTTCGATATGGAACGGCATCTCTGCTGGCGGCGCTCCCTGAAGTTCTACAGTTGTGACGGCATAGTTCTGCCTGAATGAATTCGAAAAACATCTTTTGGTGCGGGCTGATTATGGCCGCGAGCGGGCTGATCTCTACGCCAGTGGCTTTACTGGTTGGGATCATCTACGGCTTGTGCTTTACGCATCCATATCAGCTCGACGCTAAGAAATTGTCGACATTGCTGCTGCAGGCGTCCGTGGTAGGTCTCGGATTTGGGATGAACCTGCGTGAAATCGTACAGACGGGACAGAAAGGTTTCCTCTATACGGCGGTGAGCATCGGCGTCACGATGCTGGTGGGAGTGAGCCTCGGTCGTCTTTTCAAGGTCGACGGCAAGGCTTCGTTGCTCATCAGCACCGGTACTGCGATTTGCGGCGGCAGTGCGATTGCAGCTGTCGGCCCGGTTCTTCATGCTTCGGAAGAGGAGATGACGGTTTCACTCGGGACGATATTTGTCTTGAATTCAATCGCTTTGCTCGCCTTTCCGGCGATTGGCGCAGCCGTGCATCTCACGCAGCCTCAGTTCGGATTGTGGTCCGCACTGGCGATTCATGACACGAGTTCTGTCGTCGGAGCGACGGCCAAGTACGGCCCGGTAGCGCTGTTTGTGGGAACCACGGTAAAGCTGGCGAGAGCCCTCTGGATTGTTCCCGTGACAATCGCAGTGGCGACTATCAGGAAGAGTCAAAGCACCGTGAAGTGGCCGTGGTTCATATTGCTCTTCTGCGGGGCGGCAGCGCTCACCACATACGCACCCTCCTTCCTCGCTGTCTATGCTCGCCTCAATAGTCTTGGGAAGATCGGCCTCACCGTCACCTTGTATCTCATCGGTTCTGGCATCTCAAAGCCGATGTTGAAGCAAGTCGGTGTTCGTCCACTTGTTCTCGGCGGGTTGCTATGGGTGGTCGTCGCATCTTTGTCTCTTGCTCTCGTACGGATAGGAGCTATCTCTATCTATTGAGGATGCACCGACCAGTAGTGGCGTAATTCCACAAGGGCAGTGTCGACATGATTTGGCGCTCTGGCCGGTGAGCTAATCAATGAGAACAACGTAAAGGAAGGCACGTCTGGACATGGAGGGTGTCGACGCCAAGAAGCGGGAGGAGCGATTGACAAAGGGATCGAACGCTATTGCAGGGTCTTCTGTTTTTCCGCCTTCTTTCCTGAACTTCAATCAGACATCCGGCTCGCGTTCACACAATTTCCACGCCAAGCCAGGACCCCGCGATTATTTTTAGATTGCGCTTGTAGGCACGGCCCACGGGATGATCGCTGCCATCAATTGTACGTAGGACATACGTCCCTGTGCTGTGGCGTCGCAAGTCCTTGACCAGGGTTGTATTAACCAGAATAGACCGATGAATTCGCACGAATCCAAAAGGTGCCAATTTCTGTTCAGTGATAGCCATCGTCTCTCGCACAAGATAGGCACCGGACTTGTGCACAAGAGCGACATAGTTCCCCTCGGCTTTGGCCACGGTCACATCCAGCGGGTTTACAAAGAGAACCCTGCCTTTTGCCTTAATTGCAATTCGCGCAATCGCGCCTGCCCCATTTTTAGATGTGGGACCATCATCATCTACGAACACTTCTCCCATTTGTGCCGAGGCTCCCGCCGTCTCGGCACATCCTCGGGTAGTCATACGAGTATGAGCCAACTCGGGTGCCAGACGGTCAAGCCGATCGGCGATCAACCGACTGTTGTCTTTGCCAAAATCTGCTTCCGTTGCGAAGGAACGTGTCAGCTTCTCCATACTCCACCAATCTGTTCAGGATAGTGACAAGCGATGAATACTGATTCCCTGGCCTGCGGAAGAGATCGGGGAACTCTTCCTTAAGAATCGCAGAAATGTCCTGGGCGCTCAGGGATGTGTCGGCCCGAGTCAACACAAGACGACATGCATTTGTGAGTCCGCGCCTGCGCTCTCGGTTTGCGCCGTTGTTGGGCGCACGTGGCAACTGCTCACCATATAAAAATACAAGGCCGTTGATAGTGCGCTTTATAATGGCAATCCTTTGGGCGATCTGTTGACGCTCCCACATCAGTTGCATCAGCTGAACTTGTGCGTGCTCCACTACAGTTCGCAGATCATGGTTGTGCAGTGGCTGAGGGATGTTTACTGCATCCACGGTGGGGAACGAGTGTGAGACCTCTGGTGCTGACATGACGATGTTTTGCTTCCGTAACTTCGTGTTAAGACCGGATGTCAGTGATGATCCGTGGATGCCAGTGTTCCGTCCGACCACTCGGACACGGGAATGATGAACTCGGTCACTGGCTCCGGAGCACCATTAAATTGTGGATTCAGCAGAACCGGGGAGCCCGGCACGCCTGCACCCCAAGTCATCGCGTCTGCCACTGGAACGTAAAACATGAGATGGGGAAGCCAGTGCCCGGCGCGGTCGTTCAGTCGCCCTTGCTTCGACATCATGTAGGTCATCGCACCCGGCTCGAGGGCCGGCAGCTCCTTGTTCTGAAATGCCTTTTTGATACCGTCCATGATCTGAACTTTGGACAGCCCAGCCAATGCCAAGTCTGTCCTCTTCAAAGTGATTGGCAGAACAGATCGTGCGGCTTGCGGATTAAAGCAGCTCGGACCCCGATTCTTAGCGTTCCAAAACTCGGGACTGTCGAACGCATCCATCCATGCGCGTTCTACGATGCAGACGAAGCCGTTCTTGCCTTCCACCGCCGTTTCATAACCATGCCTTCCGAGAACCATAACTGTGGCGTTGCTGGAGATGGACGGCGGAGCGGCTGACCGTGCCAGAGCAATCTCAGCATCTCGGTCCGCCATCAGGTACTGCTCCAGCGGAGCCATGCTGGGATATGGAGTTTCGGCATCTGCTGCGCGTCCTGTCCGCGCCGCGCATAATACGGCAACCAACGCGAAGGTTCTAAGTGTGATTGTCTTGACCATCTTTCGGTTCATGATTTTCCCCTTCGATACCGATTCCAATACACCTTCGAGACCTATGCTGCCCATTTGAATTGGTTTCCTGATTTCCACTCCCTGTTGGCTGATGTGAAACCGCTGTCGCGCTCTTCCTCAATGAGACATTCCTACATAACCGGTGCAACCGTTCCATCCGACCATTTGCTAACCGGAACCACAAACTCGGTGATGGGCTCCGGACCGCCCTCAAACTGCGGATTTAGCGTGACCGGCGAGTCGGGCAGATCCGCACCCCATGAGGATTTGTCTGTCGGTGGAAAGTAGAACATCAAATGAGGTACGAAGTGTCCAACGGCGTCATTAAGGTAGCCTTCCCGCGACATCATGTAACACATCGCGCCCGGCTCCGGAGCCGATAGCTCTTTATTGTCGAATCCGGCCTTGATGCTGTCGATCATCTGAGCTTTCGACAAACCGGCTAATACCATCTCCGTCCGCTTGATGGTGAGAGGCAGAATGGATCGCGCGGCTGCCGGATTGAAGCAGGCCGGCCCACGCACCTTCGGGTTCCAAAACTGGGCGGAGTTGAAGGGGGACGTCCATGATCGTTCCACAACACAAACAAAACCGTTCTTTCCTTCGATGGCGGTCTCATAGCCCCGCCACCCGAGGACCAGGATCTTAGCGTCGCTGGATATAGATTCCGGGGCAGCGCTTCGCGCCATGGCGATCTCGGCGTTGCGATCCGGCATCAGATATTGCTCGATCGAAGCCATGCTGGGATACGCTGTCGAGCGGTTTTCATTCCGATTGGGGCTCGTAAGCGTTAACTTCAGTCCCACAGCCACGCAGACGATAGCCAAGGCTCCGGCCCAGACCCGACGGCTCGTCAGCACTCTGTTTCCCAGTCCCGGCGAGCTGACCTTTGCCGCTTCCCGCTTCTGGAGGCGCTCCCCAAGCGCCACGTTGATCTCCGAGGAGATGCCTACTTCTGGTGGCTCAACTTCCCAGGCCATTAGATCTTGGGAAACACCACGGAAATCGGCAACAAGGGTCTGGCACTCGGGACACAGTTCCACGTGCGACAGGGTCTCCGTGGCTCGGCCCGCAGGCAGTTCGCCGTCGAGATAAGCCATGAGTTCTTCCTGTTCGATCGGATGTCTGTTCGTGCTCATTGCATGCCTCGTTTGCCTGGGTGCGGCTGCACGCCACTCGCTCTCAGGGCAGGATTGGTTTTCCCCTCCGACTCTAGGTAACTCTTCAAGGCGAGACGCGATCGAAAAAGCCTGGAACGGACCGTGTTTACGGGAATTCGCAACAGCTCCGCAATTTCGGAGTAACTCAGCTGTTCGTATTCGCGCAGCATCAAGATTTCTCGTTCTTGTGCATCCAGCCTTTCCATGGCTTGCCGGACCCAAAGCACGCACTCGGGAGTTCCGTCAGTCTTAGGCTCCGAAGCGGACTGTCCGAATGTGCTACTCGTCAAGAACTTGCGCCGCTCCGCAGCCAGCAGCTTCAACGCAATGCCATACAGATACGTTCGAACCGAGGCTCGCGGCTCATAACGGGAGGCTGCGCGGATCACCGCGAGGAAAGTTTCCTGGGCGAGATCCTCCGCCCGCTCGGGGTTGTCCAGCCGGCGCCCGAAGAAGCCGTACAGTGGCTTGCGATAGCGGGCAAACAGCTCCTCGAAGGCTGCGCGTGATCCGCCCTGGAATTCCAGCATTAAGGCTTCGTCGCTAGTCATAGTCCGTGCGCCAGCTCAATCCGCGCAGTCCTGCTGCGGCGTTTTTCACACCGTTCATGCTTCTTTAATGTCACAAGAAAGCCAAAAGTTCCCGTCCCGTTCCATTTCTTCTGTGTTTTGTGAATCTGATCAACATAGTCTCCACTGGTCGGGACTGGGCAAGGAAACTCAAACACCGTCCGCTTGCCGGGAGTCAAGGCCGCGAACTTCCAGATCTCCTACTCTTAATCGCCGGTTCGGCGTTGGCGGCCGGAGGTTTTGCGGGGAACAGTTACGACGCGGCATGGCCATCTCCAAACGCGTTACCAGTCGATAAAGGACCGTTGGTCTGCGGGAAGAGGATCTGCGGCGACGGAATATTCCAATCTTTTCTACCCAAAACGACCGATGGCTTAACGGTACAAGACTTTAACGGAGACAACCTAACCGACATTGCCGTTGGCATATCGGTGGCGATGATCTGGTTCTTTTCACGAACGACGGGACGGGCAAGTACCAAATAACAAGCTACGCGATAGGAGTCAATTCGGTTTTTCTCCGTCGCTGCTGACCTAAATCATGACGGGAAACCAGATCTCGCGTTTCTGGACTTTGGATATACCTTTAGACCCCTGAGCGTGACAGTGTTGCTGCACAAATAGATTGCACGCGGGCTCAGGTGTCGAGGGATGGTGGCTTCGAAACTGCGGAATTCGGCAATCTCGACGCCTTCCGATTAAAAGGTTAACAGAATTGCCGTGATAAAAACGTGATAGATTCATGGCCCAAACGGCTCAGAACGGAGCAAAACCCGTCAGAACCCCATTCCTGGAAAGGGCGCAAAGAATGGGGTAGAGTAGAGAATTTTCATAACCGGTCAGAACACTCCTGGTGATCTTCAAAACCGGCGGGCGGCACCTCTGGTGTCGCCGGTGCGTTCGACTCGCACACGCTTCCGCCAGTTTATTTTCAGAGAGATGGAGAGATGTCAGCTGGCGTCGCAAAGTGAGAAGCGCCTGGCGAAAAGGGTCTGACGTGATAAAAACGTGATAACCTCGCCGGAGTTTTATCGAGGAATTTGGCCGCGATTATTGCGCCAGTGAGTATGCCTCGATCTGCAGAGTTAAGCTGCTTGCTGGGCCCTTCTCCATCTCGCCCACCGCGCTTTTTGTGCCGCACGAATACCTCTGCACCCTAGAAGTTGCCATAGGGGCTGCTCGCCGGTGTGACAGTGTTTTGCACGGTGCCGAAGGTAGCGCTAGTTAACGAACTATCGGGATTGCCAAAGTTCGGATGGTTGAGGATGTTGTATGCATTGGCGCCCAACGTGAAGGCTAATCCGTTTTCTGTGATGCGGAAAGTCTTCCTAATGGGTATTCGCGTTTCTAACGGAATGATCGCGAGTATTGTCGGGCAGATGTACCTCAGATTTCTGTATATTCCAGGGGCGACGCTCTACACGATCGCTTATGACCCCCCTCGTGTCACTTCAATGCCAAGACGATTGGAGTCAGTTCGGCTGTCTGGCTATTTTGTGGGCTCCGTCATCCGTGGTTCGCATCACTCGCCAGAAGGGTCCGATGGCCCAGTTACAGGGAAGACCGTGATGCGCAGTTTTGCTGCACTGTAGGGGACCAAGGTGAGTTTTTCGAGCGGCTCCGGGCTCGACACTTTAGTCGACGGCATTTCCCCTGCTACTCCGTTCTCGGCTTTCCATTGAGAAGCTTTCTTCCCTCGAACTTCGACTCGAATCCGCGCTCCACCAAGCTCAAGCACGCTTTCGCCCGTCGTCGACTTACGGGACATCTCCGCCAGCCTTGGATTGAGCTCGTTCACCTCTAGAGCGTAGTTCCATTCCGATTTGGGTCGCGCCTCCCAATCGGCAGTCATTCCACGTGTCCTCAGTTTTTCCCAGGCGGTTTCAATCGGCAATGAGAACAGAAGTGGGCCCCGCTCCACCACCACGGAATTATCGTCCCAGCGCCGTGTACGAGCTGCCATAGGCAGTTCGAGTGTGATTCGGTCGCCGGACTTCCATTCGCGCTTCAGGACTGTAAAAGAACCTGCTTGCGCTGCCTCCGGTGGATCACCGTTGAGGACGATCTTCGCGCCT
>Ga0075030_100002388_pt1 | contig 17001 bp, 21 predicted proteins | sample LitLauG_LLR_2012_FD_71393 | JGI IMG/M metagenome (GOLD analysis project Ga0075030, IMG submission 71393) | Freshwater sediment microbial communities from Pennsylvania, USA - Little Laurel Run_MetaG_LLR_2012 | ecosystem: Environmental > Aquatic > Freshwater > Creek > Sediment | place: USA... | reverse complement strand
GACGTCCCATCGCCAGAATCGACAAGCCGCCGCCCGTCAACCCAGCCAAACCCCAGCCCAAATCCTCGCCAAATCAATGCGAGTTCAGCTATGTTTGAATTTCCCCGGACAGCCGTGCGCGACGCGGGGGCAAAGGAAAGGGGTGGGCTACTTCGGCGTGATGATCTCTCTGAGGTCCCATTTTCCGTCGCTCGCGCCGCCGCTGATGTCGTCGACTTTCCACGTGTTGCCCTCGCGCACGAAGATGTAGCGAACGGTGTCGGGCTCCTTGTCGCCGCGATCGAAAGTCGCGTCGACGACGGGTCGCGAGGGATCGCCTGTCTCCTGCGTTATCTTGAGATCGACGACGCTCGGGTCCTGCGAATCGGTGATCGGATCGAAATCGAGAATCGGTTCGTTGGTCTTTTTGGAGCGCTGGTTCATCGCATCCATCGCTTTCAGCAGCGAGCGGCTGAAGTGCTGGCGGACGCCCTTCTCGTCGATCCCCTTGGTCTGATAGTCGCCCAACGGCCCGCCCGCGATGCGGTAGATGTCGGCGACCACGTCGGCCGGCGCGCGTTCGGCGGCGAGAGCGGCGGACGCGAGAAGGGTAGCGGCGGCAAACAACGCGGCAACGTGTTTCATCGCGCACCCCCCGGATTGACCAACAGCCTATAGGCGCGGGTTACTCCCGGCGAGTTCGCTCCCGATCAATCCGACCCAATCACGTGCATCGGAAGATCGGTCGCCGAGGTCTATTTCTGCCAGCGTAACGCCTAGACGCTCCCAGTCCGCATGGTACTTGTCAAAGAATGTCGTTCCTAACAGCCACCGTTCGGGCGCCATATCCCAGCGCCTCGCCGATCGTTGCGCCTCGGCGGCGATCCGTTCAGCGAGAGCGACCACGACGTCATCGGGGATGGCGGACCGCAAGTGCAAAGCAAACCACAGCAGTCCCATCATGAGGAACCCGAGTTCCTCTGTGTCCCCGTCGGCGTCTACGCGAAGGACGAGCCACGCCAAAAAGGCCGCAGCGGGTTCGTATAGTTCGGGCCCGACCGCCCGCAAGCTGCCGATCAGTTGCATCAGGGTTTGGTTCCAGCCCGATCGCAAGTCCTCATTGCCGACCTCTCCGGCAGCTCTGAGAAGAGCGGAACACGCGAAGGCGCGCATCCAATGCCCGCGTTCCCCCGGCAGGCCTGGCTTATGCTTCGGATCTTCGGGATTCGACCAGCGAATAAGCTCCAGAACCTCTCGCGGGCGCCAGCGCAATGGGGTGACAAACAGTCCTTCACCCCGAATCTGCCAAAGCGGGGCCAGATTTTCTTCCGCCTTATAGCCATAATCAGCGGCGGCGATTTCATTGAGCATTGCGTCGTCGATATGGCGCGACACACGCCGTAACAATTCATCGGCGTCGGGCCGAAATCTGGTGAAGAGTTCAGGCGTATCATTTCGCACGTCTTACCGGCATCCCCTCCGGCATATCAGCGACCCCGCGACGCTAGAGCGCGTTGCTGCAAGATTGAACCACGCCGCGTCGTTGCGAGCAAAGCGAAGCAATCCAGAGTAAGCCCACGTCGCGATCCCCAAGACTGGATCGTTTCGCTTTGCTCGCGATGACGATTCCATGTCGATGCAACCCGCTCTAATAATCGTACTCATGCTTGTGCAGCGCTTCGAGCACGGCCCGCGCCAGCAGCGCGCGGCCTCGCGGCGAGGGATGGATATCGCAGGTCAGCGGCGACGCCTTGACGACAATGCGCAATCCCGCCGCGCAGGTGTCTCCGTTAAACAAGGCCGACGCCGCGGCGAATTCCTCGAAGCCGTCAGCGACGATGCCGCCCCAGGCTACGGTCCGTTCTGCGATCGTTTTATTGAGCAGCGCGATGACTGTCGTCGTCGTTCCGTCGCTGTAGTCGAACGAATAGTAGGTCAGCGCAACCAGCCTGTGGCGATAGTGATCGAGCTTGCGGATGTGCCCATAGATCGTATCGAGGTTGGCCGAGATCACGCCAAGCGTCGCGGGAAGCCCCTGCTCGATGCAATTCGTATTGCCGCCGCACTTTGCTTGCAACGAAAAGACGTCGTTGGAGCCGATATTGATCGTGACGAGCCGCGTATCATCGTGCGAGCGCAGGAACGCGTCGGCGAAGTCGAGTTGCGAGGTCGCATAAGCGACGTGCAGGGGATTGGATTGACGGTATGTTCCGCAAATGAGATCCGCGCCGGTGAGAGAGATAAAATGACTGCTCGTCTCGCCCGGACAGGCCGGATCAGTCAGCTTGAGATCGAACGCCTCGGCCACCGGGGTGGGGTAGCCGATGAAATTATGCGCATTGTGGGCGTCGAGGAGCGGGTTGGAGCCGAATGCGACCGAGTCGCCCACGGCGAGGTAATCTCCGCGGAAGCCGTCGTCGGCGCGGGCGGCGATTGAAGCGGCGAAGGGGAGCGCGAGGAGGGCGAGGGTCGCCCCGAGCTGGCGCAAGCGTCCGGTCACGTATGGCATGCTCAAACCCCCCTTTGACCCCTGCCGCGCAGGCAATCTGCGGCCATTCTTGTTTTCTGACAAGCTCTCGGCCTGGCCTGGCGTGAAAAACCATCATTGGCGAACTGGCGCCGCGCGCCTGTCCGCTTTATATAGCCCAGTGGAAGCGGGACTTTGACCCCCGCCAAGAGGTTTACAGACCATGGCCAACGCTCACGAACAGATCAAGCAGACCATCACGGAAAATCCCGTCGTTCTCTTCATGAAGGGCACGCCGCAATTTCCGCAGTGCGGATTTTCAGGCCAGGTCGTCCAGATCCTCGAATACATCGGCGCGCCGTTCAAGGGCGTGAATGTCCTGGAAGACGCGGAATTGCGCCAGGGCATCAAGGAGTTCGCAAACTGGCCAACGATTCCCCAGCTTTACATCAAGGGCGAGTTCATTGGCGGTTGCGACATCGTCCGCGAGATGTTCCAGTCGGGAGAGCTGGCGACGCATCTCGTCGAGGCAGGCGTCGAAGTGAAGCAGCCTGCCAAGGCCTAGACCACGATGAGTTGAGGCGCGGGGGGCTCCGCGCCAACGCGGCAACCAGCGTCCATCGCGGGTGCCTTGGGGCGTCGGGATGGCTTTGCATCCGCTCTTTAACGCGGGCTTCTCCTATCCATTGCATAGGTGATTTTTGTTGCGTAATAACAGAAAATGACCTATAGTTTAATTTCGGATTTAATGTATGGACGGTTTACGCATGCGCCAACAATCCCGATCTGCCGCGCGATTGACCTGCGAGAAGTCCGACAGCTTTTTGCGCCGTTCGGCGTCGCGCGCGGTCGCGAACATTACGTCGGGATTTTGTCAGGTCGCTTCGTCCTCAGACAGCGGCATGGCGGCGGTGATGCGCTCGCCAAGTCTGGCCGCCAGCCCTTCAAGGCGGCAGGGCGGCGGAAAAATGCCGCGTAACCCTTTGAAAACGGCTGATCGCGCCGGAAAAGGGCGCCCCCAAGGAGCTAGGTTCCCTTCAGCGCGTCCACCACGCGGATCGCATCGTCGGAGTCCCATTTTGCGGGTCCGGCGACGATACCCAGTTCGCAGCCGTCCTTGCCGATCAGCAGCGAGGTCGGCAACCCCAGCGCTTTGCCGGCGATCCGCAGGGCTTCGAACGTATCGCCAGAGGGATCGGCGTACCGCGTCAGGCTTTTGACCCCAACCTCATCGAGAAACGCCTTGGGCCGATCGAGTCGGGCGGTATCGACATTGATCGAGACGACTTCAAAATTGGCGTCTCCGCGTTTTGCCTGGAGGCGGTCAAGCGCCGGCATTTCCGCCCGGCACGGCCCGCACCAGGTCGCCCAGAGGTTGAGCAGCACCGCGCGTCCGCGAAAGTCCGCCAGTGTCTTGGGCGAGCCTGCGCCGTCCCGAAAGACGAGCGGAACCGCAGGCCGGGGCGACCTGGCGACACTGAGCGCCGCGACTTCGCCCTGCGCCAGCGGGGCCAGCCTGGCCGCCAATTGCGCTGTGGCGGCAGGGCAGGCGCCCGCCTCCTTGCCGGGGAGCGCCGCCGTCCCGTATAGGACGCCGACCCCGAGCCCAACCGCGAGGATCGCCGCAAGGCCGGTCACGACAAGGCGACGACGGTTGGGCGCCGGCTCTTGCGTCGTTCGCACTGTTTCCATCTTCAGACCCGGGACGCGTTCATGAGTAACAAGATGTGGGGCGGGCGGTTCGCCAGCGGGCCGTCGCAGATCATGGAGGAGATCAACGCCTCCATCGATTTTGACCGCAAGCTCGCGGCGCAGGATATCGCGGGCTCCAAGGCCCATGTCGCGATGCTGGCGGAGGCGGGCATAGTCGAAAAAGCCGATGCGGTGTCCATCACGGCTGGTCTAGACGAGGTTGGCGCCGAAATCGAGGCTGGAAAATTCGTCTTCTCACGCGCGCTCGAGGACATTCATATGAATGTCGAGCAGCGCCTCGCCGACCTCGTCGGCCCGGTCGCGGGGCGCTTGCATACCGCGCGCTCGCGCAACGATCAGGTCGCGCTCGACTTCAAACTGTGGATTCGCGACGCGCTTGACGCGCTTGACGCGCAAATCGTCAGCCTGCAGCGCGCGTTGGCGGCCAAGGCGCTCGCCCACGCCGGCGCGGTGATGCCCGGCTTCACCCATCTGCAATCCGCGCAGCCGGTGACGTTCGGGCATCATCTTCTCGCCTATGTCGAGATGCTGTCGCGCGATCGCGGCCGCTTCAAGGACGCGCGGACCCGGCTCAACGAATGCCCGCTTGGCGCCGCGGCGCTGGCCGGCACTTCGTTTCCCATCGACCGCGCGATGACCGCCAAGGCGCTTGGTTTTGACCGGCCGACCGCGAATTCGCTCGACAGCGTCGCCGACCGCGACTTCGTGCTGGAAACGCTTGCCGCGGCGGCGATCTGCGCGACGCATCTGTCGCGCTTCGCCGAAGAGATCGTGCTCTGGACGACCCCGCAGTTCGGTTTCATTCGCCTCTCCGACGCCTTCTCGACCGGTTCGTCGATCATGCCGCAAAAGCGCAATCCTGACGCGGCCGAACTCGTGCGCGGCAAGACCGGGCGCGTGGTCGGCGCGCTGGTTGGCCTGCTGAGCGTCATGAAGGGCCTGCCGCTCGCCTATTCCAAGGACATGCAGGAGGACAAGGAGGGCGCGTTCGATGCGGTGCACACTCTCTCGCTGGCGCTGGCGGCGATGACCGGCATGGTCGTTGACCTCACGCCCGACCTCAAGCGCATGAAGGCCGCGGCGGGCGCCGGCTATGCCACCGCTACGGATCTGGCGGACTGGCTGGTGCGCAACCTGAAAATGCCGTTTCGCGACGCCCATCATGCGACCGGCCGGCTCGTCGCCGCCGCGTCGGCGCGCGGAATAGGGCTGGAGCGGCTGTCCATCGAGGACATGCGCGCGGTCGAGCCGCGCATCACGCAGGATATCTTTGCGGTGCTAGGCGTCGAAAGATCAGTGAGCAGCCGCACCAGTTATGGCGGGACTGCCCCAGCCAATGTCCGCAAGCAGGCTCGCACTTGGCTGAAGCGGTTAGGCTAGAGCGCAATATTGATCGGACTGAAGGTCGGCGATGAACACGCCGACAATCGGTCATTCACGGATGCGTTAGTGAGATTCAACTCATCGTTACTTGCTGCCTCAGTATTTTCCTATTTCGCCCACGAAGCGATCAGGTTTGAGATTTAGATCTCCCCGCGAAACCGGCGCTTGTTGTGCCGGCCGAGATGGCGGCGCGATGCGCTGCCGAGCCCGACAGGGCGCAGGATGTCCGTTGCTAAGCGAGCGATGAAGTCGGGGCGATCTGTGGAACTGGCGGGCGCCGGTTCTTCAGGTCGAGCCTCGAGACGCGAGGAGAGGCCTAGTTGAAGGAGCGTAGATCAGCGTTAAGAAAATGATAAAGATCAAGGTTTGACCTAGAAGTATGTTCACGAATGCGTTATTCCATCGCTAAGCGTTCACTTGTTTGCTATCGACGGACACCGTGTTGCCACATTCCCAACACAAAAGGCGCAGTATTCGAGAATAGGTTACTATCATAACAGGGGCTTATGTTTAGCCACTGCACCAGAACGGTTCTTGGCCATTTCAATCGTGGAGGTTGAAAGATGCGTAATTCATCTCTTATCGTGAGAACGGGCACTGTCGCCGCTCTCGTCGTTGGCTTGGGGGCCTTTACGATCCCCGCATTCGCCACCGTGACCGGTCCTGATCAATCGTTCCCGCAGGATGGCGTGGCGATGCACGGCATGTCGAACATTCCTATGCCGGCAGCAGGGGCGCAGGGCTTCACCGCGACATTTTCACCCGCGGGTGGCGGATGCCCACCGATCACGACACACCTGCGCAACGGCGATACGCTGGTGAGGTATCCCTCGCACTGCTGACGACCTGTTACGGCGGATAACTTCGTAAGATTATCCAGCCGGAATCGAGTGCACTCGGGCGGCAGGCTTTCAAGAGTCGAGCCGCCCGAGTTGCTTGCGAGTCGTGGCCTTGGCTGATGGAAGCGGCGCGGCGCAGACTTTGGTCCGCCAGATAGATCACGCTCGTGTTATCGGAGCGTTGTCTGCAATCTTCTCGGCTATCCGCGACCCCGCCAAGGCCGCGCAGATAATATCCGTCACGCTGTAACTATTGCCGAACCGCTGCGTATCATAAACCAGCGACGCAATTTCTGTCGGACGCACCTTCGGAGAGAAAACAATGCGATCTTCCATCAGCAGAACTGTGCTCACTTCGCTGAGCATCTTGACAATTAGCCTGGCCGCGCTTGGCGCGGTCGCCCCCGCTTCCGCCGACGTCGCCAATTGGCGAAGCGGTCAGACGCCGAGCGCATTTGCGATGGGCGACGTGAGTCTGGGCCTGGCAGGCGCTTCGCACGCCGTCGGAGACTTCACCGCCTTCTATGCGCCGGCCAGCGGCTCGGCCAACGTCTGCGCTCCCGTCGTGATCCGTCATCAAAGGACAGATACGATCGAGGTTCCCGCCAGTTGCTTCTAACCGATAATATTCGGTGCAAGAACGTCCCGTCGTTGGAGCGCGCCGGCGCCCGACGACGGGAGTCTTGTTTCTGGCTGTCGCCGAACGGCGGTCAGGCTCCAGCGTCACGCCGCCTGTTCGAGCCCGCCTTTGTCCCTGATAAATGCGATGATCGTCTCCAGGCCTTCGCCGGTTTTCATGTTCGCCATGACGAAAGGGCGCGCTTTGCGCATCAGCTTCGCGTCGCGGGCCATCACATCGAGCGAGGCCCCGACATAGGGCGCCAGATCGATCTTGTTGATGACGAGCAGGTCCGAGCGGGTGACGCCGGGGCCTCCCTTACGCGGAATCTTTTCCCCACCGGAGACGTCGATGACATAGATGGTCAGATCGGCAAGCTCGGGAGAAAATGTCGCCGCGAGATTGTCGCCGCCCGATTCCACCAGAATAAGATCAAGCGCGGGAAAGCGTCTTCGCATTTCGTCGATGGCGGCAAGATTGATCGAGGCGTCCTCGCGAATGGCGGTGTGCGGGCAGCCGCCGGTCTCGACGCCCATGATGCGCTCGGCGTCGAGCGCACCCGCCTCGACAAGGATGCGCGCGTCCTCCTTGGTGTAGATGTCGTTGGTGATCGCAGCGATGTCGAATTCGCCGCGCAGGCGCTTGCAGAGCTGTTCCATCAGCGCGGTCTTGCCTGAGCCGACCGGCCCGCCGATGCCGACGCGCAATGGCGAGTGGCTTTTTGTCATGTGCGGAACAACCTCGAATATTGGGTTTCATGTTTCATCGCCGCGATTTCGGAGCGTAGAGCGCAAGTTCCGAGATCGTCGAGCGTGGCGCCTGCCAGCGCCAGCGCCTGCGATCGAATCTTTGGCGCGAGATGCGCCAGGACTCGCTGACCATCCGTCTGGCCTATCACGCTGAGGCGTATGGCGGCGGAGACGAGATTGGCGAAGAAGCCGAGCAGGAACGCCTGCAGGCTTGCCTCGCGCGAAAGTGTGTGCCCCGCCGTGGCAAATGCGACGGCGACGCAATAGGCGACCGGCTCATCGGCATCGTGAGGCCAGCAGGCAAACGCCGGGCACGGCCATGCGGCGCGGATCGCGGTCATAAAGGCGCCGCCCTGCGCGACGGCCTCGAGCCGCCGCTCGCTCGATCCGCACAACGCCACCGCGAGTTCGTTGATCTCGCCGAGCTCGCGCCAGTCGGCCGCGACCGTCGCGCGATACGCGCAGGCGAACAGCACGGCGTCGGAGCGCGGCGCGCCGAAATCAAGGAGGTCGTCGAGCCATTCGGTCAGCGTCGCGGCGTCTCTGATGTCGCCCGCTTCGACGACCCATTCCAGCCCGTGCGAATAAGCATAGGAGCCGACGGGAAAAGCCGGCGACAGCCAAACCAGCAGCGGCAGATCGCCGACCTCGGGAAGATCAGCGCCTGGCGTTTGCATCGGGCGCGTGATGATGATCGTGATGGTCGTGATCGTGATCGCAATCGGGGCCGTGGACATGCGCGGCGTGATCATGGCCATGATCGTGATGCGCATGATCGTGCCCGTGATGCGTGTGATCGTGGCGCTCATGTCCGTGCGTGGACGCGCCTTCGACATACGCGCCGCCTTCCGGATTGAACGGCGCTTCGATCGTGACGATGCTGGCGCCCAGCCGTTGCGCCATGTCCTCGATGACATGATCGCGGCGTATGCGCAGGCTCTTTTTCGTCAACTCAGTTGGCAGATGGCGGTTGCCGAGATGCCACGCGACGCGCGTCAGCGCTGCCGCATCGGCGCAGCGGATTTCCGCCAGCGGCTCAGGCGCGGCGACGACTTCAACGATGCGCCCGTCCTCCAGCGCCAGCCCGTCTCCGCCGCGCAGCATCACGGCGTCGGGCAGATCGAGCAGGAACGCCAAGCCGCCGACGCCGGTCATGGCGATGCGCCGGCGATGGCGCTCGTCATAGTCGAGCACGACGGTGTCGGCGGGCTCTCCGGACCACGAGCCGGCGGGTTTAACGGAGTGAGCGTGCAGCATGTTTTTCCATCGGTGAGAGGCCGCGCAAAGGCCGCCATGCAAGCGATACGACGGTTGGGCGCGGCAGGGAAGGGCGGTTGCGCTTGGGCCTCCCTGTGAACGGTTGGAGGGGGCGCCCTTTTCCGTCGCGATGTGGCGTTTTCAAAGGGTTACAGCGTAATTTTCCGCCGCATCGACGATCTCGGTCGCCAGCAGGGCGCGCAGCGGTTCCGCCGCGGACGACGCGCCGGAAGCTCGCGTAAAACCCTGACGCTTGCTGGGCGCGTCGGAAATAGCGGAGTTCTCGTGCATGCGCCTGGTCCTGCTGAATTAATTATCAGAAATTTACGCTAGCACAAATTCTGTTATTCAGCAATATAAATCGACCGATTTCCCGCAGCCGGGTCCGATGCCTTCCCCCAGACCGATTGTTCCTAGGCCGCCTTGTCGTCCGATTTGATCAGCGCGCAGCCGGTGATGAGCCACTGCCCGTCGGGCTGGCGGGCGAGCTTGTACAGCGCCTTCCACACCTGGCCGTCGTCGTCGACGAAGGTGGCGGTCTGTTCGATCTCGTCGGCGCCGACCTTCGCCTCGCCGAATTCAACGCTGCGGTGATGATAGACCGGCGCGTAGCGCTCCCGCACCATCGACAGGAACACGCCTGCGTCCGGAAAAATCTGCTTGATGCCAGGCGCCGCGATCGCATAGGCGGCGCGCGCGTCGGGGGAGGCGTTTGCGTTTTGGGCGAGCGCTGGACCGCCGAGCAGGGCCAGCCACAGCCCGATGGTGATGATGCTTCCAGAGACTTTTTTCGCCATCGCTCAATCCTCCGCGCCGTCTAAAGCATTACGTGGGAGTCGCTGTCCGGTTTCACCCCGCGGATCCTGGCAGTTTTCGCAGTTGTCTCGCGGGGCGCGGACCAGCGGCTCTGGCGATTAGCGCCTGCTTCTGCACGTCGCCTTTGGCGACATTCGCAACGGAGTCTTGAGCGGAATCTGCGATTGGGATGCTTGAGACAGTCGCTCGTATCAAAAGCGTTGATTGGTCGGTGAGCATGATCCACAGTTCGCTTATCGAAGCGTGGCGTGGGCGGGTGACCGTGTAGACAATGCGGTCGGCTATGGCCTCGGCCTGTAGGACTTTTGTGGTTTTGTAGAACGTGTCGATCGCCTCGCGCATGACACCGCGCGGATTCTCAGGACGCGATGTCCGTGGATCGGGACAAAGCGGCGTGGTCGCGCATGTCCTTGAGCCGAGCCTCGATCGCCGGAGTGATCATGGCAAGGCCGTCGCTGCCGCCGACAAACACCTGCGGCGGATTTGCCAGGCGGGTGAGTTCGACAAGCGCATCGCCGAGCTTGTCGGGGCTGCCGGTCTGCTTGCCATCATAGGGGGACCACATCGCCTCCGCCGTGCCCTCATGCGCGTAATCCGCGATGGTGCTGTCGGCGTATCTGATGTTGCTGGCGGCGAGCAGGTCGGTGAGGAAAAAGCCCGGCTCGACGACCGTGATTTTGATGCCGAACTGGCCGACTTCCTGCGCCACTGCGAGCGAGAGACCTTCGACCGCGAACTTGCTCGCGCCATAGGCGCTGCAATGCTTCTGGCCCACCACGCCGGCGACGGAGCTAATATTGATGATATGGCCTGACCGCTGCCGGCGCATCACCGGCAGGGCGGCGCGCATCACGAAGGCGACGCCCCAGAAGTTGGTCGAAAACTGACCCTCAAGGGCGGGGACGGTAAGCTCCTCAAAATTGCCGAGAAGACTGTAGCCCGCATTGTTGACAAGGACATCGATGCGGCCAAACCGCTGCGCCGCCTGCTCGACAGCTATCCTGGCCTTCGCTTCGTCGGCCACATCCAGCTCGACGAAGGCGAGCTTGTCGTCGCTGTGACCGTCAAGCGCCTTGCGCACTTTGTCGAGGTTTCGGCCCGAGGCGACCACGCGATCGCCGGCCTTGAGAGCCGCCTTGGCAATTCCAGCGCCGATACCGCTACCTGAGCCGGTAATGAACCATACTTTACTCACGTTACTTGCTCCAATGCCCAGAGTTAAGTGAGGACTTCGATTTTTCCCGACCCCGACGACCCTACGCGATTTCCAATCATGTGATTAGAGGCTATGTTTGCCTTGGACTTATAACCAAGGAGCATGAATGGCGAGGGAAACCGTAACCGACCTGATTGCCTTCCTGGCGGTGGCGCGGGAGCGGAATTTTACCCGGGCCGCTGCGCAGTTGGGCGTGTCGCAACCGGCCCTCAGCCGCACCATTCGCGCTCTTGAGGCCCGCCTCGGCGTGCGGCTCCTGACGCGAAGCACCCGCAGCGTTGTGCCGACCGAGGCGGGCGAGCGCCTCCGCCATACCGTTGGACCGTATTTCGATGGGATCGATGCCGCGTTGGCTGCCCTGAACGCCATGCGCGAAAAGCCCGCCGGTAGCCTTCGCATCACATCGGTTGAACACGCCTCGGATACGATTCTCGCGCCTGCCGTGACCCGGCTCTTAACGATTTATCCGGACATTCGGGTGGAGATCATCAACGACTACGGGCTAACCGATATCGTGGCCGAGCGATTCGATGCTGGCGTGCGCCTAGGCGAGCAGGTCGCCAAAGACATGATCGCCCTGCGGATCGGACCCGACTTCCAGCAAGCTCTTGTCGGCGCGCCATCCTACCTCGCCCGGCAACCGAAACCGCATACGCCACACGATCTGACCGCTCACGCTTGCATCAATTTGCGGGTGCCGACGTCGGGCGGCCTCTGGTCTTGGCCGTTTGTAAAAGACGGGCGCGAGCTGAGGGTGCGGGCCGAAGGGCCGCTAACGTTCAACGCGATTTCGCTGATCCTCAACGCCGCCCTGGCGGGTCTTGGTCTAGCGTATCTGCCCGAGGGCCTTGTGCAGGCTCACGTGGCTGCGGGCCGCCTTATTCGGGTTCTTGCGGACTGGTCGCCGGTCATGACCGGCTATCATCTCTACTATCCGAATCGGCAGTCAAGCCCAGCCTTCGCCCTGTTGGTTGAGGCGCTACGGCACCGCTCGTAATTCTTGATATTTAAAAACACGAATCAACGTGGCCGCTCGGCCGAGGCCGGTGCGTCGGCGCGGGAACCAGATGTCAGATTTTGACCATTAGCGAACTGTCCCTAGAATGCGTTTCCACAGTTCCGCCAGCAACGCGCTTGCCGAGGACGAAATAGGCGACGATTACCGCCAGCGGCAGCAGCGCCGGAAATCCGGTCAGATTGAAACCATGGCTGGTCATACCGCCCAGCAGCCGACCGATAATGTAGCGCAGTCGTAAGCGCTTCAGCCATTTTTGTTTCCGGGGCGAGCGGCACGCGCCTAAAATGGCAGATCGAACTGAATATCGCTTTCAGTAAGCGCTTATGACGCACTCACCCTCTCTCCAGAAACGCCAGCACGCCCGCCTTATAGACCTTGTCCCCGACCGCAAGGTTATGATCGCGCCCCGGTATCTCCAGCGCCTCGCCCTTCGGGAACATCGCCGCCAGACGATGCGGATCGCCGGCGACTTCGTCCTTCGTGCCGACGGCCACCAGCGTCGGGCAGGCGACGCGGGCGACTTCTTCGCGGCTGAGCGTTTGGCGCGAGCCGCGGATACAGGCGGCGAGCGCAGCGCGGTCGCTCTTGGTCTGATCGGCGAAGGCGCGAAACATTTTTTGCATTGGGTCGATCAGCGCGGTCGGGTCAGGCGCCTCCATCGCCTCGGCGATCTTCAAGGGCAGGCCGACGCCGTCGACGAGATGATCGCCCAACCCGCCAAGGATGAGCGACCGCACGCGCTCGGGGTGCGCCAGCGCCAGAAAGGCGCCGATCCGCGCGCCCATCGAATAGCCCATCACGTCGGCGACGCCGACGCCGAGATGATCGAGCAGCCGGCGCGCGTCTTCGGCCATCATCGTCGAGTGATAGTCTTCGGGCCTGTAAAGCTTTTCACTCGCCCCGTGGCCGCGATTGTCAAACGCGATCACCCGCCGCCCCGCGCCGGTGAGGGTCGCCACCCAGCGTGGATTCACCCAGTTGATGCGGTGACTTGAGGCGAAGCCGTGGATCAGCAGGATCGGCGGGCCAGCATCCCGCGCTGTCGGCGGCTCGTCGATGAAGGCGAGACGCACGCCGGCGGAAATAAACTCGTGCACATCGGTCCCCTGTCGTCGTGCAGAGCCTAACACGCCGCGCAGGGGCGCCCAATCCACATTCCTCTTGCTATAAGGGCGAGACAGCGCGATGCGGCGGGCGCTTTCTCGACGAGGCCAGAATGTCCCAACTCACTCCCAGCTACGACAAAATGTCCTACAAGCGGTGCGGTCGCTCCGGCTTGAAGCTGCCGCAGATTTCGCTGGGCCTGTGGCACAATTTCGGCGCCGAAGCCGATCCCGCTAACGGTCGCCATATCGTTCGCACCGCGTTCGAACTTGGCATCACGCATTTCGATCTCGCCAACAATTACGGCCCGCCGCCCGGCAGCGCGGAATATGCGTTCGGCGCGATTCTGAAGTCCGACCTCGCCGCGCATCGCGACGAAATCGTCGTCTCCACCAAGGCCGGCTATCACATGTGGGACGGCCCTTACGGCGAATGGGGCAGCCGCAAATACATGCTGGCCAGCCTCGACCAGAGCCTGAAGCGCCTCGGCCTCGACTATGTCGACATCTTCTACTCCCACCGCTTCGATCCCGATACGCTGCTCGAGGAGACGATGGGCGCGCTCGACACAGCGGTGCGGCAGGGCAAAGCGCTGTATGTCGGCATTTCCTCCTATAGCGCGCGCGATACGCGTCAGGCGGCGGCGATCCTGCGCCGGCTCGGCACGCCGTGCCTCATTCACCAGCCTCAATATTCGATGTTCAACCGCACCATCGAGGGCGACAACCTGCTCGATGCCCTGGATACTGAGGGAATCGGCTCGATCGTGTTCTCCCCGCTGGCGCAGGGCATGTTGACCGACAAATATCTGGGCGGCGTTCCCGCGGGCAGCCGCGCCTCCCACCCGGGATTTTTCCCGCAGCGCTTCCTCAGCCCGGATAATCTGGCGCGCGTCAAGGCGCTCAACGAAATCGCGCGCGCGCGTGGCCAGTCGCTGGCGCAGATGGCGCTGGCCTGGGTGCTGCGCAGCGGCAGAGTGACATCAGCGCTGATCGGCGCCAGCAGCGCCGAACAGGTCAAGGAATGCGCCGCCGCATTGGCGTTGCCGCGATTCACGCCGGACGAATTGACGGCGATCGACGCGCATGCGGCCAAGATCGGCGAGGCGCTGTAGCGCGCATGATCCCCAATTCGCAGCGAGCCTTCAACTTTGATCTCGGCGAAAACGCCGAGATGATCCGCGAGTCCACGCGCGATTTTGCCGCGATGGAGATTGCGCCGCGCGCGGCCGCAATCGATCGCGACAATGCATTTCCGCGCGATCTCTGGCCGAAGATGGGCGCGCTTGGACTGCACGGGATTACCGCTTCGCCTGATTATGGCGGGCTGGGGCTCGGCTACGTCGAGCACTGCGTGGCGATCGAGGAAGTCTCGCGCGCCTCCGCGTCGGTGGGGCTGTCCTATGGCGCGCATTCAAACCTCTGCATCAACCAGATCACGCGCAACGGCACTGAAGCGCAGAAGCGTCGCTATCTGCCCAAACTGATTTCCGGCGAGCATGTCGGAGCGCTGGCGATGTCCGAGCCCAACGCCGGCTCCGACGTCACCTCCATGACCGCGCGGGCGGACCGGAAGGGCGATCGGTTCGTGCTGAATGGCGCGAAAATGTGGATCACCAACGGGCCGCACGCCGACACGCTCGTCGTCTACGCCAAGACCGACCCGGCGGCCGGAGCGCGCGGCATCACCGCGTTTCTCATCGAGCGCGGCATGAAAGGATTTTCGCACGGCGCAAAGCTCGACAAGATTGGCATGCGCGGCTCCGACACATCGGAACTCGTCTTCGCCGATTGCGAGGTTCCCCAGGAGAATGTGCTTGGCGAAGTCGGGCGCGGCGTCAATGTGTTGATGTCCGGGCTCGACTACGAGCGCGTTGTCCTCGCAGCCGGGCCGCTCGGCATCATGCAGGCGGCGATGGATCTGGCGCTCCCGTATATCCACGAGCGCAAGCAGTTTGGTCAGCCAATCGGCGCGTTCCAGCTCGTGCAGGCGAAAATCGCTGACATGTATGTCGCGATGAATGCCTCGCGCGCCTATGTCTATGCCGTGGCAAAAGCCTGCGATCGCGGCGAAACCACGCGCGAGGACGCCGCCGGCGCGATCCTGTATGCCGCCGAGCGCGCGACGCAGGTCGCGCTCGACGTGATCCAGCTGCTCGGCGGCAACGGCTACACCAACGATTATCCCGCCGGCCGGCTCCTGCGCGACGCAAAACTGTATGAGATCGGCGCTGGAACCAGCGAGATCAGACGGATGCTGATCGGGCGGGAATTGTTTGCGAAGAGCGAGGGGTGATGCCTTCGTCTGGATTCCGGCGTTCGCGGGAATGACAGCGGCGCTAACGAAACATACAAACTGTCACTCCCGCGAACGCGGGAATCCAGAGTCGAGGAACAAAAGCTACGTGACAACATCCCGGCTCGTCTCCGGATCGAACATGCGGGCGCTTTCCGACTCGCCGCCGGTCGAATGGCTCGTCGCGCCAGGTCTCACGGATTACAATCCCGCCGTCGCCGAAATGGAATCGCACGCTTCCGCTATCGCCGACGGCCGCGCGGCCGAGCGTGTGTGGCTGGTCGAGCATCCCCCGCTCTATACGGCGGGAACCAGCGCGCGCGATGCCGATCTGATCGACGCCCGCTTTCCCTTGCATCGCACCGGGCGCGGCGGGCAATATACCTATCACGGGCCTGGGCAGCGTGTCGCTTACGTGATGCTCGATCTCAAGCGCCGCCGCCCCGACGTGCGCGCGTTCGTTAGTGCGCTTGAGGGCTGGCTGATCGACACTCTGGCGGCGTTCGAAGTCGCGGGAGAACGGCGCGAGACGCGCGTTGGCGTCTGGGTGCGCCGTCCCGACAAACCTGCTGGCCTCAATGGCGAGATGGCGGAGGACAAGATCGCCGCGCTCGGCATTCGCGTGCGCCGCTGGGTGTCCTTTCACGGCATTTCGCTCAACGTCGCGCCCGACCTGTCGCATTTCTCCGGCATCGCCCCATGCGGAATACGCGAGGCGCATTACGGCGTGACGAGCCTGCGCGATCTCGGGCGGGCGACGACATTTGGCGAAGTCGATGCGGCGCTGCGCGCGGCTTTCGAGACGCGGTTTGGCGCGACAGTGGACGCGGATTAACAGCGCCCTTACCCCGATCCCGTGCCCAGCATGAAGTCGAGCATCATCTGGCGGGCCGGCGCTCACGCGGTCGCGGCCGAGGTTGGACACAAGCGCGATCAGGCGGGCGGACCGGGTTGCGTCGACGTCGTGGATGATAAGTTCGCGCACCCCCGCTTCGAGCAGCGCAATGGCGATGGCGCTGCCCGCCCCGCCGGCGCCGACCAGCAGCACGCGCGCAGCCTCCAGCCGGGCGCCCCGGTCATTCTGCGCCTTCACGAAGGCGAGGCCATCGAGCATATCGCCATGCCACGAAAGGTCGGGGTTGCGGCGCATGACGCTCACGACGCCCAGCAGATTCGCCTGCCTGGAGCTGGTGGCGCAATACGTAAACGCGGCGAATTTATGCGGCATGGTGACCAGCAGGCCATCGATGTTGGGGATGAGCGAGAGGCCGCGCATGACGCCCTCCAGGCGCCCCTGCGGAACTTGCATCGGCACGCAAACGCCATTGTGGCCGCGCGCCGCGAAACCGCTGGTCAAGCGTTGCGGCGATTTCACGAATGCGATGGGATCGCCGATGATCGGGAACAATCGTGTCTTGCCGCTCAGGCTTTGAACCGCCCCGGGTTTGCCGGAGGCCCCAACTCTTGAGAGGATGGGGCTATGGAAACGAAGAAGAAGACCTCGAACAAGTTCTCGTCTGAGGTGCGGTCTCGCGCGGTCCGGATG
>Ga0075030_100002387_pt1 | contig 17005 bp, 13 predicted proteins | sample LitLauG_LLR_2012_FD_71393 | JGI IMG/M metagenome (GOLD analysis project Ga0075030, IMG submission 71393) | Freshwater sediment microbial communities from Pennsylvania, USA - Little Laurel Run_MetaG_LLR_2012 | ecosystem: Environmental > Aquatic > Freshwater > Creek > Sediment | place: USA... | reverse complement strand
CAGCAATGATCCATGACCCTCGCGCCCACTCTCGCTCAAAAAATACGAAATGACCCACTCATGAAATCCTCGAAAGTCTTCCTCTTCTCCGGATCGCTGCTCGTAATTTGTCTCGGCGGTCTGTTCGCGTGCCGCCGGTCCGGCCACGGATCCTCCGAAGCAGACACTGGCCCCCGTATTCTATGGTCCTACAATTCCGGTTCCGACCTTGTCTCCGGAATAGCTCTCGCTCCCAACGGCACCGTCCACTTCGCCTCCGACAAAGGCATCTTTGCCCTTTCCCCCGAAGGCAAATTACTCTGGAAAGCTCCGCTGCCCTCCGGCCCGGTCATCGCCGCCCCAACCCTCTCGCCCACCGGCACCCTCTACGCCACCAGCCAATCCGGCAAACTCTTCGCCCTCGACACTTCCGGCAACCTGACTTGGCAATCCGCCGCCACCAACCACAAATTCTTCACTTCACCTGCGCTCGGCACCGGCGATGCACTCTACGTCACAGACGACTTCACCGACATCTTCGCTTTTTCCCCAAGCATCGGCCCCGACGTCACCTGGAAACAAATGACCTTCAGCCCCACCGGCCCGCGCGAAGACATCCTCCTCGGCACCAACACCGGCCCCTACGGCTATGGCCCCGGCGAGGCTCGCTCCTCTCCCGTCATCGCCGCTGACGACACCATCTATCTCGCCCATCAACAGTGGCTCTACCACCTCAATTCGCACGGAGATGTTCTCTGGTTCGTTCAGCTATCCAGCAGCCCGCTCGGTTTTCCTGCTATCGGTACAGATGGCGTGGTCTACGTCGAAGGCCACGGTCCTCCCGTCCTCTTCGCCATCGGCCCCGAAGGCAAGCAGCACTGGTCCGTGCGTCTTTCCAACCGTTTGCTCGGCTCACCCGTCGTTGACAGCGCCGGGGTCATTTATCTCTGTGATTCCAATTTCGTCAAAGCCGTCCTGCCCGATAGCCAGAGCAAATGGTATACACAGGCCGACTGCAATTCCGGTCCAGCCCTCGCCGCCGACGGCACAATTTATCTTGGAATGAACCGCCGTGAACCCGGTCGCGGCCCTCACGCCACTTCTCTCGCCGCCTTCGCTCCCGACGGCCACCTCAAATGGAAACTCGAGATCAACGGAATCGTTCGCGACGCCCCCGCCATCGCCCCCGATGGCACCATCTTCTTCACCACCGACAAAGGCAACGCCTACGCCGTTTCCGACGCCGGCTCTCCTCCCATGGACTCCCCCTGGCCTCGCTTCCAGCACGACGCTCAGAACTCCGGCCAGTCCCGCTTCTGATCAGCTTAATTTCACAATAAATCCTTTATCTGCAACACTTATGGCTCTTCGCCCAGCATTGCAAACAGGTTCCCGACGTTCAGGGCGAGGTACCCCCAAAGTCCCAATTTGCTTCCCCGTCCTAGTACATCCGTACTTCTCAAAATTGAATCGTTTTTGTATCCGCAGTCCTATTGTTACCTGGGCCTTACACAGATACACTCTCTCTTCAATCAGGAGGACTTCTTTGACTGGTTCCGAACGCCGCACCACCCAGCGCTTTTCCATGCGGCTGCCGCTCACCGTTCGTTGGACGACGGGAGCCGCGGTTGGAGAAACCAGCACCGAGTCTCGGGACGTCAGCTCCCGCGGTGTCTATTTCTTCCTTTCCAAGGATGTCCGGGAAGGCTCGCCCGTCGAGATTCTGCTGACTCTCCCCAACGAGATCACTCTGGCGGGACCTGTACGTGTCCGCTGCCTCGGCCGCGTACAGCGCACCGAGCCCCGCGATGAGGGCGCCGTCGGCGTAGTTGCTGCCATCGAGCGTTACGAATTCCTTCGCGGCGACGAAGAGAAGTAGATTTTAGCCGTCACGGCGTAGTAAAGCTTTCTGCCGCGACGAAAAAAGCTAAAGTTTTGGGAAGCGAAATCCCCCGCTTCCTGGTTCACAGCCGCCCGAACTTTTGCGGCGGCAAGAAATCGCAGGCCGAATTGGCAACGTTTTCCCGGCCCTGCGGCAAAGAGCTCTCCAACATTGTTCTGCCTCACGGGAGAACAATGTTCAAAGAGTTTCTTGCTGAGAGTTTAGAAGGTTTCTAACGAGTTTCCTGCTCGCTCACTGCGGAGGCGGACAGGATAAGCCGGGGTGCCTTGGCCCCTCAGCGAAGCTACCCCGGCGCTTTTTCTCCTTCAACTTCCCTCCGAAAAGCGTCCCCACTTTCAATCTTCAACTATCAACTTCTCCGAGGTCTTTCTTTTGCCCCTTTGGTAATTTCTATTTCCAGTTTCTACTTCAAATGTTTCAGCAACAACCTGCCCACTAAGCCCGCAAATCCGTCATGCCACGCATGAGTCATCATCCCCGGCCGCAGGCTCTTCTGGGTCTCGGCAAGAATCCCGAAGAGCAGTCCATAAATCGCGATGACCGCCGCGGATCTCGCCCCTTGATAAATATGCCCGGCGCCAAACACCGCCGCTGAAAGCAGCACGCCTCCCGCGACGTTGCCCGTCCACGCAATAAATTGCTTCTGGAAATAGCCGCGAAAGATGGTTTCTTCGCAAATTCCCGCCGTCACCGATACCAGGACCCACAAAAGGACTTCCACGCGCGTTTGCGGGAGCATAAAGCGAATCGCCTCGCCGCCTCTCGGCGTGTGCAGCGCGATCGCCGCGCAAAGCAAAATCACCAGTGCCGTGCCCCAGAAACCGGCAGCCACCGCGATATCCAGGAAAAAAGCCTTGGCGCTGTTCCATCTTCCGCCGATCAATGCGCCCATCGAAGAGCCCTGCCGGCGCACGCCCCACGCGATATACGCGACCAGGGCCCATTCCCACAAAATCGTGACGATATACATGGCGGCGCGATGCGGATTGCCCGCCACTCGCATGCGCGCCGCGCCGAAATACCCCCAAGCGCTCCAAGCCGCAATGATCGCCAGTAGAAGCACGGTATGCCAGGCCGCTGCAACCGCCGGCCTGCGCTCGGGCAGGTTTGCTTGCGAGATAGCGAGTGAATCCGTAGCCAAGAGGTCACCTCGGTTGATGGGGTGAATCCGCAGCGGGGAAACAGGAACCGCTAATCTCCCGATTGGCGTCGTCGCAATTGCAGCCGCCCAAACGCAAAAAGGGAACGTTCAAAAGCTCTCGTACTAATACGTCCCCGCGGACCAAATGATTTCGCGCCGACGTCTATTCAGAGCCTGCTCTTACAGGATAGCTGAACAGTGGGCTCTTTACTCTTCTCCCCTTCCAATTTCGAGTTTCTGATTTCAAGTTTCTAATCCCCCCGTTACCTCTGCGCCGCCTGTACTTATGGGCAGGCGATTTTCACAGCTCTAGTGCGAGAGGATGAAACCAGCCCAGTAGAAATCTGACCTGCACCGGGGGACCGCGCCGTGCCCGGAAGAACTCGAGTGCAGGAGTTTCATTTTTTGTAGGGGCGGGCCTTGGCCCGCCCGCTCTTCGAATCAGTACGGCCAGGCAATTTAGGCCGCCGGAGAAGCAAGCATGTCCGAGCGCGGACAAAGAGAGTCGGGGGAAACCGTTCGCATGGGCCTGGAACTGAACGCCATCAAAGAAATCGAAGAACTGAAAAGCGAAATTGCCGCGGACAATTCCACCGCTGTGGGACCTCCGAGCGAAGAGGCCGACGGAATCTCTCTCCTGGAGTTGGCTGAAATCCTGGATCAACACAAGGTCTGGGTGGAATCCGGCGGCGAATCCGGCGTCAAAGCCGATCTCTGCGGAATCAATTTGGCCAAAGCCGACCTCACCGGCGTTAATTTGCAGGGCGCCAGTTTGATTCGAATGAACCTCGCGGGCGCGGACCTATCCATGGCCAATTTAAGGGGTGCCAGCCTGGTGCGTTCGAATCTCCAGAACGCCAATTTGTTGGGCACGGAACTCCGAGGCGCTAATCTAATGGGCGCCAACCTTTATGGCGCGGAAGGCTTATGGTTCGGCCGGCTGGGTGGAACGAATTTATTCGATGCGGTGCTGCCCGAATCGATTTCCGCGGTGGACAGTTCCAAAGCGATCGGCGACGCGACCAAAGTCGCGCGCTGGTTTTACTTCCTCACTGTTGGAGTGAGCTTGCTCTGCTGCGCGCTGATTGCCTTTACGACCGATGTGCGGCTTCTGCTAAACACGTCCGCGATACCTTCCTTGAAGTTAGGCAACGTGCTGCCCATGACCGGTCTTTATCTTGGTGGCCCGCTTGTGCTTCTGGCCCTTTCGCTACGCTTTCATTTTCTGCTGCTGCGGTTGTGGGGCAGCATGGCCGCTCTCCCCGCCGTTTTTAAAGATGGAGAAACGCTGGAAAAGGACGGGCCGTGGTACCTGATGGGTCTAGTGCGCCGGCATTTCCGGTGGCAGAACGATACAAAATCGGCGATGACTACGTTCGAAACCGTGCTCTCGACAGTGCTGGCTTATTGGATTGTGCCGGTGACGATGTTTTTCTTCTGGGTCCGCTATCTGCCGAAGCAGGATTTCCGCGGAACGCTTTTGCATGTTTTGTTGATAACGTTTTCGGTGGCCACGGCAACTTGCGTTCCTTTTGTCGTCTCGCGCGTGCTGCGGCCGGGCGACATCCGTCTGCCCAAATCGAAAAATATCATTCGAATGATCCTGGGGACCACGCGCGCGGCCCTGGCCACCGGTTGCCTTCTTTTTCTCTTTTCTCTCGGCGTGAACCGCGGATTGCCGTTCGACCACGGCACATCGGCGGGAGAATCCCCTGCCGACGTGAAACGCTGGGCTTCCATGGTTTTTCAATCCGTGGGCTACCGTCCGTACGCGGAGGTAACGGAAGCGTCGCTGTCGACGCCTCCGCCCCAGGGCGAAGCCTGGACCCAGGAAACGGTCGAAGGAATTGCTGGCGCGCGTCTGAACCAAATGAATTTGCGTTTCGCACGCGGCTACCGCGCATTTTTGATCAACGCAAAACTCTGGCGCGCCAATCTCGATGGAGCTTACCTTTCCGAGGCGGACCTCCGTGGAAGTAATTTGCGAGAAGCGTTGCTGAGGTCGGCGATTTTGGATCGCGCTCAGGCGGCACACGCGGTTTTGGTCTCCGCCAACGCGACGGGAGCTAATTTTTCCGCAGCAGACCTGCGATTTGCTGACCTCTCGTATGGAACTTTTGAGAACGCGGTGCTTTCGAACGCGAAAATTTCCGGAGCCTCGCTGTACGCGGTAAATTTGAGGAATGCCCAACTCCTTCGAACGGACCTTTCGCGGTCAGACATGCGCGATAGCCGGCTCGAGCATGCGGTGCTTTCGTTTGCGAATTTGGAGCAAACGGATTTGTCGTCCGCCCGGCTTGGGGAAGCGAACCTGACCGGCGCAATTCTCAAAGGAACCATTCTCCTTGACGCGGATCTCAAGAAAGCGGACCTGCGCGGAGCTTTCCTAACGGGCGGCGCGATTTTGCGTGGAGCGGAACTCGATGGCGCGAACCTTGCGGGAACGGATTTGCGAGGCGCCTCGGGAATTACGGCGTCGCAGGTATGTTCTGCTTTACACGGGCGCGCGGCGTTGATGGATCCAGACCTGGCGGCGGAAGTACAAAGCCATTGTGGGGCATCTCAGTAGCAAGCGCTGAGGTAGCTTAGCCGGCGGATTGCGTTTGCGGAGCCTAAGCCCGGAAGCCGGTCTGAGAAGCACGGAAGCGCTCCGATCGGAAAAAATGCCTTTTGAGGATTTCGGTCACTTTCTCAGGGTAAGGCTTGCCCACCGTCTGTGTTAGACTGCGCGAACAGCCCCCAAGAATTCCATGACTGCGCCTCTGCAAGACGAAAAGGTGATTCGATTCGGTCCGTACGAGCTTGACCTGGGCGCCCTCGAACTGAGAAAAGCAGGATTTCGAGTAAGACTTCAGGAACGACCCTTCGAGATTCTCACCATCCTTCTGAAACGGCCGGGCGAAGTGATTACAAGGGAGGAGTTCCGCCAGCGCTTGTGGCCGGCGGACACGTTTGTAGACTTCGACCATAGTCTAAATTCAGCGATCAACAAACTGCGCCAAGCGCTCAACGATGACGCAGACGATCCGCGCTTCATCGAAACAGCCGGGCGCCGCGGTTATCGATTCATCGCCGCCACTAGCCCCAGCGTCCGTGCCGCGGTGCCGCCGGCGGAGTTGAAACAATCAATTGAGATTGGAAAGCCAGAAGTTCAGAAGCCGCTAGAGCGGCGGTGGCGGCAAACAGTGTTAATTGCCGCGAGTCTCCTGGCTCTCACCGGCATATTGGGCATTGTCTGGCTGTTGCCGCACCGCCCCTTGCACGCAATTACAGACCAAGATTCCATCGTGCTGGCCGATTTTGATAACACCACCGGCAAGACCGTCTTCGACGGAGCGTTGAAAGAGGCACTTGCGGTGCAATTGGCGCAGTCCCCGTTTTTGCATTTCGTTTCCGAGGATCGCGTGCGCGAAACATTGCGATTCATGGGGCGACCCAAAGGGGAAAAACTGGTGCTGCCAACCGTGCGTGACGTGTGCGAGCGGGTGCATGCGACGGCTTTCGTTGCCGGTTCGATTCGGCTGTTGGGCTCGCACTTTGTGCTGGCAGTGGACGCCGTGAATTGCCAGAACGGGGAGACGCTGGCGCAAGCGCAAGTTGAAGTGCAGTCGCAAGAACAAGTGCTGAAAGCCCTGGGACAAGCCGCGCAAATCGTGCGTGCAGACCTGGGCGAGTCTTTGAGTACCCTTCAGAAATACGACGTTCCCGTTCAAGAAGCCAGCACGTCCTCCCTGGAAGCGCTCAAAGCTTATACCCTGGGCGAGGAAGAGCGATCCCGCGGAGACGAGATCGAATCTCTCTCTCTTTTCGCTAACGCCATTAAGCTGGACCCCAACTTTGCCATGGCTTATGCGCGCATGGGCGCGGCGTACAACAATTTGGGGGAGAGCGAAAAAGCGGCCGAGTACTCGAAAAAAGCTTTTGACCTTCGGGAACACGTCACCGAAGCGGAGAAGCTTTATCTGGAAATACGCTACTACCAGATTGTGACCGGAGAAATTGACAAGGCCACGCAGACGTATGAGTTCTGGAAACAGATTTATCCGCGAGAGTGGACCCCCTACAACGGGTTGGCTGCCCGCTATCAAATCGTCGGCGAGTATGACAAAGCGGTGGAGAACGCCATCACCGCGCTCAAGCTGGCACCCGACAATATCCTCCCCTATGCAAATCTGGCAACTTCCTATCGCTCGCTGAACCGTTTTGCGGAAGCAAAAGAAATTTGCGAGAAAGCGATGGCGATCAAGCGGGATAGTTCCTACACTCACGCGGTCAGTTTTGAGATCGGTTTTATTTTGGCCGACAAGACTGCGATGCAACGGGAGATCGACTGGGCCGGGGGCACACCTCGAGAGGCGGACATGCTTACCGCTGAGGCCCTCACCGAGATTTCCGCCGGGCGATTGCGCCCGGCCCGCCGTTTTTTTGAAGCTGCCCACCAGGAGGCGCAAAAAAGAGGTCTGCCGGAAAATGCCGCCTTTTCGATGACCTGGGAAGCGCTGGCGGAAGCGGACCTTGGAAATCTTCCACAAGCGCGGGCTCTCGCGAACAAAGCGATGACTTTAAGCAAGGGGATCGATGCGCAGGAGACCGCTGCTGAAGCTCTGGCCCTTTCGGGAGATTTCTCGAAAGCCGAGGCGCTTGCGGAGGACCTGTACAAGCGATTTCCTCAGCATACTCCGCTCAATGGAGTTTCCCTGCCCACCATCCGCGCCACCATCGCGATGCGCCGCGGCAATCCTGAGCAAGCGATTGATCTCCTCCAACCTGCCGTTCGGTATGATTTGAGCGAATTTTCGACCCTTGCTGCGGTGTATATACGCGGGCTTGCTTATCTGAGTGCGCGATCCGGAAACGAAGCCGCTCGAGAATTTCAGAAGATATTGGACCACAGCGGGATCGCACCCACTTCACCACGGCATGTCCTGGCCCGGCTGGGCCTCGCGCGGGCCTATGCCTTGGCGGGGGAGAAAGAGAAAAGCCGGGAGACGTATCAAGGATTCTTTGCCGCGTGGAAAGACGCCGAAGCGGACATCCCGATTTTGCGCGAAGCGCGAAAAGAATTCGCCAAACTGAAGTAGCTCTGCGCTCCAAGAATCAAGAAAATGGACGCGGATCTATCGCGCTCCCGCGGCTTGTGCGAATGCAGCTTCTGGCTCGCTCTTCGGTTCGGGCAATACCTGCACCTGAATGCTCGCTTGCGCTGTCGCTGTGGGATAAGTCGCATAGAGCGCCATGCCGGTAAGGAGAGCTCCGCCCAGAATATTTCCGATGGTGACAGGAAGCAGGTTCCAAAGAAGGGCTTGAGCGATGGAGATGGGCGCGCCAAGCATCATGCCCGAAGGGATGACGAACATGTTGACGACGGAATGTTCGAAACCGAGAGCGAAGAAAGTCATGATGGGAAGCCACATGGCGGCGATCTTGCCGACGGTGGATCGCGAGACCAAGGCCAGAACAGCGCCGATGGTCACCATCCAATTGCAGAGGACAGCTTTTACCAGCGCAGTACCCCAGCCACTTGGGCCCAGCGCCAGATAGGCGAGAGTTTTCTTCTGGGCGGCTTGTTTCAGAAGGTCCGCTACCGCGCCTCCGTTGCCGGTACGCCAGTTGGTGATTGCTAAGTAAAAAAGCACCGCGTACAGCAAGCTGCCGATCAAGTTGCCAAGGTACACCCAGCCCCAATTGCGAAGCAGCTTGGTGATGCGAACTTTCCCAGCCATGACACCGGCGGGCAAGATCGCAAAGTTGCCGGTGACCAGCTCCAGGCCGAGCAAGACCAAGATCACGAAACCGACAGGGAAGAGAATGGCGCCGACGATGGGTGCAAGACCTTGCGACAAAACGACGAAGACCAGAGAGGTGGCGTAGCCAAGAAAAGCGCCGGCGAGGATGCCGCGAATCAGCATATCGCGGATGGGCAGTTCGGACTTTTTCTTCGCTAATTCCACTGTCTCTTGCAGGAGATCCATGGGACGTACGTAATCGGCCATTGTCGTTCCTCCGTGGGCAAACTAAGGGACTTTCAGAATCGCTAAAAACACCAACTTCCGCGCGGCCTAGCTGGGCGGAAGTTGGCCGGCCGTTGCCGTTGGCTCAAGCCGGGCCGGGAGCGGCGGAAACGTGCGCGGGAAGCGCCACGAAGCCAATCCAGCTGTCGCAGCCGCGGTAAACAAGGGGTCGATGAGAGCCACGTGATTCCGGGCTTCGACCTCGAAACGATAAGACTCGATGACGTTGGCGACGACATCGGGCAGCGATTCATCGCACGGGACCGTCTCCAGAATTTCCTGGCCCGCGATGGCGTGAGGGCCGGTGCGTCCGCCAGTGTAGATGGCAACGGCGTCCACAATTTTTCCGTCAATTTTTGCTTTGAAACCGCGAAGGCCGACATCGGCGGCTTGATGATTGCCGCATCCGGCCGGGCAGCCGGACCAATGAATCGTCAGGGGATTGGCGCCAGAACCCATTTTGCTATGGAGCGCCTCGGAAAGAGCAACGGCACGGCTCTTTGTTTCGATGAGGGCAAGGTTGCAATAGTCCGTGCCGACGCAAGCGACCAGCCCACGCGTAAAAGGAGAAGGGCGAGGGGAGAGCTGCTTGAGCAAAGGTTCGGCGAGAAGAGTGGCGACGCGCTCTTGAGGGACATTCGGGATAATGGCGTTTTGTCCGGTGGTGAGGCGAATCTCGCCGTTGCCGTAGAAATCAGCCAGACGGGCTAGTTCGTCGAGTTGGTCAGGGTTCACTCTGCCGGTGGGAATGCACAGGCCGACGGCGACGTGTTCCGGATGCTTTTGCGAACTTACGCCAAGATGGTCGGCATGAGCGGAGCCGCGCATGTCACGGCCCTGGAAGGCGAGTTCGCGGCCGAGGCGGGTGACAAGTTCAGAGCGCAAGCGACGAAGGCCCCACTCTTCGATCAGAAAGGCGAAACGGCACTTGGAGCGGGCTTCGCGCGGGCCATGGTCGCGATAAATTTTGATTAGCTCCAAAACTACGGTGGCGGCCTGGAAGGGTTCGACGAAAACATTCAGAGGAGAGGCAACGGTGAATCCTCCGGAACCCATCTTGCCGCCGACCAGCACGTTGAAGCCGAGCCTGCCGGCTTTTTTCGCGGGAACCAGGGCGATGTCCTGTGATTCGCTGTGCGTGCAGTTGTCGGTGCAGCCGGTTACGACGATATTGAGTTTTCGGGGCAGATTGGTGAACTCCGGATTGCCATCACTGCCGACGATGATGCGATCCAATTCCTGGACGACCGGAGAGGCGTCCAACAATTCATGAGTCGTCAGGCCGGCCATGGCGCAACCATTGATGTTGCGAACGTTGTCGATGCCGGTTTGCAGAGAGCTGAGATTTACGCCGCGCAGCTTTTCCCAGATTTCGGGCACGGTGTCGAGCGTGAAACCGCGAAGCTCGATTTGCTGGCGAGTGGTGATATCGAGAACGCTGTTGCCGAACCGGCGCGAGAGTTCCGCAATGGTGCGCAGCTGGCTGCTCTTCGCGAAACCGTTCGGCATGCGAAGGCGCATCATGAATTTGCCGGGGGTGGGCCTGCGGAAAAAGACACCCACCCACTTCAACAATTCCTTTTCGGCGGGAGTGAGGGCGGCGGCGCCTCGCTCGATGATCTGTGGGAGTTGGGAGAGGATGCGAAGACCATCGCCGTTCATGGAAACTTTGTAGCCTTCCACGGCGTTTGCGACTACGGGAAGCACCGGGGGATCTTGGCGGTTCCCTATGGTGGAGACCGTTTGGGGGTCAGGGATCACGCGCGCCTTCCGGGACCCCGACGAACAATGCGCAGGGGGGAATCAGGCTTAGGAAGCGTCGCTCGGAAAGCCATCTTGAAGAGGGCCAAACTCACGATGAGATATAGGAAACCTGACCAAGATGGCGAGCTGATCAAGCCACTCGCGATGTGCATGGCGGGATAGTGTCATTTTTAGGTTGGCGGAGGCCAACGCAAAATTTGGCTTGTATCCATTCAGAAATTGAAGAGCAAGGCGGTAGCGGCGGTCGATTTGTGGCAAGAAGAACAGCTGTTCGGGGGCGAGCGGAGTAAAACATGGCCAAACTATTGGAATGGACGGGCTTGCGAGTATCATAGACCACGGAAACCGGCAGGAGATAGCAATGGGCAATTTGATGAAGGAACGGCTGACGGCGCCGCTGATTCGGGAGAATGGGAAGCATCGCGCGGCGAGTTGGGACGAGGCGCTGGACCGGGTGGCGGCGGGATTCCGGGGAGAGATTCAGAAGCATGGGCCGCGTACCTTCGGGATGTTCAGTTGCTCGAAGACGACGAATGAGCTGAACTACGTAGCGCAGAAATTCGTGCGCTCGGTGATCGGGACGAACAACATCGACAGCTGCAACCGGACTTGACACGCGCCGAGCGTCGCCGGTCTGGCGGCGGTTTTCGGGGCGGGAGGCGGGACGAGTTCGTACCACGAAATTGAAGAGTGCGAGGTGGTCCTGCTGTGGGGTTCGAACGCGCGCGAGACGCATCCGATTTTTTTTCATCACGTGCTGAAGGGCGTTCGCAACGGGGCGAAACTGTATGTGGTGGATCCGCGGCGGACGAGTTCGGCGCAATGGGCGGATGTTTGGTTGGGGCTGGATGTGGGCAGCGATATTTCGCTGGCCAATGCCATAGGACGGGAAATTATTGCTTCCGGGCTGGCCAATGAGTTGTTCATCAAGCACGCCACGAGCGGATTTGAGGGGTATCGGGAGTGCGTGGAGAAATACACGCTGGAGCGTGCGGAACGCGAGACGGGCGTTCCTGCGGATGTGATTCGGCGAACGGCGCATGCTTATGCGAAGGCCGGACGCGCGCAGATTTGCTGGACGCTGGGGATTACTGAGCATCACAACGCGGTGGACAATGTTGTGGCGCTGATCAATCTCGCGCTCTTGACCGGCCACGTCGGGTGTTACGGGAGCGGTGTAAATCCGCTGCGCGGGCAGAACAATGTGCAGGGCGGCGGGGACATGGGGGCGATTCCGGATCGTTTGCCGGGATTCCAGCACGTGGAGAATGCGGAGTTGCGCGCGAAATTCGAGCGCGCGTGGGGCGCGAAACTGGAGCCCAAGCGCGGGTGGCATTTGAGCGCGATGTTTGACGCTATGGAGCGCGGGGAACTGACGACGCTATATGTTCTGGGAGAGAATCCCGTGGATTCGGAAGCGGATCGGCACCGTGCGGTGAAGTTGCTTGGCGGACTGAACTTTATGGTGGTGCAGGATCTTTTTTACACCAAGACGGTGGAGATGGCGGATGTGATCCTGCCGGGATCGGCGGGATGGTGCGAGACGGAAGGAACGGTGACGAGTAGCGAGCGGCGCGTGCAGCGCGTGCGTGCGGCGGTACCACTGCCCGAAGGCGTGCTGGATGACATGGAAATTATTTTTCGACTGGCGCGGCGATTCGGACATGACTGGGGAAAACCGGAAGCCGAGAAAATTTGGAATGAGGTGCGGCAGCTGAGCCCGATGCATACGGGAATGAGCTACAAGAGATTGGAAGAGCTTGGCGGGATTCAATGGCCATGTTACGACGAAGCGCATCCTGGCGAGATGTACCTGCATAGCCGGCTCTGGCACGAGCCGTTAATCGGCCCGCGCGCGCCGTTCCACGCCGTGGAGTTCGAGCCGCCGGTCGATGAATTGAATGAACAGTATCCGATCCGGCTGACGACAGGCCGACATCTGGACTCATACAACACTGGGGCGCAAAGTGAGCGATTTCCGTCGCCACTGCGAAGAGCCGCGACGATCGATCTTTCGCCCGAAGACGGAGAGCGGTACAAAGTTGGCGAAGGAGAAAGAGTGCGCGTGAGTTCGCGGCGTGGTTCGGTCATCGCCCCGGTGCGCTTCGATACCGGGTTGCGGCCGGGACTGGCGTTTCTTTCCGTTCATTTTCACGAGCAGGTGGCGACGAACGATTTGACGATTGACGCCGTGGATCCCAAGTCTGGAACGTCTGAATTCAAGGCCACGGCGATCCGCATCGAAAAATATTTGGACAACTGAGTGGACCTGCACCTCACCAGCGCGAAACCAACTGCTGAAGAGAAAGCCGCCGTCGACGCCGTGCTTGGCAAACCGGAATCTACCTGGAATGGTGGAACGCGGCAGATTGAGCATGATGGGCACGCGGCGTTCAGCGGTGAGGCGGCGGGCTCACGGCGACATCTCTTGCTTCCCGTCTTGCATTCGGTACAAGAACGAATCGGGTGGATCAGTCACGGCGCGTTGAATTACGTGTCGTTGCGAATGAACGTTGCGCCCGCGGAAGTGCATGGTGTCGCTTCCTTTTATGGGATGTTTTCGCTGACACCGCGGCCTCCCGTGACAGTGCATGTCTGCGACGACATTGCTTGCATGACTCGCGGGGCGAAGGAGCTCTGTGCGGAGTTGGAAAAGAGCCTCGGCACGGCGGGGACAACTTTCGCCGGAGGACAAGCAAGCTGGCAGCGCAGTGCGTGCCTGGGACTTTGCGAACGTGCACCGGCAGCGTTGATTACTGCGGCTGGAAAAAATCCCTACGAGCGCGTCTTGGCACCTGTCACGGCGGAAAGTATTTCTTCTGCTTTGCAAGACGCCGCAAGCGGCAAACTTCATGAACCTGCTGACGCACTGGATGCAGCGCGACCCGTTCCGCAGGCAGGTCAACCGCAATTGCGGCTATTGCGTCGCTTTGGGCAGATCGACGCGTCAAGTTTGGGAGAATACCGGCGCACCGGCGGCTATGAAGCACTGCGGCGCGCGTTCGAATGGGGAGCCGAGCGCGTCATTCGCGAAGTGATCGATTCCAAACTAGTGGGGCGCGGCGGTGCGGCGTTCCCTACGGGGAAGAAATGGGAGGCCGTTCATTTGCAGCGGCACCTCGGCCGTCCGCATTACGTGATTTGCAATGCGGATGAATCGGAGCCCGGCACATTCAAAGATCGCGTCGTGATGGAAGGCGATCCCTTCGCGGTCATCGAGGGAATGACCATCGCCGCGTTCGCAGTGGGCGCGCAAAAGGGCTATATCTACGTGCGCGGTGAGTACCCACTGGCGGCGGAGCGGCTGAGTCATGCGATTGGAAAGGCTCGCGAGCAGAAGCTTTTAGGCGACGACGTTTTCGGCAGCGGATTTTCATTTGAAGTCGAAATCCGGCGTGGCGCGGGAGCCTACATTTGCGGCGAAGAGACCGCGTTGTTCAATTCGATTGAGGGTTACCGCGGCGAGCCGCGCAACAAGCCGCCATTTCCGACGCAGTCCGGTTTGTTCCGCAAGCCAACGGTAGTGAACAATGTCGAAACGCTGATCAACATTCCGGAAATTGTTTTAAGCGGTGGCGCGGCGTACGCGAAAATTGGTACCGCGAATTCCTCTGGCTACCGCTTGTTTTGTGTTTCGGGAAATGTGGCGCGGCCGGGAGTCTACGAAACGCCGTACGGGTCAACGCTTCGGCAAGTCATCGAAATGGCGGGCGGCGTGGGAGGGACCAGGCGTCTGCAGGCAGTCTTGCTCGGCGGCGCAGCGGGAAGTTTTCTTTCTCCGTCAGAACTGGACACGCCGTTGACATTTGAGGGAGCGCGGCCGATTGGAGCGACGCTCGGATCTGGAGTGGTGATGTTGTTCGACGATTCGATCAACATGAAGCAAGTCCTTTTGCGAATCGCGGCGTTTTTTCGGAGCGAGACCTGTGGGCAGTGCGTGCCGTGCCGCGTCGGCACCCTTCGCCAGGAAGAGGCGCTGCAGCGGCTGGTGCGGCGCGAGCCGATTGGGTCGGTCGCCGATGAAACCAACACTTTGAAGGAAATGGCTCAGGCGATGCGCGATGCTTCGATTTGCGGCCTGGGGCAGACGGCGTCCGGCGCGATTCTTTCTGCAATGAACCGATGGAGCCTATTTTCATGAGCGAGCAGGCCCAGGGACCATCGCCGCTGATCCCCATGCCGCGGGCTCCGGTGCCGACAATTCCGCTGGCCGCGGCGCGCTCCGAAATTGAAATCACCATTGACGGAAAACGCATCTCGGTTTCGGAAGGCGCCACGATTTTGGAAGCGACGCGAGAACTCGGCATCGATACGCCCACGCTTTGCTTCCTCGAGACCCTCACACCCGTGAATGCCTGTCGTATTTGCGTGGTTGAAGTGGAAGGCTCCCGCACACTCGTTCCCGCCTGCTCACGCAAAGCCGAAGCGGGCATGATTGTTCATACGGAGTCGGAGCGCGTGCAGCTGAGCCGCCGGCTGGTGCTGGAATTTCTGGCTTCGTCTGTGGATATTTCGACCGCCCCGGCACTGCAACAATACATGGAGCGCTATGGCGCGCGGCCAGAACGATTCGGCGCGCAGGCGGAAACAGTGGCGCAGCCGCCAAAAATCGACAATGAACTCTACATGCGCGACTACTCGAAGTGCATCCTTTGCTACAAATGCGTGGAAGCTTGCGGCGTGGATGCGCAGAATACGTTTGCCATTGGCGTCGCGGGACGCGGTTTTTCCGCCCATATCTCCACGGAATTCGATATCCCGCTGCCAGAATCCGCTTGCGTGTACTGCGGGAACTGCATTGGCGTCTGCCCCACAGGCGCGCTCATGTTCAAGACCGAGTTCGACATGCGGAAGGAAGACACCTGGAATGAAGCGCAGCAAACACGCACAGACACAATCTGCCCCTACTGCGGCGTCGGCTGCGAATTGGCAGTCCATGCCCAGAACGGCCAAATCGTGAAGGTGAGCTCGCCGCTAGACCATTCAGTGACGCAGGGGAACCTCTGCATCAAGGGCCGATTTGGCTGGCAGTTCACGCAGATCGGCGAAAAGGGCTCCGCAGGACGCTAGCCGTGGCTTCTAGAAAGTGTCTTTAGGGCTAGCTAATCTTCAGGAACAATTTCTGAACGGTACCCATACCTAAGAAGAGTCTGTTCTCTATTTTGGGCAATTCCACAAAACCATACTTTTTGTAAAATCGAGCCGCGGACTCGTCCTTGGCATCCACTATGATTCCGGCTGATGCAATCTGCTCGCTCGAAGTAAGACTGCGGTCTAGTGCGTCCATGAGCAGGTACTCTCCGACTCCTTTGCCACGAAATTCAACGCTCACGGCAAGGCGTCCGAGGAGGGTGGCAGAGACCATCGGGTACTTGGGCAGCTTTTTCGCGAACTCTTCGGGAATCGCATCTAACGTGATCGCATATTGGGACAGGGTATAGTAGCCAGCAATGGTGTACCCGTCGGCAGTGGCGACAAACGGAACCGCCGCCCTCTTTCTTGCGTCTTGCGCCGCTTGCTTATGAAGGTAGGAGTCGAGTGCTTCCACGCCGCACGAAAAAGCCGCTCGGTTGTGTTTTTCTCCGAGCGGCTCAACGGTGAGGCGGCGTTCTTTTCCTTCATCGGACAACTACATCTCCGTAAGCTTCTTGTAGCGTTCTGCAGCAGCACGAGCTGCTTCGTTCGGTTCAGGCGGATTCAAGACCGCACGTACAAAAACTTCCCGCGCTTCATCGCGAAGATGCAAAACCTCGAAATCCCTTATCGTATTCGTTGCGGCTTCCTGGGCACTGGCAACAACGAACTCGGTGACCGTGGTGCCGCGCAAAGTTGCGGCGCGCGCAATAAGGCGTTTCAGCTCGGGAGTAACCCGAGCCTCCAGGCGCTGCTCCTTTCGGGGCCGCCGATGACGTTCTCTCCTGGTTGGCATGCCTTTCCTCAATCTCAGTAAGTGTACGGCGATTCGACGTACAAATCAAGGATCCAGTCCGGCCATTGCCGTACAAGTCGCTACTTTGGTTAGACCTCTTCGCCGAAGCGCTTGATGTCTTCGGGGCCTTCCTTCAGCGGGCCGGCGGTGCGGCCCTGGACGAGTTCACGGATTTGTTCGACGATGTCGGGATTGGCGAGCGTGGTGATGTCGCCGGTGTCCATGTGATTGGAGATGGCGGCGAGCACCCGGCGCATAATTTTGCCGGAGCGTGTTTT
>Ga0075030_100002385_pt1 | contig 17021 bp, 10 predicted proteins | sample LitLauG_LLR_2012_FD_71393 | JGI IMG/M metagenome (GOLD analysis project Ga0075030, IMG submission 71393) | Freshwater sediment microbial communities from Pennsylvania, USA - Little Laurel Run_MetaG_LLR_2012 | ecosystem: Environmental > Aquatic > Freshwater > Creek > Sediment | place: USA... | reverse complement strand
CGACGTCCCGGTCCCGGTGGTCAGCACCATCAGCGACAACCGCGGCATCGTGGCCCCGTCCGGGCAGCTGGGCGCCGACGTGCGGGACCGGTTCCTGGCCGACACCGGCATGCCGGTGTCCGACTACGCCGGCAGCGGCGGGATCGTGCCCCGCTCGGACCTCGGCGGGCTCAACCTCTCGACGGTGCCGAAGGTCCTGATCGAGTGCGGCAACATGCAGAACCCGATCGACGCCGGCCTCCAGCAGGACCAGGGATGGCGCCAACTGGCGGCCCAGGGGCTGGCCGACGGCATCACCACCTTCCTCGTGCAGCGCCAGGTCCCCTGAGATCTGCGGGCACCCGACCCTGTACCGCTGAGGCCGTACCTTTCAGGCCGGTCCGGTGGCCTCCCCCGTTCCGTCGACATCACCACCGGCCAGCAGGCCGATCACGTCACCGCTCATGGCGTCGCACAGCTCGACGAGCAGCTGCATGCGCGCTTCCGGGCCGTCCGCCACCAGGAGACGCTGGAGGTCGAGGGAGACCAGCGGTGCCATGTCGCACAGCTGCCACGCGATCTCGTCGGGGTCCCCCGAGATCCGCAGGCTGTGGGGCAGCGCCGGCACGTCGCCGAGCTCCGACAGGAGCGACCGCAGCCGGCGCAACGACCCTTCGGCCGCGGTCAGCAACCCGCCGGGGCACGGCCGCTGCGGATCGGGCAGGTCCTCGACCAGTGCGCAGGGGTACGGGGCGTCCGGGAGCCAGTCCTCCACGCGCAGCCTCCGGACGCCCGTGGCCACCACCAGCATCCGTCCGTCGTCGAGCTCGGCCACGTTGGCGATGCGGGCCACGGTGCCGACGTCGGTGCGCTGGTCGCCGCCACCCACCTCGGAGCCCCGTGCGATGAGGACGACGCCGAATTCGCCGTCGGTCTCCAGGCACGCGCCCATCAGCGTCCGGTAGCGCTCCTCGAACACGTGCAGCGGCAGGCCCGCTTCCGGGAAGAGGACGGTGCCCAGCGGGAACATCCCGAGGCGGTAGGTCACGGCCGCGCACCGGGACCGGACCGGGCCGCCCGTCGTGCGGCCGCCGCCCTGCGGACCCGGCGGTCGACGACGAACAGCGCGACCGCGGCGGCCACCGCGACCAGCGTCACCAGCTGCCCGAGGGTGTCGGCCGTCGAACGCCCGTAGGTGAGGGTCACGTCATGGCTGGTCGGGACGACCACCATCAGATTGGGGGCCGCACGGAACGGTCCGTCGGCTCCCGACGCCTTCCAGTTGGGGAAGTACGAGACCCGCACCTCCACCGGCACTCCCACCCGGTCCACGTGGAACGAGATCGACTGGTCGCTCTGGGTGACGTCGGACACCGTGGTCTTCGGTTCAGGGACCACTGCCGGATGGGGGTCACCGGTCACCACCCGGGTCCAGTCGGCCGGCCCGGTGGCCGTCGGCACCACGTTCCACCGCGACGGGGTGTTGAACCAGGTGACCGACGGCGGGAGCCACGAGCCCTGATCGGCCTGGACGCCCGTCCACACCACCGGGCGGGTGGTCAGCGGCACCACCAGCTCGGCGTCCGCGATCCGGTAGACCTTCCAGGTCGTGTCGAGGGACTGGCCGTTGTAGGACGTGGACCACGGGCCGCTCGTGCCCACCAGCGTGGCGGCAGGGTCGGCGGACGCCGCCTGCTGCACGGTGGTGGACGACGTCAGGAAGTAGCGGACGCCCAGCTGCTGGAGGTGCCGGATCCCGAGGGTGACGTCGAGGCCCCCGTAGGCGTTGGCGGGGACGGCCACCACCGCACGCGACGGGTTGGGCGACACCTCGTCCTGGACGATGAAGTGGAACGGGGTGGTGGACGCCGACTCGAAGAGCAGGCCCTCCTGGCTGCCGATGCACCCGTTGGTGAAGTAGGGCAGCAACATGAGCGACTCGGTGGTCCCGAACCGGTTGAGCGACGGGTCGTACTCCCACATCGTCCGGCCGCACCCCTGCTCCGCCCCGACCTGGCGCATCATCTGGATGACCGCCTGGAACTCGGGGTAGTCGGGTTTGCGCTCGTAGCCGCTGTAGTTCCATGCCGCCCAGGCACTCGGCTGGTTGGCCCCCACGTGCACGCCGATGTCGGCCAGCGCCGACACGCCCCCCGGGTGCCCGGCGACGACCAGCGGCGGCACCACGGCCAGACAGGCTCCGGCCAGCGCCAACAGGGGCCCGACGACCGCGCCGGCGGCCACGGCCGAGGGCACCGGGCGTCGGTAGGGGGTGACCCGCCGACCCGGTGACCACTCGAGGCCGTCGGCGGCGGCCAGCCGGCCGCGCAGGTCGCGCACCCACAGGTTGAGCCGGCGCCGACGGGCCGCACGGGCGACGGCCGCCACCACCTCGCCGACCGCGTAGCCGCCCAGTAGGTAGAGGCACAGGAACCACAGGGGGAGGAACCGGACGTTGTAGAGCTTGCCGGCCGGGTCCAGGATCACCACGGCGGCCGACAGTCCGGCCATGATGACCAGGAACAGTGCCATGCGGTTGCGGCGGAGGACCATGGCGACCAGGCCCACGACGTCGAGGACCAGCACCCACCGGAACGAGCCCGGGAACAGCAGGTGCGGATAGCCGAACACCTTGGTGTAGCCCATGTTGGTCGTGTAGGCCTGGCCGAGCACGAACGGCACCAGCCACCAGGCGCACAGGCCCAGACCGACCGCTCCGGCCACCACCGACCAGAGCACCCGCCCACCCCAGCGGTGTCCGGCGGCCACGGCCCGTCGGTCGCGGCCGACGGCCCGCACCAGGTCGGCATCGAGCAGCACCAGGATGACGGCGCCGGCCGCCGCGAACAGCGCCGGGATCAGGTGGCACAGGAGGGTCGCCGCCAGCAGCACGGCCGCCAGCGCCCGGTGCCGCCCGGTTCGAAGCCCCGAGGCCACCACCCCGAGGAACAGGAGTGACAGCGACAGGCTCAGGGAGAACGAGAACTCGCCGGCCAGCGTCGACAGCAGGTTCCCGCCGTAGATGGAGAAACTCGGCTCGAACAGGAAGGGCAGCGTGGCGGCGGCCAGGCAGGCCGGGATCGGGTCGCGCATCCGGGCGAGCCGGCCGAAGGTCCAGGCGCACACCGGCAGGAGCAGGCTGCCCAGCACGGTGACCAGCTTGAACGCCACGTCGTAGGAGAACACCGCGTTGAACAGCACGGTCACCAGCCCCGGCAGCGGAAAGTAGAAGCTGTAGAGCGGGAATCCGTCGTACCAGCCCGGGTCCCACCCGGTCACCTGGCCGTGGGTGAGCAGGTGCGACTCGAGAAATTTCGGCAGGGCGACGTGGGAACCGGTGTCGCCACCGGCCGCGGTGGTCCCGAGGAGCAGCAGGTTCGGGTGCAGCTGAGTGAGGGTGACGACGACCACCCCGAGCACGGCCGCCAGGTTGGCCCACGCCGGCCAGGCCGACCGGCGGGTGAAGCGGTCCCACCACGGGGTCGGGGGCGCGTCGCCCGCCCGTGCGTCGGGCCGTGCGGAGGACTGCGGGGCCACCCCGCTGTCCCCCTCGGTGGCGACGGCACCGTCCGACGGACCGGTGACCGTCACCATCGGATTGCCCGCCTCCCCCACCGCCATCTCAGGACAGGCCCGGCAGCGGGAGCACCGCCGCGTGGACCACCGCGGTCAGGGCGAGGAGGTTGAACGCACCGTGCGCCACGATGTTCATGCCGAGGCGACCGGTCCGGTACGAGACCGTCCCGAGGATCAGGCCGAAGACGGTCAGTCCGGCGAACTGCAGGAGCTCGGCGTGGATGGCACCGAACAGGAGCCCCGAGACCACCACGGCCAGCGCCGGGCCCACCCAGCGCCCCCAGTGGCCGAACAGCCTGGCCAGTGCCCGCAGCAGCACGCCACGGAAGAACAGCTCCTCGAAGAACGGGGCCCCGACGACGGTGGCCGCGCCGATCACGAACCAGCCGACCCCGTGGGCACTCCCGGTCAGCCGCTGGGCCGGAGCACTGAACTGCTGGTGGAAGTTGTGGATGTGGGACTCGAAGGGCAAGTACAGCAGGGCCACCAGGTACTGCCCGGCGACGCCGATCGGGATCCCGAGCACGTCGATCCAGCGGAAGCGGATGCCGAGGTCGGGCGCCAGGTGCTTGGTCCCGCGCAGCCGGCTGGCCAGGACGGCCGCTCCCAGGAACCCGCCCCACAGGCCGAACAGGGTGGAGACGACGAACCAGGTGGGCGGCTCGGCCAGCTTCGCCAGTGCGGCGTACTGGTGGTACTGCCCGGCCAGTGCGGCGGCGACGGCCACGGTCACGGCGGCAAGCACCTGCCCGCCCAGGAACCCCAGGCCGGCGTAGAGCATCCACATCCACGCCGCACTCGACGTCGTCGGCACCGCACCGGCGTCGAGCTGACGTCCCAGGGGGACGTCGCCGCCGACGAGGGTGCGCCAACCCCGCCCCGAGGCCTCCGACCGTGGTCCGTCGTCGGTGGCGGCCGTCCCCGACGCACGGGTGGCGAGCGGTGTCGCAGGGGAAGCGGCTGCCGGTGCGACAGGCCCCGTGGCATCCACCGCCTGTTCGGGCCGGTCGTTCACCCTCCCACGATACCGATCGGGCCTGCCGACCGGGCGGCGCGCCCGGGCGGGGCCGATGCGTCACGCCCCTGCGGCGGCGCGTAGCATGAAGAGGTGACTCCGCCCAACCCCGACATTCCCGGCGGACCGGCCTCCCCGAGCGGGACCGGTCAGGATTCGCCCGGGCAGAACAAGAACCGGATCATCCTGGCCGTGGTGATGGTCGTGGTGATCCTGGCCGTGGTCTTCGGGTCCAGCATCATCAAGAAGTCCAACACCAACACGCTGACCTACAACTCGTGGGTCACCCAGGTCGAGGGCAAGCAGGTCAAGACGGCCACGGTGGATCAGAGCAACGGCACCATCACCGGCACCCTGGCCGACGGTTCCAACTACACGGTCAACGGGCCCAGTGTCATCACCGACTCCCAGCAGGCGCTGCTCAAGACCCTCGGGCCCAACGCCAAGTTCATCACCACCACGCCCAACCCCCTGCTGTCACTCCTCTACACCATCGTCATCCCGATCGCCCTGCTGGGCGCAGTCTTCCTCTGGTTCAGCCGTCGGGCGCAGGGCCAGATGGGCAGCATCATGTCGATCGGCCGGTCCAAGGCCAAGCTGTACTCGACCGAGCGCCCGTCCACCACGTTCGACGACGTGGCCGGCTACGACGGGGTGAAGCTCGAGATCAGCGAGGTCGTGGACTTCCTGAAGACACCGGCCCGGTTCAAGGACATCGGCGCCCGCATCCCCAAGGGGATCCTGCTCGTCGGGCCTCCGGGCACCGGCAAGACGCTCCTGGCCCGGGCGGTCGCCGGCGAAGCCGGCGTGCCGTTCATGTCGGTGAGCGGCTCCGACTTCATGGAGATGTTCGTGGGTGTGGGGGCCAGCCGGGTCCGCGACCTGTTCGCCACCGCCCGCAAGCAGGCACCGGCCATCGTCTTCATCGACGAGATCGACTCCATCGGCCGCAAACGCGGGGCCGGCCTCGGCGGTGGCCACGACGAGCGCGAGCAGACCCTCAACCAGATGCTGTCGGAGATGGACGGTTTCGACCCCACCGAAGGGGTCGTGGTCATGGCCGCCACCAACCGGCCCGACATCCTCGACGCCGCCATCCTCCGACCCGGCCGGTTCGACCGGCAGATCGTCGTCCCGCTGCCCGACCTCGACGAACGACTGCCCATCCTGCAGGTCCACTGCAAGGACAAGCGGGTCGATCCGACCGTCGACCTCGGCAAGGTCGCCCGGGGCACGCCGGGGATGAGCGGTGCCGACTTGGCCAACCTGGTCAACGAGGCCGCCCTCCACGCCGTGCGCCGGGGCTCGGCCGTGATCCAGAACGAGGATTTCGAGGCATCGCGTGACCGGGTCCTGATGGGCCAGCGCCGCGAGAGCCTGGTCCTTTCGGGTGCCGAGAAGGAGCGCGTGGCCTTCCACGAGGGCGGCCACGCCGTGCTGGCCTACGTGCTGCCGGACGCCGACCCGGTGCACAAGGTCACCATCCTCCCGACCGGCATGGCGCTCGGCGTCACCATGCAGCTCCCGATGGAGGAGCGGCACATCCACCCCCGCCAGCACATCGAGGACTCCCTGGCCGTGCGCATGGGTGGTCGGGCCGCCGAGCTCCTCGTCTACGGCGACCTGTCGACCGGTGCCAGCAACGACCTCGTGGGGAACACGGAGCTCGCCCGGAAGATGGTCCGCGAGTGGGGCATGAGCGACAAGATCGGCCCGATGGCCTGGGGCTCGCAGGGTCAGGTGTTCCTGGGCGAGGACCTCATGCACACCCGCGACTATTCCGAGCACACCAGCCAGGTCATCGATGACGAGGTCGAGCTGATCCTGCGGGCGTCGGAGCAGCGGGCCCTCGAGGTGCTGGCCCGGCACCGTGGCGGGCTCGACGCCGTGGCCCGGGCGCTGCTCGACGAGGAGACCATCGACGGCGAGACGGTCGGCCGCCTGGTGGACACCGCCTACGGCAGGCCCGTGCACGCGGCCGGCGTCAAGACCGTCCCGCCGATCTTCGTCGCCAGCCAGCACGGCCCGACCGGGGCCGACAACGTCGACGGTCCCCCTGTCGACGGGGCAGCCGCCACCGGATCCCTTCCTCCGGCACCGGTGCCCTCCAGTTCGGCCGGACAGGATGCGGGCCCCGGGTCGAACCAGGCCGGCGAACCGGCCGGATCGGTCTCGAACGCGTCGGGCGCCGGCTCGGCACCGCAGGGTGGGTCCCCCACTCCGGACGCCGGTACGCCCGGCGCACCGCCGCAGCCCGGACACTGGCCGCCGCCGCCCGCGTCGTGGCCGTCGACCCAGTCGCCGTGGCCGCCGCCGCCACCGCCCGCCTCCCGCTGAGACGGGACCGGCGCCGGACCAGCCCTGCAGTAGTCGGCACGACGACCCCCGGGACGCCCGGGCAAGGTCGATGACCGGACATCGCAGCCGGACCGGGCGCCTCGGGTAGCCCGGCCCGCCCCGGGCGGCGGACCCGGTCGTCGACACGCAGGTCGGCGAGACGCAGGTCGGCCAGACGTCATCCGGCGAGACGTCAGTCGGTCGGACGTCAGCCGGCGAGAACGAATCCGGTCGAGGCCACCACACCCGGTGCACCTACCGGGCCGGCGTCCATCTCCACGCCGATCGGGCCGGACCCCGACACCACCAGCGGCCCGAGCCTGCCCACCTGCTTCGGATTGAAGACGACCGACTCCCCGGCCGGCACCTGCGCCGTGACCAGCGTCGCCCCGCCGTCCAGCAGCCGCACGGTCACCATGACTGGGGACGAGCCGGGGTTGACCACCGCCACGCCGGTCATCGACGCACCCGGGACCGCCGGCAGTCCCGGCGCCCCCGGCCCCACCACCAGCCACGTCGATGCGAGCGCCGTCGATCCGCCGGCGATGCCGGCCCGTGGGGCGGCGCCACCTGCCGGTGCGACCACGGTGCGGCCCACGACCACCGGACCCGAGGCGGCCACCGTCAACGCATAGGTGGTCCCGAGCGGCCAGCCGGCGACGGCCGACACGGCGTAGGGGAGGACGGTCCGGGCCGGGACCGTGACCTGGTGCGGGAGGACGGAAGCCCCCGGCAGGGCAGCCGTCACGGTGGCGGACACCGGCGACGAGCCGGGGTTGGCGATGGCCAGGGTCACGGTGCCCCCCGGGACCGCGGTCGTCTGCGCGAAACGCCAGGTGGCCGACGGACCGGGGGTTCCGGTCAGCAGTGCCAGGCCGGAGCCACCGGGGACCGCCATCTGGTCGAGCTCGCTCGCCACCACCGCGCCCGATGCAGCCTGTACCAACGTCGCCACCACCGACTGGTCCTGGACGTAGGCTCCCAACGTCTCCACGACGACCTGGCCGGCGCCGACCGCCACCCCCTGGTACGTCTGCGGGTCGAGGACGGCGCCGGAGGCGGTCAGGAACGTCACGTCGACCACGGCCGGCGCCGCGGTCGGGTTATACAGGGACAGGTCCAACAGTCCGGTCGCGGTCGATCCACCGGCGAAGTCCCAGGTCGACGACACCTGGGTGACGCAGGGAGCCGTGCTCCAACCCTGGGGGCCGTCCACAACCGCGGTCCCGGTGACCCCACCCGAGGCGAATGCGAACGTGGCTGCGTAGGCGCCGGCCGGCAGTCCTCGGGCCGGGTGGGCCACGTCCGTCCCGCCGGCCGGCACCACGACGGCGGTGCGCACCGGGGCGCCCCCTCCCGCCGACACCACCGTCTCGATCCCGGTTGCCGGCGCGGTCGTGGAGTTCGCCAGGACGACGGTCGTGACCGCCCCGGCGCCGGCGTCGGCGCCGGTGCCCGTCGAACAAAAGAACGAGGAGGACCGGGCATCGGCAGGCGCCACCGACGTGCCGTCACCGGTGGCCGGGGCCGGAGGCGCTGCCGGGGGCGGGGCCAGCGCCGACACCGCGCCGATGCCGAGGAGCGCCGCGGCCACGGCCACCAGCGCCACCGTGCGGCCTTCCACCGGACGCAGGGCCTGGCGCCTGCGGGCGGCAGGCGATCGGACCTCGGTCGGCTCGAGCCGCACCACACCGCCCGGGGCGCCACCGCCGGAGGCGCCCGTGTCGGCCTCGGCGTCCATGGCCCGGTCGGCGCCGCTGTCGCGGCCCTGTCCGTCCCTGGTCGTCACAGCGCACCGTCCTCGAGCGACCAGGCGTCCTCGAGCGGATCGCCGTCGCGCGCCCGTCCCGGCGACCAGCTGCGGGGTCGACCCACCCGCTCCCACTCGCGGCGGATCCGGCGGCGGTCGATGAGGGCTGCCAGCACCAGCGCCCACACCAGGACCGAGTACACACCGAGGACCAACGGCAGGAGGCCGCCGTCGAAGCGCAGTGTCCCCACCGTGCGGCTGGGCACGGCATACCGTGCAGCCCAGCCGAAGGCCGGCGACCGGGGAGCGCCGGCGCCGGTCCCGGACGACAGGGTGAAGCTGCCAGACGGCGCCACCGAGGCGAACACGGTGCCGCGGGACAGCGGGCCCCCGAACGACCGGGCCGCAGACGGACCGGGCAGGACGGGTACGGCCCCCGGCACCAGGGGTGCGCTCGGGCTGCCGCCGAGCGGCGCGCCGGACGCGGCGGTTCCCGGAGCCCCGGGGACCTCGGCCCGTTGCGGCACCCAGGCGGCATTGGCGTAGACGGTGATGCCGGTGCCCGACAGGACCGGCTGGAGGTCGAGTTGGCGCCCGAGGGCGGGCAGGAGATCGCTCGGGACCGGGTAGGCCATGGGGTTCTGCTCGCCGGCGATCTCGGGAGCCAGGGCGGTCAGCACCGCCACGTAGCGCACCGAGGATGGCGCCAGCAGGCTGCCGAGGCGGTCGGTGCGGGCCGATCGGGCCAGGTCGATCGCCGAGCCCAATTCGGCGGCGGGCCCGGGGGACGTGCCGTTCCACAGCCAACGGGCGTCCGGGGACCCGTTCTCCGACGTGGCGTAGGCGAGGCCGTTCCCGGCGGACCAGCTGCCCTGGTCGAGACTGCGGGGGTCCCCCAGCCACAGCACCCGGAAGGCTCCGTCGGCGGTCTTGGCGTGCATCCAGGCCACCGACTGCGAGAAGTCGTTGACCGGCAGGTCCCACCGGCCGGGCAGCGCCGACAGCAGGGTGGGCAGCGACGCCAGGGCAACGGCCGCCACACCGAACACCGTCGCCACCTGGCGCCAGCCGAACTCGGCCTTGCGCAGGTCCCGCTCGAAGGCCGCCACCCCCAGGCCGATCGATGCCGCGGTGGCCGCGGCCGCCGGGCCGAGCAGCACCAGGGGATCGACCGCCAGCGGGCCGGTCAGTCCGCGCCCGGTCGCCCAGGCCGCGAACCAGAACACCACGGCGACGGCCCAGAACCGCGCCGCCCACCGGAACCGCACACCTCGGGCCAGCACCAGGGGCGCCACCGCTCCGACCAGGAAGCCCCAGGTGAGCGGCGATCCGCCGATCGGGCCCACGGCGAAGCGCAGGACCATGCTCCACGACGACGCCCCCGCGGTCGGCGTCGGCACCCCGAACACCGCCAGCACGCCCCTGCCGGAGGAGAGCACGCCGATCGTCCACGGGAGGCAGATCAGCAGGGCGACCGCGGTCGATCCCAGCGCCAGCCGGACCGACCGGCCCGTCGACGCCTTGTCGTGGAACAGGAGTGAGGACACCACCGTGGCGAGGGCGATCAGCACCACCACCAGTGCGGCAGCGGGTACGAACGAGATGAGGACGGCCTCGAGCACCCCCAGGGCCAACGCGCCGCCGAAGGGGCCGTGCCGGGACGCCCAGGCGCCCGCCGGCACCGGCGGGCCGTCCACGGGCGCACCGGGCGCGAGGGGGGCCTCCACCCGGCGGACGAACGGCTCGAGCCCGGTCGAGCGCAGGAGCGTGGCCAGCACCCACGGTGCGCCTGCGTAGACGACCAGTGCGCCCCATCGGCCGAGCGCCAGCGCGTTGTACGGCAGCGGCATGGCCAGGTAGGCCAGCCCGGCCACCATCGACGCACGCTGCGAGCCGAACGGACGGAGCAGGCGCGCCGCCCCCCATGCGCCGAGCGGCAGACACCCGAAGATCAGCACCTTCTGGGTGAGGCCCATCGCACCGAGCACGAAGGTGCCGAGCACACCGGCGATACCGAGCGCAGGGGCGGCCGGCGCCGTGGTGCCGACGCCCGACGGGTGCCACCCCGTGAAGAACTGGGACAGGGTGGACGACCAGGAGGGGAACGGGGCGAACTGCCCGATCGCCGGCAACCTGCTGGTCAGCACACCGCGCGAGCCGATCACGACCAGCAGCCCGGCCGTCAGCCACACCGCCAGCCGGACACGGCCGCTGACCCGACCGACCTCGGAGGCGTCGACACCGGCCTCGGCCTGGACCGTTTCACCCGGCGGCACCGCCGGCACGGCGGCTTCCGCGGCCGCCAGTTCGTCGGCGTGGGCCCCGTGGAACCCGAACAGGAAGACCCGGCGGAAGTAGGCCGACAGCCGTGCGCTCCCCCGGACCTGGAGGAGTCGGATCTCCTTGTCCCCCACCCGGCGCCTGCCCTGCAGTTCCGCCCGCTGCGCTCGCAGGACGCTGAGCCGGCCCAGATTCCAGCGCCAGGCCCGCACCACCGCCCGGGCCCGGGCCCGGTTGCCTGCGACCTCGGCCACCAGCACCTCGCCCAGGGCCAGCAGGAACACCTGCGGCAGCACCCGCAGGAGGTGGCTCCGGGAATAGCACTTCAGCACGGCCAGGAGCTCGTGCCGGCGCTGGAGCTCCTGCAGGGTCACCGGATACCGCGGATCGGCCCCTGCCGCGTCGGCATCCGCCGGCACGGGTTCGCCGACCCGGACGCGGTCGGGGGACCGGTGGAGCTCTCCCTCGGCTCCGGCATCGGCGGCGCCCCCGGCACCCTCGGGCGCGGTCGCTGGGCCTGCTCCGGCCGGAGCATCGGTGCCTGCCGCGGCGGGGACGGCGCCGGCGAGCACGGCCGGGTCCAGGGCCCCGGCTCCGGATGCGAGTTCCTCCAGGTGGCGGACCCGGGCCTCGGGGGCGACCAGGATGCGGGCGCCGACCACCTGCGCCCGCCAACACAGGTCCAGGTCCTCCCCCATGGCCACGATGGACGGGTCGAACCCGTCCAGCTCGTCGAACAGGTCGGCCCGGATCAGCGTGCACCCCCCGGGCGCCACGAAGACGTCGCGGACGGCGTCGTGCTGACCGTGGTCGATCTCGTGCGGCTGGACACGCTCCACCACCGACCCGCCCTTGTCGACGTTCATCCCCACATGGACCAGGAGCTGGGGATCGTCCCAGCTCACCACCTTGGGCGAGACCACGCCGGCATTCGACCGGAACGCCTCTTCGACCATCAGATGGACCGCGTCGGCGTCGAGCGCGACATCGTCGTGACAGACCAGGTAGTAGGCGGCCCCGTCGACCATGGTCCGCACCTGGTTGACCGTGGCGCCGAACCCGCGGTTCTCGCCCATGTGACGCACGTAGGCGGAGGGCAGCACGGCGGCCACGCGGGCCGCCAGCCCTGCACCGGAGCCGGTGTCCAGGACCAGGACGGACAACTCTCCGTAGTCCTGTGAGGCGATCGAAGCCAGCGTCTCCTCGAACCACGGACCAGGATCGTGGGCGACGACGACGGCGACAACCGGCGGGGCCAGTGTTTCCATCAGGGGTCAGAGGCTATCGGGCCGGAGGGGTCCCGAGGATGCATCCCCGGCGGTCCCCGCACCTGCCGGGCCGGCGCCCGGCAGGTGCGGCGGGGCGGGCGGCCACCACCGACACCGAGGCGGCCACCGCACCCGGTTCCCGTGCGGGGCACCTGCCCGTCCTGCTCGCGGAGTGCTTGCAAATGTTTATCATCAGGTATACAGTTGTATTCGAGCACAGCAGCGGACCCTGGACGCAGCGCCCGGTGCCGTGCGGACATCACGAGACCGATTCCCCCCGAACCAGAGGAGTTCCCCATGCCCGACATCAACACCGACATCACCAAGGCCGCCAAGGACATCGCCAACGTGGCCAAGGACGCCACCTACGTCGTCATCGGCGCTGGCGTGCTCGGCTTCCAGCAGGTCCAGGTCCAGCGCCGCGAGCTGATGGCCAAGCTGCAGGAGCCGTCCACCATCGCCGAGCGGGTCTCGTCCGTGCGTGGCGACGTCACCGAGGCCGTGCACACCGTGGACAGCCGCGTCGAGGACCTCATGGACCGCGTCGAGGAGATCATCGAGCGGGTCGAGGCCGTGTTCGCCCCCTTCGAAGACCGGCTGCCCGAGCAGGCCCGGGACATCACCAAGAAGGCCCACGTCCAGGCCAAGGACGCACGGACCCAGCTGCGCAACCTGCGCCCCACCGTCGTCGCCTGAGCGACGCACGCTGTCCCCGGGCGTACTCCCCCCCACGCCCGGGACACCTCCGGCGGCCTCCGGGCCCCGGATGACCGGGATCGACCCCCGTCGGTCCCCCGGCGAACGGTCCGCCTCGAGCGGGCCGTTCGCCGCGTCCGGGCCCGACCCGGCCGCAGCCGCCCGGAGCCGCCCCGGGCCCTCGCCGCCAGCGGACGCCCACGGGTGGCCGCCCGCCTAGGGACCTTGTGCCCTGGTGCGCCTCCACGGACTCCTGCCAGGCTGCACCGAGAGAGGAGTGGCGATGGATCCATCGGTCCCCGAATTCGCGGATGCGTACCCCTGGTACCGGTCGCACGCCCGTGCCGCCGTCGTCCTGTCCGCCGGGCTCTTCGTCGCCGTCACGGCCTTCCACGTCTACGTCAACGGCACCGGCGAAGCGGTCGACATCCTCTATGCGCTGCCCATCGCCCTCCTGGCCATGTCCTTCGGGCTCCGAGGGGGCCTGACCGGGGCGGCCGTCGGCTTCTCGCTGTTCACGGTGGTCGAACTCGGCGTCGGCGTCGGCGACCTCGACGTCATGGGCTGGCTGTCACGGGCCGCCGGCATGGTCCTCCTCGGCGTCCTGCTCGGACGGGCCTCGGACCAGATCGACGCCGCACAGCTCCGGACCACCGCCATGCTGCGCGAGCGCCAGGCCATGGACGAGCGGGCCCGGCGTCAGCACGAGGGCCTGGAGATCAGCGATTCGATCCTCCAGCACCTGGCCGTGGCCAAGTGGATGGTCGAGGTCGGGAGGTCCGACGAGGCGGTCGCCATCCTGACGGCCACCATGGCGACCGGCGAGCGCATGGTGGCCGACCTGCTGCCCGTGCGACGAGGCCCGGTCGACACCCGGTCCGTCGCCGACGAGCCCGTCCCTCTGGCCTGACCCGATCGCCGTCGGCGTCGCCGTCCACGTCGTCGCAGGCGACGTCGACCCGGTTCAGGCCGGTGTGGCCTGCCAGTGCGCCAGCACGTCGGCCAGCGTCCGGTCGAGCGCGAGTTCGGGGACCCATCCCGTGGCGTCGCGCAGCGCCGTCGGGTCGCCCCGCAGGACGGGGACCTCGACCGGTCGCATCAGCGCCGGGTCCTGTACCAGCCTGACCGAACTGCCGGCGGCCGCCAACAGGCGGTCGGCGATCTCCTGGATGGACACGTCCACGCCCGAGCACACGTTGTAGACGCCCCCGGGAGCACCGGACTCGACCAGCATCCGGTAGGAACGGACCACGTCGCGGACGTCGGTGAAGTCACGTCGGGCCGACAGGTTGCCCACCGGGATCTCGGTGGCACCCGACCGCTCGGCGTCCACGATCCGCTTGGCCAGGGCGGACACCGCGAAGTTGGGCGACTGGCCCGGTCCGATGTGGTTGAACGGCCGCACGACGAGCACCTCCTGCCCGTGAGCCAGCCAGGCCTGGGTGCACAGCGCCTCGGACGCCAGCTTGGAGGCGGCGTACGGGGTCAGCGGCGCCAGGGGCGACGACTCGGTCAGGGGGAGCTGGGCCGGGTCGGTCACGGCACCGTAGACCTCGGCCGAGCTGGTCACCAGGACCCGGGGGTCGGAACCGCACTCGCGGGCGGCCCCGAGCAGGGCGGCGGTCCCGAGCACGTTGACCTCGAGCACCCGCAGTGGCTCGTCCCACGACTGGCCCACGTGGGTCATCGCCGCCAGGTGGTAGATGGCGTCGGGAGCGGCGTCCGTCACCGCAGCCAGCAGCGCCGACGGGTCGGTGATCTCGACCTCCTGGTCGATCTGGACGACCTCGTCCCCGTTGCCTCGTAGGTGCTCGGCCAGCCACGTGCCCACGAAGCCGCGGCCGCCGGTGATCAGAGAGCGCACGACGGGTCACCCTACTGGCTCGCCGGGCCCCCCGAGTACGCCCGACGGTAGGCAGCCACGTGGAGGTCGGTGCTCCGTGCCCAGGTGTGCCGCCCGACGATCCCGAAGCCGAGCGCCCGGCGTTCGGCCGCGGCGCGGTCGTCCCCCATGCCCTCCAGCACGGCTTCGAGGGCGCCGGCGAGGTCGTCGACGTCCCCCGGTGTGACGAGGACGGCGCCCATCCCGGCCACCTCCTCCATGGCCGTGCCCCGGGTGGTGACGAGCGGTGCGCCGCAGGCCAGGGCCTCGAGCGCCGGCAGGCCGAACCCCTCGTAGAGCGAGGGGTAGACCACGGCGGTCGCCGACCGCAGCAGCGCCGGGATGTCGTCGTCACCCACGTAGCCGGTCCGGACGATGCGCCGGCCCAGACCCGAGGTGGCCACCGCCGCCTCCACGTCGTCGGCTCCCCAGCCGGCCCCTCCGGCCAGTACCAGCAGCGCGTCCGGGTGCCGTCCGGCCACCGAGGAGAACGCCCGCACCAGGGTCGGGACGTCCTTGCGGGGCTCCAGCGTCCCGACGAACACCAGCATCGGTCGGTCCGGGGACATCCGCGGGTCCAGTGCGGCGAGTCGGGCCGCGTCCGCACCTGGGCGTGGCTCGTCCGGCCGGAACCGGACGGTGTCCACCCCGTGCGGGGCCACCACGACCTCGGCATCGACGGGGCACCACCGGCGCAGGGCGTCCGCGGTGGCCTGGCTCGGGCACACCACGACCGCCGCCTCACGCGCGGCGCGGCTGATGGCCCGCCGGAAGAGCAGGACCTTGGAGCGCTCGTGCCACCGGGGCTCGTCGAAGAAGCTCAGGTCGTGGACGGTCACCACCGAGGGGACGGGGCACCGCCGGGGCATCGTGTAATGGGGTCCGTGGAGGACGGTCGCACCGGACGACGCCACCAGCGGTCCGAGGCGGAGCTGCTCCCAGATCAGGCGGAGCGGCCGGGGTTCCGGGGCGTCGGCCAGCAGGTTCCCGCCGGTCACCAGCGACGCCCAGCGGGCCCGGTCGCCCGACCGACTGCACAGCACCAGGTCCACGTCCGATCGGTCGGCCAGCCCCCGGGCCAGCTGGAGGATGTAGTGCCCGGCGCCCACCGGTCGATCGGGCACGGCGCTGACGTCGAGGGCGACGCGCAGGACGTCCACCACCCCGTCGTCGGCCCCGTCCGTCGGCACCGGACGGCTGTCGACCCGGTCAGCGACCACCCGACACCGCCCGCTCCCCCACGGCCTGCTCCCACACGTCCCGGTGGCGCCGGGCGATCGACGCCCAGCTGAGCTCGGTCGACCGGACCGCGCCCCGGTGGACCAGCTCCTCGCGGGTGGCTTCGTCGGTCGCCACACGCAGGAGGCCCTCGGCGATCGACCGCGTGTCGTTGGGGTCGACCTCGTAGGCGGCGTCCGCAGTGCTCGGCAGCGGGCTGGCCACGACCGGGGTGCCCAGCGACATGGCCTCCACCGGGGGCAGGCCGAACCCTTCGATCAGCGGGACGTAGGCCAGCAGCCGGGCCGACGCGTAGAGGCCCGAGAGCTCCTCGGCTGACACGCTGCCGGCGTGGATGACCCCTGTGGTCGGCGCGACCTGTTCGCCCCATCCGGACGGGCCGACCATGACGAGCGGCCACGGCTCGGGCAGCGAGTCCCGGATGGTGCCGTAGGCCTCCACCAGCCGCTGGAGGTTCTTCCGGGGCTCGAGTGTCCCCACGCACAGCAGGAAGGGCCCGTGGACACCGAGCTGGGCGAGGTGGGTCGCGGCCGCCGCCGCGTCCGCAGGAGGCAGGTGGTCCGACCCCATGGGGATGGCGGTGATCCGCGCCCGGTCGGCGCCGGCCGCCACCAGGTCGTCGGCCACCACCTCTGCGGGCACCACGAACCGGTCGGCCCGCTCGAGCGCCCGGGCCAGGGCCCCCTCGTGCCAGCGACGCCCCCGTGCCGGATAGGCGTCCGGGATCCGCCGCCACAGGAGGTCGTGCACGGTCACCACCAGAGGCTTCCGGCCGGGCTCGAGGGTGGCGAGCGACACGGCGTGGACCAGGTCGACGTCGGACGGCGCCCGGATCAGCCCACGGTCCCAGGCCCGGGTGAGCAGCGGCCCGGGCAGTGCGGACGTGCGCACCTCGTGCCCGAGCGCGGACAGCGGGTCAGGAGAGGCGTCGGCCCGGCTGGCCGTCAGGACGAGCTCGGGGGCGTCCGCCGGGTCGGCGGCGGCCAGTTCGTCCAGCCC
>Ga0075030_100002383_pt1 | contig 17031 bp, 17 predicted proteins | sample LitLauG_LLR_2012_FD_71393 | JGI IMG/M metagenome (GOLD analysis project Ga0075030, IMG submission 71393) | Freshwater sediment microbial communities from Pennsylvania, USA - Little Laurel Run_MetaG_LLR_2012 | ecosystem: Environmental > Aquatic > Freshwater > Creek > Sediment | place: USA... | reverse complement strand
AGCCACTTCTTCATCGGATGCTTCACCTTAATCCTCCATGTTTTTGTGCGCCCAGATTGTGGCATGCAATTTTACTGATTCACGGCGGGGCGCACGATGGGCCGGCCGTGAAACCGTCCGCGGCCCCTCAAGGGGCCGGTGAATGAGAACGACTGCGGCATCGCGAAAGCAATGCCCTGATACGAAACTCCTGATGCTGACTTCTGCCGCGATACGAAGCGACATTATTTCCAGCTCCAGTTGGGCTGGGTGTTGTTGCCGGTAAAGGTTAACTGCTTTACATTGGTGCCGTCGGCCAGCATGCTCCAGATTTGATCGTTGCCCGAGCGGTGCGACTGAAACACGATATGCCGGCCATCCGGCGACCAGCACGGAAAATCGTTGCGTCCCGCGTCATGCGTGAGTTGGACCCATTGTTTGCTGGCGATGTCCATCAAGTACAGATCGTTGGAACCGGGTTCGCCGGGGCCATATTTGCGCATCCAGGAGAAGGTCAGAAACTGTCCGTTCGGCGACCAGTTGGGCGAGACGGCATAACCTTGGTCGGTGACGCGCTGTACGTTGGTGCCGTCGGCTTCCATGGTGTAGATCTGCGGCAGGCCCGTGCGGCCACTGACAAACGCGATCTGGCCGGCAGTCTTGCGGTTCCACGTGGGCGAGACATCCGGGCCCTGACCGTTGGTGAGACGGCGCAAGTTGCCGCCCGAAGGGTCGGCGACAAAAATGTTGGGATATCCATTGCGCGAAGACGAGAAGGCGATCTTGCCGTCGGGCGACCACGAGGGCGACAGGTTCATTCCTCCGAAACGCGGGAAGCTTACCATGCGATTCAGGTCGAAAGAATACACCATGATGTCCCAGCCACTCTTGGTGACGGAACTGAAGGCGAGGCGGGATCCGTCCGGTGAAATCCGTGGTGAGAGCGAGATGCTGCCCAGGTGCGTGATGGCGTGCTGGTTGGCGCCGTCATAGTCCATAGTCCAGATTTCCTTGTGGCCGCTGCGCTCGCTGACAAAATAGATTGTGCTTTCGGCGATGCCCGGGACGCCTCCGCCGAGACGAAAGATGATCTCGTCGGCGAATTTGTGCGCGATAACGCGGACCGCGTCCTTGGTGGCGGCGTCGGTGTACTGCTTGCCCAGGACTTGCGGCGAGTTCTGATTCTTGACGTCGTACAGCCATCCCTGGACGGTGACCTTGTCACCGGCAGCGCCGAGGTTGCCAAAGGCAAGCATCGAGGCATTCGGGGGCGGTGAGTTCCAGGACGAGAAATTGACTTCGGTTGGTTGCCCCGGGACTTGCAGGGGGTAAAAGCTCTTGGAGACGAGGTCGAAAATGCCGGCGTTGTCGAGGTCGTTCCAGAGGGTGTCGTTGAACGTCTTCAGCAGATCGGTATTCCTGGCGTCTTGCGTCGAGGGTTTGAAGTCGGAGGCGGCGAGGCGTACCTTCTCCACACCGAGACCGGTGCCGGTGCGAATCCAGTCCTGTGCGGAACTGGTGGCCGCCAGGCAAAGCGACATTGCGACAACGATGAAAGGCGAGTATCGGCGGCCGAGGTGGGATGCCCTATCGTGGCGCGATGGAATCTCCTTGCTACGCGTGCGGAATTGCCTCTCTTTTATTTGATGAAGGATGGGGCGAGCTGCGTTGCTCAAATTTTTGCTCCTGTAGCGCCGTTCGCTGTTGCGTTTCCCGCTTGGCTAGACGAGCGAGGGCGCCCGTCTCTCCATTCTGTTTTACCTTTTATAATCGAACCAAAATTCGACCGACACTTTGCTTCCGGAATAATCCGGCGGCAACGGACCGAAGGTGTCAATGCGCTGAATGGCCCGCATCGCTGAAATATCCAGCGAGGGCGTGCCGCTCGACTGTTCGATCTGCACGTTCGTCGGATGGCCGTCGCGGCCGATATCAAACGTCAGGTACACGCGATTGGCCTGCGTGATGCGCGGATCGATTTCATACTTCAGCCAGTTTTCAGAGACTTTGCGCTGCACAGTCTGGACATACCAGGAGAAACGGTTGCCGAAATCGCCGCCACTACCGGTGAATCCGAAAGCACCCTTGGCTCCGCCCGCATTGAACATGCTGTAGGGCCCGCTAACGGGACCGCCTTCTCCATAGGGGATTTGATTCGTTTCCTCAGGCTGCGGTTCGGGTTTGCGTTTCGTCGCGCTGGTCACCGGCTTGGGTTTGACCTTCGTGTTCTTGTCGGGGATGGGAATCGCTTCGGGTTCCTTCTCCTGAACCTGCGGCTGCGATTGCGAGAGGCCCTTGGATTCGGTAGCGAGGACGTTGGTCGTCTGCTCAGGGTTTGCAGGCAAGGGAACCGAGGTTACTAGAGTCGCGCCCATGGCATCCCCGCCACCACCGCTGCCCCAGCCTTCACCGCGAAATCCATGAAAGAACATGGTATAGAGCACGACGAAGACGGTGAAGGCCACATGGAGCCCGACGGACCACGCGAGGGGCCGGCTGAGTCCGCCGTGTTCGAAATAGATGTCACCGCTGGCCATGGGAGTCAATGGGTTGCGTCACGATGCTCACGTTGCTGATGCCGGACTGCTTGATGGCGTCCATCACCGTGGCGAACGCTCCAAAAGGAACATCTTCGTCGGAGCGCAGGTAGATGGACTGGTGCTGCGGATCGCGAATTCGTTTTTTCAGCGTGGCGCCGATCTGGTTGATGTTGATGGGATCGTTGCCGAAGAAGACTTTTTGCGATTTGTCGATGCTGATCACGAGGCGTTCTTCGGTGATCTCTTTCACCGTGCGCGTGTGCGGCACGTTGACTTCGATTCCGGACTGCAGCACCGGGGCGGTCACCATGAAAATGATGAGCAGAACGAGGACGACATCGACCAGAGGGGTGATGTTGATATCGGAGAGTGCCGTCTGGGTGCGTCCGTTGCCAGTGGTGAAGGCCATCAGCGACGCGCCTCATTGGCTACGGGAATCTGCTGCCGCTCGACCAGGTTGAGCATTTCAAGCGCGAAATCGTCGTTGCGCGCGGCCAGTTCGCGGATCGATCCGTTGATCAGGTTGTAGGCAATGACCGCCGGGATGGCCGCCGCAAGGCCGGCGGCGGTCGTGATCAGGGCCTCAGAGATTCCTGGAGCGACGGCGCGCAGGGTGGCGGCGCCAGCCGCGCCGAGTCCGTGGAAGGCGTCAATGATTCCCCAGACGGTGCCGAAGAGTCCGACGAAGGGCGTGACGGCTCCGGTGATCGCAAGCCACGGGAGGTTGCGCTCCAGTCGCGTGATGCCCTCCGACGAGGCGATCTGCATGGAGCGCTGGATCGAGGTCAGATTGTGGATGCCGCCCGTCATGCCCATCTGGCGTTTGAATTCCTCGACTGCGCCTTCGAAAACTCCGACCAAGGGGCTAGGTCGAAACTGGTGGGCGATGGAGGCGACGTCTTGCATGCGCTGCGCTTTGCGGAACGTCCGCACGAAGCGGCCGCTCTGGGTGCGGGCTCGACTGATCAGGCGCCACTTCGACAGGATCACAGCCCAGGACAGCACGCTGAACGCGATCAGGATCAGAAGGACGATCTTGGCAACCGCACCGGTTTGAAGGACGAGATCGACGATTTCGCCGCCGACAAACAGCAACAAAACTGAGGCAAGGTGCATTGGCGTTGGGGGAACCCCATCTGAATTATAGACGAAGGGAACGGGCAGACTTGGACGCGTATCCCAACGATCAACGGATCCCGTCCGAAATGGCCATCAGGGGCTTGGAATCGTGGCTGCGGTTTCATTCGAGTAGGCACTCTGCTGGCCACCGCTATCGACGGCAGTGGTTACGTAGTAGTAGGTAGTTCCGGCCGCGACCGTGTAATCGATGTAGCTGGTGGCAGCGTCGAGTGCAGTATTGATTTGCTGGTATGGGCCGCCGTGCTTGATGCCGCGGTAGACGTTGAAGCCCACAACGTTGGGGTCGGTCTCTTGCCAGGTAAGATCCGCGCTGTGGGCATTCTGTGCCACGCCCGTGCCCGTCAACTGTTCCACCGTGGGTGAGACGACCGCGTTGCTGAAGTATCCGACCCTGCCGGAAGCGGTGCCGGACTGGTTCGGGGTGAACTGCAGAGTGATCTGAATGCTGTGTCCGGACGGGATGGTCAGGGGCGGGTTGAATCCCACGATAGAGAACTCAGAGCTGGTCAACTGGTCGGATGCGATGGTGACCGTGCCGTTCGAGGCCGAGAGCGTGGCGGCGAGGGCAGCGCTCTGTCCGACAGTGACGTTGCCGAACGTCAGGCTCGAGGGGGAGAGGTTTAATTGCGGTCCGGAAACTCCGGTTCCTGCGACCGGCAGCGAGAGGCTTTTGTTCAGCGCCGTGCTGACCAGTGTGAATGCACCGGTGACGTGCCCGACCGCGGTGGGTTTGAAAAGGATGGGCAATTGGACGGTCTTGCCGGGCAGGAGCGTGAGCGGCAAGGGAAAGCTGCCAAATCTGAATTCGTTTCCCTGTTTTGACTTGGAAGTGATGCGAAGAGATTTCGTGCCGGTGTTGGTCAGTTGGATCGAGAAACCACCGGAGCTGCCTACCTCGATCCTGCCATAAGCGTGACTGCAGGGTTTGCATTGCAGTTGCTGGGCCCGGGCACGCGCGGGCGTCAGGGAACAGAGCGATAGCGCGATGGCGATCACGGGGAAGAATCGCATGCGCTCATCTTCTGGAAGCGCGAAGTGCGGAGGCAAACACAGAAGGGCAGTATTCCCACTTCGATAACTCGAAAGGACATTCGCGGTGTACGCCGTCAGGAAGGGCGGCGTGTGCTATGCTGCGCGTAAATCCGCGATTCCAGGATTCTTGTGCTGGCCGAACTTCGACTCGAAAATTACGCCGTCATTGACAACGTAGTGGTCGAGTTCGCCGCTGGACTGAATCTACTCACGGGGGAGACGGGTGCGGGGAAGTCGATCCTGATCGATGCGCTTAGCCTGATGCTGGGCGAGAAGGCGTCGACGGAAGTGATCCGGACGGGCGCGGAGCGGGCGGTGGTGGCGGCGGTGTTTGAGAGCGAGGGCGCGGCGCTCCGTGCCATCGAAGAAATCCTGGAAAACAATGGGCTGGATTCCGAGAGCTCTTCGCTGATCCTGCGTCGCGAGATCGCGACGGGCGGCAAGGGCCGGGTCTTCATCAATAATCAGCCGGCGACCGTGGCGGTGCTGAAGCAGATTGCGCCGCACCTGGCGGTTGTCCACGCGCAGAACGAATCCATCGTGAACTTCGATGAGGCGGCCCGTCAGGAACTGCTAGACGCATACGCCGGGGTTGAGTTGAAAGAAGTGTCTGCCGCCTTTGCGACCTGGAAGGAGATTCGCGAACGCATCGCGGAACTGGAACGAGATGAGGCAGACCGGATGAGGCTTCTGGACTTGTGGAACTTCCAGTGCCACGAGATCGAAGAGGCACGCCTGCAGGCTGGGGAAGACGAGCGCCTCGAAGTGGAGAAGCGGGTTCTCGCGAATGCGGAAAAGATTTACGGCGCAGCTATGCACGCCTTTGATCTGCTGTATGAGGGGGACGAATCCACGTCGTCGAGCCTGCGAGCGGCGCAGAAGCATTTGGAAGAACTGGCCCGGTACGAGCCCAAGTTTCAGGAAGCGCGGGCGGCTCTGGAATCAGCGAGGATCAGCGTGGAAGATGTGGGTGCGACGCTGCGCGACTATGCGGGTGGAATCCATGCGTCCCCGGAGCGGCTAGCCGAGCTCGAAGAGCGATTGGCGCTGCTGGATCGGCTGAAGCGGAAGTATGGACCAACGCTGGAGAATGTGATGGCCTTAGGGGGAGAAGTTCGCCGCAAGCTGAATGAAATGGAGAATAAAGATCAAGTGTTGCTTGAACTGCGGACGAAGCTGGCGGCGACGGCCGAGGAGTACCGAAAAGCGGCGCGCAGTGTCTCGCGCAAGCGCGCCGAGGCAGGCAGGAAGCTAGAAAAGCTGGTCGAGGCGGAAATCAACGATCTGGCCATGCGGGCCAGCTTTCGAATCGCAGTGGAAGAAAACGAAGCCGAGGAGCACTGGACCTCATTGGGCATCAATCAGGTGATTTATCGGATTGCGCCGAATGCTGGGGAGACGATGCGCCCGCTGGAGCAGATTGCGTCGGGCGGGGAGTTGTCGCGGGTGATGCTGGCACTGAAGGCGAGCGTGGAGGCGGGAGCAAATCCGGCGGGGAAGAGGAAGACGGCGGCGGCGCAGCGGACTCTAGTGTTCGACGAGATCGATACGGGGATCGGCGGGCGGGCGGCAGAGGCAGTGGGGAAGAAGTTGAAGGCCTTGGCAAAGGTGAACCAGGTGCTGTGCGTTACCCACCTGCCACAGATCGCGACCTTTGCCGATCATCATTACCTAATCGAAAAGCGCGAGGCTTCCGGGCGGACGAAGACTTCGGTCCGGCGGATTACGGGTGAGGAACGAACGGAAGAAGTGGCGCGTATGCTTTCCGGAGCGAAACTGACGGAGACCTCGCGGAAGCATGCGGAACAAATGATCAGGGCAAATGGGTGAGGCAGAGGACTGTCCTACAGTACGAGCACATCAGCCCCACGGGATTGAAGTGCCCGGTCAAAGGTGATGAACCTTAGGCCGGCAACCGCTGCGAAGGCCAGAAGGTAAGCGTCCGCCCAAATCTTGGGAGATCGACTGGACAATCGCGACCGCGAACGGAACTCCTTTTCGAGATCATCCGGTTCTGGGAGGAAGGCAATGCGAGTATCGGCCCAGATTCGGTCCCACAAACTCCAAGCCTCGGACATGGTCTTCGTGTCCGCTCCCATGATCGGATCGGTTGTGAGAAGTCTTAGAACGGTCATCTGGGTGAAACGACAGAAGAAAAATTGCTCCTCACCCGCCTGCTGGAACCAGGACTGGGCCTTTTCTGAATGCAGGTGCCGGCTCCAAATCAACGCCAGCCACACATTCGCGTCAAGGAAATTCAATGTGTTCATAGATTTGTTGGTTGGTCAGGTCAACCTTGGGGCCGCCGGAGACAATCAGCGGGAACTGCACTCTCCTAAGGCGTGGGCGCTGGCTTTGCAGGAGCACGGTCTTAACGCCCGCTAGGACCAGTTCGCGTACCGAGCGCCCGTTCGCAGCCGCTTGCGCCTTTAGCTTCCGGTATAAAGGCGCGGGGATGTCAACCGTAGTACGAATGGAATCCTTCATGAAAGCCATTATCCCATGTATGCCATAAATATGGAACTGCAATTCAGGCATGCTTGGGAAGACAACCTTGCCGATACGCTTGATGCTCTTATCCGATGACCGATCACGAGCTGCACGAAATTGGGCTTTCGAGTAGCTCGGTGTCCGGGACACTGAAGGAGGGTTTGATTTCGAGAGTTTGCGGCATCGCAAAAAGCGATGCCCTGATACGAATCCCATTCACGGTACGAGACCGTATAGGCCAACCCTCCGTTCACGCCCCGGATTTCCCCGTTCGCTGCTAATCCTCACACCCTCAGAGGCTTACATTGACCTTGGGTGCCATTTTCGATACCCTTGAACTAACTTTTCCCAAAGGAACGTGTAACCTAGAGCAGGTGGGGGATGGCTTTGTCTCAGAGCAAGAGTTTGCTGCTTTTGAAGCCGCGCGGGTTCTGCGCGGGAGTCGTGCGGGCGATTGACATTGTCCGGATCGCGCTCGAAGCGTTTGGGCGGCCGATCTATGTGCGCAAGGAGATCGTCCACAACCGGTTCGTGGTAGAGGAACTGCAACAAAAGGGCGCGATCTTTGTGGACAGCGTGGACGAGGTGCCGGAGGGCGAGCGCGTGATTTATAGCGCGCACGGCGTGTCTCCGGAGGTGCGCGAGCACAGCAAGCTGCGCAAGCTGCGAGTAATCGACGCCACCTGTCCGCTGGTCACAAAAGTGCACGTGGAAGCGGTGAAGTTTGCCAAGGAAGGCTATTCGCTGATTCTGATTGGCCACCGCGACCACGATGAAGTGATCGGTACGCTGGGCGAGGCTCCGGCGGTGACGCAGGTGGTGGGTTCTCCGGCGGAAGTGGCGTCGGTGACTTTGCCGGATCCGAAACGGGTGGCCTATCTGACGCAGACTACGTTGAGTCTGGATGAGACGCGCGACATTATCGCGGCGCTGCGGAAGAAGTTCCCCAACATCAAGGGGCCGGCGGCGCAGGACATCTGCTATGCCACGGAAAACCGCCAGGTGGCGGTGAAGCACGTGGCGTCGGATGCGGACTTGCTACTGGTGGTCGGTTCGGACAATAGCTCGAATTCCAAAAGATTGGTCGAGGTGGCGCGCAGTTTGGGCACCGAGGCGCATCTAATCGACAACTACAGCAACATTCAGCCGCAGTGGTTGAATGGAGTGAAGACGGTGGCCCTGACCGCCGGAGCGTCGGCTCCCGAGCATCTGGTGCAGGAAGTGGTGGAGTATCTGGGTGGGCAAGGTTTTGGTGACGTGCAGGAACTGGAAATCATGCCAGAAAACGTACGGTTCGGATTACCGCCGGAGATCGTGGAAACCATCGCAGCTGCTCCGGCCAGTGTGAGCGTGGAGTTGTAGATGGAAGAATCCTCCCCCTTAGGCTCGGCCTCCGCGCCGCAGATGCGATTCGGAAAAATTGATGACCTGGTCAGCCGGGTCGCGGTCGGCATTGACGCGGCCCGGAAGTATCTCTTCTCCCAACAACTCGAGGAGGGGTACTGGTGCGGCGAACTGGAAGCCGACACAACCCTCGAGTCCGATTACATCCTGCTGCATACGTTGCTCGGGACGGGCAGCCGGGAGCGCTTTGAGAAGGCGGCGCGCTACATCCTGAAGCACCAGAATGACGACGGCGGCTGGAGTATCTACGCCGGCGGACCTTCGAACATCAGCGCTTCGGTCAAGGCCTACTTTGGGTTGAAACTGGCCGGATACACGGCGGATCATCCGGCACTCGCCCGGGCCCGAAAGAAAATCCTGGAGATGGGCGGGGTGACCGAAGTCAACACCTTCACTAAGATCTATCTCTGCTTCTTCGGGCAGTACGACTACGATGCGGTGCCGGCGGTTCCGCCGGAGATTGTGCTGTGTCCGAACTGGTTCTGGTTCAATATCTACGAAATCTCTTCCTGGTCTCGCGCCATCCTGGTACCGCTTTCGATCTGCTACGCGAAGAAGCCGTTCAAGAAAATTCCCGACGAGATGGGTGTTGAGGAATTGTTTGTCGGCGGGCGCGACAAGTCGCGCATGCACCTGCACTGGGCGAAGAACCTGATTTCGTGGCGGAACTTTTTCCTGGTGCTCGATCGGCTGGCGCACTGGGCGGAGCGGGTGCACATTCGCCCGCTGCGTTCAATTGCCCTGCGCAAAGCGGAGAAGTGGATGCTGGAGCGGCTCGAGATGAGCGACGGTCTGGGGGCAATTTTCCCGTCGATTATGAACTCGATTATCGCGCTGCGCTGCCTGGGATATTCGGTGGACGATCCACAGGTGATTCGCGCGCTCGACGAATTCGAGAAATTGGGAATCGAGGAAGAAGATACCTTCCGCATGCAGCCCTGCATGTCGCCGGTGTGGGACACGGCATACGCGCTGTTTGCGCTCGGCGAGGCGGGCGTTCCGGCGAACGATCCGCGGCTGGTAAAGTGCGCGGACTGGATCCTGCAGAAGCAGGTGCGCAAGCCGGGGGACTGGAAGGTCAAGAACAAAGCGGGCGAACCGGGCGGCTGGTACTTCGAGTTCAACAATGAGTTCTATCCGGACGTGGACGACACCGCGATGGTCTGCCTGGCGCTGAGCCGCGTGGAGCATCCGAACGGGCGCTATCAGCGCGAGTCGGTGCAGCGCGCGATTGACTGGATGTTGTCGATGCAGTGCAAGAACGGCGGCTGGGCATCGTTCGACAAGGACAACGACCGGATGGTGTTTCAGTACGTGCCGTTCGCCGATCACAACGCCATGCTCGATCCGGCGACGGTGGATATCACGGGGCGCATCCTGGAGTGCCTGGCAACGTACGGCTACGACCAGAGCCATCCGGCAGTGAAGAAGGCGATCCAGTTCGTCCGGAAAGAGCAGGAACCGGATGGCAGTTGGTTCGGGCGCTGGGGAGTCAACTACATTTACGGAACGACACTTGTGCTGCGCGGGCTGGAAGCGATCGGCGTGGACCGCAACGATCCGATGGTGCAGCAAGCCGCCGAGTGGCTGCGTATGGTGCAAAACTCAGATGGCGGATGGGGCGAGACGGCGGGCTCCTATGACGATCCGAACCTGCGCGGGCAGGGCGACAGCACCGCGTCGCAGACGGCCTGGGCGGTGATGGGGCTGCTGGCGGCGGGCGACACGCGCAGCGAATGCGCGGCGCGCGGCATTGCCTACCTGCTGAAGATCCAGAAAAAAGACGGATCGTGGGACGAGCCGCGTTACACCGGTACCGGGTTCCCGCGCGTGTTCTACCTGATGTATCACCTGTATCGCCAGTATTTCCCGCTGATTGCGTTGACGGCGTATTCGAAGGTGATGAAAACCAGCAACTAGCTCTTAGCTTTTAGCTCTTAGCTTCTGGCCGAGCAAATCCTGCCTGCAGACCCGGCCATATCGATTGGAAGAGCTTGGAGCCAAAAGCTAATCGCTCAATGCTCGCTCTTGTTACTGGCGCTACTGGGTTTGTGGGCAGTCATGTAGCCCGCGCTCTCGCCGCCGAAGGAGCGCAGTTGCGGCTGCTGGTGCGGCCGACGAGCGATCTTCGGAACATTGAGGATTTGAATGCGGAGCGTGTGACGGGGGACTTGCGAGATCCGGCGTCGATTGAGAAGGCGCTGGCGGGATGCGAGGCCGTGTTTCATGTGGCGGCCGACTACCGGCTGTGGGTGCGAGTTCCGGAACAGATGTACCGCTCGAATGTGGAAGGGACCCGGTCGCTGCTCGAGTCGGCACGGAAACAAGGCGTGGGGCGCGTGGTCTACACGTCGAGCGTGGCCACGATGGGCTTCGCATCGAACGGACGGGCGACCGGGCACTTGGCGGACGAACAGAGCCCGGTATCGCTGGCGGACATGATCGGACACTACAAGCGGTCGAAATTCATGGCCGAGCAGGTTGCGTTCGATGCCGCACGATCGGGAATGGATGTTGTGGTTGTAAATCCCACGACTCCGGTGGGAGAGCGCGATGTGAAGCCAACGCCCACCGGACGCATTGTGCTCGACTTTTTGAAGCGAAAGTTTCCGGCGTATGTGGAAACCGGGCTGAACCTGGTGGACGCGACCGAGTGCGCTCACGGACACATCCAGGCATTTGAAAAAGGGAAGTCGGGAGAACGATACATTCTGGGCGGAGAGAATCTGACGCTGAAGCAGATTCTGGACCGGCTGGCGGCGATTACGGGGCTGAAGTCGCCCACATTGAAATTGCCATACGTATTTGCTTTTGCGACTGGCGTGGTGGACGAAATGGTGACGGGGCGACTGCTGCGCCGTGAGCCGCGCGCGACGATCGACACAGTCCGCATGGGTCGGAAGATGATGTTTGTGAGTTCTAGGAAGGCCGAGCGGGAACTGGGCTGGCGGACGGTTCCCGTGGAGGGCGCACTGCGGCGGTCGGTGGAGTGGTTCCGCGCCAACGGATATGTCTAAGGTGGCGATTGTGGCGGCGATGGAACGGGAAGTGGCGCCGCTGATCAGAGGATGGAAGGTTCGTACAGTGGAACACGGCAGGCGACAGTACCGGCTCTTCGAAAATGGCGACGCAGTTTTGATCTGTGGCGGGATCGGAGCAGAAGCTGCGCGCCGAGCCACCGAAGCAGCAATTCAGGAAGCACGGCCCGCACGGGTGATCTCTACTGGTTTTGCCGGGGCGCTCGATGCAAGGCTGAAAGTAGCGGATGTGTTCGAGCCGCGCACTGTGATCAACGCTCTCGATGGAGTGCGCAGCGAGACGGGAGCGGGACGAGGAACGCTTGTGACCTATGCAGCGGTCGCCGGCCGAGAACAGAAGCAGCGGCTAAGCACCGCTTATGGAGCCGAGGCTGTGGATATGGAAGCGGCAGCGGTCGCGCAGGGAGCCCAAGCGCACGGACTGGAATTTGCGGCTTTGAAAACGATTTCCGATGCCGGGGATTTTTCGATGCCAGCGACCGACCAATTTATTTCGAGCGATGGGCAGTTTCGCACCGCGACGTTCGCCTTCCACGTTGTCGTCCGACCGTGGCTTTGGGGAGCAACGATTGCGCTGGCGCGGAATAGTGCGAAAGCGAGCGGCGCGCTATGTGCTGCGATTTCGAGTTATCTGGAACGTGAGAGGGTGAATCTCAACGAGAGGTAGAGTTTTCGGGAGAGGTGCGAGACCAAGATGCCCCTTCCGCAAGTTCAGGGCAGGCTCTCGGAACAGCCGGCGGGACGCCGGCGCTACAGTTTATGACAACGGTTCGGACAATGGCGGTGGAGAGGGAAGTTGAGCGGATTCCCTCCACGATGAAGGCAGCGGTCTATCGCGGCGTCAATGACGTGCGCCTGGAGGAAGTTCCGGTGCCGGAAGTGAGCCAGGGCGAAATCCTGGTGCGTGTGCACACGTGCGGGATCTGCGGGACTGACCTGAAGAAAATTTCGACCGGGTCACACTCTGCGCCGCGCATTTTCGGTCACGAGACATCGGGTGTAGTTGCAAAGCTGGGCGAGGGCGTGCGGGAGTTCGCGGTGGGCGACCGTGTGGTGGTGTTCCACCACATCCCGTGCCGCGAGTGTTATTACTGCCGCCACAAAACGTTTGCGCAATGTGCCACCTACAAGAAAGTCGGCTGCACGGCCGGTTTCGAGCCCTCGGGCGGAGGGTTTGCGGAATATGTCCGGGTGATGGACTGGATCGTCCAGAAGGGAACGGTGCGCATCCCGGACGGGGTTTCGTTTGAGCAGGCGTGCTTTGTTGAACCGGCGAATACCTGCATCAAGGGCATTGAGACGTTGCGGCTGGAGCCGGGCGAGACCGTGCTGGTGATCGGACAAGGGCCGATCGGGTTGATTCTAGCGGTCTTAGCCAAACGGGCCGGGGCTCGCGTGATAACTTCCGATTTGTATCCCGCGAGGCTTACAATTGGCAAAAGCTTCGGTTTGGATCTGACAATTGACGCTTCGCAAACCGAGGCTGGATCGGCGGTGCGTCGAATGACCGAAGGGCGCGGAGCTGACGCTGTGATTCTGGCGGTCGGCGGAAGCGGTCTGATCCGTCCTGCGATGGATGCCGCGCGTCCCGGGGGACGCATCTTGCTATTTGCCCAAACCGCGCGCGGCGAGGCTACGATCGATCCCGCCGCAGTGTGCGTCGATGAAAAGGCTTTATTGGGTTCCTACAGTGCGTCCGTAGAGTTGCAGGAGGAGTCGGCGCGGTTTGTGATGAACCGCGAAATGAACCTGGAACGGCTGGTCAGCCATCGCTTTCCGCTGGATCGCAGTGTGGAAGCGCTCAAGCTGGCTGCCCATCCTCAACCGGACTCGATGAAGATTGTCATCCAGCCGGGCAGCGTATGGGAAGGACATCAACTGTGAGTGGAAAGATGACGGCTGCCGTCCTTTACGGCAAAGAAGACGTCAAGATTGAAAGGGTACCGATCCCGCGCGTGGGCGACGGCGAAGTGCTGGTGAAAGTGCATGTCGCACTCACCTGCGGCACGGACCTGAAGGTGTATCAGCGAGGCTACCACGCACGCATGATTGTGCCTCCGGCGCTGTTCGGCCATGAATTGGCTGGGACCATCGAGCAAGTCGGCGAGGGGGTACGTGGTTTCAAGAAGGGGATGCGGGTGGTGGCACTGAATTCCGCGCCCTGCGGGATGTGCTTCTACTGCTCCAAGCACCAGGGAAATCTCTGCGAAGACCTGCTCTTCAACAATGGCGCGTATGCGGAGTACATTCGCGTCCCGCGGCGCATTGTTGAGACCAACATGCTGGTGGTGCCTTCGCATGTGAGTTTTGAAGACGCCGCAATGACCGAGCCGTTGGCGTGCGTGTTGCGTGGATTGCACGAGACGGGCGTGGAGATCGGCGATACCGTGGCTGTGGTCGGCGGAGGCCCAATTGGCCTCATGTTTGTGCAGGTGGCCAAAGCGATCGGCTGCAACGTGGTGGCGGTGGTGAAGCGCGATTCGCAGGTAGCCCTGGCGCGGCGCAAGGGCGCGCACGAAGTCGTACAGATTACGCAGGTGAAAGATGCGGTCGAGGCGGTGCGCGATTTAACTCCGGAGCGGCGCGGCGCGGATGTGGTGATTGAAGCGGTCGGCCGTCCGGAGGCGTGGGAGTGGGCCGTGCAGATGGTTCGCAAAGGTGGCACGGTGAATTTCTTCGGTGGGTGCGCTTCAGGAACGAAGGTGCAACTGGACACGAATCGACTGCACTACTCCGAAATTACGCTGAAAGCGACATTCCACCATACTCCCGAGACGGTGCGGCGGGCGTTCGGTCTCATCACGGAGAAGAAAGTGCGCGGCACGGATTACATCACCGGGGAGGCGCCGCTTTCACGCTTACACGACGTTCTGCGGCACATGCTGAACCGCAACGGGGATATCAAGACCGCGATTATTCCTGGTCACTGAGCATTCGAGTTCATAAGCACAAAGGACACGAAGGACCACGAAGGAAAGCATTATCCAGAATCCTGTTCCCCTTCGTGAAACTTCGTGTTTTTTGTAAGAGTCGACGATCCACAAGAAAAATGTCATCGATTGCTAGGACCGAGTCGGAGCACACAGCCACGCCATCAGCAGGATGGGAAAGCCTTCCGCCGGAATACGCGATTCCCGAAGAAGCTCCCAAGGAGACTGAGGCCCGGGAATATTGCCGCCGTCTGGCTCGCTCGCATTACGAAAACTTTTCGGTGGCTTCGTGGTTTCTTCCCGAACGGCTGCGGCAGCACTTTTTCAATGTGTACGCGTATTGCCGGATCTCCGACGATCTGGGCGACGAAGTGGGAAATGCCGCCCAGTCGTTGCAACTTCTGGACCAATGGGAATCGGAGCTGAATGCGTGTTATGACGGCTCGCCACGGCATCCTGTGTTCGTAGCGTTGGCCGAAACTGTGCGGCGATTTGAGATTCCGAAGCATGAGTTTTCAGACCTGCTGGCAGCGTTCCGACAAGATCAGACGGTGACTCGCTACCAGACGTTCAACGATCTGCTCGGCTACTGCCGGTATTCCGCGAACCCGGTCGGCCACCTGGTGCTCTATTTATGCGGATACAGCGATGAGGAGAGGCAAGGACTCTCAGACTACACTTGCACGGCATTGCAGCTGGCGAACTTCTGGCAGGACGTAAGCGTCGACCTCGCAAAGGGGCGCATTTATTTGCCGCTTGAGGACCTGCACCGCTTCGGCGTGAGCGAAGAAGAGATTCGCGATTCCGACAACACTCCGGCGTTCCGCGAAATGATGAAGTTTGAAGTCGGTCGGGCGCAGGAATGGTTCTCTCAGGGGATGCCGTTGGTAAGGGTAGTCAATCGCGAACTGGCGATTGACATCGACCTGTTCAGCCGGGGAGGGGTCGAGGTCCTGAATGCGATCGAGCGGCAGGGCTATGCGGTTCTAGGCCGACGCCCGGCAATCTCAAAGGCGCGGAAAGTAGCGCTGGTGGCACGCGCCGCGATAGGGAAGCTGTTATGAGCACCGCCGTGGGAAACGCACCCGTCGAGTTCACGCCGACTCGTTCGCAGCTCGACGTCGCGTACTCGGTATGCCGGCACATCGCGCGCTCGGCGGCCAAGAATTTTTACTACGGATTTCTTGTCCTTCCGCAACGGAAGCGCAACGCGCTCAGCGCGGTCTATGCCTTCATGCGGCGTTGCGATGACATTGCGGACGACAGCTCGCTCAGCCCGGACGATCGGCGCAACAAACTGGCAGAGTGGCTGGACAAAGTTCATCGTGCGCTCGCGAGCCTGCCCACGGACGATCCGGTACTGTTGGCGTTGGCCGACGCGCAACGCAGGTACCAGATCCCGCTGGGCTTGCTCGATCAGCTCGCGTACGGCACAGCGTCGGACCTGGATCAAGATCCGCCGCAGGTGGGTCCCTATCCACCACTGGTGCCGAGGTACCGGAGGTTCGAGGAGTTGCGTCGGTATTGCTATGGCGTCGCTTCCGTCGTCGGTTTGGTTTGCATTCGAATCTTTGGTTACCGTGATCCTGCCGCCGAGCCCCTGGCGGAGCAATGCGGGCTCGCGTTTCAGCTGACGAACATCATTCGGGACATCAAAGAGGATGTAGCCATGGGCCGCGTGTATCTGCCGGTGGAAGACCTGGCAGAGTTCGGGCTGTCGGCTGCGGACCTGGCATATCCGGACCTGGCTCGGATCCGTCCCCTTCTGGCAATGGAGACGGATCGTGCCCTGGAGTACTATCGCGCGGGCGAGGAACTGATCCCGCTGGTGAACGAAGACAGCCAGCCAGCGCTGTGGGTGTTGGTCACCATCTATCGCCGGTTGCTGGAGAAGATCGCACTGCGGCAGTTCGACGTTTTCAGCGAGCGCGTGCAGCTCACCACGCGCGAGAAGTTGAGCATCCTGGGAAAGGGATTCGTGCGGCGAATGTTGTGATGAGCCAGTCTTCCTCACAAGCACAAGCTTCTACAGTCGCGATTGCGGGAGGCGGGTTGGCCGGCTTGGCGGCGGCTTGCGCCCTTGCCGAGACGGGATTTCGCGTGACTCTGTTCGAACGCCGTCCGTTTCTCGGCGGACGAGCCTCCTCCTATCAACATCCCGGGACTGGCGAAATCGTCGACAACTGCCAGCATGTTTTGTTTGGCTGCTGCACCAATCTGATTGACTTCTATCGGCGGATCGATGTGGAAAAGCATATCCGCTGGTACGACCAGATGACGTTCGTGGAACCCGGCGGGCGCAGTTCGGTGCTGGAAAGATCGTTTCTTCCAGCTCCGCTCCATACCACCCCTTCGTTCCTGTCGCTGCCGTTCCTGGATGCGTCGGACAAGATCGCGATCTCGGGCGCGATGGCGGCTCTGATGCCGTTGCCCCTGCGCGACCGTGGAGAAGCGTTCCTGGACTGGCTGCACCGGTAC
>Ga0075030_100002381_pt1 | contig 17034 bp, 16 predicted proteins | sample LitLauG_LLR_2012_FD_71393 | JGI IMG/M metagenome (GOLD analysis project Ga0075030, IMG submission 71393) | Freshwater sediment microbial communities from Pennsylvania, USA - Little Laurel Run_MetaG_LLR_2012 | ecosystem: Environmental > Aquatic > Freshwater > Creek > Sediment | place: USA... | reverse complement strand
AAGAACCTCGTCATCCTGAGCGAAGCGAAGAACCCATGCAGTTCTGCCTGCGGCGAGAAAATGCATCGGCCCTTCGCGGAAAAGACGCCGCTCAGGATGACAGAGGATTACTCTTTCATCTTCGGCCGCTGACACGCATCCACGATCTTCGTCGGATCGATCGCGTCCTTGTCCACCTGCTCCTCGAGAATCTTCCCATCTTTCCCAATGAGGAAGTTCACGCGTCGCGGCGCCTGATATTCGTCTTTGTAGATTCCGTACTCGCGGGTGACTTTGCCGCCCCAGTCACTGAGCAGCGGGAAGGTAACTCCAATTTGATCGGCGAAGGCTTTATTCGAGAACCAGCTATCCATGCTCACACCCAGGACCTGGGTGTCGGTAGCTTCCAGCTTTTGCAAATTCTGCTGGAAGTTTTTCATCTGCTGCGTTCAACCACCAGTGAATGCAAAGATGTAGAAAGCCAGGACGACATTCTTTTTGCCCCGATAGTCGCTCAGCTTCACCTCTTTCAAGTCTTTGCCGTCGGAGTACTTGAGTGTGAAATCAGGAGCTGGATCGCCGACTTTGGGCATGTTCGAACTCTCTTTCATGGTTTGGGCGGATGCAGGGGTCGTCGTTGCGAACGCGCCGGCCAGCAGCAGTCCTGCCAGCAGGCCTGAAAGCCTTCTTTTCATGTGGAACTCCCCCCACGGGAGTCCCGCCTAGCTTAACCTGCCCGCGGCATCCCAGTAAACTGCGTTAACTCGTAGCGCCGCCATCCTGGCGGCTGTCGTGGGGGCACCTTGCCCCCGCGCCTCACAGGACGAAGCAACTTCGGTAACCCAGTCGCCCTCTGTTTCACATTGCCGAAAGCATCCAAAAACCATTACAGTTCCCACAGATCAGCCGCGCGACTTTCCGCCAGGTTCCGAACCACGCGATGAACATCGCCACGCTCAACGACATCTTCTTCGCCGCCGTCGAACGCAATCTCGACAAGATCATGCTCTACCGCGAGGCCGGAAAGTGGCTGCCCATCTCCTCGCGTGAATTCGGGCGGAGAGTTGCCCGTACCGCCAGCGCTCTGCATTCGTGGGGCATTCAGAACGGAAATCGCATCGCCATCCTCAGCGAGAATCGCCCCGAGTGGCCGATCGCCGATGTCTCCACCCTGCTGCTGGGTGCTGTCACCGTTCCGCTTTACACTACGCTCACCGCCGAACAGACGGCTTTCGTGCTCAGCGACTCCGGCTGCCGCGTGATCTTCGTTTCGTCCGACCAGCAGTTGCACAAGGTGATCTCCATCGTTTCCAGGACCTCGATCGAAAAAATCGTAGTTATGGATCACCTTGAATTCACTGGAGACCTGACTCCCTTCGCAGACAAGTGCATCGCCATGCACCAGATCACGGAACTGGGACCGGAGAACCTCGAGGCAGAGATTGAACGGCAAGCCCGCGCGGTTACACCCGACGACCTGGCCACGATCGTTTATACCTCGGGCACCACGGGTACCTCCAAGGGCGCAATGCTGACGCACGGCAACATTGCGTCCAATATTCAATGCTCGATGATGGGTTTCAACATGCGCCCGGGACTCGTCAGCATTTCGTTTCTGCCGCTCTGCCACATCACCGCGCGTCACGTGGATTTCTCCATGCTTTTTCACGGAGTCACACTGGCCTATTGCCCCTTCATCGAGCGCCTGCCGGAAGCTCTGCTCGAGGTCAAACCATCGCTATTTGTCGCGGTACCCCGCGTATACGAAAAGATCTACGCCCAAGCCGAGCGCCAGGCCCAAGGCTTCCCCAAACGCACAATCTACGATTGGGCTCTGGCTGTGGGGCAAGAGCACAAACCTGAAATTCTAGCGGGAAAGATCCCGAACTCGCGCCGTTGGAGACTGGCTTACAAGCTGGTGTTCTCGAAGATTCGCGCCGGAATGGGCGGCAAGGTAGAGACCTTCATCTCCGGAGGCGCACCGCTCGGCCGCGAACTCGCCGAGTGGTACGCAACCGTTGGCATTCGTATCCACGAGGGCTATGGCCTCACAGAAACTTCACCGGTTATCGCAGTGAACACGCCGGTGAACCATCGCATCGGAACGGTGGGCAAAATTCTTCCGAATCTCGAAGTTCGCATTGCCGAAGACGGCGAAATCCTGGTACGCGGGCCGTCAGTGTTCAAAGGTTATTGGAACCGTCCGGAAGAAACGAAATCCGCGCTCGAAAAGGGCTGGTTCAAGACCGGCGACATCGGCAACATCGACAGCGACGGCTATCTCTCGGTCACCGACCGCAAGAAAGACCTGATCAAAACGTCCGGTGGAAAATTCATCGCGCCCCAACCGATCGAGAACGCGCTCAAACTCAATCCCTATGTTGGAATTGCCGCGATCCTTGGCGATCGCCGGAAGTTTCCGGCTGTGATGATCTCCCCAAATTTCCCACGCCTCGAGGAATGGGCGCAGACGAATGACATCGCCTTCGCCTCCCGCGCCGAATTGATTGCGAACCCGAAAGTGCAGAGCTTATATGAAGGCGTAGTCGAAGAACAGAACCAGAATCTGGCCCGCTTCGAGAAGCTCAAACGAGTCATGCTAGTCCCCGACGAATTTACTCCTGACAACGGAGCCCTGACGCCGACGCTAAAACTACGCCGTCGCGTGATCGAAGAGCGCTACAAGAAGCAGATCGACGATTTGTACGCCCAAGCAGAAGGCACCACGGTGCCATAGTGGAAGCCGAGTAGCTTTCCAGACTCAAAGTTTGGAATTGTCATGCTGAGCGGAGCAGCGAGGAGAGCGAAGCGATCCTCACTGCGCAGTCGAAGCATCCCTACCCTCGTTAGACTGCATGCATGGGTACCACTCCGCAGCGAGATCAACCCAATGCGGATTCCGCCTCACAGTGAGCGCAATCTTCTTCGCTCGACTCCATCCTTTAAGTTGCCTCTCCCGCGCAAGAGCCTTGTAAACATCATCGCAAGACTCCCAACACAGCAAGCGTGTCACGTCGTACCTGTCCGTGAATCCCTCGAAGTGATGGAACTTGTGTTGGAAGATCCGCTTGTGCAGATTCCCGCTGAACCCCACGTAGAGCGTGCCGGAGAGGCTGCCCATGATCTAGACGCAGTAGGAGCGGCGATCTCGAGACATGCTGTGATTGTTAAATTGTTCGGTTGTGGCTGGCTCTGAGAAGAGTCACATTTCAAAGGAATCGTTCCCATCGCGGGAATTCGGCAACGGGTAGGGATGCTTCGACTCCGCAGGAGGCTCGCTTCGCTCCCCTCCCGCTCCGGCTCAGCATGACACCAATTCAATGTGAACCCTGACTAAGCTCCGCTGCAATTGACTTAAGAAGCCGAGCGTCGGAAAGAATTTCGTGCTCAGTCATTCCCATGGAGATTAGCCCGAAAACTCCGAAATTCAATACAATATCCCCATGTCGGACTCATTGATCATTGCCGGTCGTTCTTTCCGCTCCCGGCTCATTGTTGGCACGGGAAAATACAAATCCTTCCAGGAAACAGCGCGCGCGCTCGAAGCCACCGGGGCCGAGATGGTCACGGTCGCCGTGCGCCGTGTCAATCTCGATCGCAGCAAGGAATCGCTGCTCGACTACATCGATCCCAAGAAGTATTTCTTGCTCCCCAACACTGCCGGATGTTACACGGCTGACGATGCCATCCGCGCTGCGCGCCTCGGGCGGGAAGTCGGCCTCTCCGATTGGGTTAAGCTCGAGGTCATCGGGGACCAGGCCACGCTGTATCCCGACGTACAGGCCACTCTCGAAGCAACGCGCGTACTGGTGAAGGAAGGCTTCACCGTCCTTCCCTACACTTCTGACGACATCGTCTTCGCCAAGCGTTTGATCGATGCCGGCGCAGCGACAGTCATGCCGCTAGGTGCTCCCATCGGCAGTGGCATGGGCATCCAGAATGTCGCGCACATTCGCATCCTGCGGGAAATGATCAGCGGAGTGCCGCTGATTGTCGACGCAGGAGTGGGCACAGCGTCGGACGCAACCATCGCCATGGAACTCGGCGCCGACGCGGTCCTGATGAACACCGGCATTGCCAACGCGCAAGACCCTGTGCTGATGGCCGAAGCCATGAAACATGCGGTCATCGCCGGACGACAGGCGTATCTCTCTGGACGCATGCCGAAGAAGCTCTACGCCACCGCCAGTTCTCCGCTGGAAGGCGTCGTACGATAATCGGCGCAAATGGAACAACCTTCACCCTCCACTGTGTACAGCAGCCTCAAAGGGAAGGTTGTTCTTGTTACCGGAGGGGCGAGCGGAATCGGCGAAGCCATTGTTGAGGCGTTCGTTCTGCAGCGATCCCGCGTGCTGTTTCTCGACATTCAGGATGACGCCGCCAACTCTCTGGTGCAACGACTGGGGCGATCCGACTGGACTCCGCCCGAATACTTCCATTGCGATCTTACAAATACCGCAGAACTCCAGTCGGTCATGGAGCGAATACTTGGCTCCTTCCCCGCGATCGACGTGCTCGTCAACAACGCCGGCAACGATAAGCGGCACAAGATCGAAGAGGTCACCTCGGAATTCTGGGATTGGTGCATGCAGATCAATCTCAAACACCAGTTCTTTATGGCGCAAGCGGTTCTCCCGGGCATGCGGCGTGCAAAGAGGGGATCGATCATCAACATGAGTTCGATTGGCTGGGTCATTCCCTCCACTGGAATTCCGGTCTATGTAACAGCGAAGGCTGCGATTGTCGGGATGACGCGTACTCTGGCTCACGAGGTTGGTGTTGACGGAATTCGAGTGAACTGCGTAATGCCGGGAGCCATCTCCACCGAGAAACAACGCCAGCTCTGGTTCACAGAGGAGTACAAGAAGGAAATTCTGAACCGCCAGGCCATCAAGAAAGAGATTCAACCGGAAGAAGTAGCGAGACTCGTTCTCTTCCTGGCTTCCGACGAAAGCCTCGCCATCACCAACCAGAGCTTCGTGATTGATGCTGGCTGGGTGTAGCCCCGGACGCCTTCGTCCGGGGTTTCGCGCAGCGCGCGCAATACAGCGGCTGCTGGAGAGCTAATCGCTGGGAATCACCCGGACTGTCGGCACGCTCCCCTTCGCTTCGCGAAGGGTGGCGGAGCGGACGAAGGCGTCCGCCCCCACACAAGAAAAAGGGCGGCTCGCAAGCCGCCCTCGAAATCCGCAGATTGACTTATAGCATCTTCACGCTGGCCACCTTGATGGAGTCCTTCCCCATCGTTCCGGTGACCGCGACGTGATGCCCTTCGTGTCCCTTCAGCGCGTCAGGATTTTCCACCGCCAGCACCTTCTGATCGCTGTCCGTGACAACGACCATTTTTTCCCCGCCAGCGAGGCACTTCTTCGTACAGCCCTCAGCACTCGCGTTGGCACCTTTTGCTCCGCACTTCGCGTCAGTCACCCATCCGTTGACGGTGGCGCTCTTCCCCATGTCATCCAAAGCCAGCGCCGACAGAGCAAGCACGAAACAAACGGCAAGACAAATCAGCAGCACTTTTTTCATGACCTATTGTTCTCCTTTTTGCAGTTCCGATTGCGGCCCCACACCGCAAAAGTTTGGACACCAAGCGGTCGGCCGTCGCTTTTCGACAGCAGACCTCTTCTTTGGTCGTTGAAGTGAAGCTGAGAAAATATACCACAGAGAAACCAGGCATTTGTCAGTGAACGGCGGGAAAGCGGCACGCCGAAGGTGCATGCCGGAAATAACCGGTAGGACTACTTCTTGGCGGAATGATTCGCCGGCGCGACTGGCTTGGCCGGAGCAGGCGGAACGTAGACGTACTCGCCCGGCTTCGCGTATCCCAGTTGCTCACGCGCCTCTTTTTCAATCGCAGTCTGATTGCTCTTCAGCCCCTGAATCTGCTGCGTGTAGCGCTCGTTCTCCTGCTGCACCTGCTCGATCTTTTTATGCAGTTCCCGATACTCGGCGCGCTTTTGCCGGTAAACAACCATCCCGTTCGCGCCGAACATCACGTGGACAAAGAGCCAGGCTGCGAGCAGAGCCACCGCACCAGTTGCGATCCGCCGGCGCAGTGCGTAGACGTGCAGGGCAAACGGACGAACTCGCTCGATCCACGATGCGGCCAACGCCTCAGCCTGCGGCGCGCGCTCGACCATCGCCCGCAAGCCCTCTTCTGCACTGGGAAACTTCGCGATTTTGGGAAACGGCTTCACTGAAAGTGCTTACTCGAAAATCCACTGCCTGGCTGCGCTGCTCAGCTTCTCCAGACCTTGCTCACTCCGCGCCTCGGTGTAGACGCGCACCACGGGTTCGGTGCCGGACAGGCGGTAGCAGACCCACGATCCGTCGCTGAACACGAGTTTCAATCCGTCGGTGCGGACAACCTCGCTTACCGGATGGCCGCAGAATTGGTGCGGATCGGGCTTCAACTTTTCAGTGAACTTGGCTTTGACCTCAGGCGTCAATCGGAAATTCTCGCGCTTCGGGTAGAAGGAACCTACTTTGTCACTGATCGCCTTCAACTGCTCGCCCAGCGACTTGCCTCTTCGCGCTACAGATTCGCAGCAAAGCAGGCCTGCAAGAACTCCGTCCTTTTCCGGAACGTGGTGGCGGATCGAGAGCCCCGCGCTCTCCTCTCCGCCGATCGCGATCTTGTCCTGCATGATCAGCTCGCCGATGTACTTGAACCCTACAGGCGTCTCGTGCAGTTCCACGCCATGAGCCTTCGCCAGCGCGTTGATGAGATTCGTTGTGGCAACCGACTTGGCCACGCCGTTCTTCCATCCACGGCTCTCGACCAGGTAGTCGAACAGAAGCGCGATCACGTAGTTCGGCTGCAGAAAGGTCCCGTCCGCGTCGACGATGCCAAAGCGGTCGGCGTCTCCGTCGGTTGCAATCCCGATCTGCGCTCCGGTCTCGCGCATCTTCTGGCGCAGATCTTCGAGCAGGTGATCGTCCGGCTCCGGCGCGTGTCCGCCAAAGAGCACATCGCGGTAGTCGTGCACTGTCGCGACTTGAACACCAACGCGGCGCAGTAGTTCATCGGAGTAGCCGCGCGCCGCTCCCCACATGGGATCGAAAGCAACCTTCAATTCAGCTTTCCTGATCACATTCAGGTCCACGACCTCGCCCAAACGCTTCACGTATGCAGGCTTGGGATCCAGCGATTCCTTTGCAGCGGGAAGAGGAATCACCATCTCCGAGGTCGCAGATGTATCTCCCGCCACGATCTGGGTCTCAATCTGCCGCGTCACCTCCGGGAGCGCCGGGCAGCCGTCGGGCGTGGAGAACTTGATGCCGTTGTACTCGGGAGGATTATGCGACGCGGTGAAGTTGATCACTCCATCGGCTCTATTGGCGACCACGGCGTGGGCAAACGCCGGAGTTGGCGCTGGTTCGGCTACGACGAGTGGCGTTATGCCTTGAGCCGCTAAAATGTCCGCGGCCATCGCGCAGAACGTCTCGCCTAAGAATCTCGGATCGCGCCCCACGATGATGCGCGCGCCTTTGCGCTTCTGCGAAGCTACATAACGCGCAATTCCTCCCACCGCGCGCTGCACGTTGGCGAAGGTGAACTCCTCCGCCATTACCGCTCGCCATCCCGATGTGCCAAACTTGATTTGCGTTAGCATGTTCGACCTCTCCTGCGAAATGCTAATCTCTCCAACGAGAGCTGACGGCTGATTTTATATGACTGACAAGCGAATCGTCCTCACCACCTGCGGTTCAGAAGAAGAGGCGGACAGGGTTGCCCAATACCTCGTCGAAAACCTGCTGGCTGCGTGCGTGAACATAGTTCCCCAGATTAAGTCTATCTATCGTTGGCAGAATAAGGTGGAGTCGGCCGGAGAATGGTTGCTTATCGTGAAGACGACTGTGAAGAACTTCGCAGAAGTTCGCGATGCGATCCGGGGACTCCACTCTTATGAGGTTCCAGAGTGCATCTCGTTCGCTGTCGACGATGGCAGCACTACGTACTTGCAGTGGATCGATGACTCCGTGAAGTGAAGATTTCTCACCGCGCGCGCTAGATCGCAGCCAGGGCCTGATCCAGATCGTCAAGAATGTCATCCACATCCTCGATCCCCACAGAAATCCTGACCAGCCCGTCGGTGATCCCAATTGCCTTGCGCCCTTTCTCACCCAGCGCAGCATGTGTCATGGTCGCCGGATGCGAGATCAGTGTCTCGACTCCACCCAGGGACTCGGCGAGCGAGCAGACGCGAACCTGCTTGAGCATTTTGTTGGCGTTCTTTAGCGACCCGGTTTCAAACGTGATCATCGATCCGAAGCCGCTCATCTGGCGTTTGGCTAATGTGTGTTGGGGATGATCAGCCAATCCCGGATAGAAGACCCCCTTCACCTTCTTGTGCTGGGAGAGGAAGTCGGCCACGATCCGCCCGCTGCGGTCGTGTATTTCCATGCGCGCCGCCAGCGTCTTCACCCCGCGCAAAATAAGCCAGCACTCGAATGGCGATAGAATCGCTCCGACTGCCTTCTGCAGGAAGGCCAGTTGATCCGCCTGCTCCTGGTGTGCGCAGATGACAACTCCGCCCAAACCATCGCTGTGCCCGTTGAGGAACTTCGTGGTCGAATGCACCACTAGATCCGCACCCAAAGCCAGCGGCTGCTGAAAATATGGAGACATGAAGGTATTGTCGACCACCAGCAGCAGTTTCCTGCGCCGGCAGATGGCACTGATCGCCGTCAGATCGCTCAACCGCATCAGCGGATTCGTCGGCGTCTCCACATACACCATGCGGGTGTTCTTGCCGACAGCGCGCTCCACATTCTCAGCATCCGACGTATCGACGTAAGAGAATTGCAGCCCGAATCCAGACATCACCTGGTTAAACAGACGCGGAGTCCCTCCATAGAGGTCATTGCCGCACACCACGTGATCGCCCGACTTCAGCATGCTGACGATCGCACTGATCGCCGCCATACCGCTGGCGAAGACGCGCGCTGCGACTCCGCCTTCCAGTACAGCCAGGTTTTGTTCCAGCCGCGTCCGCGTCGGATTCGAGACGCGCGAGTACTCGTAGCCTTTGTGCTCGCCAATCCCCTGCTGCACGTAGGTGGAAGTTGGATAGATTGGGACCGTCACCGCACCCGTCAATGGGTCCGGTTCCTGCCCCGAATGAATTGCGCGCGTCGCAAAGCCCAGCTCTTTTTTCTTTTTCATGGGAATGAAAGCTGCGAGGTCCGCAGCCTAACTGCCGCCTTCAAATATCTTCTTCGACAAATACCGTTCCGCCGAATCCGGGATGATCGTCACAACCCGCTTCCCCATTCCCAGCTTTTCCGCCACCTTAAGCGATGCAAATACGGCCGCGCCCCCGCTCGACCCTGCCAGCACGCCTTCAAGCGCCGCGAGTTTCTTCACCGTTTCGAACGCGTCTTCGTCCATCACCTTCATCACTTCGTCGCAGACAGACTGGTCGAATGTTTTCGGAATAAAGCTGGAACCGATTCCTTCCACTTTATGCGGACCGGGCTTCCCGCCTCCGAGAACCGATCCCTGCGTTTCAACCGCAACCGCAAACACGCGCGTAGACATCTCTTTCAAAAACCGTGCCACCCCTGAGAATGTTCCCGCAGTCCCGCAACCAAGCACGACGGCATCGACATGGCCGTCCATCTGTTCGTAGATCTCCCTAGCGGTCGTTTCGTAGTGGTAGTCGGGATTCGCCAGATTTTCGAACTGCCCGGCCATGAATGCGGAGGAATCTCCAGCCACGAGCGCCTTTGCCGCGTTGATCGCTCCCTGCATGCCCTCGGCATCCGGAGTACGGAAGACCTCCGCGCCGAGGGCGCGCATGATCATGACTTTCTCCTCCGAAAACTTCTCGGGCACAAAGAGCCTCACCTTGTATCCGCGATTCACTCCAATCAGCGCCAGTCCGATACCCGTATTGCCCGCAGTGGCTTCAACAATCGTGCCGCCCGGCACGAGTTTGCCCTCCTGCTCCGCTCGGCGAATGATTCCGATCGCGGCGCGATCTTTCACGCTCCCGCCTGGATTCAGGTATTCCAGCTTGGCAAAGACATCCGCCGCACCCCGCGTCACCAGTCGTTTCAATTGCAGCATGGGGGTTTCGCCGACCAGTTGGGTGATGTCGTCGGCGACGCGCAGGCGAGACATTTCTGAGCTTTTCGAACTCACCTTACAGGGTACGGGGAGAGGTCAGAATCGTCAATGCAGTCAAAACCGGGGATGAGTGTGAGACTCGGGGTTTCGTAAGAAAGAAGTTCCATACTCCCTTTATAATTAGCGCCCAATCCCTCATGAAAGGAATCGCATGCGACGCTGTGCCGCGGTGCTGTTGATTCTTGTACTGGCCGTTCCTCCTTCTCTGTTTGCCGCCGATGAGCCAACCCTCGCCGGCTACTCTCCGCGCTCCAGCCAGGCCGAACGCGAGTGGGAATCCAAGTTCCGCGTCATTCCCGATCCGGCCAACCTGCGCGAGGACATGCGCCGGCTGAGCGCGCGGCCTCATCATGTCGGCTCGGCTTACGACAAAGACAACGCCGATTGGATTCTCGCGCGCTTCAAAGAGTGGGGACTCGACGCGCACATCGAGACCTTCGACGTGCTCTTTCCCACTCCGAAGGTACGCATGCTTGAGATGATTGAGCCGACCAAGTACACGGCTAAGCTGGAAGAGCCGGGCGTGGCCATCGATCCGACATCGAATCAGAAAGCGGAGCAACTTCCTACCTACAATGCCTATTCCATCGACGGCGACGTTACTGCGCCCCTGGTTTTTGTGAACTACGGGCTGCCGGAAGACTACGAGCAGCTTGATCGGTTAGGCATCTCGGTAAAGGGTGCAATCGTCATCGCCAAGTATTACCACTCCTGGCGCGGCGTGAAGCCGAAGGTCGCGGCCGAGCATGGGGCCATCGGATGCCTGATCTACTCTGAGCCTAAAGACGATGGCTACACGCGCGATGTGGTTTTCCCGCAGGGGCCGATGCGCAACCCGGACGGCGTGCAACGCGGCAGCGTCATGGATTTCGCCTCCGCCAGCCCGGGTGACCCGCTCACTCCCGGCGTGGGTGCGACCGCGGATGCCAAGCGCCTGTCGTTGAAAGAAGCAAAGAGCCTCTCGAAAATTCCGGTGCTGCCGATCTCCTACGGTGACGCGCAGCCGCTGCTGGCCGCGCTCAAGGGGCAGATGGCGCCGGACGAGTGGCGTGGAACTCTCCCGATTCCCTATCACGTGGGGCCGGGTCCGGCGAAGGTCCACCTGAAATTGGAATTCAACTGGGATATCAAACCCGTCAACGATGTCATCGCGAAGATCCCCGGCAGCATCGCTCCGGATGAGTGGATCATCCGCGGCAATCATCATGATGCGTGGGTGAACGGCGCCGAAGATCCCGTCTCCGGCACGAGCCCACTTTTGGAAGAGGCTCGCGCCTTGGGCCTGCTGCTGAAGCAGGGCTGGAAACCGCGGCGAACGATCATCTACGCCGCCTGGGATGGCGAAGAACCGATGCTGCTTGGATCCACCGAATGGGTCGAGACCCATGCCGAAGAGTTGCGCCAGCGCGCAGCCGTATACATCAACACCGATGGGAACGACCGCGGTCTATTCCAAATGGGCGGATCGCACAGTCTCGAACAGTTCATTAACGGCGTCGCGCGCGATATTGACGATCCCGAAACCAAGATGACGGTGTGGCAACGCTCGCACCTTTCGCAAATCGCAAATGCAAAACCCGAGGACCGTAAGGAGTTGCGGCAGCGCGCCGACCTGCGGATTGAGGCCCTTGGCTCGGGCACGGATTTCACAGGCTTCCTCGATCATCTCGGCATCGCCAGCCTCAACCTGGGCTATGGCGGCGAGGATGAGCAGGGTATCTACCATTCGATCTACGACGACTTCTACTGGTACACGCATTTCTCCGATACCGAATTCGTGTATGGGCGAGCCCTTTCTCAGACGATTGGAACATCTGTCATGCGGCTGGCCGACGCAGAGGTCCTGCCGTACGATTTTGTTGATTTCGCCGACACGGTAGAGAAGTACACCAAGGATCTGGAAAAGCTTCTGGCCGACAAGCAGGAAGAAATTCGCGAGCGTAATCAGGAACTCGACGAAGGAGTGTTCAAGGCAACATTTGACCCTCGTCGGCCAACGGTTGCACCGGCTCACGAGGAAGTCCCCCCGCATTTGAATTTTGCTCCCCTGGAGAATGCGGAGGAAATGTTGACGCACAGCGCCACTCGCTACCAAAAGGCGTTGTCACAAAAACAGGCGGGCCTGAGTGAGATCCAGATCGAAACTCTGCGGGCACTCAATGCGAAGTTGATTGACAGTGAGCGCAAACTGACGAATGAAGACGGTCTTCCGCGCCGTCCCTGGTACAAGCATCTGCTCTACGCTCCCGGCGTCTACAGTGGGTACGGAGTGAAGACGGTGCCCGGAGTGCGTGAAGGCATTGAACAGAAGAGGTACTCCGAGGCAGAGCAGGAAATCCTGCGGGTATCGAAGGCGCTTGAGCAGGAATCAGCGCTGATCGACTCAGCTGCGCAATTGCTGGAGCAGGCCGGGCACTGATCGCTATTTTGAGGTGCTGACCGCGGACTCGGCGCCGGCATAGTATCCGCTCTTGGTGCGAACTACGAGCTTGCCGTGGCCTTTTGCCTTGGCTTCCACTCGGATCTGGCGAAACTCTCCGGTCTTCTTGGGACTGGTCGGCTTGTATCCAATCGCGTACTGGTTGCGGATATCGTTCGCGATGTTACGGCTGATGGCATCGACTTCATCCAGAGTCTTCGGGAAGAACGCGATCCCACCGGTGCGATCGGCGACGATCTGCAGCGCCTTCTTGGCGCGCTTGGGATGGTCCTCGTCGCCGAGGATTCCGATGGCGTACACCGAAGGCCCACCCTCTTGCTGCAACTGCTTGACCGCCTGCTCCAGAGTCTCGCTGCTGGCGTTGTCTTCACCGTCGGTGACTAAGAAGATGACCTTTTTTTCCAGGCGAGCGTTCTGTTTCAGGTGATCGGCGGAGGCGACTACCGCGTCGTAGAGGGCGGTTCCGCCCCGGGCGTCGATCTTCTCCAGTGCTTCTTTCAGCTTCAGCAGGTCGTGAGTGAAATCCTGATCCAGATACTGCTCATCATTGAAGTTGACGATGAAGACTTCATCTTTGGGGTTGCTGGAACGCACGAGATTCAACGCCGCCTGATTTACCTTCGCGCGTTTCTCGCGCATCGACCCTGAGTTGTCGATGACAATGCCCATGGCGACGGGAATGTCGACGTGGTGGAACGAAATGATGTTCTGCGCCTTTCCGTCTTCAAAAACGGTGAAGGCGTTGCGGTCGAGATTCGTGATGATGTGCTGCTTGTCGTCGATAACCGTGGCGTGCAGCATGACTTCGTCGACGTCTTTGCGAAAGACGATGATAGCCTGACTGCTATCAGGGGTGGACTGATTTTCCTGGGATTCGCTCGGGGATTGCTCGTTGCCGGAAGGCTTGCTTTGGTCCTGCGGTGCCGGTTCCTGCGCCCTGCCCGGCACACAGGTCACACGTCCAAGGCAGAGAACCAACGTGAGAAGTAGCAGAACCCTTGAGGTCCTATTCCGCTGGCGCGTAATATCCCGTCCTGGCATACACCCGTAGAGGCGGCAATCCTTTCGGTGGCAGCAGTTTCACTTTTATCTTACGCCATTTGCCGTCACGTACCACTTTCGTTGGACGGTACCCAAGTACATACTGGTTGCGCAACTCAACCCCGATTTTGGTGGCCACATCGGCCAGGTCGTTGGGATTGTCAATCGTGAAGGCCCGGCCGCCGGTGAGTTCGGTGATCTCGCTCAGCAATTGCGGGCCGAGACGCTCTTCCATGGCGGAAGCGTACCGGTCATAAATGCCGATTGCATAAATCATGACATCGGCTTCCTTCACGACAGACTTGATTTCATTTTCCGTGTAGCGGCTGTGATTGTCACCGCCGTCGGAAATGATCAGCAGAGCTTTCTTGGCATACTTGGCCTGCCGCATTTTACTGACGCCCATATAAATGGCGTCCAGAAGCGCGGTGCGGTGCCTGGGAACCGCGAAGATGAGCTTATTCTGGATTTCGTCGACGGAACTGGTGAAATCGCTCACCGTCTCCGGTTCGTCGGAGAAAGTGATCATGAAGAACTCGTCCTGAGGATTCGCGGTCTTGAAGAACTCCACCACCGCTTCCTTGGCACGGTCCATCTTGCTGCTCATGCTCCCGCTGGAATCGAAGATCACCCCAAGCGAAACTGGAGCGTCTTCACTGGAGAAAGTCCGAATCTCCTGCGCGGAACTGCCTTCGAAAAGCTGGAAATTCTCCTTTTCCAGGCCTGTCACCAGACGGTTCATGGGATCCGTGATGGTTACCGGCACGAGCACCAGATCTACGTCCACTTTCAGCGGACGCACACGCGCGCTCAACCCGTCCTTGGTCGAGACGATGTTCTCCTTCGGCGGCTCTTTCGGCTTTTCAACCTCGCGCGGCTGGATGTGCACTTCGTTGACGTCGGTCTGAGCCCACGCCGCCGCGGTCAGGCACAGAAAAGCTGCCATTGCCAGCAGCACGCAACACGCGAGATTCGGGCTGATTCGGTTTTTCTGCCGCACTGCTCTGGCCGGATCCCAAGCGGGAACCGTAATGCCACTTCGAACTAGGTCCTCAGGGCGAGATGACCGGCGCCCATCATCCAGGCGGGCCATAAATACCTCTATGCCGCGGATGTTAGCACAGCTTTGGCCCAGCAGCGCAGAGTTTTTGTCAAATCTCGGAGACAAAACACCGGATCTCTTGAGCTACTTGCTCCAGCGCAAAACGCCCGTCTGGCGGGCTCCCCGGCCCTTACTCGTAACTTGTTACAATCAAAGGTTTCCTATGGCTGACATACGTCCTTTTCGTGCGCTTCGCTACAACCCGCAGAAGGTAGCCACAGCACAGGTGGTTACCCAACCCTACGACAAGATCACCGCGGCTATGCAGGAGCAGTACTACACTGCCAGCCCGTTTAATCTCGTCCGTATTATTCTTGGCCGCTCCCACCCGGACGACAATACTACAGAAGACAACGTATACACCCGGGCGGCGTCTTTTGGTCGGCAATGGCGCGAGCAGGGCATTCTGCAGCAGGACTCCGCTCCCTCCATCTACCCCTACTCGCAGACCTTTACCGCTCCCTCGGGCAAGAACTTCGAGCGCCGCGGATTCATCGCCTTGGGCCGTGTCGATGATTACTCCGCCAAGGTAGTATTCCGTCACGAGCAGACACTCGCCAAGCCGAAAGCCGACCGCCTCGATTTGCTTCGCGCGACTCGCGCTCATTACGAACAGCTATTCCTTCTCTACGAAGATTCCGGACAGATCGATTCCCTGCTCTCCACTTCCAATCGCCCGATGATCGACGTCGCCGACGAGTACGGAGTTGTACACCGCGTCTGGCAAATCTCCGTTCCCGCGGTCATTTCGTCGGTCCAGTCGAAAATGCATGATCAGAAGCTGGTCATCGCCGACGGACATCACCGCTACGAGACGGCGCTTAACTTCCGCAACGAATGCCGGGCCGAATCGAGCAACACTCCCAACAGGGATGCTCCTTACGAGTATGTGATGATGACGTTCGTCAACATGAACGATCCCGGACTGCTGATCCTTCCCACGCATCGAGTTGTGCACTCGCTTCCATCGTTTGCGGTCGACGAGTTCCTGAAAGTGAGCCGCGAGTTCTTCGAGGTGGAAGACGTCGATCGCGCCATCGATGCAGCGGACGCAACCGCGCTGTTGCAGCAGCGCGGCAGCGCAGGAACTGCACTCCTCGGCGTCACCGCCAACCGCGCTTTCCTGTTGCACTCCCCTAAGCCAGATGCGGCAAAGTTCTTTTCCGGGCTCTCGCCGCGCCAGCAATCCCTCGACGTCGTGCATTTGCACAAGTGTCTATTGGAAGGCGTGCTGAAGCTCACGGAGGAATCCATCCGCAATCAGCAAAACCTGTCTTATGTGCGGGAAGCTGCCGAGGCCATTGCCGCAGTTCGCGGAAAAACGGCCGGCAAGCACCCGGCCAACATCGCCTTCCTGATGAATCCATGCCCCGTGCACAAGATGCGGGAGGTTGCGCTCGCCGGCGAGGTGATGCCGCAGAAGTCTACCGATTTCTACCCCAAGCTGCTCAGCGGACTCACCGCCTATGCACTGGACTAGCAGCCACTCTAGCGCCGGCGCCTCGCGGGCTGTCGCGGAGGCGTCTCGCCTCCGCACCTTGTTTCAAGTTTCCACGCTGCTCCTGGTGTGCACTCTTCTTCTCTCGGGAGCCGCGCCTGAGAAGCACCTTTCCGTTTACTCGGTAGCCGCCAACTACTCGCTACCTCTGGCTCAAAGAGAAGGCCGCGACTACGTCGGCCTCCTGGAATTGCTTGAGCCTCTAGGCCGAGTCACCGCCAAAGCCGACAATACACGCTGGCGCCTGCGCTACAACAACGTGCAAGCCGAGTTTGAAGTGAACCAAACTCGCGCTCGCGTGCAGGGGCGTGACGCCGAGCTCGGCGGAAAATTCCTCATCGAGAACAGGCGCGGTCTTGTGCCCGTCGGCTCTCTCAGCGCCTTGCTCCCTCGCATTCTTGGTGGCCCCGTCTCGCTGCATGAGGTTTCCGATCGGCTTTTCATCGGAAGTGTTGCCACGCACTTCACAGCGTCGCTCTCGGGAGACAATCCTCCGAAGCTGGTCTTTCATTTCACTGCACCGGTGAACCCGACCATCGCCACCGACGGGGGTGTGCTGAGGATGACGTTCTCCCGCGAGCCCCTGGTCGGCCCCGCTTCTCCCACGCTGACTTTCGGTAGCAAGGTGATTTCCTCCGCCACTTACTCGGAAAGCAACGGCTCGTGTGTGGTCACGGTGAATGCCTCGGTTCCTGTGATCGCTTCGTTCGCCAATGAAGGACGCACCATCACCATTTCGCCGACTTCGACACCCGCGCAGAGCGCGACACCCGCCGCCGCATCCACTCCTGCCGCTACCGCGCCCCAGCCCGTACCCCCTGTGCCCGCTCCCGCTG
>Ga0075030_100002380_pt1 | contig 17039 bp, 11 predicted proteins | sample LitLauG_LLR_2012_FD_71393 | JGI IMG/M metagenome (GOLD analysis project Ga0075030, IMG submission 71393) | Freshwater sediment microbial communities from Pennsylvania, USA - Little Laurel Run_MetaG_LLR_2012 | ecosystem: Environmental > Aquatic > Freshwater > Creek > Sediment | place: USA... | reverse complement strand
CGATCATGTGCCTGCGAATCGGCTGGTTGTAATCCAGGAAGGGAAAGGCATCGTCTCGCAGGAAACCTTTTGAAATTGCCCGCTCACGCAATCGGCCGTCTTTCCGCCCCGGCTACGCTGGCCGTCTACGCTGTAGTCCTTCTTCTCGCTGCAGACAGCCCTGCCCTTCCCCAGACGACCAACGCTCAAGCGGCCTTTAACGAGGCAATTCAGTTGCTCCAGAGCGGCAAGGCGGCGGATGCTCTCGCCTCGATCGACGCTGCCATTGCCGCGGGAGTGCGTGACCCGTCTCTCTACAATCTCAAAGGACTCGCTGCCAGCGAACTGGGCCGCGACGGCGTAGCCGAGGAGAGTTTTCGAACCCTCATCCGACTCTCTCCGCAATCTGCGATGGGATACACCAATCTTGGGGTGCTCCTCTCCAAAGTCAGCCGCAATCAGGAAGCGGCAGATGCGTTCCGCGAGGCTTTGCAGCGCGACCCGAAGAGCTTTACTGCGTTGCTAGGACTCGGTGAGACCCTTGCCGCTCTCCAAAAGTACGACGAAGCCGCAAGCAATTTGCAGAAAGCCTGGAATGTTCGCCCCGGCGATTTCCAGGCAGGATATGAGTGGGCGCATGCGCTGCTCGAAGCGAAACAACCTGCGGCAGCGAAGAAAGCTCTGACGCAACTACCAGCGCCGTCTGACCCTCAGTTGGCGTTGAAGTATTACTCACTCGCCGGAGTTATCGCGGAAGCCTTGCAGGATTCGGCAGGGGCTGCGCAATCTTACCGTCAGGCCTTCGCCCTCGATCCTCACTCGTATGAAATTTACCTGGCGCTCTTGCGCGCGACCTTGTCGGTGGAAGGCGCTCCTTCTGAACCTCTTCCCGCTCCGCCGGAGAACCTCTCCGCCGCTCAAAACCTTGCCATCGGTCTTCTCTTTATCTCTCACGACGGATACGGCGAAGCCATACCCTTGCTGGAGAAGACCCTTCAGCAGGATTCATCCAACGACATCGCCACCCTGAACCTTGCCCTGGCTTACAAAAATACAGGGAAATCTGCCGCCGCGATCGAGTTGACGCAGCGAGCGCTTGAGCAACACCCCTCCGCTGCTCTTCACAACATGTTAGCCAGTCTCGAAGAAGAGTCTGGCCACTATGTCGATGCCGTTCAGAACTATCAGCGCGCCGTCGAACTCGAACCTACGAACGAGCAATATTACTTCGACCTCGGGTTGGAATACCTCTCGCACTTCACGTTCGGCCCAGCTCTCGATGTCTACCGCGTTGGCACGCAAAAGTTTCCCAACTCATCCCGACAATATTTGGGGCTCGCTTTCAGTCACTATGCAGTTCGCGAATATCCTGATGCCGCAGATGCTTTCACCAAGGCGCTCGAAATCGATCCGGATTCACCTGCTGTCCTGAAAGCCTGGAACACGGTCCCCAGTTTCCTGGCACCCAACGATTGGGAAGCGTTGCTCCCACGTCTGAGCCGGTTGCAGGCCGCAAATCCGCAGAATGCTGACCTTGCCTTCTGCTACGGTGCCGCTCTCTTCCGCGCAGAGTTCGCCAAGGGACCGAAGGCTGCTTTGGAGCGGTCGCAGAGCTTGCTCGAGCGGTCCGTAAAATTGCGGCCCGACTTTCCCGCGGCCCATCTTGAGCTGGGTAGCCTGTACGCCGCGCAGAAACAGGATCAAAAGGCAGTCGATGAGTATCTTGAGGTGATTCGGCAGGATCCCAAGTCAGAAATCGCGCACTACCGGCTCGGTCAGCTTTATCGAGGTATGAATAAGATGGATTTGGCCACTCAGGAACTCACTCGCTATCAGGAACTCTCCCGCATCCACGAGGAAGAACTCAAACGCAATCGCAGCGCCATCCAGCAGTTCGTTCTCTCCCAACCGGCGAAGCCGGGCAACCAATAGGGAGCGCTGTCAGTTCTACAAACTCACGCCGCCCGTGAACTTCGCGTGCGATTCTGCACCTGCACCGCGCGGCCTTCCCGGTAAGAGCGCTCCGCTGCTGCCGCCACTGCAACCGACTGGCGTCCGTCGAATGCGTCTACCTTCGGTGCGCGATCCGCTAGAATCGTTTGCACGAAATCCCGCATTTCGTCGAGATACCCCTGCGCGAATCGGGCCAGGAAGTGATCGACAATGTCGGTCTTGGCGCCTGCCGCGGTGAGCACTAATTCTGCAGTCTGCTGCAGATAGCCCGTAATAATGGTGCCTTTCGAGCCCACAATCTCGGTGCGGATGTCGTACCCGTAACCCGACTGCATGTAGTTTTCGACCGCGCCCAGCGTGCCCCGCGAGAATCTCATGTTGAGCAGAGCTGTATCGATGTCGTTAAACTGCGCGATCTCTGGAAACACGAGCACCGCGCCATAAGCGTGAATCTCTGAAATCTCGTCGTTCATGAGCCAGCGGCCCAGATCGAACTCGTGGATCGTCGAGTCCTGAAAGAACATGCCGTTGACGCCGCTGGCCATGTAGCTAACCGGGGGAGGGGCGGGGTCGCGAGCCAGGGACTTGAAAATCACGGGCTCACCGATCTCTCCGGCCTCAATGCGCTTCTTGGCCTTCACGTTGGGAGGATCGTAACGCCGCACATGTCCCACCTGGACTCGCACCCCCGCCTTTTCCGTAACATCAAGAAGTTCGTCCGCTTCTTCCAACGCAAGCGTAAAAGGCTTCTCGCAGAAAATATCTTTCCCTGCCTGGGCGCACACCTTCATGGCCGCGCCGTGAAACTTCGCAGGCGTTACCACCACAATCGCCTGCACGTCTTTCCGCTCAGCCACTGCCTCGACAGTGTTGAAGGCGTGCTCGATCTCAAGCTCTGCTGCCACCTGCTCGGCGCGCTTCAGATCGGCATCGACAACCGCTACCAGGCGAGCTTCCGGAATCAAACGGCGGAGGTTGGACGCATGCTGCTTGCCCATCGTGCCTACGCCAACCACCGCTACGCCGAGCTTTGCCATGCCCTCTGTGCTCCTATGAGTACTTGATTCTTACCGGACCGCCCTTTTTCACGGCCTGGTAGATCGCGTCAATAATAATGATGTCCCGCAGGCCCTGCTCGCCACTCGGCTCAGGATCCCCACCCTCCTGGATGCAGGTTGCGAAATAGTCCAGCTCGAGAGCGAATTCGTCGATGGGCTTGAACGTCTTCGCAAACCACTTTCCACCAACCTTTCCGCTGATCCGGCGCTCTTCCTCGAAAGCAAACGCCGGAGCCAGTTCTGCCCAGCCCTTTTCTCCATGGACGTGAACAAAAGAGGAAAAGGCCGCGCTGTAGGCCGCGCTTCCCTGCAGGACAAGGCCGCTCGGAAAGTCCAGCCGGAATGCGACGCCCTCTTCCACCTCTTTATATCGTCTTCGATCGCGAACCCAGCTTATGCCCGTAGCCGCGACCGGGTCTTCGTCAACCAACCAGCGGCATGTATTGACGCAGTAGACGCCGAGATCGGTCAGCGGCCCCCCGCCGCACAACTTTTTCGAGAACAGCCATGCCGACGAATTGTCACCGAAGGGCCGAAGTTCAGCGAACAGCGTGTGAATGATGTCGATCCGGCCGAGATCGCCGCTCGTGATCATTTTCTTGAGCATCAGACTGCTGGGCTCAAAATACTTGCGGTAGGCGGTCATGAACAGAACTTTGCTCTTGCGGCACGCATTCACCATGCTGCGAGCTTGCTGGACTGTTGCTGCCAGCGGCTTCTCACATAGCACGTGCTTGCCCGCTTTCGCAGCCGCCACCGCATATTTTTCGTGCTCCCCAGGCGGAGTGGCGATGTACACCGCCTCCACCTGCGGATTTTCGAGGCATTGGGAAAACTCGTCGTAGCTGTAGGCCTGGCCAGCGTTGAACTCCTGAGCGTACTTCTTGGCCTTGTTCCTATCTCCGCTCACGACCGCGGCCAGCTTGGATTTCTTGCTATGTGCGAATGCGGGCAGCACCGCCATTTGCGAAATGCTACCCAGGCCCACCACCGCATATCCGATTCGCTTCCCCGAATCCATCCCTAAGTGTCCTCTCAGTTCAGCCCTCCTGCTCCTGCATCAACTCTCTCGGTCCGCGCGGCTGAGCCCCTGATTCTTGATTGCTTTGTGCTCCAGGCCGCGAACTTCCTCGATGTTCTCGAGAACCTTGTGGATGGCATCGACGATGCTGTCGACGTTCTCTTTGCCGCCGAGGAAGAGATGATGCGAGAACCACACTGCCTCGTGGTACGCGGCACGTTCTGCCGCCGGACACTTGCCTTTGTACATGCTTCGCAAGTCGAGCGGCTTGGGCCGTCCCCAGGTCAGAGCCGGATAGTCCGTGGGATCGAGAGGGAAGAGCGAACTGCAATACACCGGCTCATAGAAGAGTCCATCGCACGGTATTCCTTCCAGCTGAAGCGCCGCGACGAACGCTGCACGCGGGATATCTTTCACCTGTTCTGCGAAATACTTCATCACATATCCATACGGTGCAAGGCGAGTGATGCGTGGTTCAGGTTTGAACAACCCGATACCTTTTGTGCCTTTCATACGCGATTCGAAATAGTCCATGTTCGTCTGCCGGACCTTCGCCTGCTCGGGAAGCCGCTCCAACTGCGGGCCCAGCACTGCCGCCTGGAATTCACCTAGCCGGTAATTGAAGCCGATGATACGCTTGTGGAATTGGTCGGTAACGCTCTTTCTTCCCGCATTGATGTAGGACTGGACGAGCTCGAAGTATTCGAGGTTGTTGGTGATGACCGCGCCACCCTCACCCGAGGTCATCAGCTTGCTCGATTGAAAACTGAAAGCGCCAAGGTCCCCGCTTGACCCGGCACCCTTTCCGCGCCACATCCCGCCGTGAGCATGCGCGCAGTCTTCGATTACCTTGATGCCGTGCTTGGCGGCCAGCGGAATCAGAATATCGAGATCGGCAAACCGCATGCCAAGATGTACGGGCAAGAGCGCCTTTGTCTTGGGGGTGATCGCCTGTTCGACCAGCTTGGCGTCGAGGCAATACGTCTCCGGATCGACGTCGACGAAAACCGGCACCGCGTTCATCAGTAATACCGGACCAACGGTTCCCTCCCAGGTGTAGGCGGGAACGATCACTTCGTCGCCGGGACGGACATCGATGGCCCGGAGGGCCGCCTGAATCGCAACCGTTCCGGTGTTCACCGTTTGTCCATACTTGGCGGTGTGCACCTCGGCAAATTTCTTGCCGAACGCTTCCGTGTGCTTGCCGGGAAACGGCTGTCCGCCCCAGTCGTGATTCGACAAAACGTCTTCGAGCGCGCGTCTCTCTTTGTCGGTGAAAAGAGGCCAGGCATCAAAGCGCTTTTTTCGGCTCGGCTCGCCACCGGTGATCGCCAGTTTTCCCATCGGACATTCTCCTTAACAAGGCCTGCTAGTGAATTCGTTAAAGTCGGTAGAGGCGCGAAATCAGGACCACGGTTCGATCGCGACCTTCATGGAGTCCGGAGCGACGGATTTGTGCACTGCCGCTTCTACGTCACGAAGCGGGAAGCGGTGCGAGACAAATTCGCGCAGCGGATACGTCTTCATATATCGAGCCATCTGGCGCATGCACGGGCCGTAGCTTGCGGGTTCTTCGCCGCCCACGCCGAGTATGCGAACACTCTTCCCGCACAGCTGCCGGTGCGGACTGATCGGCACTTCGCCCAGGTCCGAGAAGTTGCCGGCTTCCACCAGCAAACCGCCCAACCGCAGCATATCGAGCGCTTCAGGCACGGCTTTCGGCACACCGGCAGTTTCAATCACCATATCTGCGCCGCGCCCTTGCGTCAGTCCGCGGACAAAATCCAGTCGCTCTGCCAGAGCCGTGTTCGATGCGTTGAGCACGTAATCAGCGCCCAGGCGTTTGGCGAATTGCAGCCGGTAGTCGGACAAGTCCACGGCAATGATATTCCCCGCTCCAAGCATCCGGGCCTTCATCAGGAAACACATGCCCAGCGGCCCAACTCCCAGCACCACGACTGTATCGTCAAAAAGGAACGCCTCGCTGGGGAAGACTGACATCTGCTTGGCACGATCCAAACCAACCGCCACCGCCATGATCTCGGTGAGAACCGCGACCTCAGAAGGCAGGTCGTCCGGCACTCGCACCAGAAAACTTCCCGGAATTATGTACATGTACTGCGACCACCCGCCAAAAAGATGCGGGGGATCGGCTGCGCTTAGATTGTTGCCGTAATCCGTCATGTTCTGGCAAAAGTAGTACGGATAGTCGTGCCGGCAGTAGTAACAGTCGCCACACGAAACGTTCGCGCCTACCACAACCCGGTCGCCAACCTTGAGCGGAACACCCTCGAAATCGGAGTATTGGCCGTTCCCGCCAATCGCTGCCACCGTGGCTACATTCTCGTGACCCTGAATGATGGGAAAGCGGATCTGCTTTCCATTGCCTGCTCCCGCGTATTGCGTCGTGAATCCCTGGTAGGTGTGTTTGTCGGTGCCACAGATTCCCGACAACTCCATCTTCAGCAAAACGCAACCGGGCGCGGGTTCGGGCAAGGGATACTCACGCAGCTCGTACTTTCCGGGTTCGACCAGCGCGGCAGCAAGAACGTGTTGAGCGGACATTGCTACAGACCTCGCAGAGCAGCCCGAAGCGGCTATTGGACAGCAGAAACTCTACTCTTGATAAGCGCTTAGAACAATAGCGACGGCAGACTCGATTTGTCAAGCCGATATTCGCCGCGACCGCGCCAGCCGCTATCGCGAACCACTAACCCGCCGTCCATCCATCAATTGGTCGAATCCAGCCGCATGCGCTTCTGTTCCTGAGCAGCCGCCTTACGTTTCAGGTCTTCGAAGATCTGCAGTTCCTTTCGCGCTGCGTCCATCTGCCCCTGCTCTTTGTAGAGGCTGAAGAGCAGGTAGTGCGCGTCCTGATCGTTGGGATCCGCCGTGACAATCGACTGCAGAAGCTTCACTGCCTCGGCCGTCTTGCCCTGGTGGTGATAAGTCTTGGCGAGGTCGAGTTGTGCCTCGGTAATCCCCGGTTGCCGTTCCAGCGCACGCGACAGGTATTGCTGTGCCTCGTCGAGTTTGTTCTGTTGCAGGTAGACGTCGCCTATGAGGTAGTTCGTCATAGCATCGTTCGGCGAAATCTTGAGCTCTTCGTTGAATTCCGCCAGTGCCTCGTCCAGCCGCCCCGCCTCGCGATAAACCGTCCCCAGCGCATAGTGAAGTCCGGCTGCGTCCGGCTTCTGCTCAATGGCCTTCTTGTACTCATTGATCGCAGCCGGCGTCTGGCCCTGCTGGCGCAGCATTTCAGCCCTCAGCTGAAACATGCGGTACGAATCGGGCGCAATCTTGCTCAGCTGTGCGAACGAATTTGACGCCACATACACAGACGCCCTCCCCTTGAAATAAAGCGCGTCGGCGCTGGTCGGCTCAAGCTCCGCCCAGTGGCTGAGCACCACCAGCGCCTTGTCGTCCTTGCTCTGCCTCAGGTAAGCCAAGCCCAGATGGGCCGCGACGACCGGATCGTCTTTCTTGGTCTGATACGCCTTTTCCAGCAGCGGCGTGGCGCGGTCCAGGCTACCCGCGTTGAAGTAACTCAGCGCAAGAAGGACCTGTGTGCGGTCCAGCTTGGGATCAAGCTCCAATGCCTTCCGGAATTCTGTGATCGCCTGCGAATAGTCGTCCGTCATGTAGAGAGCGAGACCGAGGTTGGAATGGGCCTCCGCCGACTGAGGATCAAGTTTGATCACCTGCTCGTACACGTTTTTCGCACGATCGTATTGCTGATCTCGCAGAGCCGCCTGCCCTTGTGCTGCTAAGTTGGATAACTGTTGCGTCTGTGCTCTCGCGACACCGATCAGCGCAAGAACACCCACAGTAAAGAAGATTACGAGCTCCAGCCCCGGAACGAACGACCATTTGCACGTTCGGCAACGACGACCGATCCCGGCGAATGCGCGCAGGCTATCTTTGTGACCCATGAAACTCCCTTGGCAAAGCATAACGAGCCGATGGTTGCTCACGCTCGAACGCTCACACTGATTCTCTGCGGCGTGTTGAGTTCATACGCGTCTTTTCTGTCAGGATCGCGGACGTCAGGTTGGGCGTGCCCTTCCTCGTCAACCGCACGAACCTCCAGAGTGTGCGGACCCGGGCGCGGGACCTGCCATGCAAAGCTCCAGGGTGTCCACACCATCGCAACCGGCGACTCCGCCAGGATTGCGGACTGCCAGCCTCCCGCGCCGTCAAAGCGCAACTCAACCTTGCTGACCTTGCCCTCTCCCGCCCAGGCGACGCCTTCCACCCGGTACGTTTTGCCGCGAATTTCCTCCTCGTTCGACGGCCGCAGAAACTTTGAATTTATCCTGATGCGCGTGATGGTTTGCCGGTCTCCATTCGCCTTCAGCGCAACATAACGTTCCTGTTGGAAATATCCCTTGAAAGGCTCCTGCAAAACTTCCACTCGAGTCAGCCATTTCACCGAGTCCATCCCGTACCAGCCCGGAACCAGCGCGCGAAGCGGGAATCCGTGGTCCGCGGGCAATGGCGCGCCATTCATTTCGTATGCCAATAGGGTCCCGGGATCAAGCGCCTTTTCGATCGGAATCGCACGGGCAAAGTGAGTGCCAGCCGGCACTTCTTCGTCTTCACCTGAATCAGCACCGTAAAAAACCACCGTCGTTGCCCCGTCCATTAGGCCCGCCCGCTTGAGCAATTCTCCTAAAGGCACTCCTGACCAAACGGCGGTGCTCACCCCACCTCCGCCGGATGGATTTCCCGCGCACTCCAAAGTAAGTGGGTGACGCACCGATTCCGCCAGCAGAAGATCGGAGTAGGACAGCTTCAACGGCTTCGAAACCATCCCACTGATCTCGAGACTCCACTTGTCCTCGTTGATGGGGGGCGTTCTAAAGTGATTGCGAATGAAGAAGTCGACGTTCTTGGTCACCAACCCTTTGACCGCTTCGCTCGCGGTGCTCGTGTCGACGGAGGAATTGAGCCTGAGGCTTGCACGCAGGAAAGTCTGGCCTCTCGAGTAGCTTGAGGCCAAGCCACTTGATGCCAGGGCCGCCAGCAGGAACTCACGCCTTCCCATTCCTCTAGTGTGCGCCTTGTCGGTATCGGTTGAACGCTTCATCACAAAACGAAAGCCAGATATTTGCTAAGGGATTATATCCGGTTCATTTTGCGCGGCGCGTCGCCGCAAGTATTCACCGGGTGGGCGGGCCTGCTAACCGCTCACGGTAGGGTACGCGGGGCTACGAGGTTCCTGATGTGTTGTCATCGAACGCGTAGGCTTGCGGGTAGAGAAGTATATTCCGTGCAGGGAGATGTCCCCCGATCTCAGAAACAAAATTCTAAGCCTGCAATCTCACAAAATGGGACATCCTCAAAAAGTAAATTTCGCTGAGATCTGTAACTGCCGAGGATTGAACATCGTCCTCGGCGTCCCAAACAGCGGATTCGGCGCCGGGGAGCCTCCGTTGCTTGGAGCGTTACACGCAACCTGTCCTTGTTGAATCGCCAGTGAGGCGGCATCTTTGTAGTGCTGCGGCGTTGCTCCGCAGAAGTCGATCGTGCCGCCACCATAAACGGACGTCACTTCGTCGACGTTCTGACGATTGAACACGTTGAACGCATCCATCGCCAGATTCAGCGTCGTGCGCTCGCTCAGATGTATCAAACGCGAGAGCCGCAGATCAACCGTGTAGAGATGATCGCCCCGGTACGCATTGCGCGGCGACCATCCCACGCGGTCGGTCACCGGATTCGTGTCCCCATTTACGTCGTTGCCGATGAACATCGTAAACGGCCGCGGAGACTGCAGAGTGATGATGCTGCTGAATTCGAAGTTTCTCGCGAACCCGTGGTTGGGTGTGCTGGCGGTGAAGTTCGCCACAAACCTGTGGCGAACGTCCTGCACCGAGTCCGCACGTTCCAGGTAGCGTTTGTACAAATCCTCGGGAGTGCTGACGAAGGTCGTAAACGTTCCATCGTCTCTCGTGTGTGAATACGTATAGTTTGCGTTGAACCGCAAATACTGGCCCATTCGGTCGGTCACGGAAAGTGTGCCACCGTCGTATTCCGCGTTTCCTGTTCCATCCAGGAAATACATCAAGCCGGCATTGGTATAGAGCACACCGCTGAATCCGTCTCTTCCGTCAGGAAGCTTGTTGTTGGGGAACGGTCCGAACGGCGTAAACGGAGGGCCCGGAATCACAGATGCAGGAGGGCAAAAGGTGGCGGCATTGGTCAGTCCTGCCGACGGGCACACGTTCAAGTTCTCGGGCCGGATCTGTTTGTGGGCCCGCAGGAAGAGATACCCGGCACTGACCACCAATCCCTTTCCAACTTCCTGGTCAATCTGCAGACTAGCCTGCTCGGAGTATGCCATCCGCATATTGCGATCGATTCCGCCACCGCTATTCGTCACAAACGTACCTGCAGGACCGGTGTTGAAGTTGGGCGGCGTCTGGCCGGTTTGAACCAGGGTCTTCGCAGCCTGCCAGGGCGTCGGTACCGGCGAGCCATTCGGATAAGGAAGTCCCAGCGCGTCGAAGCTAAGCTGGTTCAGCACCGAGGTCGCGGTTGAGTTTCCTTGCCTTACCCACGGCTGCGGTGCGTTCGGAATCACGACCTCACGCTGTGGATAGGTGACGAAAAAGAAAGTCATGTTGTAGTGATCGTCGAACATTCCGTAGCCGGCGCGGACAACTGTCTTCTTGGTCGGTGACCAGGCCAGACCAACTCGCGGTTGGAAGCCGCGGAAATCGTGGTTGACGACCTGCGTCAACCCGGTCTCAAAGTCCCACCGCAATCCGTAGTTGAAGGTCAGCGTCGGGGTAAGCCGCCACTGATCCTGCGCGTAGAACCCAACGTAGCCGTGATTTATTCGGACATCGAAGTCCTGGGGATTGACGTACGCGTTGGGCCATAGTCCGCCGTCGATGGGTATCACGGGAGGGAGGCTACCAGGAGCAATCGGACCCGTCCCGACCGGGGCGCCCCAGAAGACAATCGGCACGCCGTTAAGAAAATCGAAGGGATTCGGTCCGACATCGCTGGTGGGAAACCCGAAATTCGTCCCTGGAGTGATGGTCGCAGTCGGACAAGGCCCATTCGCCGGGTTCTCATGAATGCTTGCCGTCTGATCGACGTAACGCGCAAAATCCACCATGCAGTTGATGTTCGGCGTGATAATGCGCATCGGTGTGAAGCCGGGCCAGATCACAAAATTCTGGATGAAGTTGAAGTCTCCTCCAAATCGCCAGTAGTGATTCCCTTTGACCCAGGCGAGACTGTCGGAGATTTGCTGGCGGCTTTCGTCGATTCCGTCGAAGGTTCCGAAGTTGTGGCCGAATGAAAGCGTATTCGGGACGTCGACATTCGGTTGTCCCGTGGTTGCGGGGAATCTGTAGTGCCGCCTCGCGTACTGGACCAGAAACGTGTTCACCAGGTTGGGCTTCAATAGTGAATTTACCGTTCCGACGAGAGACTGATCGCGAAGGAATGTGTTGTGGCCGTCGCTGGGCGCTCCAATGCCACCGCCATCCAGCGTGTCGCCTACCAGCACGTTCAGGTCACGTCCATCCACAATGCCGTAGTGAATGTTCAACCGGTTGTTCTGGTTGAATTGATGGTCTATTCTGACAAATCCATTGTCGTTATCGAGCGTCTTCAGAGTGTTCAGATTCTCCGGCTGCAGGCCCAGCGCGGCTTTCGCGGCGTCAATCGTCGCGATATTTCCGATAAGAGTGGCCGGGAAGGTCGGAGATTCGGCAAACCGCTGACCCTCATAGTTCGTGAAGAAGAACGTCTTGTCTTTCTTGATCGGTCCGCCCAGCGTGGCCCCAAATTGACCGCGGCGGTACTGATCGTATTGTGACGTCTGCAGTAGTGACCGAGAATTCGCGGCTTTATTGCTGAGGTATCCGTATGCCGAGCCATGCAGGTCGTTAGTCCCCGACTTGGTGACGACATTGACGATCCCACCCAGGGCGCGCCCGTACTCTGCTCCGAAACTGTTGTTCACCACGCGGAATTCGCTCACTGCCTCCTGCGAAGGCGTTGCGCGCTGCGAACCTGTCCCCTCGTTGATGTAGTCAGCGCCGTCGACCGTTACGGCGTTGCTCAGATCCCGCATTCCACCGAAGGAAATCCGCGTCGTCTCCGGTTCGGTGAATGTGGATTGAAGACTAGTCCGGCCCGTGGCCACACCCGGCGTCAGGAGAGCGTAATCGACGAAACGGCGGCCATTGGTCGGCAACTGCTGGATCTCAACCGTATCGATGACCTGGCTGATCTCCGACCGAGTCGGTTCGACCGGTGGAGCCTCGGTGTTTACGTTGACGACCTCCGACGTTGCCGCTACTTTCAGGGGCACGTCCACCGTTGCAGTTTGACCCACCGTCAGGCTGATGCCGGTCTGCACATACTTCGCGAACCCCGCGTTCTGCACCGTAAGTTCGTAGTGTCCGGGTAAAAGGTTCGGGACCACGTAAAAGCCCGAAGTGTTCGAGACCGCGCTGTATATCCGGTTGGTACCCACATCGCGCAAAGTGATCGAGGCTCCCACGACAGTCCGGCCGCTCGCATCCAACACGGTGCCGTTCAACTGCGCAAAGCTGGCGGTTGCTTGCGCAAAAGCAAACGTCGAACTCAGTGTCAGCATCAAAATCACACACAGGGTCCACGCAGAACGCAGCTTCATGGCTGTCTCCCTCATCGTTGAAGGCTTTGTGAAAATGCTCTTTTGAACTCTGAACTCACCCCACCCAAAAATACAGGCACGGCCCGATACGTGCCGCACGTGATCGCGCCGCAACTCGCCTTTTCTCAACTGAAGAAAATCCGGAGCCCCACGCTCCGTTAAAGCCATAGCGAAGCAGCGGACTGCCTCGCCGTCAGAATCTCTGGTTCGGGCCAGCGGTTTTCCGCTGCCGCATTTTGCGCAGAGCATTGATCCAAACGGGAAAACTGTCCAATACATGTTTGGTTCCACCGTAATACCTGTTTGATATCAGTGGCTGGTTGCCGCGTGATTTGGCCCTGAAACCGCTTTTGGCAGCATTAACTTCGTCAACTCAAAGACGGAACAACCAGTTCCTGAGGCCCGCTCAACTGGACGCAGCTGCAACCTGGCTTGGCGCATTAACCCCTACCGTGCCGACTCAAGCAGTTCCACCTTCTTTGCGGGCAGTCGTCCAAGAAGGGGAATTTCTCGCCGTGCTATACTCCGCACCGTTTTTGAGGATATGCGCCAATTCTGAAAGCTGCTTCCGAGGATCACAGCAAACTTGATCAGCCTGCCTGACACATTCAATGTGGCCACACATTTCGTGGATCGCCATGTTCTCGAAGGACGTGGAGAGAAGATTGCGATTGAGTGCGGCGATGAGCAGGTCACCTATCGGCAACTGCTGGAGCAGACGAATCGCGCGGGCAACGCTCTTCGCCAACTGGGTGTGCGCCCGGAAGAACGGGTGATCTTATTGCTTCTTGATGGCCCGGAATTTTTGTACTGTTTCTTCGGCGCGATCAAGATCGGAGCGGTCGCCGTTCCCACCAACACGCTCCTGAAGCCTCAGGACCTGGAATACATTCTGAACGACACGCGCTCGCGAATCGCTTTGGTAAGCTCTGCCCTGCTTCCGCAACTGCAATCCATTTCGCGCGACCGACTCCACTACCTGGAACAGGTGGTCGTAATCGGCGACTCCGATGCGGGCAATCTTCATCTCGGTCAACTCATGCAGTCCGCCGACCCGACTCTCGAGGCCGAGCCCACCAGTAAAGACGATGCTGCGTTCTGGCTCTACTCCTCTGGGAGTACAGGAGTTCCCAAGGGCTGCATTCATCTCCACCACGATATGGTGGTGTCTTCAGAGCTGTACGCGCATGGCATTTTGCAGATGAACGAAAGCGACCGTTGCTACAGCGTGGCGCGTTTGTTTTTTGCGTACGGCCTCGGGAATGCCGGCTATTTCCCACTGCACTGCGGCGGGACAACGATTCTCTCACCACGTCGACCCGTGCCGGCGACGATCTATGCCGACATCGAACGCTATAGGCCTACGCTGTTTTTCTCGGTTCCAACGAATTACGCCGCCATGCTAGCCTATCAACCTGACGATGGCCGGGACTTCGATCTCAGCAGCGTGCGCCACGCCATCTCTGCGGGCGAGTCTCTGCCCGCGCCTCTGTTCGAGCGCTTCAAACAGCGCTTTGGCATCGAGATCCTGGATGCTCTAGGCTCGACCGAGGCGCTACACATGGTGATCTCAAACCGTCCCGGCGAAATCAGGCCTGGTTCCAGCGGCAAAATTATTCCCGGTTTCGAAGCCCGCATCGTCGATGAAAACGGCCAGGCGGTGCCTCCCGGCGAAATCGGTCATCTTCTGATCAAGGCAGATTCCATCTGCGTTGGCTATTGGAACCAGCACGAGAAGACGAAGGAAACCTTCCAGGGGCACTGGTTTCACACCGGAGACAAGTACTACCAGGACCAGGAAGGCTTCTTTTGGTATGCCGGGCGCGCTGACGATCTATTCAAGGTCAACGGTCGTTGGCTCAGTCCCACCGAAGTCGAGAGCGCCTTGATCGCGCACCCTGCCGTCCGCGAAGCTGCGGTCGTCGCTCGCGAGGATGACAGCGGTCTGCCAAAACCCGCCGCGTACGTCGTTGTCAACGAAAACTGTCCTCCGACAGAAAAACTAGGTCATGACTTGCAAGAGTGGGTGGCAAACAAAATTGGCGGATATAAACAACCCCGGTGGGTTGAGTTCCTGCCCGAGCTGCCAAAGACCGCGACTGGGAAGCTGCAACGATTCAAGCTGCGTGAACTGCAGACGCAGCAAGCACATAGCCGGAGCCGCCATCCGGATTAGATAAATTCCGTAGGAAATCGCCAACGAGGGGTAGAATACCCGCCCGTGGAACTGCGTCACGTCCGATACTTCATTGCTGTTGCCGAGTACCTTAACTTCCGGAAGGCCGCGCAACAACTGCATATCGCGCAGCCTCCGCTGAGCCGGCAGATTCGCCAGCTCGAGGACGATGTTGGGGTCCCGCTCTTCGTGCGCAGCAAGCGAAAGGTGGAACTCACCAAGGCCGGCCAGGCATTCTTGGAGGAAGCCAGAAAACTTGTCGTGCAGGCGGGGCGTGCCACGGAAGCGGCGCGTCATGCTCAAAAGGGTGAATCTGGAATCATTCGGATCGGTATCGCCTCAGGTCTGGGCGGCGTGGTCGGCAAGGTTGTATTCGACCATCGCCGGGCCTCCCCCTCCATTGAAGTCGAGTGCCGAGACGTTTTCTCGAGTCTTCAAAATGAAGCGCTGCGCAAAGGCGACATCGATGTCGGCTTTCTGCGTCCTCCTGTCGATCAACTCAACCTGCAATGCGAATTGCTGTTCGAGGAGGAGTTTGTTGTCATCTTATCCAAGGCCCACCGGTTGGCCAAGCGCAGGTTTGTCACCCTGCGCGACGTCGCCGCCGAACCCCTGATCATTTTCGATCGGTGTTTCTCCAGCGGTCTCTATGACAAGGTTCTGAGCTTGTACAACAAGCAAGGCTTCACGCCGCATCTGACCGCCGCCCACGCCGAGGCGCACGAAGAATCGGGAGCCATCATGGTCGCGTCGGGAAAGGCAATTTTCATAGGCGCCGGCGCGATCGTGAATCGCTCCGTTGCAGGCGTGGAACTGGTTTCGGTCCGCCTCAATGAACCTGAAGCCAAGATCGAAGTCTTTGCAGCCTGGCGCAAAAACGAAAGTTCTCCTGTGATTCTCAATTTTCTGGATTCCGTGCGTCGTGTCTTCCCGCCCTCCGCGCGCCAGGAGATTGCCTGACCACGCGATGAAAAACAGTTTGATCCTGCTGCTTCTTCTGAACCTGGCCAGGCTGTCGTCCGGCCAGCAGCTCGCCAGCGACAAAACCATCGGCCAGATTGAAGTCGTTGCCACTTTCAATGGCCCCATGCCCACCGGCGTTACCGTGGCAAACAGTGGCCGCATCTTTGTGAACTTCCCCAGGTGGGGCGACAACGTCGAATACACAGTCGCTGAAGTGAAAAACCGACAGACACTGCCTTATCCGGACGCTACTATCAACCGCTACGCGGAAACCGACAATCCTTCCGACAAGCTGGTTTCAGTGCAAAGCGTCGTTGTCGACCCGACCGGGAATCGCGTATGGATTCTTGACACAGGCACCATACAGATGGGGCCAGTCAAGCCGGGCGGCGCGAAACTGATCGCCGTCGATCTGAACTCCAATCAGGTCGTGAAGAAAATCATCTTTCCTGCCGACGTCGCTCTGCACATGAGCTACCTCAACGACCTCCGCTTTGATCTGACCCGTGGCCCGGTGGGCATGGCTTTTATAACGGATTCAACATCTGCGGGATCGAATGGCATCATCGTTGTCGATCTCGCCTCCGGCGAAAGCTGGCGCCGCTTGAACGACCATTCGTCGACGAAACCGGATCCAGAATTTGTTCCGGTCGTGGAAGGGAAGATCATGCAGCTGAAGCTGCCAGGAAAAGCTCTCATGAAGTTTGCCGTCGGCTCTGACGGAATCGCCATCAGCCCTGACGGCAAGACACTTTACTACTGTCCGCTCACCAGCCGGCATCTTTACAGCGTCAGCGTCGACGCTCTTGCCGACCGCAGCAGGTCCGATGCCGACGTAGCCGCCACGGTGAAAGATCTCGGCGAAAAGGCCGGAGCCAGTGACGGCCTCGAGTCCGACACCGCGGGCCGAGTCTACCTTAGCGACTACGAGCACAACTCCATTCACCGGCGGAATCCGGACGGCCAGATCGAGACGCTCATGCACGACCCGCGCGCCCTTTGGCCGGACACCTTGTCCTTGGCGGCTGACGGTTACCTTTACTTCACCGCTAACCAGATCGAGCGCCAGCCCCCGTTCAATAACGGCCAGGACCTACGCCAAAAGCCCTACGTGCTTTTTAGATTGAAGGTCGACGGGAAAAGAATTCAGGCGAAGTAGGGGAGCAACACTGCGCTCTCTCCCAGCCGATCACACCAACAAGACATCACGACGGATCGGTCCATGAG
>Ga0075030_100002379_pt1 | contig 17047 bp, 12 predicted proteins | sample LitLauG_LLR_2012_FD_71393 | JGI IMG/M metagenome (GOLD analysis project Ga0075030, IMG submission 71393) | Freshwater sediment microbial communities from Pennsylvania, USA - Little Laurel Run_MetaG_LLR_2012 | ecosystem: Environmental > Aquatic > Freshwater > Creek > Sediment | place: USA... | reverse complement strand
TTCCAGGAACCCTTCGTTTACCACCCGCACGTCACCTTGGCCCAGGAGATTGCGCCGGATCTGGTACAGGCCGTGCACGACCTGGCAAGGCGGCGCTGGCAGGAGTACCAGGGGCAACGCAGCTTCAGTGCGGAACGCGTCGCATTTGTGCAAAACACCATGGGCAACTGCTGGATCGATCTGGCGGAAGTTGCGTTGGGTGAGTTGCCAGTGCGTTAGCGACCGCTCAATTAATTCCGAGATCTATTCGCCCTGCCACCGTACTAAAGTATTCAAGGCCTCAGTCGATTAGTAAGGATAGCTGTGAATACTGTTGTAGTGTGTGACACGGAACCGATCGCCATGGAAGGGCTGCGAGGCCTCTTGGATTCCTTGGAAGGCCTGCGCGTAGTCGCGGCCGAGAGTAGTCTGGAAGCCGGATCGGTAGCGGCGGCACAACTGCAGCCAACCCTCGTGGTTGTGGACAAGGCCTTTGGGATCAGCGCAGTGATGGACTGGGTGCGAACCTTGCGGGCGGCCCGATCGCACCTGCCAATCGTGGTCTGGAGCGCATCCTTCTCCGAGGCGGAAGCGCTGCGATTTCTGCAGGCGGGCGCGGTCGGCGTGGTGCGCAAAACCGTGCCGCTCAGCGAACTGCTGGCTTGTCTGAGGGTGGTGATGGCGGGCGGCACCTGGATGGAGAGCGAAATTGTGCCGAATGCCGCGGGGCCGGCGCGTATCCAGGGCCGTTCCGCGCTCACGGCCCGGGAACAGCAGGTGATGGAACTGATCGAGCGGGGATACAAGAATAAGGAAATTGCGGTGGAACTGGGGATTCGTACGGGAACGGTCAAGATTCACCTGAAGCATATCTTTGAGAAGACCGGCATCCGCGGCAGGTACGGGCTGGCGATTTCGGGTTTGAAGGAGAAGGGGCTGCTGGATATGTCTGCGGCGTAGTGGCGCCGGCAGTGGGCCGCCGGCGCTACGCGTGCTGGTATTCGCCCTCCCCCTGCTTCACGTGGCTCCAATTCAACTGGGCAAGGTATAGCAAATTCCCATCCGGATCTTCAAAGCTGACGAACGATCCGGACTTTCCCTCGTTGACCGGCCCCTTGAACTTCACACCCTTTGCTTCCAGAGTTCGCATGGCTTCGTGGATGGATCCGCTCAACTCCAGACCGATGGTCATCGAGCCCCGCCGGCCGGCAGGCGATTCCGCCGAAGCCGGGTGCAATCCGATGGTCAAGCCCCTGCCCACTTCCATCGACGCCCAGTGATCGCCGAAACGATAGGCCAGCTTCAGGCCCAGGACCTCCGAGTAGAAGCGCACGGCGGCGTCCATATTCGAGACAGACACGGTGACATTACCACTGGAAAACATGATCCCTCCATAGCCGCGATCCGGCTTCCCTATGATGCCTCAGAAACGATACGATTGGGAAGATCCACTTTGCCGCCGGGAGGGTACCACTTTGCGGAGCCGCGCTTCGCTCACCATCAATCTGGACGGTAATTCGCGGGTGGCACTCCACCGCCAACTCTACCAGGCGCTGCGCATAGCGATTGGGGAGGGCAGTCTGGCGCCGGGGGCGCTGATGCCTTCGACGCGGGGGTTGGCGCGCTGTCTGGCGGTCTCCCGAAATACCGTTTTGCGGGTGTACGAAGAGCTTGCGTCGGAAGGCCTTCTGGTTGGCAGGATGGGTTCCGGGACGACGGTGCGAAACGCGATCCCACGGCGGTTGCCTGACCCGCTAAGCATCTTCGAGCGGTCGCAGTATCCTCTGAACACCATGTCCTTCCTGGATCCGGAGGGCAATGTACTGTATCTGAATCAAAATGTCGGGATTGACAGCTTACTGGTTGTAGTCGAATAATTATTCGAGTATGGCTGAGATTCCAAACGCCTATCTTCGCTGCCGGGAAGTACTGCTAGACCGGCTCAAAGAGGGGGTTCCTGGTCGCATCCAGCTACTGACGGGCCCGCGGCAAGTGGGCAAAACGACGCTGCTTCTGGAAATTGCCGCGCAGTTCGCTGACAGGGCCGTATACGCTGCCGGTGACGAGCCGGACGCCGCACTTCCAGGGTTCTGGGAACGCTTCTGGGCAGAGGCAGAAACACGCGCGAAGGAAGGCGCCGCGATTCTGCTGCTGGACGAGGTACATCATCTCTCCGATTGGGCGGGGCGGCTCAAGGGGCAGTGGGACCGAGCGCGCCGCCGCCGCATTCCTGTCCATGTTGTAGTGACGGGCTCATCCGCTCTGCGTGTGGCCACAGGCTCGCGGGAAAGCCTGGCCGGGCGTTTCGAGCGGTTGACCTTGAGCCATTGGCCCGCTGCTGCGCTGGCTGAGGCTTTTCATCTTTCGCCGCGTGAGGCCGCTCACGGTCTCGTACGCTTCGGTTCCTATCCCGGCGCCGTCGAATTCCAAAAAGACTTCGCTCGCTGGCGTGCTTACGTACGCGATGCCATTATCGAGCCGGCGATAGGCCGCGACGTACTCGCGTTGGGCGTAGTAAGGCGCCCAGCGCTGCTGCGCCAGGTCTTTGCCATCGCAACAGGCTCACCAGCGCAGATCATCTCGCTTCAAAAGATGCAGGGGCAGCTCCAGGATAGCGGAGCTCTGGAAACAGTCGCGCACTACCTGGCGCTTCTTCAGGACGCTTACCTGATTGCGCCATTGGAAAAATACTCAACGCAGGTTCACAGGCGCCGCGCCTCTCCGCACAAACTCGTGGCGTTGAACAATGCCCTTCTTTCGGCCACGCACCCCAACGGCGCTCCTGATCCTTCCGCTGAACCGGAGCGGTTCGGCCTCTGGCTCGAAAACGCTTGCCTTGCTTTCGCCATTAACCAGGGCCAGCAGGTATGGTACTGGCGCGAGGAGCCGCTGGAGATCGACGCGGTCTTGGACGGAAGCTGGGGGAAGTGGGCAGTCGAAGTGAAAAGCGGGAAATTCGATGTCCACGCATTGCGAGGTCTACTGGAGTTTTGCCGCCGCAATCCGGCGTTCAGACCGCTGGTCATCTCTCGGCCCGGCGATCAAGAAATTGCAGGGCGTCATGGAATCGAGAGCATCAGCTGGGAGGACTTCCTGCTTGGCGGACCGCCGAAGGTTGAAGGCAGTCGCCAGTGAAGCACCGCATGTCCAAACCGGTTTTCAATAGCTTTTTACGACGCAAACGATGCCGGATAGGACTTTAGGTTTCGAAAGGCAGGGATCTGATCCAGCCGGCACCGAAGTTCCTTCACCTTGCCCTCGATGCGCAGCCGTTCCTCCGGCTCCAACTTTGGAATTCTGGGCAACAGCGTCGCCGCGGTCCCAAGAGCTTTGTGGGCCTGGGCGAAGAGCGGGGAATTCCGGCTGGCCGCCGCGGTCGCCAAGGCGTAACCCTTGTTGAGTTCTCGCTGGATCAGGATCAGCAGATCGTGATCCGTCCTGGTCCGTAACACAGTGAGTTTTCTGGTGTTCTCCGACATCTCTCTACCACCGCCATCTTTTGGCTGTTCAGACTCTCTCGAACGATTGGCTTTCTCTGTATATGACGCAAAATGATCTGAGCTGGTTCAGGAAATCCCGAATCTTACGGTAAGGAAAGCCATTAGCAAACCGATCCGGCGTTGTCTCCTTCATGGATTAAGACGTCACAACCGGGCAGCAGTTAGCGGGGAGAGCGCAAAGAGCGCCGAAGGAGAGATGGCTTGGCCGCGGTCGCTGCTCCCCACGGCGCAGCGCCCGGCAGGCCGCTGCGGTTGGTGTTTCCGCCGTGGTGGTATGCTTGAGTGATATTGAAATCCTTTGTTTCGCTTGCTCTGTCTACCCTTGCCCTTCTGGCTTCGACGGCCGCGGCACAGCCGGGTGTGTTGCTCGACGCTATGTCGCAGGAGCTGAATCGTAACTACACGGTCCTGAAGCAGAAGGCTGACCCGCCGCCTTATTTCCTGAGCTACGAAATTACCGAGGAGGAACAACATATCGTTACCGGCACGCTGGGCACCGTGGACTCGACCAACTCAGGGAAGACCCGCGCCCTGGATGTGTCCATCCGGGTCGGGACACCCAAGCTCGACAACTACCACCGCGTGCGGGGCGACCGGGGGCAGTTTACGTCGGGCGCGTTGATCTCGTTCGAAGATAACGTCAACCCCATCAAGCGCCGGCTGTGGCTGGAAACCGACCGCGCCTACCGCACGGCGGCCGAGCGGCTGATCCGCATCAAGACCAACACCCAGGTGCGGGTGGCGGAAGCCGACGATTCGGACGATTTCTCCACCGAGCCGGCGGTGACTTCCGTCGAGACGCCGCCCAAATTGAAATTCGACGAAGCCGAGTGGGCGCAGCGCATTCGCGTGCTTTCGGGGCGCTTCAAGAACTACCCGAGCGTGCTCACTTCGCACGTTTCAGTGACGGCCCAGACCGAAACGAAGTACCTGGTGAACACCGAAGGCTCGCGCCTGGCGCATGGGCGCGGATTTGCGCGGGTGCTGATGAACGCTTCGGCGAAGGCGGCGGACGGCACGGATTTGAGCACCTTTGAAACCTTCGAAGCAGTCGACGCCAGCGGGCTCCCGGACGAGAAGACACTGCTGGCGGCGGTGGACCATGTGGCCAACGACCTGTCGCGCCTGCTCAAAGCGCCGGAGGCCGAGCCCTTCGTGGGGCCGGCCATTTTCTCGGGCCGCGCGGCGGGCGTGTTCTTCCACGAGATCTTCGGACATCGGGTGGAGGGCCACCGCCAAAAGGACGAAAGCGAAGGCCAGACCTTCACCAAGAGCGTAGGCGCCGCGGTCCTGCCGGGTTTTTTGTCGGTGGTGTTCGACCCGACGCGCCGGAAGATCGGCGGCGTGGATCTGAACGGCTGGTACGATTATGACGACGAAGGCGTGAAGGCGCGGCCCGTGAATGCGGTGGAGAAGGGAGTGCTGAAGACCTTCCTGATGTCGCGATCGCCGATCAAGGGCTTCGCCAATTCCAACGGGCACGGGCGGCGGCAACCGGGATTGGAAGTGGTTTCGCGCCAATCGAACCTGATCGTGGAATCGACCAACGCGGTGCCAGAGGCGCGCCTGCGCCAGATGCTGCTCGACGAAGTCAAGAAGCAGAACAAACCGTACGGGCTCTACTTCCGCGATATCACCGGCGGATTCACCACCACGCAGCGCGCGGGGTTGCAGGCTTTCAAAGTGATTCCGGTGATTGTATACCGGGTCTATACCGACGGGCGGCCCGACGAACTGGTGCGCGGTGCGGATATCGTGGGCACGCCGCTGGCCAGTTTCTCGAAGATCCTGGCGACGTCGGACAAGCCCGAAGTTTTCAACGGATACTGCGGCGCGGAATCGGGCAGCGTGCCGGTGTCGGCGGTGGCGCCGGCGATTCTGGTGTCGGAGATTGAAATCGAAAAGAAGGCCAAGTCGAGCGACCGGCCTCCGCTGCTTCCCGAGCCGACCAGCCTGGAAGATGGCGGCGGTGGCCGGAAATGAAGCCGCTGTGGATTGCCGCCGGCGCACTGGGCGCGCTGCTGGTGCTGAGCGCGCAGGCGCCGGCTCCGGCGCCGGACCCCGTATTTCAGGCGATGAAGGACGAGATCGAGCGCGCCCGTAAGCTCACCATCCCCAACCTGGAAGCGCCTTACTTCATTCAGTACGCCATCGACGAAGACAGCAACTTCAGCGTAACGGCCAGCCTGGGCGGATTGATATCGCGGCGGCACGACCGGTTTCGGGCGCCGGACGTGCGGGTGCGCGTGGGCGACTACAAGTTCGACAACACCAACTTCGCGGCCGGATTCGGGTCCGCCTCGCGCTATGACCTGGAGCGTTTTCCGCTGGAGGATTCCTACCCGGTGCTGCGGCGCTACCTGTGGCTGGAAACGGATTCGGCGTACAAGGCGGCGGTGGAGGCCATCTCGCGCAAGCGGGCCGCGTTGCGCAACCTGACGCAGAACGAACAGCTCAACGATTTTTCGCACGCCGAACCCGTTCATCTGGTGCGTGACTTTTCGAAGCTGACGATTGATCAGGACGCATGGACGCGAAGGGCGCGCGCCCTTTCGGCGATCTTCGTGCAGTTTCCGGACGTGAAGAACTCCAGCGTGGAGTTGGAATCGAGCGTGGGCGGATTGTACCTGGTGAACTCCGAGGGGACCCAGGTGCGGCAGCCGGAGGATGTCACCTTCGTGCGGGTGCGCGCTCAGGCTCAGGCGCCTGACGGCATGACGGTTCGCGATGCCGTGACTTTCCATGCTCTGGACGCCGCGCGCATGCCGGCCGAGCCCGAGATGAACCGGGGCGTGACGGCGCTGGCCGAAAACGTGGTGGCGCTGGCGCGTGCGCCCATGGGAGAGGATTACAACGGCCCGGTGCTGTTTGAAGGCGTGGCGGGCGCACAGATCCTGGCCGAAGTGCTGGGCCGGAACCTGGCGTTGGGGCGCAAACCGGCCGGCGATGGCGGCCGCGGCGGCGGCGGCTTCCAGAACAGCGATCTGGAAGGGCGGATCGGCGCGCGCGTCCTGCCGGATTCCTTCGACGTTCTGGACGATCCGACGCAGAAGGAATGGCGCGGCCAACCGCTTTTCGGAAGCTACGGCGTGGATCGCGATGGGGTGCAGGCCAAGCCGGTTCGCGTGATCGAGAAGGGCGTGCTCAAAAACTACCTGCTGACGCGCCAACCGGTGCGCGGCTTCGAAGGCTCGAACGGCCACGCCCGGCTCCCGGGACCATTCGGCGCCAATGCCGCGACCATCAGCAACCTGTTCGTCAGCTCCACCGAAACCGTGCCGGCGGCGGAGCTGAAGCGCAAGCTGATCGAGCTCTGCAAGCTGCGCAACAAGCCGTACGGAATCATCGTGCGCAAAATGGACTTTCCTTCGTCGGCGGCCGCCAGCGAGGTGCGGCAAATGTTCGCCGCACAGCAAGGCGCACGGCCGGTGAGCCCGCCGATTCTGGTCTACAGGCTTTTCCAGGACGGCCGCGAGGAACTGGTTCGCGGCATGCGCTTCCGCGGCTTGAATGCGCGTTCCCTGAAAGACGTTCTGGCGGCGGGCGACGACAGCGCCGCCTTTGAGTTCCTGGAGAACGGCGCGCCGTTTGCGTTGATCGGCGGCGGCGGGTTCACGGCGGAGGCCTGCGTGGTGGCGCCATCGCTTCTGATCGACGATCTGGAACTGCACCCGGTCGAAGAGGAACTGCCGCGGTTGCCGGTGGTTTCGGCTCCCGACCTGGTGCGCTAGAGGGCGACGGGCGTGCGCCTGCTGGGGCGGTATATTTTCCGCGAGATCCTGTGGAGCGCGGTGCTGGGCACGCTGCTGGCCACGTTCGTTCTCTTCCTGCGCGCCGTGGACCCGATCTTCGAGTTGCTGGTGCGCAGCAACGCCACCCCCCGCACCATCCTGATGTTGTTTGCGCTGGGCTTGCCTCCGGTGCTGCCTTACACCATCCCGTTTGGCGTGCTGGTGGGAATTCTGATCGGGCTGGGCCGGATGGCGGCCGATGGCGAAATCACCGCCATGCGCGCGGCCGGCGTCTCCAGCCGCAGAGTCATCTTGCCGGTGCTGTTGTTCGCGAGCCTGTGCACGGGATTGGCGGCGTACGCTTCGCTCCGGCTGACGCCGCTGGCCTTCCGCGAGAGCAACCGGATCAAGCGGGAACTGGAGGCGAACCAACTGACCGCCGACGTGCAGCCGCGGGTCTTCGTGGACAATTTTCCGAATACCATCCTGTACGTGGGGGAAGTCAAGCCGGGGCCGGTGGCGCGCTGGATCAACGTGTTCGTGGCGGATGTGACGCCGCCCGAAACGCGCAAGAACGGGATGCGCGAGCAGGCCACGGGGCCGATGATCACGGTGGCGCGCGAAGCTCTGGCGGTGCCCGACGTCAAGAACAACCGGCTGCAGCTCGCGCTGCTCGACTATGCGTCGCACGAGATGGGCAAGGACCGGCGATCGAACGATACCACGGCGCCGCGCGAGGACACGGCGTTGGACGCGGCGCCGCCGGTGCAATCGCCGCCACGCTCGAGCGCCATGAACACCCGGCAGTTGATGACGTACCGCGGGCCGGACCAGATTGAGAACGACGTCGAGCTGCACCGGCGCTTCGCGCTGCCGGTGGCGTGCATCATGCTGGCGATGGTAGGGATTCCGCTGGGTGTGGCGTCGCGCAAGGGCGGCAAGTCCGCCGGCTACGTGAATGCGCTGTTCATCGCGTTCTTCTGCTACTTTCTGTCATCGGTTACGCTCATCGGGCTGGCCAAGCAAAAGACGCTGCCCGCGCCGGTTGCGGTCTGGCTGCCCAACGCGGCGTTCTTTGTCGCGGGCTTGATCTTTCTGGTCCGCATGGAACTGCCGGGCGATTCCGACCTGTTTGGCAACGTCGCGGCCTTCTTCACCGATTGGTTCGGAAGACTGAAATCGAAAGCCAGCGGCCCGGAGGGGCGCCCGCTCTCGAGACTCCGGCTGCCGTTGCTGCCGCAACTCCTGGACACCTATGTGCTGTCGAATTTCCTCTTCTGGGTGGTCGTGATGCTGGCTAGCTTCGTGTCGCTGGCGCTGATCTACAATTTCTTCGAGCTGATGGGCGACATGCTTCGCAACAGCTCGCTGGTGACGATGTTCACCTACCTGTTCTTCCTGACGCCGTCCCTGGTTTACACCATGCTGCCGATCAGCGTGCTGGTGGCCGTGCTGGCCACGTTCGGAGTCCTCACCAAACACAACGAGGTCACGGCGTTCCGGGCCTGTGGCGTAAGCCTGTTCCGCCTGGCGGCGCCGATCCTGATCATGGCGGTGGTGTTCTCGGGCGGCCTGTTCGCCTTCGATTTCTACTACGTTCCCAAAGCCAACCTGAAGCAGGACGCCTTGCGCGACACCATCAAGGGCCGAAAGGCCGCGCGAACCTACCTGATCCCCGGACGCACCTGGACGATGGGTTACGGGTCGAGCCGGATCTTCTACTACAAGTACTTCGATCAATCCGGACCTTCCATGAACGGAGTCAGCGTTTTCGAGCTGGAGCCGAAGACGTTCCGCCTGACGCGGCAGATTTCAGCAGTGCGGGCACAGTGGAACCCGTCGTTGAAGACCTGGGTGTTCGAGGAAGGCTGGTCCTGCGATTACAAGGGGCCGTTTTGCGATCACGCCGCGCCTTTCGAGGTCAGCACCTTCCGCGAACTGACCGAGCCCCCGGACTATTTCCTCAAGGAAGTGGTGCAGGACACCCAGATGAACTTCGTGGAACTGGACCGCTACATCGCGGACCTGAACCAGAGCGGATTCGACACGATCAAGCTGCAGGTGCGCTTGTTCCGCAAGTACTCGGTGCCGCTGTTTGCGCTGATCATGGCGATGATCGCCGTCCCGTTCGGCTTTCTGGTAGGCAACCGCGGGGCCATGACGGGCATCGGGGTGAGCATCGGGATCGCCATGGGGTACCAGGCGGTGGGGCCGCTGTTCGAGAAGATCGGCAATGCGGGCCTGCTGCAGCCGGGGGTGGCGGCGTGGGGTCCGGACATGCTCTTCGGGTTGGCGGGGCTGTATTTGCTGCTGCGCATGCGGAGTTGAGGCGCTCTTTCCGAGCCGGCGATTACCCCGAAGCAGGCTGGCCGTGCCGCATCGCGGAACCGGCCACCAAAGAGATCAGCCGGATAGTTACACACAAGCTAACCAAAAGGCTGGCGAGACAGGTGGCCCGCCACTCGAAACCGCCATGATAACGAATCGAAACCCGGCAATCGTTGCAAGCGGGTCTTAGGACCATAAAGCCGAGGGCATCGTGTTCGACTTTCTCCGGCTGGCCATTTACCACGGCGCTCCAGCCGGGCATGTACCGCTCCTGAATGGAGATTACCTGTCCGGCTTGCAATTTCGCCTCTATGTCGGCAGCGTGGCGGTTCAGCCACCGCAGCGGCGGCGCGGGCAGCGCCGGGTCCTCGAGGGCTGCGACATATCGCGACATCTCGTCGATATCGAGTCCATTCACGGGAAAGTGCCGAACCAGCGAGTTCGCCGGAACCACGTGTGCTAAGGACGTCGATCGCGAGGGGACCCCATAGATGGTTGTGTCGCCCTCGCGCCAAAGCGCCGGGAAGTGACCCTCGAACCGCTCCGGGTTGGTGATTGGCTTGTAGTAAGGATCGCTGATGGGACCGGGGATGGAAAAGGCGTGGGCCCCGAGGCCCTTCAGCCAGACGGAACAGATCTCCATATCGCGTGTGCCGGTGTTCATCCCGCTGGCGATCACGAAGGCGCCGATCAGGGTAATCAGCGACGGCTGCATCGGATCGTGGCCGCCATGGAACTGAGGGGTGTCCGTGAAGGCGTTGAAGTGGAACGAGTGAAGTCCGCCGACGAAAACGCGCTGACCCTGCATGTGGTCGTCCATCCACTTCGCCAAATGGTATGTGGTGGTCGCCGTGACGTCGGTTCGCTGGATCAGGTTTCGAGCATAACTCAGTTCGTGGCGTGCTTGCACCATGGCCGCGATCATAAGCAGGATCGCTACCGGGCGCAGCCACGGCTTCGCCAGCCTGCAGAGAAGAGCCGCGCCGCCAAAAACCGCGCTCAGGCAAAGCCCCATGTCCATGATAGTGACGTACCTGTACGGCTGCGGAACAACGTTGCATCCCGCGTAATAGGCAAGCAACACAATGGAGCTTACACAAAGCGTGAAGAGATAGAATATCCGCAAGGGCGCGGACACGCGCTCCTTAGTGAGATACCAGAGAAACAGGCAGGAGAAACTGAGATCGCCTAATCCCAGTGCGGAAACGGCGTTGAACGGATATTCACGCGCCGAGTTACGGCGGATATCGGCGGCCACCGATGGTGGAAGAAGCGGGGAGATCCACAAGTAAGCCAGCAGTGCGATCGCCAATAACAGCCACGCGTTTCGCAACGTCCGGCCAGGTGGACTTACCGAAATCAACGCCAGAGCGGCGATTGCGAGGATCACGGCGGCAAAGGCATTCATCAAGACCGCCAGGCCAAGGCACAGGGCCGCGGCGATCTTCATCCAAAGCCTGCCCCGGGCGAGCGCCAGGTACAGAAAGAGAATTGCCAGCGGGACAAAAAACAGGCACGCCGTGTGAGGGCCCTCGCCATAATACGCGAAGATCTGTAACCGCCGCAGATTCCAAGGGCCGCCGAGATCGCCGCGAACTTCCGGTATCAGCCAGGCCGAAGGCGACACGATCGAGTAAGCCAAAGCGGCAAACCAACTGGTGCCCGGCAGGCGCGTCATAATCCACGCCATGAAGTACACGGCAACCGGGCCGAAGGCATAAAATATCGCGCAAACCTGATGGAACGAGAGAGCCGGGGAATGGCCAGTCAGGCGGCTGAACGCACCCACCAGGATGTGCAGCCCGGGAAGGTACGTGTTTTGAAACGGGAGACCGAGATCCCACTGAGGCCACCAGAGCAAGTCCGTCGGGTGGGAAGCTACGTTTCTGGCGATGGCAATAAAGCTGCCTTCGTTCGATAAAAGATAGGCGGAGTAATCTACCTTGAACTCCTTCGCGACGATCGATAGGTTGACGAGCAGGATCAAGACAGGATACACGCCCGCCTCAAGGAGCAGAGTGCGGCGCTGGCGCAGGAAGGCGAGCATGTTTGCCGGTCGCGGGAGTTTCCATATTAAGGTACAGAAGTTGTGCGCGGCAAAGCAAATCGCGATGCCGCTACCATGCCAATTGGAATTCGCCCAGGCTCTGTATGCCGTTCCCCTGAGGCAGATCGGTGTAATAGACCGGGGCCGCCGGGGTGAGTGCAAAACCCCGGTTAACCGCGGTGTAGAATTCGGTACGCGGGTTCAGCAGCCAGACGATGCGGACGCCCTCCGGCAAAGTCGCGCGCAAAGGCGCCGGGCCCTGGATCCTGCGCGTCAACCCGGCGCCGTTCCAGATCGCGATCACCGGTTCGGATCCGGAACGGATCTTCTCATGCTCCAACACCACAATCGGCACGCCGGGGACGTAGTATGCCAACTTGCGCCACGCCACCAGCCCGTGCTCCCAAACCACCATCGTCTTTCCAGGCCGTTCCGCGGCCAGCCGGATGGTCTGGCGTACAGAGTGATCGTCCAGAGCCAGGGTGCTGTTTATGTGCCGTAGCGAGGTGAGCGCCAGGCCGCTAACCAGGTCGCTCAATACCAGTTCATAGGCAGCTCCGAACCCGGTGGCGCTGCGTCCTTTGTAATACCAGCCTTCGAATCGGAACATCTCGGAATTGAGGATCGCCACGGGCGTCAGCAGGAATGCCATGGCGGCCGCACGCGGCAGGTAGCCGGCATTGGCGGTCTGGTCGCACTTGAGCAGCAGGCCGGCCGCCAGAGCGATGAGCGGGAGCCAGACCACCACCGTGGCAATATCTCGAAATTCCATGACCCATCCAACGCCGAGACTGGCCAGGACCAGCGTTACGGTCTGCCAGCGGGACACCCGGGCGTCCAGGTTGTCCAGCGCGCGATTGAAGAGGTAGCCGCCGAAAAGCGCAATGGGCGGCGCCATGGCCAGTGACTGGCCGGGATCCTCCATATGTACCAAGAGGGCGAAGCCGAACGGCGGCAGCAGCCACAGAGCCAGAAAGGCCCGCCGGTCCCGGTCCATACCCCAGCCCTGCTTGTGCTTCCATGCCAGAACTCCGGGCAACGTCCATGCCAGGAAACCGCAGCACGTCCACACCATCAGCCGCCAGAAGGTGGTGTGCCACTTCTCCGGAACCGCGCCGAACAGGCCCGACGTCTGCGACGCCTGGTCGTTGAGGTACGCCAGGCACGCCCTGATGTAGGCTTGGGGGCCGCCGGATGCGAACATGGCGGGCAGAAGCCAGAGCAGAACGGCCGCCGCCATGGCCCCCAGCGCGCCGGCGCGCTGCTTCCAGGAGACGGGAGCGCGCAGCGCGCAAGCAGCCCAGAACGGAAACAGGATGGGGCCGATTTCGGGGCGGACGCCGGCACTGATCCCCAACGTAATGGCGCTCCACAATACCCACCGGCCCTCCCCGCTCCAGGCCCGCCAACAGGCGCCCGCCACTAAGAGCGACACGATGGCAAGTTGTACGCGCAGGGCCGAGGTGATTCCCGAATGCCAGAACACCGGGTGAAGCACCAGCAGGCAGGCCGCAAAGAACCCGCACAAACCGCCGAACATGCGCCGGCCCACGTGAGCTAGTAGAACCAGCGCGGCGATGCTGCCGGCCAGCGCCAGAGCCAGCAGGATACTCTCCGGGCGGCGGAAGCGCAGCCAGGACAGCACCCGCATTTGGAGCACGAAGAGCGGATAACCGGGCGGCTGCGGCTGGCTGATCCGCACATCGAAATGGCCCACCGAGTAGGCCAGGTTCACGTCATCGAAGGTGAAGAGCTGACCTGGAGCGTACGGGTAGCGAGTCACCAGAACCAGCAAACCGAATAGCAAGCAGACGAACCAGGGGCGGCCGAGCAGACGCACGTCCCATGATAGTTCAGGCAGCCGGCGCGGCCGCATTTCTGGCATGATTGGCATGATAGCGGTATCCATGACCCGGTTTCAGAAGCTGATCGACCGCCTGCGCCACCACTACGGTACGCCCGAACTCCCGCCGGCGAGCGGGCCTTTCGAACTGGTGATGTGGGAGAACTGCTGCTACCTGCTTTCCGACGAGCGTCGGGCGGCGGTATTTGAGGGCCTGCGGGCGCAGGTGGGGATGAACGCCGAAGCCATTTGGAAAGCGGACCAGAAGACGCTGCTACCGCTGGCCAGGATGGGCGGCATGCTTCCCGAGACCCGCGTCTTCCGCTGGCGGGAGATCGGACGCATCACTCTCACTCAATTCGAGGGCGATCTGGACTGCATTTTGCAGGGCCCGTACGCCCAGGCCAAGAAGGCCCTGAAGCTGTTCCCCGCCATTGGCGACCCCGGCGCGGAGAAGATCCTGATGTTCTGCGGTGCGGCGCCCGGGCTGCCGCTGGAGTCGAACGGTAACCGCGTGCTGACGCGCGTGGGTTACGGCACCAATCAGAAGAACTATGGGGCCATGTACCGCTCCGTGCAGGCGGCCATTCAGCCCGAGCTTCCGAAAGATGCCGCGGCGTTGGCGCGCGCGCATTTGCTGTTACGGCAGCACGGCAAAACGCTCTGCCGCAACAACCGCCCGCGGTGCGAGGAATGTCCGGTGGCCGGCCTCTGCGCGTTTGCCGGAAAGTAACGGCAGGGAATCATGAAGACCACTCATTGGGCCGACACCGTGCGGTTCGACGTCCGATTTGCGCTGCGCACCGCATGCAAGAGTCCAGGCGTTCTCCTGGCGGCCGCCGGCACGCTGGCGGTGGCGATGGGCGCCAACACGGCCATTTTCAGCATCGTCAGCGGCGTGCTGTTCCGGCCTTTGCCGTTCGCGGATCCAGACCGGCTGGTGCTCCTCAATGAGACCGACTCGCGTTTCGGCGCGGGCGCGGTCGTCTACCGCGATCTGCTGGAGTGGCGCAAGCAGAGCCGGGCGATCGAAGAGATCGCCGCTTACGGGAACACCAGCAGGCAGCTTCTCGACGTGGCCGACCCGGAGCGCATCCAGGCGGTCTGGGCCGAGCGCGGGCTGTTTCACCTGCTGGGCGCGGCGCCCCTGATCGGCCGCACCTTTCGGGCCGACGACCCGCCGGAGGTGGTGGTCCTGAGCGCCGCTTTGTGGCGGGGGCGCTGCGGCGGCGAGGCTCGGTGCATCGGGAGCAAGATCGCGCTCGATGGCCAACCGTTCACCGTGATCGGCGTGATGCCGGAGGCGTTTCAATTTCCTTACCGCGCTTCGCTCACGGAGGCGTGGATTCCGTGGACGGCGCCCTTAGCCGCATTCCCGCGTCTGCGCGTGGACTTCACTTTGGCGCGGCTGAAGCGCGGAGTAACCATCGATGCGGCTCGCCGGGAGTTGGCCGTGATCGCCGGGCGCGGAGCCATGGTCACGCCGCTGGCAGAAGTCGTGGAGGGACGCACCCGGGCGCCGCTGATCGCATTGCTGGGCGCCGTGGGGCTGGTCCTGTTCATTGCCTGCGCCAACGTGGCCAATCTTCTGCTCGCCCATGCGGCTCGACGCACCCACGAGATCGCGGTCCGCGCAGCCATCGGGGCGAGCCGCGGCCGGCTGATCCAGCAACTGCTCACGGAAAGCCTGATGCTGAGCCTGGTGAGCGGTCTCGGCGGTCTGTTCATAGGCACCGCCGGCACCAAACTACTGCTGACTCTGGCGTCATCCACGATTCCGCGTGCGTTGGAGATCGGCCTGGACTGGCGGGTTTTCTCGTTTCTCGCGATGGCCAGCGTGGGCACTGGAATCGCCTTCGGTCTCCTGCCGGCTATTTTGGTATCTCGCATCAGCCCGCACATGGTTCTGAGGGCGGCTTCGCCCGGTTGGAGCGCCCGCCGGCTGCGCGAGAGCCTGGTGGTCGCGGAGGTGGCGCTGTGCTTTGTGCTGCTGGTGAGTTCGGGGCTGCTGCTGCGGGCCTTTCTGCGGCTGCAGAGTACGCCTTCCGGCCTGGTGGCGGAGAATGTGCTCACGCTCCGCCTGACCGTCTCCGCGAGCGACTATGCAGCCCCTGGAAGTTACGGCCGGTACCTTCAGGAATTGGAGGAGCGGCTGCGCCAGGTTCCGGGAGTGCGCGCCGCGGGCTTCATCCAATACTTGCCGCTTCAGAACTGGGGCTGGAACGCCGGGTTCACGATCGCGGGACAACCGCCGCAGCCGGGCATCGAGGCGCCGCAGGCCGAGTTGCGGTACGTCAGCCCCGGCTATTTCGAGGCTCTCCGAATCCCACTGCGCAGGGGCCGCCTCCTTGGCGCCGGCGACACCAAGGACTCGCCGCGAGCGATCCTGATCAACGAGGCGTTGGGGCGCAAGTACTTCCCGAACGAAGATCCGGTTGGCCGCATGACCGACCGCGGCATGATTGTGGGGGTGGTCGGCGACGTGCGTACATCGCGCCTGGACCGCCCCGCGGCACCCGAGATTTACTACGCGTTCGCGCAGAACTGGTCAGCCACCGCGGATGCCGGGGTATCGTTGGTGGTGGGCGCGAGGTCGCGGCCCGAAGCGCTGGTGGGCGCGGTGCGCGATGCCATCCACCAGGTGAACCGGCTCCAGGTGGTTTACGACGTCAAGACCATGCAGCGGGTGATCGCCAATTCGCTGGCGGATATGCGGCTTTACCTTTGGCTGGCGACACTGTTCGCCGGCCTGGCCGTGCTGCTGGCCGTGTCGGGCGTGTACGGGGTTGTCTCTTACGCCGTGACCGCGCGGACGCGGGAATTCGGGATCCGCCTGGCACTGGGCGCCCGCGAGGGCCAGATCCTGAACCTGGTATTGGGCCATGGCGCGGGCCTGGTCTTGATCGGGACGATTCTGGGCGCGGCCGGAACGCTGGCAGTGGGCCGATTGCTCGAAAGTCTGGTTAGCGGCGTGACCGCGGCCGATGCCGCGACGCTGGCAGCGGTGGCTGCTCTTTTGGCTGCGGTTGCCATCGCTGCCTGCCTGTTCCCGGCCCGCCGCGCGATGCAAGTAGACCCGAACGTCGCGCTGAAGTACGAATAGGTAGCCCCGACCCTCCGGGTGGCGGGCGGTGGGGCGCCCGTGGAGCAAAAACGGGACATGCATGTCCCGTTTTTGCCTATCGGTTCACTGAAAACACAGGCTTTAGCGGCTGCGGACGGGACAAAAATGTCCCGCACGGCCGGTTCTTCGGCCAATTTCCCGAATCGGGCCAGGCGGGCTGTGGAAAAAGCGTGCATCCAGTTCCTGTTCATAGAATGCCACACGGAGGCGCGCGCACCGGCGTAGGGCGGAAGATGGAATGTCCGCAATAAATTGATAAATAAAGTAGTTAATGGCCTGAAAATATTTTTAAAAATAACGTGACTGCAAAAGGGTCTCTTCAACTACTGCAAAAGGTCTCTTCAGACTGCGGCCTACGACTGCCCGGGAAAAGGACGCGAGCCACGGGGCCGTCTGAAGAGACCGCGCGGTGAACGAAACCGCTCTCCGAGGCCTCCGATGGGGGTTGAATCTCTCAGGTGGTGGGTATCGCAGGGGTACGGGTGTTGGGCTCCC
>Ga0075030_100002378_pt1 | contig 17059 bp, 10 predicted proteins | sample LitLauG_LLR_2012_FD_71393 | JGI IMG/M metagenome (GOLD analysis project Ga0075030, IMG submission 71393) | Freshwater sediment microbial communities from Pennsylvania, USA - Little Laurel Run_MetaG_LLR_2012 | ecosystem: Environmental > Aquatic > Freshwater > Creek > Sediment | place: USA... | reverse complement strand
TGCTTGGAGACGTCGGAAGCGGCTCGCCCATTGGCGATCGCCGGTTCGCTTGCGGCTGATTCTGAACGGGTGAGAGTGGTAGTCGGTTTCGCAGGCGCGGAAGGTTGCGGCGCGGGCAGCGCGCCAGAAGGAATGGGAGGCGGCGCTTCATTCTTCGCCATTTTGTTTTCGCTTTCATTTGGCGAAGGACGTTGCATGCGCGGGCTTTCGTGGAGAGCAATCCACACCAGGAGTCCGGCGGCGATTGCGCCAGCAGGCGCCAGCCACTTCCAACGTGGGCCTCTCAAGAGAAGCAAGCGGCGGGACTTTCGGGTGCGTGCATCCAGTGAAGGCACCGTCCGTTGGCTGGAAATAGCGGCTGCTGGTGCAAGTGCTGCCTCAGCGAAAGCTTGCTCTTGTTCGACGTCTTGCAAGGGAATCTCGTCGGTCATTTCCAGATGAGCCAGAATGGTCTGGCAACTGGAGCAGCCGACAATGTGTTCTTTCAAGGAATTCATTTGCTCGGGCAACAGCGAGCGCTCGTGATAAGCAGCCAGTGACTCGGGGTCGGGACATGCGCCGCCTTGTGAAGAAGAAACGCCAGTAATTCCCGCGGCTTCGCCAGCAGGCGGGACGGAGCGCAAATGGCGCGCAAGCGCTTTGTCAAACTTCCGATCGCGTTCGTCAGGCGCCATGGGCTTCTCCCTCCTTAGAACGAAATTCCACTGCTTTCTTGCAGGGCGCGGTCATGGCGTGCGCTTCCCCGCCGGTGACGACGGCGATTTTGAGCGCGGCAACAATTTGTCCAAATTTACGGGAAGATCTCCGGCGCTGTATTCAAAACAGAGAGCGATTTCCGCGTCACTCATGCCGGATTGCAGCACGAAACCGTTTGCGGCTCCCATCCCGTTGCGAAGAATTTCTTCCACGGACTGCCGCAAATCGCGGCGCACGCGGTCCAGATGGCGAGAAACGCTGGATTCGTGTTCGCCGAGAAGCCTCCCAATTTCCGCGAGAGTTTTTTCCTCCGCGTAGTAAAGACGAAGGCGCTCCTTTTCCTGGGGTGCGAGGCGATCGAGAGCCGTCTGCAAAGCGCGGGTGAAGGATGCGACGTAGCGCTCTCGATGAGGATCTGCCGGTTGTACCGGCGGACCTGACAACGTTCTTGGCGATCCATCGCCCGTTTCGTCTTCGGCAAGTTCCTCAAAGCGCCGGTTGGCGCGGATAGAATCAATGTGCCGCTGAGCAAGAATGGCGCGTAGCCAGGTTTTCAGCGAACTGCGTCCATGAAAGTAGCGAAAGAGCGAGCGCTCCGCTCCTTTGCCAGCAGCCAGGCCATACAACTCCGAAAAAAGTGAGTCCGCCAGATCACAGGCTTCCGGCGAGTCCGACTGGCACCGAAGGATGGCGGCCGCCGCTGACCGCAGGTAAGCACGGTAGGCGGTGAAGAAATACTCCCACGCCGCCTCAGTTCCGTCGGTGCAAGCAGTGGCCAGAGCCAAATCTTCCAGATGGAGAGCGGTAAGATAATCGTGGAGCTTTTGAGGAGATGCCGTCCCTGGTGTCAAGGCCTTCCTGGCGCTACGTTCAAGGGCGGAGGCAAATCGTTCCCGCGGAAGTGCCCAGCGGCCCGCCTGGGCCTGGGCATAAACCCACTCCAGGAGGGCGGTTTGCCCATCGAACGGACGAGAAAGATCCAGCAAGTGGCTCTCAAGACTGGGTTTTGGCGCGTCTTCCGTCATGGAGATCCAGCGCAGCCCCGGGACAGGCCCCAACCAACGCCTGGGACCACGGCTGCATCCTAGAGCATAAGCCCGGCAGACCGAAAGTGGTGCTCAAAACTAAACCAACCCCGCCCGGAATTGCGGTATCCTATACTGTGTTGCGTCCCCAGACTCGCAACTGAATCTGCCTCTCCGGGTTGGTAAAGGGTGCGCGACGGTGCGCTCGCGGGAGCATTAGCGACTTCGCGACGCTAGTACGAAAGTCCTATTCGAGCTCCCCCAGCCACGTACGTACTCTGGTACTGCTTGAGCGCAGTACCTACCCTGCAAGTGGACTTGGGGCGCTTCAATCCCAAGATAACTCCATTTTGCGGGCCGGAAATTTCACGAGGCGGCACGCGGATGACAACCATGATTTCAGATCCACCACGTAAGACGGCGATGGGCGTCGGTTTTGAAGGAAACCGCGGCCGTACCGGCGATCCTCAAGCCTGGAAGAAGGCCATCGGAACCAAAGCTATTCCCGCACGCCTTGTCTTGCTGCCCGAAGCCAAACCCAACTGGAACCGCCTTGGCGTTAGCGCTGGTGTGCAACTTGCGATCTTCGGTTTCTTGCTCATTCTTCCCCTGCTGTTCCCAACGCAAATGCAAACGGCATTGCATTTGCGCGTTACAGAGTTGATGCAGCCGGTAACGGAAATTCCCGTTGCGCCGCCGCCTCCACCGCCGGTGAAGGTCAAGGCCAAAGTCGCGCCTGTGGAACCGAAGCCGGTGGTACCTGAGCCGGTGAAGCTGAACCCCAAACAGACACACGTCTTTCTAGCCGCAAAAGTCGCGCCACCCAAGATCAAGACCCTCGAAGCAAAGCCGGTGGAATTGAATCCCGTGTTCGAACAGGTGAAGATCGATACACCGACGAACCAGCCAAAGAAACCGAAGGATGAAGTGAAAGTTGGCATGATGTCCTCCGGCAGCGCCGCACCGGCAACGGTGGTGGCTCCGGTAAACAAAGTGCAAACGGGTGGCTTTGGCGATCCCAACGGAGTTGCAGGCAAGGGTGATCCGAACAAAACGACGAACGTCAACCGCCTCGGCTCTCCCGCATTGCCAGGTGGACCGGGTTACGGCAATGGGACGGGCGGAGACAAAGGAATTCGCGGCACGGTGGCGAGCACAGGATTCGGCAACGGCACAGCAAATCCTCCGCCAGCGGCCAAGAAGGGCACGCTGCAGTCCACCGGCTTTGCAGACCAGAGTGCGGCAGCGGAAGCGCCCAAGAAAAAAGCGGCGACCGGCGATAGCCCCACAACGTCTGTTGACATATTAGAAAAACCTCGTCCGGAGTACACCGCGGAAGGGCGTAGTCTGAAAATAGAAGGCGACGTGGTTCTCGACATGGTATTTCTGGCGAACGGCACGATCCAGGTAAATAAGGTGGTAAGCGGTCTAGGCCATGGTCTCGATGAAGCAGCAACGCGGGCGGCGCAGCAAATCAAGTTCAAGCCCGCGCGACGCGACGGTCAGGCAGTGGATTTCCCGGCGCGCGTTCGAATTGAATTCCGTTTGGCATACTGAGGGGAGAGAGAAAATGCGTAAGGTAACGACTTTTGTTTTCGCGCTGATCTTGAGCGGGCTGGGCGCCTTTGCCGCTTCGGCGGCTCCCAAGCCGGCTGATCAGGCACGGACCATGGACGACGTCATCGACCGGGTAATCACCAACGAAAACCGGGCGAGCCAGCAAATCCGCCAGTATTCGCCGCTGGTGGAGACGTACATCCAGAACCTCAAGCCCGATAAGGATCTGGGCTACGCTCCCGCAGGCGACAAATATTTCCTGGGCCGCGCGGACTTTACCAAGGGTGTCACGCTGGTCTCCTTGACGGACACCAATGGCAAGGGGAAAAAGATCTTCGGGTCGATCGGCAACTTCTTTTCGTTCGCGCTGCAGTTTGTGCCCGACGGCTTCCTGCAGATGATTTTCATCGACACCAACGGATTCGACAAGCAGCACTACAAGTTTGATTACGTGCGCCGGGAATTCCTGGGCGAAGTGCGCTGCCTGGTGTTCGACGTGACGCCGCAGGAGAAGGCCGGCAAGGGCCGGTTCCTTGGGCGCATCTGGGTGGAAGATCAGGACTACAACATTGTGCGCTTCAATGGCGCCTACAGCGGCAACGGGCATTCCAGCTGGTGGTTCCACTTCGATAGCTGGCGCGCCAACGTGCAGCCGGGGGTGTGGGTGCCATCCTTCGTGTACAGTGAAGAAAAGGACGTGCACTACAATCTGTCGAAGAAGCTGGACTTCAAGGCCCAGACGCGGCTGTGGGGCTATAACCTGGGCCACGCCAGCCAGGAACAGGAGCTGAGTAAGATCCTGGTGGAAACGCCGGTGCAAGATGACACCAAGACGGCCAACGACCTTTCCCCGATTCAAGCGCAGCGCTCCTGGGACCGCCAAGCGGAAGACAACGTGATCGATCGGCTGGAGCGGATTGGGTTGATCGCTCCCAAGGGAGAAGTCGACAAGGTTCTCGAAACGGTAGTGAACAACCTCGAGGTCACCAACAATATTGACGTGGAACCCGATGTGCGTTGCCGCGTGATGATGACTTCGACGCTGGAGTCTTACACCGTGGGCCACACCATTGTGATGAGCCGCGGGTTGATCGACGTGCTGCCGGATGAGGCCAGCCTGGCGACGATGGTCGCGCACGAGCTCAGCCACGTCGTTCTCGGACATCGGCTCGATTCCAGCTACGCCTTCTTCGACCAATTGCTGATCGACGACAAGGACACCTTCCGGCATTTCGGATTTGCCCGCACGCCCGACGAAGAGAAATCCGCCAACGCCAAAGCGATTCAATTGCTGAACAATTCTCCCTATAAAAACCAGCTGGGCAACGCCGGGCTGTTCCTGACAGCACTGACAACGCGCGAGAAGGAAATTCCGAACCTCATCAGCCCGCACCTGGGCGATCGCGTGCCGGTTATCGGCGATCTCAAGTCCTCGATGCCGGTGGATCAGAAGACCAACCCGCAGATGATCGCGGCGCTTCCGATCGGCGGACGCGTGAAGCTCGATCCCTGGAACGACAAGCTGGATCTGATCAAGAGCAAGCCCGTGGGCACGGTAGCGGAACGGGAGAAGATGCCGTTTGAAGTCACACCGTTTATGCCGTACCTAATGCGTTTTGGCGCTGATGCCGGGAAACCCATTGCCGCTAGCGCGGCGACGCCAACGAATGCTCCGGCGCAAGGCAAGCCGTAAACAGGCAGTTCAACCAGTTCAAAAAGTGCGGCCCGGTGAAGAGCTCTTCCCCGGGCCGTTTTCTCTTGCTCCACGTTTTTGGTGTTGCGTATTTTTCAGTGGGATGAAGAGAGTTCTTTCATGAGTTGGTAGCCGAAGTTCACGCCGTCGTAGAAATCCTGCACGCCAACGCGTTCGTCTTTGCCGTGCTCGCGATTGTCGTTCTTGTCAAAAAACATGCAAGAGATGCCGTAGGTCGGAATTCCGGCGATGCGGGCGTATTTGCCATCGGTGGCTCCCGTAGACATTGTCGCAACGAGAGGAACGCCGGGCCAGGCGACGCTCAAGACTTTCTCCATGGCATGGGTCACTTCGGGAAGTAGCGGCGATGGCGGCACCGGAACGACTGGAACCGCCTTTCCGTCAGGAGTCAATTGTGGCACCACCGTGATTTTGACTTTCGGATCGTTGGCTACGCGTTCGAGGGCTTTCTGAACGTCTTCGGGATCTTCGCCGGGAAAAATCCGACAATTGACATTGGCACGGGCGGTTTGCGGGAGCGCGTTCGGCGCGTGGCCGCCGGAGAGCATGGTGGCAACGCAGGTGGTGTGCAAGAGCGAATTGTAATAGGGCGTCGCGGAGAGGCGCTGGATGGCCGCGGGGTCTGGCGACTGCTTGGCTGCGGCTTTCATGTCGGCGGCGACTTGCCCGCTTTCCATTGCCGCGGTCTGTGCAAAATAGCTGCGCGTAATCTCATTGATTTTTACGGGGAAGGAGAATGATTGGAGGCGGGACAGGGCACCAGCCAGGTGATAGATGGCGTTGTCGGGGCTAGGGACGGAGCTGTGGCCGCCGGGATTCAGCGATTCGAATTGGAAATCGACATAAACTTTTTCGCTGGCTTGGATTCCGGCCAGGAGGCGCTTGTCCTTGTCCTTTTCAAATTCGCCGCCGTCGAGGTTGATGCAGTATTCGGCATCCACCCAGTCGCGGTGTTCCCGGAGAAGCCAGTCGACTCCATTGAATGAGCCGCCTTCTTCATCGGCGGTCAGGGCGAGAATCAGATCGCGGTCGGGCAGATAGCCTTCTTTTTTCAGGCGGATGAAATTGGTGACCAGGATCGCATTGCCTTCCTTCATGTCTTCGGTGCCGCGCCCGTAGAAATAGCCGTCCTTCTCGATGAATTCGAACGGATCGGTGGTCCAGTCGGAGCGAAGCGCTTCGACAACGTCCAGGTGCCCGATGAACAGGATGGGCTTGCGTTTTCCGGTCCCGCGAAAACGCGCGACAAGGTTTTTCTTGCGCTCGTTGGGCCCGGCGACATGGAGATCGCTCTCCGCGAAGCCCCCGTCACGCAAACGGTGAGCCATCGCTTCGGCGGCGGTGGTGACGTTGCCAACCGAGTCGGTGGTGTTAATCTCGATCAACTGCTTGAAAATGGCCCGCGCCAGTTGCTTGGTTTGCTCTTGGCCCTGCGTGCGTCCCTGGGGCGCGCAACTTGCGAACAGGCAGAATGACAAGATCCAGCGTATCCCTCTTAGCATCGACTCTCCTCGGAATCAATGATCATGAAAAAGGCAATGGCCCCGCGTGCGAGGCGGGCCGCGCCGATAAAGCGTAACGAAGGCATCGCGACAGATACGATGTCGCCCAGAAAAGGCCAATCATGCCTAATCCCCGGCTGAGCAGCAGAAAAGCGCCAAACGCGATCAGCACAGTCCACCCCGTTCTATCGGGACTCATCAGCGCATTTCCCAGCCGGCTGTTCACAAAACGGGCCAATTCGCGCGGCCACTTGTAGACCCAGTAGAGGCTAAAGAGCGGGATCAAATGAAACCAGGCGGCCCGCTGCGGCTTGATGGGGTACGTGCCGGCGGATGCCTGCATCACCACCACGTGCAATTCATAAACGCAAACGAGCCAGTAAACGAGGCTGATAAAATTTGCAAGAAATAGATACAGTGGCGGTACCACCAGCGCTTGCTTGGCAAGTTCCGGGTGCAAGGTGAACGCGACGATTTCCGCGACAAACGTCGCGCCGCCCAACAGGTAGCCGATCCAAATCCTTGGAAACTGGGGTAGCGCCCCGGGTTCCATTGGTTGCTCGCGCGATTCTCCGCCGGACCAATCCATTCCGCCCTCGACTCTTGTGCTTTGGCAGCGTAACGGCCCGGCTACTCTTCCGTCAAACGATAAGGGGAAGTAATTGTGTTGGACTCTTGCGCGAGTTGCTTTGACCCAGAGGCCTTACATAAACTGGCAGGGATCTGATTGTGGAGGGAAAAATGACGTCAGCCATGAAACGCGCATTGCAGATTGTTGTGGGCGCGGTGATATTCGTCGCCGGCATTGCGGCAGGTTCGCTGCACGCGCGCAGCGCGGCGGTTCAGAACCGCTTTGGCCAGCCAAAAACGGTTCTGCACGTGGTGGTGTACAAGTTCAGAGACAATGTCTCGAATTACGACCGGGAACGCGCCATTGACGGCATTAAGGACATGGCTGGAAAGATTCCGGGCATCAAGAATGTTTGGCTGAAAACCGGGCGCAATCAGATTAAGGATTTCAGCGGCGTCTACGCCATCGAGTTCACGAGCGCGGAGGCCGCGGCCGACTACGCAGAGAGCCCGGTGCATGAGGCGTGGTCGAAAATGTGGCAAGAGCAGCGCGAAAACAGCCTTTCCTTCCAGGTTTCCAATCCGTGAGAGTCTCGCCGGCTAGTTTTCGCGCGTGATTCCATACCTTCCGCGCATCAGGCGATCGGCCGCGCGATCGGTCAACAACCACTTGGCGAGTTTCGCGAAGGTGGCGAGCGAGGTTACACCGTAACGCGCCTTTGGCCGCGGAGCTTCGATAGCTTTCAATATGATATGGGCGCAATCCTCTGGAGTGGTTTTGGACTCTGCGCGAGTGCTACTCGCACTTCCCAAATACGACGCATAGATTCTGGAGTAGGGTCCGTTTTTGAATTGTTCCTTATAGGATCGCGTGAGTTCCATGGCGGTGGGCTGGATGTTGGTTACGATGTAGCCGGGCTGAATGAGGATGGTGTGGACGCCGAAGGGATAGAGCTCGTAGCGCAGCGCGTTGCTGAGAGCTTCGATAGCGTGTTTTGAGGCGCTGTAGGCCCCCTGCGTGGGCGGCGTTACGAAACCGGAGACTGAGCTCATCATCAAGATGCGGCCTTTGCGGCGCTCGCGCATTTGGGGAAGGACGGCCTGGGTCACACGGATGACGCCGAAAAAGTTTGTTTCGAATTGCCGCCGCCAGTCTTCCAGGCGCAGGTCCTCGACGGCGCCAACGTAGACCAGCCCGGCGTTGTTGATCAGCACGTCGATCGCGCCTGCTTTCTGAAGGACGGAAGCGACCGCATTTTTCACCGACATGTCGTCACAGACGTCCATCTCCAGGGATTCAAGCGGGAGTTTCTGTTGCCTTGCCATGGCATCGAGCTGGGCGCGCTTCTCGGCCGAGCGGCCGGCGGCAAAGACACGGTAGCCTCGTTCGGCCAGCAGCAGCGCCGCAGCTTTCCCCAGTCCATCCGTTGCTCCAGTGATCAAAACGGTCTGAGTCCCGCGTTCGTCGCTCATTTGTCCCCCTCGGCGAAGGGTATCCTATCGCGAATTGAAAGGTCAGTGCCGGACACTCGGGCGTCAAACTTTTGAGCACAGGGGACGGAGGCGCAGGTCTCCGATTCGAACAGGATTGCTAGACTAAAGGGATTACATACGTTCTAATCGCAACGCTTGGGTGAGCGTGCATGCCGGCCGGAGAAAACCTTTCCATGGCTGAACCTGAAAAAAAGTGGCGGCTCGGGTTCTGGAGCCTGATCGTTACGCAGTTCCAGGGCGCGTTCAATGAAAATGGACTGAAGCAGCTGGTCATCTTCCTGATTCTCGCCATGAATCTGGCAAGGAAAGACCGCGACCTGCTGGTGCCAGTGGTTGGCTTCCTGTTCTCCGCACCCTTTGTTTTCTTTTCGATGACCGGCGGTTATCTGGCCGATCGCTTCAGCAAGCGCACCGTAACCATCTGGACGAAAGTATTTGAAATCCTGGTAATGCTGTTGGCCCTGGTTGCCCTGGCGCTGCAGAACCTGCCTCTTGAAATGGCCGCTGTCTTTCTGGCAAGCACGCAGGCGGCGTTATTCGGCCCTTCGAAATACGGTCTGCTGCCGGAAATCCTGCCGCCGGAGCGGTTGTCCTGGGGCAACGGCATCATCGAGTTGGGAACTTTTCTTGCCATTATTTCCGGAAGCGTGGCGGCCGGGTTCATGGCCGAAGGCTTTGTCGGGCATCAAGCCTACTCCGGCGCGATCCTGGTGGGCTGCGCGATCGTGGGACTGCTGCTGAGCCAGGGCATCACGCGTGTGCCCCCCGCTGATCCGCTAAAAAAATTCCGGGCCAACGCGTTTGGCGATCTCTGGTCCCAGATGAAACTGATTCACAGCGATCGTGTGCTGTACCTGGCGGTGCTCGGTAACACGTACTTTTGGTTTCTCGGAGCGTTGCTGCAGTTCAACATCATCGTCTACGGCCAGGATGTTCTGAAGCTCAGTTCTTCTTCGAACTCGCTTCTCCAGGCGGCGATTGCCATCGGTATTGGCGTGGGCAGCCTGGCCGCCGGTTTTCTTTCTGCCGGGACGATTGAGTATGGTTTGATTCCGCTAGGCTCGGTGGGCATGACCGTCCTGGGCATTTTTCTTGCCAAGCACGGACTGTCGTTCAACGCTGTGCTTGCGCTGCTTGCAGGGTTGGGTTTCGCCGGCGGATTCTTCATCGTTCCCATCAACGCGTTGATCCAGCACCGGCCCGAAGAGGACAAGAAGGGTGGGGTGATCGCCGCTGCCAATCTGCTTTCTTTTATTGGGATCGGCGGAGCCTCCGGCATCTATTATTTGCTGACTCGTTTTGCGCACTTGGGTCCGGGAGCGACATTTCTCTGGGCTTCACTCGCTACCCTCGCGGCCACCGTTTATGTCGTGTATCTGCTGCCCGATTCCCTGTTACGTCTAATGCTCTGGATGGCTACGCACACGCTGTACCGGTTGGACGTGGCGGGGCGAGAAAACGTGCCGGCGCGTGGCGGCGCGCTGTTGACGCCTAATCACGTGTCCATGGCTGATGCAGTGCTGCTCATCGCGTCCATCGATCGGCCGATTCGGTTCATCATGTTTAGAGGCTCTTACGAGCACCCGCTTGTAAAACCGTTCGCAAAAATCATGGGCGTGATCCCCATCGCGTCGGACCAAGGGCCGCGCGAAATGATCCATTCCTTGCGGCTGGCCACAGAAGCACTGAAAAACGGCGAAGTCGTCTGCATCTTTCCCGAAGGGCAAATGACGCGGATTGGACAGATGCTGCCGTTCCGGCGCGGCATGGAGCGCATTATCAAAGGCGTCGACGTGCCCATTGTCCCAGTGAATCTGGACGGCGTGTGGGGCTCGATCTTCAGTTTTGCCGGCGGCCGTTTTCTTTGGAAGTTTCCGCGGCAAATTCCTTACCCCGTGCGCGTGACGTATGGAAAACCGCTGCCTCCCACGGCGACGGCACAGGATCTGCGCCGCGCGGTGCAGGACCTGGGTGCTGAAGCGTTTGCGCGGCGGAAGAAGCGCATGCACACGCTGCCAGAATCCTTTATTTACTCGGCGCGCAGGCATCCGTTCCGCTTTGCCATGGCCGACGGGCAACGGCCGAAGCTGAGCTGGTTTTCGGCGCTGGTGGGAGCTTTGGTGCTCGCGCGGCGCTTGCGGAAGCAGTGGCAGGGGCAGGAAATGGTTGGGATCCTGCTGCCACCCTCGGTTCCCGGGGCTCTCGTGAATTACGCTGCGATGTTGCTGGGAAAAGTGCCGGTAAACCTGAACTATACGGTTTCGGATGAAACTCTGGCCTCTTGCGCGCAGCAGTGCAATCTGAAAACCATCGTTACCGCGCGAGTTTTCCTGGAAAAGGTCAAAATTCAGCCTCCCGGCGACGTTATTTTCATTGAGGATGTTGCCAAGGACGCCGGATTTGGTGAACGAGTCGGGGGAGCGTTAGCGGCCGGCCTGCTGCCGGCAAAAATTCTATCAAAATATGCAGGTGGCGAGCGGCGGGCCTCCCTAGATGATATCGCCACGATTGTTTTTTCCAGCGGCTCTACTGGCGATCCCAAAGGTGTCATCCTCACGCACTACAATATTGCCTCGAACGTGGAGCAGCTCAACCAGGTCTTCATGCTGCACGCCAACGATCGCATCATGGGCATTCTTCCGTTCTTTCACTCCTTCGGATTCACGGGCACGTTGTGCCTGCCGGCGGCCACGGGCATCGGCGTTGTCTTTCACCCCAATCCGCTGGATTCGCGCGTCATCGGCGCGCTTGTGAACAAGTACGCGGTCACCATGCTGCTGGCGACACCGGCATTCCTGAATGCCTACACGCGCCGTTGCACTCCGGAAGATTTTGGCAGCTTGCGCTTCGTGATGGCCGGGGCGGAAAAATTGCCGGACCGGATTTCGCAAGCATTTGAGGATCAGTTCGGGATTCGTCCGCATGAAGGTTACGGCTGCACGGAGTGTTCGCCGGCGGTCACAGTGAACACGATTGACTTTCGCGCCGCGTCGTTCCGCCAGGTGGGTGCGAAGCGCGGCAGTATCGGCCACCCCTTGCCGGGGATCACCGTGAAAATCGTGGATCCTGACACCTTGCAGCCAGTGGGAGTGGATGAGCCCGGATTGTTGCTGGTGCGTGGCCCAAACATCATGCAAGGCTACTTGAACAAGCCGGAGAAAACCGCTGAGGTGCTGCGCGAGGGCTGGTACAACACTGGCGACGTGGCGAGGATGGATGAAGAGGGTTTCATCCGTATCACCGACCGCTTGAGCCGCTTCAGCAAGATTGGCGGGGAGATGGTGCCGCACATCAAAGTCGAGGATTTGCTACAGGAATTGGCCGGCGCGACAGAGCAGACCTTTGTCGTCACCGCCGTGCCTGATGAAAAGAAGGGCGAGCGCCTGGTCGTGCTGCACACTCTGGATGAGCCCAAGTTGGAGGAATGTCTCGAGAAATTGGGGAAGAGCGACTTGCCCGCGCTGTGGCGGCCACGCAAGGATCAATTCGTGCGCATCGAAAATCTCCCCTATCTCGGCACTGGAAAGCTTGACCTGCGCAAAGCCCGTGGATTGGCGTTGGAGAAGACGCAACGAACGCCCAGCGACTAGCTGTATTTAAGCTTGCGATGAGTTGTCTTCTATGATGGAGACTGAAAACTCGGGTCACCGTCGGCGGTTACTGAGGCGGTTGCTCGTGACTGGAATTGTCCTCGCGCTGTGGTTCTGGACGCAGTCGTTGATCGGGGCGCGGGTCGCTCCGGCATCCGGCGTTGGCGACGGGCTGCACAACCTTACGGCCGGACTCAACTCCTATTTCGCTCGCAACTCAAGAGCGGCGAATGCGCTCCTTATCGTAAGCTCCGCGCTGATCGACGCACTTGGCTTGTTCCTTTTGGGACGGTGGCTTTTCGGCGGGAGCGTTCGCCCGTTCCTCGGATTGTTCCTGCTGATGGCCCTGCGTCAGGTGATGCAAGCAGTCTGTGCATTGCCGGCGCCTCCGAACATGATCTGGCACGATCCGGGATTCCCGTCGCTGCTGGTGACCTACCACGTTGCCAACGATTTCTTCTTCTCGGGGCACACAGCCATTGCCGTTTTCGGTGCGATCGAGCTATCCCGCTTGCGACGGAATTGGCTGACGGCGTTGGCTGTGCTGATCGTCCTCTTCGAGGTGGCAACCGTGCTGGTCCTGCGCGCCCACTACACCATGGATGTGTTCACGGGAATCGTGGCGGCGCTCTGGGTCGCCCAGTTAAGCCAAAGTATCTCTCCGCGCGTCGACAATCTCATCTCCGGCAGCAGATAAAGCCGCGCAATTTCAAGCTGAAGGTGGCGATTGAGAAGATGTTTCCACCCGGAGGCCTCCTGTGGGAAACAGGCGGTCCGTAACCTGCTTGCTTTCTTGGACTTTCACGGCGCAATCAGAAACTGGTCAAGCTATCACACTGTGTTGTGACCTTCATCACAGGCACTTGAGGCGGCTTTCGTTACAGTGGCCAACGTAGTCATTCCAAGGTACTTAATTGGACTTAGGGAATGCGTTTCATAGCTTCACTCTCGTTCACCTGGCTTGAAGCGAGACGAGCATTGTTATCGACCGACTGCGGAGGTCCCTCATGACACGGGCTCCTGTGATTCTCGACGGAAACGAAGCAGCAGCTTCCGTCGCTTACCGCCTGAACGAAGTGATTTCCATTTATCCGATTACTCCGTCTTCGCCGATGGGCGAATGGTCGGATCAATGGCGCTCGGAGGGCAAAAAGAACATCTGGGGGGCGGTCCCCGACGTGATTGAGATGCAGAGCGAAGGCGGAGCCGCGGGTGCGTTGCATGGCGCCCTGCAAACCGGGGCGCTCGGGACGACGTTCACGGCGTCTCAGGGCCTGCTTCTGATGATTCCCAACATGTACAAGATCGCGGGTGAGTTGACCGCGGCGGTGATCCATGTTGCCGCGCGCACGCTGGCTACGCACGCGCTTTCCATCTTTGGGGACCACAGCGACGTTATGGCGGCGCGGTCGACGGGTTTCGCCATGTTGGCTTCGAATTCGGTGCAGGAGGCCAGCGATTTTGCCCTGATTGCACAAGCGGCGACGCTGGAATCCCGAATTCCTTTTTTGCATTTCTTCGATGGCTTCCGCACTTCGCATGAAGTGAACAAAATTATTCCGCTGCTGGATGCGGACCTTCGGGCGCTCATCGATGAAAAGTTCGTACAGGGTCACCGCGAACGGGCCATGTCTCCCGATCATCCGGTGCTTCGCGGTACGGCGCAGAATCCCGACGTTTTCTTCCAGGCGCGAGAGGCTTGCAACCCGTTCTATCGCGCTTGCCCGAAGATTGTGCAGGACGTGATGGATCGTTTCGCGAAACAGACAGGCCGGAGCTATCACCTGTTCGATTACTTTGGCGCGGCAGACGCGGAGCGCGTGATTATTCTGATGGGCTCGGGCGTCGGGGCTGTACAGGAAGCCGTGACTGCGTTGCAGAAATCCGGCGAAAAAGTTGGCGTGCTCAAAGTACGGCTGTACAAACCATTTGAGCTTGATGATTTCTTCGCCGCCCTTCCTGCGACAGTGCGAAGCATTGCGGTGCTGGATCGCACGAAAGAGCCGGGCAGCGTGGGAGAGCCGCTCTATCAGGATGTGGTTACGGCCTTCATGGAACGCCATGCCGGGAGAGGCTCGCTGGCCCTGCCGCACATCGTTGGTGGGCGCTACGGCTTGTCCTCCAAGGAATTTACACCGGCGATGGTGAAGGCCGTCTTTGACGAATTGAAGAAAGCCCAGCCGCAAAATCATTTCACCATCGGTATCCGGGATGACGTCACGCACACCAGTCTCAGCTACGATCCGGACTTTTCCACGGAAGATCCGCGCACGGTGCGCGCGCTTTTCTATGGGCTTGGTTCGGATGGGACCGTCGGAGCAAACAAAAACTCCATCAAGATCATCGGCAAGGGAACGAATAACTACGCGCAGGGCTATTTCGTCTACGATTCCAAGAAGGCGGGAGCCGTCACGGTTTCCCATCTGCGATTTGGTCCGGACCCGATCGAGTCCACCTATTTAATTTCCAAAGCCAGCTTCGTCGCTTGCCATCAATTTCAGTTCATGGATCGTATGGACGTGCTTACGGCCGCCGAGAATGGAGCTACATTCCTGCTAAACGCTCCGTTTGGGCCGGACGAGATTTGGAACCACCTCCCACGTCAGGTGCAAGAGACCATTCTGAAAAAGAAGCTCAAGTTCTATGTCATTGACGGGTACACCGTGGCGCGCGAGACGGGTATGGGCAGCCGCATCAACACCATCATGCAAACTTGCTTCTTCGCGATTAGCGGCGTACTGCCGCCTGCGGATGCTATCGCGGCCATCAAGCACGCCATTGAGGAAACCTACGGGAAGCGCGGCGAGGCCGTGGTACAAAAAAATTTCGCGGCGGTCGACCAGGCGCTGTCCCATCTCCATGAAGTGAAAGTTCCAGAAAAAGTCACGGCGGTCTTCGATGTCCTGCCGCCAGTGCCGCTGCGCGCCCCAGCGTTTGTGCGCGACGTGGTGGGCACGATTATTGCCGGCAATGGCGACTCCCTTCCGGTCAGCGCTATGCCCATCGATGGAACTTTTCCGACCGCCACGGCGCAATGGGAAAAGCGCAATATCGCGCAGCAGATTCCTGTTTGGGACACAGAGCTTTGTATTCAGTGCGGCAAATGCGTGATGGTCTGCCCGCACGCAGTAATTCGCGCGAAGGTCTATGATTCCTCGCAGCTGGCAAATGCTCCGGCCACCTTCAAATCGAGCAAGCCAAGGTGGCGCGAACTGGAAAGCCTCAAATACACTCTTCAAGTGGCGCCGGAAGACTGCACGGGTTGCCGGCTTTGCGTGGAGATTTGCCCCGCGAAAAGCAAAACCGAATCGAAACACAAAGCTATAAACATGGAAGCGCAGCCACCGATCCGCCAAACCGAAGCGGTCAATTGGGACTTCTTCCTGTCACTGCCGGATTTTGACCGCGAGCGCATCTCCCACAGCCTGGTGAAGGACGTTCAGCTTCTCGAACCGCTCTTCGAATTCTCCGGGGCTTGCGCAGGTTGCGGCGAGACTCCTTACATCAAGCTCCTCACCCAACTGTTCGGCGACCGTTTGCTCGTGGCCAATGCGACGGGCTGCTCTTCCATCTATGGCGGCAATTTGCCGACAACGCCGTACACGACGAATTCTCAGGGACGCGGGCCAACGTGGTCCAATTCCCTCTTCGAAGACAACGCCGAATTCGGGCTGGGAATGCGGCTGGCAGTGGACCAGCATGGCTACTACGCCAGGGAACTTCTCACCCGCCTGAGCAGCCAACTCAGCGGCACGCTGGTGAAGGAATTGCTCGAAGCGGACCAGTCCAAGGAACCCGGCATCGAGGCGCAACGCGCTCGGGTCGTTGAGATCAAGCGCAAACTCGCCACGCTTAATTCACCGGAAGCGCGAAGCCTGCTCGCGGTGGCTGACCATCTCGTTCGCAAGAGCGTTTGGCTGCTCGGCGGCGACGGTTGGGCCTACGACATTGGTTTTGGAGGCCTCGATCACGTTCTAGGCTCAGGCCGCAACGTAAACGTGCTCGTCCTCGACACGGAAGTCTATTCAAACACGGGTGGGCAGATGTCCAAGGCTACCCCGCGCGGCGCGGTTGCCAAGTTTGCTACCGGTGGCAAACAGAACGGCAAGAAAGACCTGGCGATGGAAGCCATCAGCTACGGAAACGTGTACGTAGCACGCGTAGCCATGGGTGGTGGTGACACTCACACCGTGAAAGCCTTTCAGGAAGCGGAAGCGCACGACGGCCCGTCGCTAATCATCGCCTATAGCCACTGCATCGCGCACGGCTACGACATGGCCTTCGGCCTGGACCAGCAAAAGAAAGCGGTTCTTTCAGGCTATTGGCCGCTCCTCCGCTACAATCCGGCGCTGCGTACGGAAGGAAAGAACCCCTTTCAATTGGATTCGAAGGCACCTTCGATTTCACTCAAGCAGTACGCTTATCAGGAAGCGCGCTACACGATGCTGGCGCGAAGCAATCCTGCCGCGGCGCGCCAGCTCCTGAGTGCGGCTCAGGACGATGTCGAGCGCCAGTGGCGCGTCTATTCGAATCGCGCGGCGATGCCCGGCCGGGCGGAAACCCCGAACATCGCACCTAAGGAACCAGAAGAAAACGTTGCGGAAACCGCGAAAAAGGGAGGAGGCGAGGAATGAGCGACCTGACTACGCAATACCTGGGCCTTACTCTGAAGTCCCCGCTTGTGGCTTCGGCGTGTCCTGTTACCGAATCCGTTTCGAATATCCGGGAACTGGAAGACGCCGGCATCGGCGCGGTCGTGCTTCCGTCCCTCTTTGAAGAGCAATTGGAAATGGACAGCCGCACCCTGGATGAAGATCTCTGGCGAGGATCGGAAAGCTTCCCGGAGTCGCAATCCGTCCTGCCGGATCTACAAACTTACAATTTGGGCCCCGACGGTTATCTTAATTTGAT
>Ga0075030_100002377_pt1 | contig 17063 bp, 14 predicted proteins | sample LitLauG_LLR_2012_FD_71393 | JGI IMG/M metagenome (GOLD analysis project Ga0075030, IMG submission 71393) | Freshwater sediment microbial communities from Pennsylvania, USA - Little Laurel Run_MetaG_LLR_2012 | ecosystem: Environmental > Aquatic > Freshwater > Creek > Sediment | place: USA... | reverse complement strand
GGTACCGCCGGCAGAATCATCACGGGTTGTTTCCTGGCCCTGCGCAAGAGTGAAAACATCTTTGCCGTCGGTGATCGTCAGGTCGCCCTTTCGCGCCGCGATCCGGACCGTCCCGTCTACGTCCGACACGTTGAACTCTGTCCACGAAAACGCCGCCGGAGTTACTTTCACATCGCCTGCCGTGGTCGCAACTCCCTTGGACGTCGAAACCGTCACGCCGCCGTGTTCGATCTTCACCCACGACCCTTCAAATTGCACCAGAGAATCCGACAGCACCGTGATAGTTGAGCCTGGCTCGTTGATGTTAGCCACTGCATCGGAGTGCGTTTGCAGAAGATCCCCAGAAAAAATGGCCGACGACAAGCGCGGAACGTGAGCCCCGTTTACCCAGGCGGCTCCGTTGGTGTAGAGCATCGCCGCATTGGAATCTGCAGCGAGCAACGAACCAGGAAACAGGACCAGTAGCACGCAAGATGCCATACTGCGGAAACCGGACTTGCCCATTCCCACGCTCCGTTAATAACTTTCTTGGTGACGTTTTTCGAATCGTACCCTCCTCGTTGTTGTCAGTCAATGCCTTTCGTGCTATAGGGCGCCGTTTCCGGTGGAAAACTCATCTGTTGATCGATCGCGCTTTCCGCTCTGGGCGGGGGATTCTGCTCAACGCCATCGGTCGACCGCGTTCCACCACAAAACCTTCAGCCATTCATCGACGCAGGTCTTGGCCCATTGCCGGCGCGTCCACCAGCGGGTTCCGAACTGCGCGTCATCATGCGCGGCGGCGATGGAGAACATCTTCCCATGAACTTCGTGGCGGAAAATGCTAAGAGCGCGGCGCGTGTGGAAGTCGGAGGTGACAAGCAAAATCCGCGTGCCTTCCATTCCGGCCAGGCACTTGGCCGCATCGTGGGACTCGTCGCGGGTCGACAGCCCGAAGATAGGACACACCCGAACCGATGCCGCCTCGGGGCGTTCCTGCGCGTACTTCGTCGCCAGTTGCACTTCCTTGAATCCGAAAATCTCGGCTCCCGCGGGAACATCCAGCACCACGCGGCGTCCATACCCTTGGTCGAAAAGTTGGAGCCCACGTGCGGGGCGGTGATCTGTCTCTCCCGCCAGAACCAGAATCACGTCCGAGCGCTCAGGGGCGTCAACCACCAGGATGCTGCCCGCATCGGCCGCGAGCGCCACCGCCAGCGCGGCCATCAGCGCGCAGGCCCATACCCAAATCCGCAATTTCCCTCTTACAACGTTCATGAATCGGACCACTTTGTTCATGAAACGGACCACTTTCCCAGGAACCTCGCGAATCAGTAGCCGCGCATCTGTGCTCGGCTTGATGTTACTGCCCAGTGTGAGGTGTAAAATTAAAGGTTCTTTCAGACTTCATGTCTATGCTTCATACTGGACGCCTTCATGACGACACACCTCACAGCGGACACATTTTTTGAACAACTCAAAAACAAGATCCAGAAGCGACAAGCCCGGGTCGGCATCATCGGCATGGGCTACGTCGGACTTCCTCTTGCCCTGTTGTTCAGCGAACAGAAATTTCAGGTCACCGGTTTCGACGTCGACACCCGCAAGGTCGAAACCCTCTCCAAGGGCGGCTCTTACATCTTCCGCATTGCGGCGGAAGAGATTCAGGCCGCGAAGGCACAGGGCTTTTCCGCCACCGCCGACTACTCGCAGCTCGATGCCATGGACGCCATCATCATTTGCGTTCCCACGCCGCTTAATGAATACCACGAGCCCGACATGAGCTACATCACCGGGACCACGCACTCCATCGCTCCCCATCTGCGTGCCGGGCAGTTAGTCGTCCTCGAGAGTACGACATACCCGGGTACGACCGAAGAAGTCATGGTCCCAATTCTCGAAAAGGAGAACCAGGCCGGCCTCAAAGCGGCACGCGCCGAAGCTGCCGCATCGAATGAATTCTTCGTCGCATTCTCTCCGGAGCGCGAAGATCCCGGCAACACCACCGTCGCTCGCTGCGATATCCCGAAGGTTGTAGGCGGATTGAACTCCCAAGCTTCGGAACTTGCCTGTGCGCTGTACGGATCGATTTTTCACCGCACCGTTCCCGTTTCGTCACCTGCGGCGGCAGAGATGACCAAGTTGCTCGAGAACATATACCGCTGCGTCAACATCGCGCTGGTAAATGAACTCAAGCTGCTCTGTCTCCGCATGGGCATCGACATCTGGGAAGTCATCGGGGCAGCCTCGACCAAACCTTTTGGATTCCACCCCTTCTATCCCGGCCCAGGACTGGGCGGACACTGCATTCCCGTCGATCCCTTCTATCTGTCGTGGAAGGCCAAGGAAATGGACTTCCGCACGCGCTTCATCGAACTGGCCGGCGAGATCAATACCAACATGCCATACCACGTTCTCGCCTCCGTGATCGGCGCGCTCAACCGCAACAAAAAAGCCTTAAACGGGGCACGCGTGTTGGTGCTCGGCGTGGCGTACAAGAAAGACATCGACGATCTGCGCGAGTCTCCTTCGCTCACGATCATTGAACTGTTGCAAAAGGACGGAGCTCAGGTCAGTTATCACGACCCTTACTTCCCTTTCATCGGGAAAGGGCGGAAATACGACCTGCAACTGAAGTGCGCGGAACTGACCAACCTGGGCCAATACGATTGCGTGGTGATCGTAACCGACCACTCCGACTACGACTACGCCCGCATCGTCAAGGAGGCACAACTGGTGGTCGACACGCGTAACGCTACTCGCGGCATTGCAAGCAACAAGATCGTGTCCTGCTGAAAGGGCCCTCCAGTTCAGGTATCAGCCCGAAGGCTGGCCCTAACCCCGCCTGTAGATGGAGGCGGGAAATCTATCTACGGCAGATGTATTTTTTTTCATCAGGCGCCCCCAAACTGTACCGTCCAGGACCTGCACTTTCGTAACGCATTGATCTCGTGAGGTTTGCAATCCTGACCCGACCCGTCGGAATGGCCTCCGTCGTGCATTACTAAACCTCGGTTTAGCAAACTTGTGCGTAGAACTGGCGTTCTTGATTCCCCGGGTTAGAAAACACCGAGCAGAACTTTTATACTGGAAGTGGTGTTAGGGACAGTGAACGATCCAATTCTGATTGTGGGGCCATTGGTGTCTGAACCAGTCTTGTTTTCGTCGCTGCCGAAGTGGAAAAAGCCGTGGTACGAGTTCGTTCTCAGCTACGGTGTGCAGTCGATTGCGATCGCTATTTTTGTCTGGATACCCATTCTTCATCCTGAGATTATTGAACCTCCGAAACGCGATTATCACGCCATCGAATTGGTACCGACCCCGGTCCCGGAAAATCACGAACCGCAGCGGCAACTCCCGAAGCGGATTCTGGTGGCTGAACTCGATCCTCCACCAGCCGCGTTGCATCTGGCCGCTCCTCAGCCTCTGCCAAAACCGAAGACCGAAGACGCTCCCGCCCCGGAGGTAAAGATCACCAACAAGAAACCGGATCTCATGCCGGTTTCCACGGCACCCGTAATTCCGAAGCGGCCGGTCCAGACGAATCTGTTTTCTACCGGCAGTTCCGCGCCGCAAACCATCGAGCGCCCGCCGCAACAAGTGCAGACCGGAGGCTTTGGCGATCCGAATGGCGTCCCCGCGAGGACAACCCAGACTCGAGCCGTGAACATTGCTCAGGCCGGTGGCTTTGATCTGCCGACCGGAGCGGGCTATGGCAACGGCACAGGCGGCGCCAAGGGCGTTCGCGGTGTAGTGGCCAGCACTGGCTTCGGCGGTGGGGTTGCCGTGCCTGACACTCGCAACTCGGCTCCGCGCGGCACGGTCCGACAGGCCGGGTTCGGCGATGCGGATGTTCCGGCGCCGCCAACGGTGCAGGCGCGCGCAGCCGCGCCGGCGTCGCAGAAAATTGTTCCGGCGGAAATCCTTTCCAAGCCTGTTCCCATCTACACTGAGGAAGCCCGCGCCAAACGCATTGAGGGCGAGGTGCTCCTGGAAGTCGTTTTTGAAGCGACGGGTAAGATTCAGGTGTTGCGAGTCGTTCGTGGTTTGGGGCACGGTCTCGATGACGCCGCCGTCCATGCGGCCGAGCAGATCCACTTCAAGCCCGCACTCAAGGACGGACAGCCCTCGGACTCAACCGCCCTGGTGCACATTATTTTCCAGTTAGCGTGATTCATTTACTCCCTGAAGGTTCTTATGCGAAAAGTTGGTTGGGCCTCGGCCGTTGTTTTAGTAGTTTTGAGTTGCGTCTCCCCGATTGTGTCTCAGGATTCTCCCGCCTCCGCGGTTGAACCCGCCGCCGATCCAGCCACCGGGCCTGCAACAACGGTACCGGATCCAGGCGCGACCCCCATGCCTCCGGCTGCGACCACGTTCAACGATGTTCTCGATCATGTCGTGCAGCGGGAACACTTGTTCATAGCGCAGATGAGACACATGCATCCCATGGTCGAGACCTATCTGCAAGACCTCAAGAACGACAAGGCGGGAGATGTTTCCCCGGTGAACGACCGGTACTTCCTCGGGCGCCTCGACATGACCGACGGCCCCGAAGATACGTCGTTCGTAGGCCAGCCTGGTTTTGGACGCCGTTTAGTCAGTAAGTTGACTGGAATCTACTCCCTGCACTACCTCCCTTTGGGCTTCGCCCAGATGGTGATTCTCGATAGCGATTTCCAGAAGAGGTATTACAACTTCACGTTTGTGCGTCGCGAATTTCTCGGCGAGATCCGCTGCCTCGTCATCGACGTTCAGCCCAAGCCAGGCCAAAAACAAGCGCGATTCATGGGCAGGATTTGGGTCGACGACCAGGGTTACAACATCGTCCGATTCAATGGAACCTATTTTCCCCAGCCCAAGGTCAGTTTCTTTTTTCATTTCGACAGCTGGCGATTGAACATGCGCCCGGGAATGTGGCTGCCGGCCTACATTTATACCGAAGAAGCCAATCTCAAGACCGGCCTCACCAAGTCCCTGCATTTCAAGGCGCAGACCCGGCTGTGGGGGTATGACCTGAAAGCTCTGAACAAAAATGAGGAGTTCACCCAGATCCTGATCGATTCACCGCAGTCGGTGAAGGACCAGAGCGACGCTGCCGCTGACGCCTCTCCAGTCGTCGCGGAACGGATGTGGGAACGGCAGGCGGAAGAGAACGCGGTGGAGCGTATCCAGAAAGTCGGACTGTTCGCCCCTCCCGGAGAAGTCGACAAGATTCTGTGCACGGTGGTCAACAATCTGTTGGTCACCAACAATATTGATCTTCAGGGAGACGTGCACTGCCGCGTCCTCCTAACCGCTCCTTTGGAGTCCTTCACCATCGGCCACACCCTTGTAATCAGCCGTGGCCTACTCGATGTACTTCCCGATGAAGCCTCTTTGGCAATGGTGCTGGCGCATGAACTTGGTCACATCGTGCTGGGACACCGCATGGACACTCAGCTTGCATTCAACGACAAACTCCTTTTCCCGGATGAAGACTCGTTCCAGCGCCTCGACTTCAAACGCAATGCTGCGGACGAAGAGGCAGCCGACACCAAGGCTCTGGACCTTCTGAAAAACTCTCCTTACAAGGACAAACTCGGCAATGCCGGATTGTTCTTGAAGGCCCTGCAGCAGAAGGCTCCCGATCTGCCCAACTTGATTCGGCCTCATTTGGGAAACAGCCTGGCGGCAGGCAAGAGCATCCGCATGTCGACCCTGCTGGCGTCGGCTCCAGAGCTGGACCAGAAGCGTCTCGATCAGATCGCGGCGCTACCCTTGGGCGGTCGCATCAAAGTGGATCCCTGGAGCGATCAGGTTGAGCTCTCCAAGGCCAAACCCGTCGCGCTCACCTCGGCGCGGGAGAAAATGGAGTTTGAGATCACTCCGGTGTTCCCTTACCTGACTCGTTTGTCGGCTGCCGGGGAGAAAGTCGCACTCACGACCCCGGCGCCAGCAGCAGCACCCCCGCCGTCGACAGCGGAGCAAAAATAGTTTTCGGAACGGACGAATTTTTACTGGGAGAGCAACGGAAAGAACTCAGCGCTCGTAGCTTGCGGTGGCCCGCCGGCAGCTCGTACCAGGCAGAACCGCGACCTGCTTACTGAATCGAGCTGCCAACCTGCGAGAATACGTTGTTGGCGTTCGACCCGATGAGCCGGATGGTGCCCACGACAATCACCAGAATCACAGCCAGCATGACTGCATATTCTGCAATGTCTTGACCACGGTCATCGTTCCAGAGCTGCAGTAGAAAATTTGCCACGGGCTCCTCTTTTCCAAATCTTGGCTAACGCTAGCGTCGTTAGGAGGGAACACGCGAAACAAAGGGGTGCTCCCTAAACGGGTACTTCCAAAAATCATAGTCTCCCTAGGCCTTCCGGCCAATAGCACGAAAGTGCCACGGCATCGCCGTAAGCAACAGACGCTGTTTCAGGCGATGCTTTTGAGCGGCAAGGCCTGATTCACGGCAAACAAAGCTAGTTCCAGGCGCGTCGACACGCCCAGCTTGTCAAAGATGTTGCTCAGGTGATGCTTGACCGTGTCTTCGCTGATCTTGAAATACTCGGCAATTTCCTTGTTCGAGTATCCCGCCACCACGGCCGAGACAATTTCCAACTCGCGCGGGGTCAGGCCGAATTTCCTCTGGCGCGCCTCATCGCTGGAAGATTGCATCAGCGTGCGCAGGTACTGCACCAGGTTGGAGACGCTCTCCCGTCCCACCCAATACTCGCCCGACATCACCGTATGAATGGCCTTCAACAGGAGTTGCGTGGCAGAGTCTTTGAGCACGACTCCGCGGGCGCCCAGTTGCAGAGCCTCGACAATCTGGCTCTTCTCCGCCGCCGCCGTCAGCAAGATCACCCGCACCGGCGTGGCGTTCGCGGGAACACTCAGATCTCGCAAGGCTTCCAGGCCAGGATGCTTGGGCATGGCGAGATCAAGCAAAAGAATATCGGGTTTCAACTGCCGGGCTAGCTTTACAGCCTCGGCTCCGTCCGAAGCCTCGCCCAACACCTTGAGATCAGGCTCTGCCTCCAGCAGTCGCCGCAAGCCATCCCGAAAGATCGGGTGATCGTCGGCGATCACAATGCGAACCGTCTGCGGTTTCCTAAAATTCATGAAGTCCGTCCCCGGCCCGGGGAACTATTACTTCCAGCCGCGTTCCTTGTCCGGGATTTGATTCTACAGTGAGTTCACCCGCAAGCAAACGCACACGTTCCTTTATTATCATCGGGCCTTTCCCCATCTCCTCCATCTCCTCTTGCTTGAAGCGTCCGCTGAAGGGAAAACCTTTGCCGTCGTCCTCAACCACCAGATTCCATCGTTCCGGATTGGAACCCAGACGAACCAGCACGTGGCGCGCCCCGCTGTGCTTCCGGACGTTGACCAATCCTTCCTGCACGATGCGCAGCAGTTCGCGACAGACCCGCTGCGGCATGTCCAGATCCTCGATGTCGGTCACGAAGCGCGCACTGATTCCGGTCTCCCGCTGGAAACGTTCCACCGTATCGTTCAGCACCCCCAGCAGACGTTGTGCGTCTACGTCAATGGCCTTCATCTGCTGCATTAGTTCCCGCAGCTTGCGCACTTCTTCGCGGAGCAGTTCCTGGATCCGTCCCAGTTCCCCGCTGATCGGTCGGTCCGCCTCGGCTTGTCGCCGCACCACGTCCACCTGCATTTCGACGGCAATCAGGGACTGCACCGCACCATCGTGCAGCTCTCGGGCAAAGCGAGCGCGCTCGACCGCGCTGGCCCGACGCCTGAGCCGGTGCAGGAGGTAGACGTTGTAGATGGCCGGTCCCACCTGCCGGAGCAGGCTCAGCAGAAATCGCAGTTCCTCCTGCCGGTCTCCCCGCCAGTTGGGGTTGAACAGGAATACGCGACCTCTCCATTCGCCTCCAAAAAGGAATGCCATCGTAATCAGCGAGCCGAAGGTTTGCCGCTCTCGCAGATGCAAAATCGGCGCAGTGTTCGCCTGGTCCGCGGGTTTTCCATCCTGATCCAGCGCGACGATCTGCCAACCGTCGCGGTCGCGAGCCGCGTAACAAACATCTCCGGGAAATTCTTCCAGATACATCTTGGCATCACGCCCCGCGGAGTCCCGCCAGCGGAACTCGGAAAGGCCGCCGCCGGAATTCTTTAACTCTCCGACAAAAATGCGGTGGCTGTGCGATTCCTGAGACGCGACCAACAACTCGGACGCGCCATACATTGAAATGAATTCACTAAAAATCTGCTGCAGGGTGCCGTTGAGTCCGGCTTCGACCCGGACTCTCGACAGAATGCGATTGATCACGGCCTTCTCTGCCCGCAGGTGCTTTTGCTGCTCCGCCAGGTAGCCCAGCAAGAGTCCCATCACAATCAAATAGACTGAAAGCATGAACAAACGGTAGGGATCGAAGGCGGGCACGTTGACTCGCAACCCAAAATAAGAGTTCCAAACCCCGGATCCCTGCAGGTACCAGCGGAAGTGCAGCAGGATAACCCTCTCGACCCACAGCAAGGCCACCTCGGCCATTGCCGTCCCCAAGGTTTCCCATAGTCCCCAGCGGTAGGCGGCCGCCGCTAACACAAAAAAGAAGAACAGAAAGAAAGGGGCCCTCGGGCCCGGGGCAAAAATAGAGATCAATGCCGGCCAGGCAATATCTCCGGCGTGCACCAGAAGGCGAAAGGCTGAGGTGGATTGCTGCCGCCGTCGCAGCAGCATAAGGACCAGGCTTCCGTTCGCCAGATAAAAAACAAACAGACCGTAAGCCGCCCACGAAGGCCCCAGTTCAGTGGGGTCCATTCGGATGGCTACCAGCGTGGAGACGGCCAGAAATACCCGGGCGGTCGCCAGCCACCGTTCGATCCGGCGGGTTTCCTCCGGGTCGGGTGGGATGCGAAGTCTCCAGGAATCTCGATACCGCTGAGCGCTAGGGTCCAATTTCAGTCAGTCTCCGCAGCGGTGCCACTCTGCTGCATATTATTGAATAGGAAAAGTTTAGGGACAAGCACGCGTACCCTGCCCGCCAACGCTTGTTTTCGTCGCCAATAAGCTGCCAGTGAGTTTAGGTTACTACAGTAACCAAACTTGTTTTGTGTTCCGCGACTAGAATGTCGGCTGAGAGTGCGTCTTGAGTATCCGATCCAAAGTGTGGCTGGTGACAGTCATGGGGGCGTTGGCGGCCTTCATTGTGGCGGCCCTTATACTCCCGCAATCGTTTCGCCTCACCGTTTTCACCGACGTGATCGAGAGCCTGCTGCTGCTTTCGGGCGTCGCCTCGTTTGTCCGGCAACTGCTGCGCTCGCACGGCCGGATGCGCGTGTTCTGGTCTCTGATCGTATTCGGCCTGGTCCTGTGGCTGACCTATCAATTGCTGTGGGTCTACTACGAGTTGGTTCTGCGACACGACGTCCCGGACCTGTTTAACTGCGATGTCATCCTGTTCTTGAACCTGGTTCCGCCCATGGCGGCCCTGGCCCTGCGTCCCGATGTCCGCCGGGACGAGTATGCCGCACGGTTGGGGCGTCTGGATTTTGCGCTGCTGCTGGTGTGGTGGTTCTATCTCTATGTCCTGGTCGTTATTCCCTGGCAATATGTCGTCGCCAACGTGAGTGCCTATAACCGCAACCTCAACGTGGTGTACCTGGCCGAGAAGCTCGCCTTGCTGGTTGGCCTGGCTGCTTGCTGGATCGGCAGTAGGGGCCGCTGGAGAAATCTCTACGCAAGCCTGTTCGGCATGTACTTCAGCTATTCGGCCAGTTCCGCCCTGGCGAACTGGGCGATCGAGCGGAATGTCTATTACAGCGGCAGCTATTACGACATCCCGCTGGCCTGGGCGATGGCATGGCTCACGTGGGTCGGCCTGCGAACCAAGGTGGAGGAACCGGAAGCCGACGCCCGCGAGGTTTCCACGGTTTATGGTGTGTGGGTGGCACGGCTCAGTATGATTGCGGCGTTCTCGCTGCCCCTGTTCGCCGCGTGGGCCCTGTCGGAGGCTGCTGTCCCACCGCGCATCCGTCTCTTCCGCCTGACGCTGACTCTGGTCGCAGCGTTCCTGATGGGGCTCATGGTATTCACCCGCCAGCAACTACTCGATCGCGAATTGATGCACCTGCTGGGCCATTCGCGCGACTCGGTCGACAATCTCAATCGGCTGCAGGCACAGATCCTCCAGTCGGAAAAACTGGCTTCGATCGGGCAATTGGTCGGAGGCGCGGCGCATGAACTCAACAATCCGATCACCGCCATGCTGGGCTACTCGGACTTACTTCTCAGCACAAAACTCACTGCGGAACAGGAACCCTTGGTTGCCACCATTGGCCAGCACGTCCGGCGCACCAGGTCGCTGGTCGCAAGCCTCATCAGCTTTGCCCAGCAGGCACCGAACCCAAAGACCCTGATCGATCTCAACACCTTGGCGCGCACCGCCGTCAAGCTGACGCAACCGCAGTGGGAGTCCGCCAAGATCGAGGTTCGCACCCAGTTCGACGCCCAACTTCCCAGAGTCCTGGGCGACTCCAATCAATTGATTCAAGTTTGCTTGCAGCTGCTGGGAAATTGTGTGCACGCCACGGCCATCCGTGGCGGTAAGGTGCTCACCGTCAACACGGAGCGGCACGCGGAAGTTTCAGTTTTGCAAATCGCTACCGAACCGATGTCTCTACCGCGCGCAATCGGCTCCGACGAAGCTTCACCTCTCGACCCGGAAGACAGCCTCGGCCTGAGTGCCTGTCAAGGAATCCTGCAGGAACACCGCGGTGCCCTTGTACGCGAACGCCGCGAAGATGGATCACTGCTGCTGCGCGTAGAACTTCCCGCCACCGAACCAGCTCCCGCGAAGACCAAGAACCCTACGGTACCGGTGCTGTGGCAATCTCAACCGTTCGCTTGAGCTGGCCGCAAGCCGCATAAATGTCCCGGCCCCGCGGTCGCCGCACAAATGTCAGGATGCCGGCAGCGCGCAGAATCTTCTGAAACGCCGCCACGCGCTCATCCGCGGGAGTCTCAAAGTCGATGCCCGGTCCCGGATTCAGAGCGATGAGATTCACGCGGCTGCGTACTCCACGCAGCAACTCGACAACTTCTTCGGCGTTTTCGCGGAGGTCGTTGACCTTGTGCAGCAGCACATATTCAAAGGTCACCTGTTCGCGATTGCGCAGCGGAAACTCGCGCGCGGCGGCCATCAGCCGCTCCAGATTCCATTTCCTATTCAGAGGCATGAGGCGTGTGCGCAGATCGTCGTTGGAGGCGTTCAGCGAGATCGCCAGCCGCGGACGAATCGGCTCTTGCCCGAAGTCGGCAATGCGCGGCACAATGCCTGCCGTGGACACCGTCATGCGCGATTCCGCGAGGCCCACTTCCTGCACCAGCAACCGCACCGCCTTGATGAAGTTGTCGTAGTTCAAGAAGGGCTCGCCCATGCCCATGAACACCAGATTGAGGCGGTCGTGCTGCGGCGAAACTTTCTGATCGTTGAGCACCGCGCACGCCTGTCCCGCAATCTCGCCCGCGGTCAAATTACGCTTCACGCCCAACAACGCAGTCAGGCAAAACTGGCAGTCCACGGCGCATCCCACCTGGCTCGAAATGCAAATCGTCGCCCGCCCCCATGCCCGCGCCACGATCCGGTCCTCAGCATCTCCGGAGCCCTCGCCCTCATCGCCGCCGTCGCCTTCTGGCATCCAGACTGTCTCTACGCTCTGGCCGTCGGCAAACGAAATCAGGTAGCGCACGGTGCCATCCTGCGACACGAACCGCTGCTCGATCCGCGGCAGTCCGACGGCAATCCCCTTCTCCGCCAATTTCGTTCGAAGGGGCTGCGGCAGAGTAGAGATTTCCTCAACCGACCCCACCCGCCGTCGGTACACGGCCTCCAGCAACTGCTGGGCACGGTAGGCAGGCTCTCCCTCGCGCTCCATCAAGGCAGCGAACTCGGCCCGATCCAGACCAAGAAGTAACAATTCAGGCGAGTCATTCATGGTTTTGGGAGGGGCACGACTTCAGTCGTGCCGTAGTGCTACCAAACAACTTGGCTTTAGCCACTGGGGGAATCTCAGTCGTTCCAGTAGCCGGATTCCCTTGATTCTATAGCTGCGAGACCTTAGACTCCTCGACTTTACAGGCGACGGGGGTTATCGTCTTCGAGACTGACGCTCCACGAGTTCCGAAACATAATCCCCTGCAACCTACTGATTCTAAACAGCTAAACTATTCTCGCACACCCCACGCCCCTATGTCAGAATAGTAAAGGTCCCTCCGCAGCAAGTTTACTGGGGTAAAAGCAGTCTTTCATAGTAGGACGCATTTATGGCGCAGGAAGTTCGCAATATTCGACGTCAGGTGCTGCCCAACGGCCTGACCATAATCACCGAGCAGATGTCGCACATCCGCTCCGCTTCGATTGGCGTGTGGCTCCAGACCGGTTCGCGCGACGAAGATCCGGAGTGGAATGGCATCTCCCACTTCATCGAGCACATGGTCTTCAAAGGGACCAAGCACCGCACAGCCGAAGAAATCGCGCGCCAGGTCGACTCCATCGGCGGCAACATGGACGCCTTCACCGCCAAGGAGTGCATCTGCTTCAACGTTAAGGTGCTCGACGAGCACATCCCCACCGCGATGGACATTCTCAGCGACCTGGTGCTGAATCCAGTGTTTGACGCCGCCGACATCGCTCGTGAGCGCGGCGTGATCCTGGAAGAAATCAAGATGGACGAGGACAACCCGGATTACCTCGTTCACGAAATCTTCACCCAGAATTTCTGGAAGGACCATCCGCTGGGCAAGCCGATCCTGGGCACAAAAGAAACGGTGAAGAAATTCGAGCGCCCGCCGGTGCTCGACGCTTATACGCACCGCTTCGCTCCCGGCAACATCATCGTTTCGGCCGCCGGCCATCTCGATCACGACCACTTCGTCGAACTGGCCACCCGCCACTTCGAACACATGAGGCCGCTCAAGAACGGATTCCATTCCTCGGCGCCGAAGATTGTCTCCCGCATCATTCTGCGCAACAAGAAAGCGCTGGAGCAGGTGCAATTGTGCGTCGGAGTGCCGGCGCATCCCATCGCGCATGAGAAGCGCCATGCCGGCTATGTCCTGAACACGCTGCTGGGCGGCGGCATGAGTTCGCGTCTGTTTCAGAACATTCGCGAGCGGCAGGGACTGGCTTATTCCATCTACAGCGATCTGAACCCCTACCGCGACACCGGATGCCTCGCGGTTTACGTTGGCACGTCTCTGGCCTCAGCCTCCAAAGTGGTGCAGTCGGTGGTCAGCGAATTCCGCAAACTGAAAACCGAGCCGGTGCCTGAAGAAGAACTGAGCCGAGCCAAAGCCCAGCTCAAGGGCAGCTTGATGCTGTCGCTCGAATCGAGCACCGCCCGCATGTCGAACCTGGCCCGTCAGGAAATGTATTTCGACCGCTACTACGATTTGGACGAACTGATCGAGAAAATCGAGGCCGTAACCGCTGAGGATCTCACCAATCTGGCGAACGAATTCTTCAAGACCGAGTCGGTCGCTGTCACCGCCCTCGGAAACCTGAGCGGCCTGAAAGTCACGCGCGACCAGCTGGCCTGCTAGCCGCCTTGCTCTCGATACCCTCTGCGTGTGCGTACTAGCCTGTGCGTATGTTTCTGTATATGTACTTATATTTCTGTACGTACGTCAGCCGCGCACCTCTCTATCGCCGTCGCGGCTTCCCGGTCGCCCTCCAGGATGCCCTTCCTTGAGCCGAAAACACCCCTGGCAGCGACGATCGTCTCGGGGACAAGGGAGAACGCCATCCACGCCGTGTTTCGCGTTCTAGAGTGCTGTAATCGCCCGCAACGAATTTTCAACAACTTACGCACTTCGCACCCCGCCAGGTATCGCTTAAGCGATGCCTCGATACGAATCGATCCTCATTTTTTGCTCTCAGTTGTAACTTTCTTCCTTGGTCGGCGCTCCTATCGTGCGGCCGCAGCTAATCCTGCCGCCAACGCAAATCCAAATACCTCACCCAAGGAGAAAAATCTATGAAGAAGCTTCTCAGCAGTTTGACTCTCGCTTGCGCTATTTCCGCTTCGCTGGCCGCCTTTGCTCAGGACAGCATGAAGCAAGACGACATGAAGAGGGACGACGCGAAGCACGACACGATGAAGAATGATCAGATGAACCACGATCAGATGAAGAAAGACAAGAAGGCCAAGAAAACCGGCAAGAAAGACGCAATGAAACACGACGACATGAAGAAGGACGACGTGAAGAAAGACGAAATGAAGAACAACTAGGATATTCCTTCCACTCGAGTGCTTTTCTTAGCGCTCTTTGCGAAACCTTAGCGACCTTTGCGGTTAAAAGCTCTCCGGCAGCGAACAACGAAAGCCTAAACCGCAAAGAAAGCTAAGAAACTGCGCAAAGAGCGCAAAGAAAAAACAACCGCTCACCGCGTGCCGCCGCGCAAGTCATCGTCCGCATCCCCTTCGACACTGGCCTCCGAACCTAATGCAGCAGGATGCCCTACCGCCGCCGTATCCAGATATTTCCGCAAGCAGCGCAGGCAGGGAACGTATCCCTCGCGCATCGCCTCTTTCGCGGTCAGAGTCCGCTCTTTGTCCTTGTTGTGGATGACACCGCACCCCGGCGCGTGGAACAAGTTAGCACCCGCGGAGACCACCACGAGCATGTCAGGAGGAATGTCATGCCCCGTCTGGGCGTGTTCCGACTTTAAGGCCGGCTGAAACGTTCGCGAATTCGCCAGCCGGACTCCGCCCGCAATCAACGCCATGGCCGCGACCGGAACCAGCCACGTGGACCACGTCGGCCAAGGCCTACTGCTCACGCGCGCACTGTGCGCCAATCTTTTTTCCAGACGCCGGCTGAATCCCGCCGGCACTTCGATCATTCTCTCGTCGCCATACAACCGGACCACGTTGCGCGTTCCTTCCAACACTGAGGCACAACGCTGGCACGTCCGGAAATGCTCGTCCATCGCCACGCGCAGCGCGGCATCCACGTCGCCTTCGAGGTAATTCGAAATCTCGTGCCACACGAGTTCGCAATTGACTGCTTCCCGGTTCACCATGGCTTGTTTCCCTTCTCGAACGGCAGGCGGCTGAACCAGCCTTGCTCCCACCCTCCGGCGAGCAGATCGCGCAACATCAGCCGTGCCCGCAGCAAACGCGTCTTCACCGACGCGACCGAAATTCCCAGCGCCTCCGCCGTTTCCTGGATGTTCAACTGTTCCATATCGCGCAAGACGAAAACTTCGCGGTATTTGCGATCGAGCGTCGCCAGGGCCTCGGCCAGCCTCTGCCGCACCTCCTTGCGCTCGAGCGACTCGGAAGGAATCTCGCGCCAGTCGGCGAACTCGCGGGGAGTGTAGTCGGTTTCTTCGTCGCGGCGGTCGTCGATGCCTTCCATGACTACGGTTCGCTCCCTTCTGCGCCGCATCAGCGCTTCGTTGACCGTGATCTGAATCAGCCAGGTGCTGAACTTGGCCTCCGCCCGGAACTGCCGGATGTTGGCGAACGCCTTCAGCATCGCTTCCTGCACCACATCTTCCGCGTCGGTCTCGTTGCGCAGAATGGCTAACGCCGCGGCGTAGACCCTGCGCTCATAGGGCTGGACCAATTCGTAAAACAGCTCATTCTGCCCACGCTGCACGCGCGCGATCAGATCCTGCTCGCGCGTCGTGCCCGCCTTCCCCGCGTTGTTCAAGACCATGTCTGCTTCGGCCATCTCGTCCCGTCTCGCTCGTCAGTATTCGGGATCTTTCTTCCAGCCCGTGAGCATGGAGAGAAAGTTGTTCCAGCCATGCAGAATCACCATCACCAGATGGCCGAGCACAAAACCTAAAATCGCCCACATCACCAGAAAATGCCACAGCCGCGCCAGGTGAAACCCGCCCATCAGCCACGCCAGCCACGAGAACTGCACCGGCTTCCACACCGCGATGCCCGTCAGCACCGAGAGCACGCCCAGCCCGATCGCGCTGGTGTAGGCGTGCTTCTGCAGCGGGTTGTAAGCCGTATGCAGCTGCGGCTTCGGCCCGAAAAAGAAGTAGTGCTTCACCATCGGCCACACCCCCGGTAGATCACGGTGCGTGAACAAGACCTGCCGGTAGTTGCCGCTGAAAAGCTGGTAGCCCAGATAGATCAGGCCAGTGGCGATGTAAATCCACACGAACGTCAAGTGCCATTGCAGCGCCCCGCCCAGCCATCCGCCAATGGCAAACGCCTTCGGCCAGTTCAGCAAATCTTTCTGCGGAATCTTCGCCCCAAAGCTGGGGAAAGCACGAAAAATCTGCAGCCCGCTACCCACCATCACAAAGAGCGCGATGGCATTGACCCAATGGCACAGTCGCACTACCAATGGATGCTCGTACACCGCCCGCGCGACGGTTTCGGTTTCTTCGTCCTTGGTGCGGATGATCTCGACGACGGTGCCGCTCATGCATTTCCTCCGACCGCGAAGCGCCCCAACCCTGCGATTTTTGATTGTTGATTGAAGAACTCAGCCCGGTGCGGGTTTCAATCAAAAATCAACAATCATCAATCAACAATCCTTCACAGCCCGTAGAACTCCGAATATCCCTGATCTTCCCAATAGCCGAACTTTTCCACAACATTGGTGACTTTCAGCTCGGTCAAATACTTGGCCTGCTTGTAGCCCACCTTGGTGGGAACGTTTAAGCGCAGCGGCGCGCCATGCTCACGCGTGAGCGGTTGGTCGTACATCTCATAGCACAGCAAAGTCTGCGGATGCAGCGCCGTCACCATGTCGATTGTTTCGTAATAATCGTCGGCGCAGGCCACAGTAATGTATCGCGCAGAGGTGTCGGCGCCGATCATCGTCAGGAAATCGGACAGCTTCGCCCCGCCGAAGCGGCCGATCACGTCCCAGCCCTCAACGCAGACGTGCCGCGTGTTCTGCCGCGTACGCGGCAAAGCCTGAATCTGCGCTAGCGTGTACTCTCCGGGCTTCTGCACGGTGCCTTTCACGCCACTCACGGTGAGCGTCCAATTCTCGAAGATCACCCCGGGGTCATCAACGTCATACCCGTTAATCGGAAATTTCTGAGATGGGGTCAGCTCTGCATCGTCGAAAGTGGGAGCGAGGTGCCCCTGACGGA
>Ga0075030_100002375_pt1 | contig 17067 bp, 8 predicted proteins | sample LitLauG_LLR_2012_FD_71393 | JGI IMG/M metagenome (GOLD analysis project Ga0075030, IMG submission 71393) | Freshwater sediment microbial communities from Pennsylvania, USA - Little Laurel Run_MetaG_LLR_2012 | ecosystem: Environmental > Aquatic > Freshwater > Creek > Sediment | place: USA... | reverse complement strand
AATTTATTCAGTTGCGCCAGCAGCCAAAACCTGGCGGCCGATTCGCGGAACAGATGACGGGCATCTTCAATCCGGCGGGATGGGGCGCTTATTATTCAAGAGGCACTTTGTTCATCAAGAGCGCGAAGCCAGTCCCGGGCGCTCACTATCCCGACTTTGGATGCAACTTCGAACTTTTCAGCAGCGCCGATTTTCTTGAACTCGAGACCCTGGCGCCCGTGGTCAGGTTGAAACCGGGCGGGAGTGCAACCCACACCGAGACCTGGGCGTTGTTTCGGGACGTCAGATCAGGCGAGGGCGATGACTGGATTCGTTCCACGGTGGTTCCGTTAGCCGGGTCAGTGAAGCCGGGGTAGCGTAAGATTTCCGAGGTTCATCGAAATGCAGAAGCCGGTCGTGAAACTGTGTATGGAGGCGAGACCATGATCCGCAGTATGCGCGACGACCAGAACCTTTTTCTGTCCCTCCTTTTCTTCTTTCTCGTTGGCAGCCTGATCCTCGCGAGCGCATCGTCCGCCGCTCAATCAACCCGAAAGCTTCCCCAGAAAGTTCCCCCCAAAAGGACGTCGCAGATCGAGGACGGATTCGGCATCAACTCCGACCTGCCTCGCGATCCCTACCTGCCCTGGAACCGCTGGTGGTGGACGCGCATGTTTGATGCCGGGTTCAAGTGGATTCGCATCGGACAGTATGAGAACAGTTCCGACCGCACCAGTTGGGACTGGATTGAACAGAAGCGCGGCGTCTACTCCTCCTCACCCGAACTGGAGGATGCGGTCGATTCACTGGTCGATAACGGAATGGATGTGCAAGTCCAGTTGCTCTATGGCAACCAGATGTATACGGCGCACAGCGGCAAACTGCCTGACTTCAGCGTGCCGGAGCCGGGTTCGTTCCACAACGACGACCGCAGCCTCTACTCAGTGTTCTGGCCACCGATCACTCCCGAGCAGGCTAGGGCCTTCAATCAATACGTGGCCTGGACGGTCGATCATTTCAGAGATCGCATTCATTATTGGGCGTTGTGGAACGAGCAGGACATCGGATATTGGAATCCTTGGGGTGATGGAGAACAGTACGGTCATCTGCTTACATCTTTTGTAGAAACCGTGCACCAAACGGATCGAGCGGCCAAAGTCATTTATGGAGGCCAGGCCGATCCTTCCCGCGAGTTTACCCAGCGCGCTTTCGATGCCTGCAAGTGCGCCTCGGGCATTGACGTGTACGCCTACCACACCTATCCGGGATACGGGCAGAACATGAATCCCGAGATGATGGACTACGGCGCGTACTTCAGAGAATCCCCTAGGGCGCTCCGCGATTTGGTCAACAACTACCCGGGAATCAAGCCGGGGATTCCCTTCTTCGACGACGAATTCAATTCCATTGGAACCTGGGTCGGCTCCGATGAATCGGTGCAGGCCAAGTACGTGCCGCGGGGCCTCCTCTATAACCATGCGGCCGGGGTAAAAACGTTTGTCTGGCTATTGACCGCGGGCACCGATGGGAATGAGTACGACGACTTCGGAATTATCCACGGACTCACGAACCACGACTATGACTTCACACCGCGGCCGGTGTTCTCCGCCTTGCAGAATACCAACGCGCTCTTTTCCGATACCAAGTTCGATCCGAGCATCGAGATTTCCGGCGCCGACGTACCTGCCCTGCGCCGCCGGACTGAATTTCCGTTTATGAGTTATGGATTCCGCTCCAAGAGCGGTAAGGCGATCGTGGCCTACTGGCTGGCCGCGCACAGCTTCCCAGGAAGTGCTTTTCCACCTTTCTATGTCACACTCTCGCTGAAGAACACCGGCATTCAACAACCTGTCCTCATCGATGTGGTGTCGGGGGACATCCGGCCCCTGCAATGGAAAAAAGGCACGACCGATACGCTGGAGGCGCTGCCCGTCACCGACAGCATCACCGCGATTGCCGACGCGGATTACTTCGACTGGCCCGTTCTCCCCGAGGCTCCCAGTTCCCTGAGTGTCGTCCGGGAGGGCAACGCGGTGAAACTTTCATGGCGGGTACACGGCGGGGACCCGCAACACATTGTCATCGAACGCCGCACCGATTCCAGCAGTGGACGCGGTGCATGGCAGAGGATTGCAGAACTGGCTCCGTCTTCCGCGGAGTATACAGATTCCGGCGCCAAGAAAGCTGAGCCGGTTTCCTATCGCGTGCGCGCCACCAATGCGGGCGGCGCCTCCGCCAGTTCGAATATCGTTCGCGTTCCGTCGTCATAATAAGGAGGGTGGGCGAACCGCGTCGTCCCCTGGAAGGATAGAAAAATGCCGCCGAAACGGCATTTTGACGAACTTCGTGCCGGGCGATCATTGCCCCGCCCGGCACGATTTCTCAGCTGACCCACGTCGTCTGCTCCAGCGCGCGGATGTACTCGATGACCGCTTCACTCCAGCCATCGATGTGCGTCCACTTGCCGTAGCCTACGCCGTTCTTGTAGCTGCCCACGTTGATCAGGTATCCCTTGGCGCTGGGCGCGGGTACCCGGTCGTGCGACTGCTCGTCGGTGATGACAATCAGGCGGTCGCACTTTTCCCTGCGGTTCAGGGTATCGACCGCCTGGCCGAGTTGCGTGCTGTTGTGTCGCTGGGAAGCGTCGATGGCATCACGCAGGGCGAAACCGCGACGCGCCGGCACCTCCACCAGATTGTCGGAGAAGCTGTACACCGCCGCCTTCTCCGCGATCTCGCGCAACAGCACGGCCAAACCGTAGGCCGTGTCGGTGCGCTGCATCTCGGAGCGGCGGGACAACGGTGCCGTCATCGAGCCGGAGACGTCCACCAGCACGATCGTCTTGCCCGGCAACTTCTCCGTTTCCGAGACGCACTTCAGCATCGCCTGCTCCAACGCCTGCTCCCACTTCGGAGCGTGACGGGCAGCCGCCAGAAAGCGGAACGGCAGCACCCGCGCCGTGTTCATCGCGCTGAGCGCAGCCAGCACGAGCGCCTCGTCCACTCCCGCCTCGCGCATATTGCGCAGGTTGCGGAGCAGCGCGAGAGCACCAAGCTTCTGCTGGCGCAGCAGCCGCTCCCAGGCCTCACGCTTGCCGGCTCCAGAGCTGAGGGCGACTTCCCAGGTGTCCGGTGTCGACAGGCTTCCCGAGGCCAGCTTCTTCCACACTTCGGCCTGCGCCTGATCGCGCGGCTTGGCGTGGCACAAGAAGAGCACATCCCGCAGCTTGATCGGCCCGCCGCGGTCGTACTTGGCGAGCTGATACTCATCAAACTTCGGGAACGCTGCCGCCAGACCCTTTTTTACTTGGCCGGAAAGCGGCACGCGCCCGTCCTTCCAGTAGAGGGCGACAAATTCCGCCATCTCATCGGCACGGTGGATGACGCGGGCAAGCGCCTCGGAAACCAGCGCACGATGCGTCTGGTGCCGCGCCATCTCGCGAACCAGCACAAGCGGAGCATGACGCAGCTTCATCCGCTCGCGTGCTTCGATGGCCAGCGCAGCCACCTTCTCTGCCCCAACCTTGGGGACCAACTCCGCGATGCGGCCAGCGATTTCTACACCGTCCTCATAGAACTGGTTTTCCCAGAGCAGGCACGCCAGCACGGAGCGGCGCAGCTGCAGCTCGACGGAAATGTTGCGCGCCGGTGCGGCCTCGTGCGTGCGAGGTCCAAAGTTAAGGTTCAACAGGTTCAGTCGGGCCATGAATGGCCTCCTTTCAATTACGGCTTTCAGATCTATGCTTTCTTGATCGTTCGCTGCAAAAGGAAAGCTTCTTGCTGCCAGCGCAACGGCAACCGAGGATTCCCGGTTCGCCACCACTCTGACCCACCTGTTCGAAGCCTTGATGGGAACGCCGGTCTCGGGCTTGATCGGATTGCAGGTCGTGTCAGTCGCTCATCTCTCCATCTTCCTCTTCGTCATTCTCCAACCCGATCCCCGGGAAGCCGGCGGGCTTTCGCGCCGGCTTCGTCGGGATGATAAGCGCGATCCTCTCCATCTGTTCGCGGGTCGGAACCGTCTTGTTGCTGAAGTCGGTGCAGTCTGCGACTTTGAACGGGACCGGCCGGAACTTGCTGAAGCAGCAAAAGATAGCCTCTTCGCTCTCCCGGAATCCTTTCTGGATGTGCGCCCAGTAGCAGGCGCGGCACAGCGACTCTTCAATTCCGAGCGCTGCTTTCTTCATCACAATCGTTTGCATAAACAGTCTTTCTAACCGGCGCATGGCCGGAGGTTGACGGGCAAAACCGCCCGCGCTGCACTTGATTCTTGGCCGGGGAACCGGCGACCACGGAACGTGAGGCGCTTTGCCAATTCAGCTACGCGGGCACAATTCCCGCGGCAGGATTCGAACCTGCATCTCCCGCTCTTGAGGCGAAGTAACCGTGGTCTTCGCCACCGGCCAAAACTTGTTTCCAAAACACTCGCCGGGGAACTCATGAGAAGAGCCGACTCGAGGCACGATTTCTCCGGGCACCTTGGGCTTCGGGACTACGCCCCCGTTCCCGGAGCTCTGATCCCCGGCAGGGCCGCCGCCCTGCGCGTCGTTCATTGGCGCGAAGTATCTCTTCTGCTTCACCACCGGCGACATTGTTTACCGAGTTTCGAATCCGAATCTGATGTAAACGGGAGCATTCGCCCGGTAGAGCAGCGCGGGCTGTGCTGCCCCGCGCTGCGTTTGCGTCGTAGCCAGGGAACGTTGTCACGGATGAGGGCTCGAACCCCGGCCTGGTTGAACAGGCACGCCACGAAGTTGCCGTGAACTCCACCACTGACTAATCTTTTTCTGCTTCTCGACTTATCACACAATTGCGAAACCTCGGTCAGGGAACCAGCGGTTACGGAAGGGCTTGCCCCCGCCAGGAGTCGAATCCCCACAGCCCGAGAGCCGTTTCACCGGAGAAGTATCCGTCACCCAACACCACTGACCGGGCGAGATCGCTCGCCGGAACCTCCCAACGGGAAATCTCACCTGCAGGCTCACGCCTGCGGGCCGGATTAAGCTGGGGGAATGAGCGGCAGCGGCATAGTCGATGAACAGTCGAAGGAACCGCCACCTACGCCACCCAGCTATTTAGTTGTGCGGAAGAGCGCTGAAAAGTCGGCTAGCGCAACCGGAACGACGCCCTATTGCAACTCAGCCAGGTTATCGGCTGATGTTGCCCGCTTAGCGTTTTTTCTGTGTAAATCGCCAATTTTGGGCGTCCTTTCGTAAGAATGAAGATGTCTGAAGATGCCATGATTTCAAATTTTTTGCAACCCGAAAAGTGAGGCTCTTGCCGGAATATTTTGTCCGTCGCACCCGCAGCCGTCGCGCGACCAGTCATCCGAAAGTAACTTCGCACCCGTTCCCAGGTGCATTGCTTTAAACTCTCCCTTACCTTTTCGACTGGAGGCTTCTTTGGCACGTCTTCCCCGAATCTCTGCCGCCGTAAGAAAGCGTGCAGCCCGTATTCAGGTGCTGCTCATGGATGTGGACGGCACCATGACCGACGGCGGCGTCACTCTGCTTTCCCAAACCGACGGAACGGCGCTCGAGATCAAAACCTTCGACGCGCACGACGGGCAGGGGCTCACCTTGGCGCAGACGGCAGGACTGCGCACGGGCTGCATCACCGGCCGCGAAAGCGCCGCGCTGTTACGCCGCGCCCACGAGATGAAGATGGAGTTCATCTACATGAAACAGCCGGTCAAGGTGCCGGCCTATGAAGAGATCATCCGCAAAGCGGGAGTAAGTGATTCCGCCGTGGCCTACGTCGGCGACGATCTTCCCGATATCCCCTTACTTCGCCGCGTGGGGCTGGCCGTGGCAGTCGGCGACGCCGTCCCCGAGGTCAAGAAAGTGGCGCACTATACCACGAAGGCTCTCGCCGGGCACGGTGCGATCCGCGAAGCCGTCGAGGTCATCCTCAAATCCAAACGGATCTGGGGAGAGATGATCGACAAAGCCCGCGCCTGATGCATCTCGTTCGTGTCCTTAAAGTATGAAGGGATGAGTCGCAGCCTTCGATTGCCTGGGGCGAGTTTCACGCAGCATCCTGCGGCCATTTCTTGGCTCTTACCGCGGGTTGCTGATCGATGGAATTTGCCTGTTCGTTTAATTCTTTCAACCGCTTTCGCATCTCGATTCCGTGGCATTCTTCGAAACCGGCGCAGTGCTCACACTCCGCGCGATGTAAATTCAGCACCGCGAGCGTCAGGCATATGCCGCGTCTAAGAGACACCACGCACCCAACACCGGTCTCTGCCGACCGGAGAACCACCCCTGCAGCCGAGAGAATCAAAAGCGCGGATATAACGGTTCTGACAAGACCAGTCCTGATTCATGCAGCATTCCCAAGTTGCACCAGACGGGCCAGGTCTTCGATCACGACCTCTTTGCGGTCCAGGGTGAGAATACCCCGGTCCGCCCACTCGGATAACAGGCGGCTCACGGTGAACAACGAAGTACCCGTCATCTGCGCCAGTTCCTCGCGCGAGAGTTGAACCGGGGTGAGCGAGCCCGGCCTGCTCTCGCCCGCCAACTGCACGACCAGGCGGGCCAGTCGCTGCGGGACGCGGCGGGAACTTATGTCACAAAAACGCTCCTGCAAGGTTCGCAGGCGGGCTCGCATGATGGTGATGGCGTTGCGCTGCATGATCGAGTTGCGCTTTACGAACGCCTCGAACGCCGTCGTGTCCCAAGCGAGCAGGCAGCAAGCGTCCATAGCGCGAGCTGTCAGGGAGTGCAGTTGCGAGGCTCCGGTCACATCGTCGATCAGGGCGCCACTGGCCTCCACCCGCAAAAGGGTCTCCTTGCCGACCTCGTTCACCTGCGTGACTTTCACTCTTCCCTGGGCGACCACGAGCACGTGGCGTACCGGATCATCCTGCAGAAACACGGTCTGCCCCGGGCAGTAGTACGTCTCCACCGCGTCTCTGGCGACCGCGCGCAAATCTGCGGCCGACACATCCTCGAAAAGGGGCGCGGCGGCCAGACAGGCCACGCGGTCCTCGAGTTCACCATCTTGCTGCTGGGAAGGGGCTGGTTCCGCAGGGAGGTTAAGGGTAATTCTAGTTTCTAGAACGATCAGGTCAGCGTCTTTGCCCTTAAGTCTTGTTGCTGGATGCGGAATGCTCTGTTCTGGGGAAAATCGTTCAGCTGAAAAACGCAACATCTCTGTTGCCAAAGTCAACACCCTCCTGGACCTCACCGAGGTCCCCCGAGATCTCGACTGCTGGAATTTGCTGCAAAGCCTAACCAAGTCGAGTTGGGGAGGGGGTGAGGGCTCGACCCGGGAACGAAGAAAATGCTCGAGAGCGCTTCGACGAAATTTCTAACCGTCCGATCTCGTCTGGCGCTGCGCTCCCGCAATTATGTTTTATCTTGCCGACTACCCTAGCGGCCGTGACGGAAATCACAGCTCTAGGTGTGCCGCATCACGTCTTGCTGCCCAGCAAGGACGCGGCTTTCCGCCCTTCGTTATCGTCGACAAGGTCGGGACCAATTTCCTCCCCAGGTCCTTAGAACTGCAGCTCAGGCCCCCGCACTTTATTCGATTTTCAATCTTCTAGAGATGGACGTAGCGACCTCATGGTCAAGGAGACGGCAACAATGAAGAGCCGGAGTTTCGTCGGAATGTTTCTGCAGGTTTCAGTGATTTGTCTGCTTATGTTGCTGGGCGGGTACGAGGGAAACGCCCAGACCAAACGGAAAACCAGGACGCAGAGCCCCATGCCTCCCGCCGCAACCCAACCCATGAAGCGCACGACCAACGCTCAGCGTTGGGCGGCGGCAGCCCACCACGCGGACCGTCGCGCTGCCCATATCAGAAAAAATCACGGGCGGGTGAAATAACATGAAAAAACTAATCTTCTTGCTCACCCTGTTGCTCACGCTTGGCGCACTGGCATCCGGCCAGACCAGCCTGCCCCCCTGCGACCCCAACAATCTCCCGCCGAACTGCACCGATTACTTCGGAGTCGCGAACTGGGCCAATAGCCCGCTTCCAGCCGGATCTATCACCAACTTCACAGTTGTATCCGCTGGCAGCGGATACGCCACTCCCACCGTCACCATTACGGACACAACCGGCACAGGTGCCGGCATTCCCAGCGTTACCCTGGATGCAACGGGTGGCATCGCTACCGTCACTGGAGGCGGCGGCGGCAGTGGGTATATCGCCCCTGAAGTCACCATCGTCGATGTCGGCCCTGGTGGCAGCCTCGCGTTGCCAACCTGCGGGGCCGTCAACCAACCCGCCTGCGGTTCGGGCGCAGTGGTTACCGCAATGATCGGGGGGCCGGTTACGGGCGGTATCCGCAAGTTTGTCGATCCCCTGCCGGACTTGAAGGGCGCCATCGCCATTCCGGATATGGCAACTTTTCCGGGAGCTGATTATTACGTAATCGGGCTGGCACAGTACGCCATCAAGATGCATTCGGATCTCCCCCCGACCACCCTGCGCGGCTACTGCCAGCTCAATAACCCCGCGTCGCCCGGAGTGTGTACGCCGTCGTATCTGGGGCCGGTGATTCTTGCGGCGAAGAACCGTCCGGTGCGTGTCCTGTTCAAAAACACGCTACCCGTTGGCGCCGGAGGAAACCTGTTCATTCCAGTCGACACCACCTACATGGGAGCGGGCTCTCCCTACACCCAGAACCGCGGCACCCTCCATCTCCACGGTGGCGCCACTCCATGGATCAGCGACGGAACGCCGCATCAGTGGACGGCCCCGTCGGGCGAAGTAGGCCCGCAGAAGGGCGACAGCACGCAGAACGTTCCCGACATGTGGTTCGATTCAACCACCGGCGCGCTGATTGCCAGCTGCGCGGCGCAACCAACTTGCGCAGCGCCGAACGCCAACAACAATCCCGGCCTTGGCGCCATGACGTTCTTTTGGACCAACCAGCAGGGCGGGCGGTTGATGTTCTACCACGACCACGCCTACGGCCTGACTCGACTCAATGTGTACGCTGGCGAGGCCGCGGGTTACCTGCTAGGCGACGGACAGGAAGAAGATGCCCTGCAAGCCGCAACCGTGCCCGGCACACTGGGATCACTAGTTGGGGGATCGACCACGCCCGATCCGGCACACCTGATTCCTCTGGTCATCCAGGACAAGACGTTCGTTCCCAGCGCTGCCCAACTCGCGGCTGAAGATCCAACCTGGGTTGCCGGGGGATTTGGAACCACTCCCGGACTCGCGAATCCCGGCGACCTCTGGTTCCCGCACGTTTACACCCCCAACCAGAACCCGGCCGATGCAGGCGGAGCCAACGCCTTTGGCCGGTGGGATTACGGCCCGTGGACTTTGCCGGGAAACCAAACCGTGCTGTTAGCCGCAACTCCCACCGTGGGGGACGTCACGATTCCGTGCACCTCCTCGGCATTTCCCAATCAGGCCGTAAATTGCCCCATCACTCCGAATCCTTCCGGGACTCCAGAAAGCTTCATGGATACACCCCTGGTCAACGGCAAGGCGTATCCGGTTCTGCACGTGGCGCCTGAGGCGTACCGGTTCCGCATCCTGTCTGCTGGCAACGACCGGTCCTGGAATCTCCAGTTGTACGTGGCCGATGCAACAGTTACGACCCCGGACGGCAGGACGAACACCGAAGTCAAAATGGTTCCTGCTATTCAGCCCGGAGCAGGGTCTCTCACTCCACTGTGTTCGCAGCTCACGCCGATCACCAACACAACCCTGTTCATGGGCCTGGCCACCGCGGTCCTGGATGCGAGCGGGAACCCGGTCAACGGAACCGGACTGCCCTCAGGATGTTGGCCGAACTTCGGTGCAGGGACGCAGACCGCCGGCATCCCGATCCAGCAAACCATGTGGCCAGCCGACGGCAGGGCGGGCGGCGCGCCGGATCCGACCACGGCAGGCCCAGCCTTCATTCAGATCGGTACCGAGGGTGGATTGCTGCCCGCGCCGGTCGTGATCCCCTCAATGGCAACCGGCTATGAAGCCAACACGCGGAGCGTCACCATTACGAACGTCAGCGTCCACGGTCTCTGGCTGGGACCAGCGGAACGCGCCGACGCCATCGTCGACTTCTCCAAGTTCGCGGGCAAGACGCTCATCCTCTACAATGACGCGCCCACGCCTGCTCCGGCGGTGGACTCCCGTCTCGATTACTTCACCGGCGACGGGGACCAGACACCCATCGGCGGCGCACCCAACACTTTGCCGGGCTATGGTCCGAACACCCGCACCATTATGCAAATTATCGTGGACGGGACCCCGAGCGGCCAACCCTTCAGTCTGCCTGCTTTGACCAAGGCCTTGCCCAGCATCTTCGCCCAGACTCAGCCCGTTCCCATCGTTCCCGAACCGACCTATCCTCCGGCCTCGGGCGCATATTCTGCCATCCCGACCTACTCGCTGATTACGGACGCCTCCCTGACCTTCTACCCGATCGGTTCAACTACTGCTGTAACCTACGCCGATGAGCGGAAGACGATCCAGGAACTGTTTACTCTCGACTATGGCCGGATGAACGCCACTCTGGGGGTCGAGCTTCCACTCACCAACTTCCTGACCCAGACGACCATCCCATTGGGCTATATCGATCCTCCCACCGAGATCATCGACCAGGGTGCCACGCAACTCTGGCACATCACCCACAACGGTGTGGACACTCACTTCATCCACTTCCATCTGTTCAACGTGCAGGTGATCAACCGCTCGGCCTGGGACGGCACCAAGAGACCGCCCGACCAGAACGAACTGGGTTGGAAGGACACCGTCCGGATGAATCCCTTGGAAGACGTCCTGGTAGCGTTGAAACCGATCCAGCCGGTTCCTCCATTCCCGGTTCGCGACAGTTACCGGCTCATGGATGTCACGATGCCGGCAGGCAGCAACTGCCCCGACCCGGCGAATCTGACCACGAGTTCACCAACCCCGCCACCTTGCTCGATTTTCACCGGCAGGGACCCAATCACCAACAATCCAACACCTACCCCGAACGCAGTTCAGAACTATGGCTGGGAGTACGTCTGGCACTGTCACATTCTGGGCCATGAAGAGAACGACATGATGAGGGCTATCGCCTTTAACGTGCCGCCGGAAGCGCCTTCGAATCTGACCGTAGTCTCGGCTGTTGCTCCAGCTACCGGACTGAGCCTGAGCTGGACCGACAACTCCGCCAGCGAGACCGGCTTCACGCTCGAGAAAGCGGACGATGCCGCCTTCACGGCGAACGTTGTCGACACTAATGTGCCCCCGATTGCCGGGTCGACCGACACCAATGGGCAAGGAATCACCTGGGGTGGAACTCAAACGTTTAACGACGCCAGCGCTGCCTCCGGTTACTACCGGGTCCGGGCGTTCAAACCGCAAGCCAGCTATTGGACCGGCGGACTCGTGACCTCGGCTTGGTCCAACGTCGTGTCCTTTGGAGCGTCGGCGGCTTCAGTATCTCCCGCAGCGCTGAACTTCGGAACTTGGACGGTCGGTACGTCCAGCACTCCTCCGCTGCCCACCACGCTCTCTAACCGGGGTACCGCGCCGTTTACCTACGCTCTAATAATACAGGGCACGAATTCAGGTGACTTCGTGGTTGTCTCCGACCCGTGCGGCGGGACCGTGGCGGGAGGCGCGAACTGCCCGATCAGCCTGATGTTTACGCCAAGCGTTACCGGGCCCGAGTCCGCGAGCCTGAGCATCACCACCGTTCCCGCATCGCCAGCCCTGACGGTCTTGCTGACCGGCGCGGGTGGTGGAGCACTGCCGTTGCTGACGGTTACGGCCAACAATGCCACGATGAGGTACGGCAGCGCGGTTCCGGCCCTGACCTTCAGTTACAACCCTCCGAACCCAGTTGGCGTAACGCCGCCGATCTGCACGACGACGGCGACCAGCACCAACGCTACTCCGGTCGGGACGTATCCGATCACCTGCGCGGGAGCTTCCGGCAATTACACATTTACCTATGTCGCGGGCACGATGTCGGTCACGCCGGCACCCTTGACCATTTGGGCCAGCAACGGCGCCATGACCTATGGTGGAACACCTCCAGCGATCACGGCCAGTTACGTCGGCTTGGTGGCGGGTGACACGGCGGCTATCTTCACGTCGCCCACAACGCCACCCATTGTGGCGCCGACTTGCATGACGTCCCCCGTGTTGAACAACACCTCGCCGGTGGGGAACTACCCGAGCAGATGCGCGGGCGCGGTCGATCCCAACTACACCATCAGCTATGCGGCGGGAGTCGTCAGCATCCGGAAGGCGGCGCTTACCATCACTGCCACCGCAACCCGGACGTACGGCTCACCCAATCCGTCGCCCTTCCCGCTCACTGGGATTGGCTTGGTGAACGGCGATTCGATTGCTTCGCTGAACCTCGCCGTCATTTGCAGCACGACGGCGACCACCGCCAGCCCGGTCGGGTCGTACCCGATCACCTGCACCGGCCCGGCTTCCACCGCCACCTACAACATCACTTATACGGGGGGTACGCTGACGGTCACCGGGGCTCCGTTGACCATCACCGCCGGCAACGGCACGATGGTGTACGGCGGAACGGTGCCGACGATCACTCCCACTTTCAGTGGGTTCGTTCTCGGTCAGACCAACCTGACAGCCCTCACGGCGCAGCCGACGTGTTCGACCACGGCAACGTCGACCAGCAGCGTGGGCAGCTACCCGAGCAGTTGCTTGGGCGCGGTAGCTCCCAACTACGCAATCAACTATGTCACCGGCTCCGTCACAGTGACTCCGGCAACGCTGACGGTGACCGCCCCCAACGCCGCCATGGTGTACGGGGGACCGATGCCGACGTTCACCGCCACGGCCACGGGGCTGGTGGCGCCTGACACGTTACTGTCCCTCGGCGTGACTTGCACCACAACGGCCACCGTGGCCAGTCCGGTGGGCAGCTACGCGATCAAATGCTCGGGGGTTACGTCCACCAACTACAACGTGACCTACGTCCCGGGCACGCTGACCATAACTCCGGCAGCGTTGATCGTGACGGCCAGCAACGCGACCAAGGTGTACGGCGCACCGCTGCCCGCGCTAACCGCCACGACCACGGGGTTGGTGGCGCCGGACACACTGGCGTCGCTCGGCGTCACCTGCACCACGACGGCCACAGCTGCCAGCCCGGTGGGAGCATACCCGATCACCTGTTCGGGTGTAACTTCCACCAACTATACCGTGACCTATGTTCCGGGCACGTTGACCATCACCCCGGCAGCTTTGACGATCGCTGCCAACAACGCGACCAGGGCGTACGGTGCGCCGCTCCCGGCATTCACCGCCACTTACACTGGCTTCGTGAACGGGGACACGGCGGCTTCGCTGACCGGTGCGCTCGCCTGCACCACGACCGCCACCGTTGCCAGCCCGGCGGGAACCTACCCGATCAATTGCTCGGGTCAGACTTCGGTCAACTACACCATCGTGTACACGCCGGGGACGTTAACGGTCACTGCTGTGCCGTTGACGATCGCTGCCAACAACGCAACCAAGGCGTACGGTGCGCCGCTGCCGGTTTTCACGGTCACAGGCACGGGCTTCGTCAACGGTGATGCCGTTGGGTCGCTGCTGGGGGCGCTGTCGTGCACCACAACCGCAAACGCGACGAGTCCGGTGGGATCGTACCCGATCAACTGCACGGGTCTGACTTCCCCGAACTACACAATCACCTACGCTCCGGGAACGCTCACCGTGACTCCGGCGTCACTCATCATCACCGCCCCGAACGCCACCCGTATCTGGGGCTTCGCCAATCCTGCGTTCACTGCCACGGCCACGGGCCTGGTGACCCCGCCTGATACGCTCGCGTCGCTCGGCGTGTCTTGCACCTCGGCTGCGACCGCAACCAGTGCCATCGGGAGTTACGCCATCACTTGTTCTGGTGTAATCTCTGCCAACTACTCCACCAGCTACGTTCCGGGCATGCTGACTGTAACCAACGCCGTTCAGCTGACGCCTGCATCGCTTATTTTCACAGCGCAAAACGTCGGCACGACCAGCGCGTTCCAGACTGCAACCCTGAGGAACATCGGCGGCTCCACGATGACGTTCGGCAACGCCATCACCGCTAACTTCCTGCGTGGCGGAGCAGGTGGCGGCACTTGCGGCACCACTCTCGCCGCCGGCGCCACCTGCACCATCAACGTCCGCTTCCGGCCGACGACGACAGGTGTCCTTACCGGCACTCTGACCGTCACCTCGGCGCTCGCGGGATCGGGCGTGGTTGCCCTCAGTGGTACGGGCAACGGAGCCGTGGCTGCGGTTTCGCCAGCAACGACGGCAGCTGCGCCTTTCAACTTTGGCGGCGTGACCCGCGGCCAGGTTTCGGCGCCACTCACCGTAACCGTCACTAACAACGGGACGACCCCCATGACCTTCAACACCAACAACGGTTTCACCCTCGGGGGCAACAGCGCAGCTCAGTTCCGGCTGACCACGGGTGGTTCCTGTGTGAACGGGGGAACGTTGCCAGCACTTGGAAGTTGCACCCTCACGGTGACCTTCGCGCCCACGGCGGCTACCGCCCGGAACACGAAGAACGCAACTGTGACCATCCGCAGCAACGCCACCAACGGCAACCAGTTCGTGTATGTCAGGGGCGCTGCTCAGTAGGCACCGGGGCGTTCTCGAAGCACTGATTGCTCTAGCCATACTGCCCGCGAGACTCTCTCGCGGGCAGTTTTTTGTTCAGCCTCAAGAAATCGGCCTTTCGCCAGGATAGCCCGCGGATTATCATCGCCAAGCTGTCTCGGGACCCGACCGCAAACAAGCCCCCCGGCTGCGACACCCGCTCAGACTGAACTTTGCTTCTTCTGACGCAACGGCGAATCAAACCGGGCAAGCAGGCTGTGGCGGCGAGTTCGCGAATGGTGATCTGGGGAAGCGGAGAATTCGCATGACGCAGGAAGAGATCCGACTCCACGAGTCGGGGGCTCGCAAGAAGCACTGGAAGCGCTGGGGGCCGTATCTTAGCGAACGAGCTTGGGGCACGGTTCGCGAGGATTACAGCCCGTACGGCACCGCCTGGGAATATCTGCCTCACGATCACGCCCGTTCCCGCGCCTACCGCTGGAATGAAGATGGACTGGCCGGCATCAGCGATCGCCGGCAGATGACGTGTTTCGCGCTCGCTCTGTGGAATGAGCGCGATCCGATCCTGAAGGAGCGTCTTTTCGGTCTGACCGGAAACGAGGGCAACCACGGCGAGGACGTGAAGGAATACTACTTCTACCTCGACTCGACGCCCACGCACTCCTACATGAAGTATCTCTACAAGTACCCGCAAGCGGAATTTCCCTACGGTCAACTGGTGCAGGAAAACCGGCGGCGCGGCAAAGATCAGCCGGAATTCGAACTGCTCGACACCGGAGTGTTCGAAGACAGCCGCTACTTCGATGTTTTCGTCGAATACGCCAAGGCCGACACGGAAGACATTCTCATCAAGATCACCGTCGCCAATCGCGGGCCCGAGGCCGCGAACCTTCGCCTGCTGCCCACGATCTGGTTTCGCAACACATGGTCGTGGGGAGACGCGCGGCGGCGTCCGGAACTGCGCCAGACACGCAGCGCGCCCGACCCCGTGATTGAACTCAACCACGATCACCCCGGCCATCGCTGGCTCTGCTGTGAAGGTTCGCCCCAGTTGCTGTTCACCGAGAACGAGACCAATGTCCGCCGCCTGTTTGGCGCCGAGAACCGCACTCCCTACGTGAAGGATGGAATCAACAACCACATCGTGCACCGCGCCGCGGAGGCGGTAAACCCGCAAAACAAGGGCACCAAGGCCGCGGCGCACTACCAGCTCACGGTGGGTGCGGGCCAGAGCGTCGACGTCCGCCTGCGTCTGACGGACTCCGACTTGAAAGCCCTAAACGCCTTTACCACCTTCGACGATATTTTCGCCCAGCGACAGCACGAGGCCGACGAGTACTACGCCACCGTCATTCCGCAAGAACTCTCCGACGACGCGAAGAACGTGATGCGCCAGGGCTTCGCCGGCATGCTGTGGACCAAGCAGTTTTATCACTACGTGGTCAAAGATTGGCTGGAAGGCGATCCCGGCAACCCTTCCCCGCCCGCGGAACGCGAGAACGGGCGCAACCACGAATGGACGCACCTCTACAACGCCGACGTGATTTCCATGCCCGACAAGTGGGAGTACCCCTGGTACGCGGCGTGGGACCTCGCCTTCCACTGCATTCCTCTCGCGCTGGTCGATCCCGACTTCGCCAAAGAGCAGCTCACGCTCATGCTGCGCGAGTGGTACATGCACCCCAACGGGCAGATTCCGGCATACGAGTGGGCGTTCGGCGACGTGAATCCTCCGGTGCACGCCTGGGCCGCGTGGCGAGTCTACAAGATCGACAAAAAGCGCAAGGGCAAAGGCGACCGTTCTTTCCTGCAACGCGTATTTCACAAGCTGATGTTGAACTTCACCTGGTGGGTAAACCGCAAAGATGCCGAGGGCATGAACATCTTCCAGGGCGGATTCCTGGGCCTGGACAATATCGGCGTGTTCGACCGCAGCGCGCCGTTGCCTACCGGCGGTTACATCGAACAGTCGGATGGCACCAGTTGGATGGCGATGTACACGCTGAACCTACTGGCCATCGCTTTGGAACTCGCCAGCGAAGAACCCTGCTATGAAGACGTGGCCAGCAAGTTCTGGGAGCACTTCGTCTACATCGCGCATGCCATGAGCCATCGCGGCCGTGACGGCATGGGGTTATGGCACGAGGGAGACGGTTTCTTTTACGACGTTCTGAAGTTGCCGGACGGCGCTCATTTCCCCATGAAGATCCGTTCGATGGTGGGACTGATCCCGCTATTTGCGGTTGAAACACTGGAACCGGAAGTGCTCGACCGGTTACCCGATTTCAAAAGGCGCCTCGAATGGTTCATCGAAAACCGGCCTGATCTCACGCAAAATCTGGCCTGCATGAGCGCCGAAGGCATGCGCGAGCGCAGGCTGTTGTCCATCGCGAATCAGGAACAACTGCGCAGCATTCTGAAGGTCATGCTGGACGAAAATGAATTTCTCTCACCGTACGGGATTCGAGCCCTCTCGCAGTTTCATCGCGACCACCCCTACACCCTGCGCGTCGACGGGAACGAGCAC